>Ga0315281_10000488_pt1 | contig 55043 bp, 52 predicted proteins | sample YL17G07_0_MG_FD_204540 | JGI IMG/M metagenome (GOLD analysis project Ga0315281, IMG submission 204540) | Sediment microbial communities from Yellowstone Lake, YNP, Wyoming, USA - YL17G07_0 | ecosystem: Environmental > Aquatic > Freshwater > Lake > Sediment | place: USA: Wyoming | collected...
GTAGATTTCTGACCTACCTGAGCTGACCTTTGGGCGCCCTTGTTACCTTTTTGAGGGCGTGGCGCCCCACCCAAACTGCCTATCTACGGGTGTCCATTCGTAAATGTAAGTAATATAGGTTCGAAAGGGCAGTGTTTCATTTTTGACTCGAAACTTACCTAGCGGTAAGCTCTGGTAACGTCTCCTGCCTACCCTACACATCCAAGCCCATACCACAACCGCAGACTGCAGTAAAGCTCCACGGGGTCTTCGCTTTCAGCTGGAAGATAATGGATTTCACGCCATTAGATCGGTTTCACCGGCTTCAAGGCGGGGACAGTGGCGCCCTCGTTGGACCTTCATGCAAGTCGCCAATTAAGCGACAAGGTATTACGCTACCTTAAGAGGGTCAGAGTTACCCCCGCCGTTTAACGGTCCTTCTTCTCCTTGAAAAGAGCTTTCAGATACCGCCACTGGGCAGGTTTCAGCCACAATACACAACCTTTCGATCTTGCTGTGACCTATGTTTTGGTTAAACAGTCGGAGCGCCCTAGTCACTGCGACCAGATATCTGCATATCTGGCACTCCTTATCCCGAAGTTACGGAGCTAATTTGCCGAGTTCCCTCGCCTCGATTACGCCGACACGCCTTAGACTACTCATCTAGGGGCACCTGTTTCGGTTCTAGGTACGGACACCTCAGCTGTAAACATGATCCTTTTCACTGGCACAAGGACTCATCTGAAGAGGGCGTTCGCCCTCCCACTCATGCTTTCGCCAACTTCTCACCATTACGGTTCTCCATCGGCCTAGACACTTGGACAAGCAGACAAGCCTGCTCAGACTATCCCCATGCGTCAGACACATGCGCAAAAACTGCGGTGGTGCAGGAATATTAACCTGCTTCCCTTTCGGTGGTCTCGATTAAGGAACACCTTAGGATCGACTAACTCTCGGCTGATGAACATTGCCGAGAAACCCGGGCCCCTGCGGCGGAATGGATTCTCACCATTCTTTGCTGCTACTCCCACCAGGATCCTCATTTGGAAGCGATCCACTCGATCTCACGACCGAGCTTCTGCTCGCTCCCGACGCCCCCCTACTAGATCACCTTTCGGTGCTCCTAGGTATCGGTAGTTGGCTTAGCCCCGTCCATTTTCAGGGCCGACAATCTCGACTGGTGAGCTGTTACGCTTTCTTTAAACGATGGCTGCTTCTAAGCCCACATCCCAGTTGTTTCTGACTGCCGACTCCTTTTAGCCGTTCACACTTAGCCAACATTTAGGGACCTTAACCTAAGTTCCGGTTGTTCCCGTTTCGCGAGTGGAGCTTACCCCTCACGCGCTCACTCCCAGAGTCTACGACGACAACAGGTTCGGAGTTTGACAGAAAGCCGAGGGATTTCTCCCCCTAAGCCCTCAATCGGTCGCTCTACCCCATCGTCCGTCTCGTCTGAGATCTACCTGCGAGTAGTTTCGGGGGGAACCAGCTATACCGCGTCTCGATTGGACTTTCACCACTATACGCAACTCATCCGAGCGATTTGCACCTCAGCACCGGTTCGGTCCTCCACCCATGTTTCCATGGGCTTCAACCTGGCCACGCATAGATCGACGCGCTTCGGGTATCTCGCCGATGACTACAGACGAGCACATCTAGTCCCTCATCCTTGCGGATTGCGGACGTTTCGGTTTCCCTTCGGCTTCGTGGATGATCCACTTAACCTCGCCATCAGTTTGAACTCCCTGGCCCGTTATTCAAAACGGATAATAGAATACTGGTCCATCCTTACGGACTTCGTTCCTTTCATACTCTATAAGATTATAACCGTCTGGTTTCATGCACTTTTGACCTCCCGCAAAGGGTACTTTTCAGCTTTCGTTCACACTACTACTGCACTATCGGACTCGAGGAATATTTAGGGTTGGAAGCAAATGGCTCCCAAATTCACGCGCAATATCCGGTGCACGCTACTCAAGAACTCCCGGAATCTTCCTTCCGCTTCATCTCTAAAGGACTTTAACCCACTTCGGTGCGCTGTTCCAAGCGACTTCGAGTTGGGCGGTTAGGAAGTACCCGGGGTCTTCAACACCACATCTCCGGCCGATTTCTCGGCAGGATTCAGTTTGCCCTGTGCTGTGTTCGGTCGCCCTTAATAACAGCATCTCGATTGATTTCTCTTCCTGGGGGTAATAAGATGTTTCACTTCCCCCCGTTCCCGATCCTCACGGATCACTCCGAAGAGTAAGAAGTCTCATTCGGCCATCGTCGGTTCACAGGCTCCTTGCGCCTACCCGACGCATATCGCAGCTTGGCACGGCCTTCTTCAGTTCTCGAACCGAGCAATTCCCCAGACGGTGTAGCTAGCCGCAGGCGTGTACGACTCCGCACACGTCCCGATCTGCGTATGATTGGTATTCATCGACAAAAGCGAGCCCTTCGTCCCGCCATGTCTCTACCCTTCCCCGAACACACGGCGTCGTTTAGGCGTGTACGGGTGCACTTAACAATTTCCCCCTCAAAGGGATGGTTAATACGTTTTCACCCCTATTTAGGAATATTGCCTTGAGAGGGTTTGGATTGTCGCCAGCCCTTTCGGACTGAGTAGTCCGCCAATATCAGATTTCATATAAAAGCTTAACTGAAATCAGCACATCGATGGAAGCCTGCAAGCAATGTGCATGGCGTTTTGGAAGACCTCATGATTGCGTCCGTCCACACCCGATCTCATGATCGATTGACATCAGTTCATTGGAGCTGGACAATAATGAGACAGGACGGCAAGGAACATATAATCTGTGGTGCGAGGGGCCGGATTTGAACCGACGAACCACTGCTGGAACAGATCTTGAGTCTGTCGCCTTTGGACCCCGGTTTGACCGGGTTTGACCAGGCTTAGCTACCCTCGCAACGGATTACGGATAGATAGGCATGATAAATAAATCTTCTACGAAAGAGGATCCGTTTCCATTCGCCGAATCTGAAGAATACAAACAAAATGTCCCGATATTGCACTGAGTCGATTGTGCCAGAAAACGAATTTGGTATTTTGAAAAAAATCCTAAATTAACAGCGTGAAGTCGTAAGAATAAATCGATGACTGGCATTAAGGATTTGTCACGGACAAACATTTAATAACAACGAATGATACAAGGTAAGATTGCATGTGAGAACATGCATCAAAAAGGAGAGGCATCACTAATACACCTCGCCATTTCCTCCAGAAATATTTCGAACCACCCACATAGTTTTTCGAAAAGGAGGTGTTTTATGAGGCCTCTCCACCCTGATTCAACAGGAATGAGAGTCGGTCGATAGTCGGACCCCGAGAAAGCGATATTTTGACAGAAATAGTGCTGATTCCAAGGAAGGATTATCGAGTGTAGACCACTATCTCGCCGTCCAGTATTATCGCGGAATGCTCTGTCTGGGCCACCATGTTTCCAGTTTTCTCCGCGAGGATAGAATAGCTGCGCATATTGCCGTGCCTCCAATGCTTCCTGATCAATGAGCCGTATTCCTCCGAGAATCCGGAACACCATCTGCTGGCGAATGGAAGATGATCGAATTTCTCGACCACAGAGGCGAGGAAAATGTTGGCACCTTCGTCGGTAAGCACTCTGTCACCGATTACATGGTAGATATTGCCGCTCTTGTTGCCTCCGACCGAACCTCTCCCATCTGTTGCGAATGGCTCTATGGCTACAACAGTACCAGAGCTTAGAGTCGATTTATCATTGGACGCGAAGTTTGGAACGGTCAAGCCGGCATGAAGCAGGTTCCGCTCCATACTGTGGCCGGTCAGGTTCTTGATAGGATTGAATCCCCTGCTGTTGATCGCCGTCTCGATTGCAGCGCCGATTGAGGAGACTCCGATCCCTGGCACTAGCATCTCCAGAGCACAGTCGAGCGCGTCCTCGGATGCTTTTATGAGGTTCGTCCAATTCGAGGTCGCGATCTCGATGGTAGTTGCAGTGTCTGCTATGCAGCCGTTCACATGCACGCCGATATCGAGCTTGACGACGTCCCCCCTAGAGAATTCCAGGCGGTCCTTCTCAGCCGGAGTATAGTGGGCGGCGATGTGGTTGAGACATATGTTTATCGGAAAAGCTATTGATGCGCCGCTTTCGGTGATAAATCTCTCAACCTTATCTGCAACTTCAACGGCCAGGACACCTTCTTTTGTAGATTCCCTGGCTATAGCCATGGCATCCTTGGCGACTTTACCGGCGCGCCTGTAATCCCTTACGCCATCAGCGTCCGGTGAGGGCATTGGCGATTTCCTCCTTGGTGATGACCCCTGCCCTGACTATCTCCACATCGCCTTCTGACACGTCAACGATAGTAGATGGCGCTGACAGGTTGGTCCTGCCGCAGTCTATGTAGATATCCACTGAGTTCCCGAGGTCTTTCTTCGCCATCTCAATCGATGTCGGATCAGGTTTGGAATGTAGATTCGCACTGGTGGATGTTATCGGACCGACCCTCTTGATGAACTTCAAAGCGAAGGGATGATCCGGAATCCTTATGCCGATCTGGCTGTCGCCGGATGTGAGAAGATCGGATAAAGATGGTTTCTTTGTCAACAGGATGGTAAGCGGCCCCGGGAGGAAGCGGGATATCAGCTTCCTTGCAGAGTCGTTGAGCACGGCCACGCTCTCCATCATCCTCACATCTGAGACCGCGATTGAGAGCGGCATGTCAAAAGGTCTGTTCTTGGAAAGGAACACCTTTTTCACCGCTGAATCGTTGAAAGGGTCAGCTGCCAGTCCGTAAAGTGTGTCGGTAGGATAAACTGCAAGTCCCCCGGTTTTCACTATCTTCACCAGGTTCTCAAAGTTGACGCTGTCAAGCGCGCATTCCTTGCATCCCTTGCCTTTCTTCGGACATAACATTGTCTTCATAGGAGACCGCTCCGGACCATTTCTAGCGACATCGATATATGCTCCGAACCTCGCCCCAGGACGGTCCTGCCGTGCCCCGGGTATAGGTTTCTTGCCCCCATCGCGGAAAGTCGCTCTATTGACTCCCTGAGCTCTGTCAGACTTCCAGAAGGCAAATCGTACCTGCCGATCCCCCCGTCGGCGAAAACTGTATCGCCCGATATGATGGACCTGCTCTCCTCGTCCCAAAGCCCGACGCTTCCCTCGGAATGGCCGGGTAGATGCATGACCTTGAACTTTGCAGAACCGGTATCGATGGTATCCCCCTCATCGATCGGAGACCATTCGAATTTCCTGATCGACTCATCGAAGAAGCATGCCCTGGCCACGGTCATATCGTCGGAAGATATCCTCCTACCCTCGAGGGGGTGAACGAGTATTTCCGCGTGTAAAAGCTCCTTCATTCTGGCAGCTCCGCCGGCATGATCGAAGTGTGTGTGGGTCATGAGGATTTTCTTCACTTTATCTAGTCCGCCCTCTTGTGACATGGATCGCTTCAGCCCTTCGAAGTTCTTGCCTGTCCCGACATCCACGAGCAACCATATGCGGTCCTTGATTAAGTACGAGTTGCACTCGCACCCCGAACCTTGGAGTGTCTGGATTTCCATCTGGATGGGTATGAGAATGCACAACTATCTAAAATATATCGTTCATACAAGCCTATGATGTCAAACCTTAGCACGCTCGGGTCACTTCTTGAAGGAGTCGACTATCCTCTTACGCTCTTCATAATTGACGCGTGCGACGGTCTTGCTCAACATGACCTCCTCGGCCTTTGCAAGGCGGTCAAGGCCATCGAGTACTAGATTGTAGTTCGGGTTCCTGATATCGATGCCGACCTCACCGAACTGATGTTGCACAATGAGCATTGCCTTCTCGAGATCGCCGTATTGCGCGCAGAAATCGTGGATTATGAAATCCACAGCTTCAGCCAGGCTCATAGGGACCGTCGCCTTATCCTTTCTGGCAGATGTCGCCATGTCAGCCACCAGCATCTCACCGACCGTTCGGAAGACGGTATCTACGTTCTCCCCGGTCTTTGCTGAGCAGAGGAAAACGGGCGCCCCCCTTTTAGCGCTGTCGCCTTCGATCATCTTCGCGGAAGGGCCATCCTTTCCGACGAGGTCGAGCTTGTTCCCGACGAACACTACGGGAAGGTCTCCGCCGAGCCTCGTTGACTCAACGAGCCAGAAGTCGCTCAATGAGCTGATCGTCTCCGGGCGGCCAAGGTCGGCTACCGCGATGATGCCGTGAGCCCCGGTCATGCTCGCAGTGCGTATCTTGGAATACTCCTTCTGCCCAAGGATGTCCCATATCATCATCCTCAGGTTGATTATCAGGTTTGGATAAACGAGCTGGATGTCCTTCCTGTAGACTTTTGTGCCTATGGTAGCGACGTACTTGTCGTCGAACTTCTCGATGACGTATCGTGCGACCATGGACGTCTTGCCGACGCCTCCGTCCCCCAGCAGGACGACCTTCTTGAGAATCTCCCTGAGCTCCATTGACAAAAGGAGAAGAGGGAGAATCCTACTTCACATTTGCGATTGTCGAATGGGGCAATGACTGGCCAGGCGACACTGGCGAAAGAACTGTTATATTGCCAAACATGAATCGAGTGACAGGCGAGACCTGAAATGAATCTCCTAGAGATGGAAGGAAAACGGCTCTTCATGGATTATGGCATACCTGTTCCAGAGGGCGTGCTTTCGAGAGGGGGGCCCGTTTCGCTGCCTTTCGGATTCCCGGCGGTCGTGAAGGCTCAGGTCCCCACTGGCGGAAGAGGGAGGGCCGGCGGAGTCAGAATCGTCCGTGACATGGCCGAGCTGGAAAGCGCAGTGCGGGAGATGATAGGCATGAACATAGGGGGGCATGCGGTGACAGACCTCCTGATAGAGAGGAAGGTCGAAAGCCGCAAGGAGCTCTATGTCAGCATTGCAGTCGACAGGTCGAAGAGAAAACCTCTGATCATTGCGAGCGAGGTCGGGGGGATGGACGTCGAGAGCGTCCCGGAAGACCGAATCATCAGGGATTGGATCGACCCGTGGGTTGGGATCCAGCCGTTCATGCTCAGACGGATTATTCTCGGCCTCGGCCTTGGCAAAGAGTCGTCTGGCCAATTTCGAGCGATCATCCAAGGGGTATGGCGGCTGTTCCAGGATATGGATGCCGAACTCGTCGAGATCAATCCGCTCATAATGACAGATGGCGGGAGGTTGATCGCCGCGGATTCCAAGGTCGTGATAGACGACGATTCCCTTTTCAGGCATGAGGAGCTGCGAAGGTCCACTGGCGAGATGACCAGCCTCGAGGGCATGGCCAGGGACGAGGGGATAGCCTTCGTGCAGCTCGGGGGCGACATCGGCGTGATAGCCAACGGGGCGGGATTGACAATGGCGACCTTGGACCTGTTGACTTCTGGCGGCGGCAAAGGAGGTGCGTTCCTCGACCTCGGGGGTACGGATGATCCGGACAAGGTGAAACGCGCGGTCCTGTTGATGGCGAAGGCGAAACCCAAGGTCGTGCTGTTGAACATTTTCGGCGGCATCACGAAATGCGATACCGTTGCATCCGGGCTGCTCCAGGCGTATAATGAGGGCGATATCGACTTCCCGATCGTTGCCAGGATAAAGGGAGTGAACGAAGACGAGGCCGTGGCGATGCTGAAAGGGTCGAAGATTAAAGCAGCCCTGTCGCTCAAAGAGGCTGTAGAAGCGGCGGTCGAAATTGCTTCCGGAGTGTGAGGGCATGTCGATATTAATCGATGAGAAGACAAAGGTGCTCATACAGGGCGTGACCGGCCACCAGGGTGAGTTCCACACCAAGGCGATGCTGGATTTCGGCACAAAGGTGGTTGCAGGAGTCACCCCCGGCAAAGGCGGCGAGAAGATCCACGGCGTACCGGTCTTCGAAACCGTAAAGGCCGCGATCGAGGAGACTGGGGCTGAAACGTCCGGCATATTCGTCCCGGCTCCTTTCGTCATGGACGCTGCGATCGAGGCAATGGATGCGGGGGTAAAGACCTTGGTGATCATCACCGAACACGTACCGGTACAGGATGCGATGAAGATCGTTTCTTTGGCCGAACGATTCGGGGCGAGGATCGTAGGCCCGAACTGCCCCGGTCTAGCTTCGCCAGGCAAAGCGAAGCTGGGCATCATACCGAATCACATAATGAAGAAGGGGGATGTCGGAGTGGTGTCCCGCAGCGGCACCCTGACATACGAGATTGTGGATTCGCTGACAAGGGCAGGCATAGGTCAGTCCACCTGCGTTGGCATTGGTGGCGACAGGGTGAGCGGCACCGATTTCGTTGATGTGCTGGGGATGTTCCAGAAGGACAGACAGACGAAACGGATTGTGATAATAGGAGAGATCGGCGGCTCCGCGGAGGAAGAGGCCGCACGGTATATCTCAGACGGAGTGACAAAGCCAGTCACAGCATACATAGCCGGAAGGAGTGCCCCTCCTGGCAAGAGGATGGGGCATGCCGGCGCGATAATATCGAGAGGCACTGGCACCGCGGAGAGCAAGGTCAACGCCCTGAAGGATGCGGGTGTTGCGATCGCAGAAACCGCTTCCGACATCGTCGAGATCATTGAACGGGAATGAACCGGCTTGAGCAGGACTACTTGAGGGGTATTCCGCGAAGGGTCTTGATGACACATTTTCCATCATCGCACTCAAGGGTTGAAATCGCCCCCAGCGATGGCTTCCAGGGTTCCATGCTCGATAGCTCGACCTTCGCCATCTGGCTCGCCAGCAAATAAAGGATGATATCATCTGCGATCACCGCCACGTTACCGGTGCCGTAGTTGGCGAGGGTACTGCTTGCGAAGCTCTGAATCCGCTTTCCGCCCTTTTTCATCTTTTCCCCGACTGGGAATTTGAATTTCTTGGGAGACTGACGGAATTTCGCGAACATCAGCGCCTCGTTCTTCTCTATGTCCGACCAGGTTCGTCCGCACCAGGAACCGTAGTTGATGTCCCTAATGTCCCTGTCCTTCCTTACTGGCATACTGTGCGGAGCTGCGATCCTCTCGGCGGTCTCGACCTCCCTCTTCAGCGGGCCTGAGAAGACGGCTTCCAACACGATAGATCTCAGAATCTCGGCCGCCTCGTCTGCGTGCGCTTTGCCGGCCACGCTGAGTGGCGGGTTGTTTATGCCGAGCAGCTCCCCATTCGGTGATAGCCCTGTTCTACCCACCGGGACGAGGTATATCGTCATCATGCAAATCGGCGTAGAGGGTTCCTTGGTAATTCAAGATTTCTGAAGGTGGCATGCACTAATTCGAAAGGAAATAGATTATCACTGGAACCAGAAGAAAACCCATCAGGTGAACCCTCGGCGCGCTATTGAATAGAGACCAGGCTCCCAGGATGAAGCAGGTGAAAAGCACAAGCAGGCCGACCGGTCCCGATGACCACAACACCAGGATAAGAATGAAGACCATCATCGATATTCGAACGATCTTGAAGGATTTGCCTGAGGAGCCGCTAAGCACCCTACGTCCCAAGAACATGCATGACCAAGCTCCAACGACCGCTGCGATGCAGGCCGCCCAGATGAAGGAGATGATCGCCATCGGGGGCTCGAACCCTTCGAACCAGCCGATCACGCTGTTTGAGAAGTGATCGTTTATAGCCTCCAGCGTGCCGTTCCTCGCTCGGAAGATGGTGGCCATTGCGACTATTGATTGAAGCGAGCCGCCGACGTTGGTGGCGGAGTAAGTAACGAGATACTGAAAAGATGACTCGATTGAACGGCATTCTGCCCGCCTCTTTATTGTGACCAGAGAGGTGGCATAAGCGTTTGTTATTCCAGGTATCCAGCCGACAAGAAGCGATGGAAACAGGCTCCGCAACAGCGGTTTTCCCAGGGGCGTGCGCATCCTCTCGCCTGAAGAGAAGAGGCAGCGCGATTCTGTCTTGTTTCCAGAAGAGAATAGAAGAGCTGGGACTGCGAAGAACCCCGAGAAGGCCGGCAGGAGAAAAGACGATGGATCCCCGGGCCAGATTCCCCCGGACATCGAGACGGTCATCTGAGTTGGCAGTTGAATGGTGAGGACGATAAGGCCGAGCATACCGGACAATAGGAAAGATGTCACTGACAGGAACAACCTCTTCTGCCCTCTGGAAGAAAGCAGGACAAATGCAGATATCCCCAGAAGCAAGAATCCCATTACTGGTTTCATAGCGGAGTAAAGTCCGACTGGCTGACCCATGAGAAAACGTGTTGGGACGAATATCAGCGCGAAAAGTGCAACGGCCCCGATGCCTCCGATTACGGCCGCCTCTATTACGAGGTCGGGCCTTCCGATACCGTACAACCTCTGGGAAGGCAGCTGAGCCACGACCGTCTCATCATCCGAAACACCGAGCATTGCCGTCGGTATTATCTCCGTCATGGAGTGCCCCATGAGAACGCCGATGAGGAAGCAGCCGACCAAGGTCGACGAGGCAATAACAGGGGCCAGTGGTCCACCGCTGCATTCCAGGGAGAACATCGTGAAGAGCTGAGGGAATCCTGCAAGGAGGGCGGCCGACGTATTCGGATGGAGACCCGGAACGAGACCTGACAGCCCTCCGATCAGAGAACCAATCACAGCGAAGATCGAACTGAAAACAAGAAGAGAGATGACCCAGCTCATCTGCCGGGATTAGACTTGCAGCGGATGCGGTTATTTCCAATACAGTTAATCTATGATTTTGACCGCGCCATTCGACACTTCCACCCTGATCAGCGTCTTGATCTTCACGCCGAACTCCGCCTCGATGGATTTTCTCCCGGCGCCTTTGTCGACCACTGCGAGGATATCGACAATCTCCGCGCCGATGGACCGCAGTCCCCTTATTACCGCCCTCATCGTCCCCCCGGAGCTGATGACGCTGTCGACGATCGTGACTCGGTCGCCCTTTGAGATGCCGTTGATGTGAAGCTCGGATTTCGAATATCCTGTTATCTGCGATTCGACCACCTCGCCAGGCAGTCCGTACTTCTTCTTTCTGATGACGGTATAAGGGATGCCGAAATCGAGCGAGAGCGGTACTGCGAAGGGGATGCCCATGGACTCTGGCGCCACTATCAGATCGCAGTTGAAATCTCCGACCTCCTTGAGCGCCGCCAACACCTCTGAAAGAACCTGCGGGTCGACCGATGGTATCCCATCAGTGATCGGGTTCACAAAGTAGTCATAATCCCCGATTTTTACAATTGCCGAGCTGCGGAGGCTGCCGCTGAGCTTTTCAAGCCTCATCGCCCCCGAAGACCGCTTGCCGTTATATAACAGCTATCCGAGCTTAGTCCATGTCCTGCCAGAGCGGCGGACTTTCCCCTCCGCCTCCAGATCCTTCAAAGTGGTTCGTACGAGCTCCTCGGATACCTCGACCTTGAAGTTTTCCTTGAATGTCTTCCTTATCTCATCTTCGGTCTTGCCGCCGACGAAAGATTTTGGTATCAACGTCCGCAGGTCCTCATGCAGGTTCCATGGGAATATGAACCAGGTCCATTCCTCTTTCGACACTCTGACCGAGTAGAAGTCTGGCTCGAATATTGAATGGGTTATATGCAGCAACGTTGCGGTCTTTATTTCCTTCGGATTAAGATCCTGCACGTGGGCGAGCGCGAGCTTCAGGCTCTCCCCGCTGTCAGTGATGTCGTCGACGACCAGGACGTTCTCGTTCTCGATCTTCGCGTTCAACTCTTGGGTGAGGAGCGCCTTGCCGTCCTGGTTCGCGGTGACCCCCCAATGCTCTGTCTTCACAGCGTAGAGCTTCTTGACGGACAGATGGTCGCAGAGTATGCGCGCAGGCACCCATCCACCCCTTGTCAGGCCGATTATGACCGATGGTTTGTACTTGCAGTCCTGAATCTGCCTCGCGACATCCAGTGTCCATTTCGCCATCTCGTCATAAGTGACTATCTTGCATGGGAAGCTCTCGACATCCGCCATTTGCACCAACTCAGTGATATCCACAGCAAGACCGTTCCATCGAGAGAGAAGTGTTCCCGCAAGAATCGGTCGCCTTTCGCCTGGGCAATAGTATTCAACGAAAAAAAGGTTTTGGCTCAGTCAAAGCATTTATCTCGGCTGAGGGGGTGGAAAAGACTTATCTCCTGAAGGAGGGATTCTGAAAAGAGGATATGGCAGAATCCGAATCGACATCTCAGGCAATACCGCCACTTAAACAGATGAGCCGGAAGAGAAAGTCAATCATAATCTGCGGGATAATCATAGCGGTCATATTGCTTGCATGTATCCTCGGCCCTTGGTCCCCTTTTCCACAATTCCATGATACGGACGGCGACGGCGTTCCGGATGCGTCCGATTTCTTCCCGCACGACCCTTCAAAGTCGGCCCCGCCAATGGGCATTGTCTCTGTTATGTTAAACAAAGGGGCCAATCAAACCAATTGGAGTCTGACAATAGCGGCAATCGGAGGCACCAACGAATTAGATACAAGCAACACATATGTACGGATAACAACCCCTGATTCGAGCTCGGTTCTGTGTTATTTGAGGGTGGATGAGATCAGAGGAAAATGGAAAAACGGGATTACCTACAATGATTCGAATTCGGACTATATGCTCGATGTGGGGGAGATGTTCACGTTGAACAAGAGCATTTACGAAATGGGAGATGTGTTCAGATTGCTTGGTCCGGAAACGATGTCGTTCCAATATTGTGAAGCCGGTCTATAATGAATGGGAGTGTCTAATTCTAGTAACCATCATTTCCTTTGCAGCGGATTGTGAGGAAGATGCTGGCCGCGTAAGAATAAAAGCCTCTTTAAATCGTTATTATCGTCAAAGCATTCATCTCGGCTGAAAAAGGCTAGGAAGGGTTTTGAGGGGAAGACGGGGTAGCTTCAATCGTCCACTTCTACGAAGGATTTGTTTCCCAACCCACTTTTGACAATGGAAAAAGGTTTCCCTGCATCAGACAATAATCTTCGATAAGAAAGAACGAAGAAAAACGGAAGATTGAAAGGGTTTTCTCGCGAAATGCGCGATGCATCTACTTCGGTGATCCGCAGTTCGGGCAGTTCGACATGAACGCAGGGAACTGTACTCCGCAGTTCTTGCACTTCATCATCTGGTACCTGTGGTCCGGAGATGTCGGCTGTGCGGGCGGTGGCTGATAATATGTCTGCCCAGGGGCCGGCTGTTGCGGCTGCTGCATAGGAGCCTGTGCCGGTGGCTGGTACTGCGGAGGCGGAGACTGCTGCGCGACCACGGTGCCTGGAGCGTATGGTGTATATCCCGGAGTCTGCGGGGCCATCGCTTCGTTGAGCTTCATGTAGGCCAAAAGGAGAAGAACACCGGGAACAACGCCTAAGAATCCGATTAGCATCCAGATGATCATATTGTTCTTCGCTTCGTGGAACCTTCCGTGATCAATCTCATCAATCACGTATTTCTTTACATTCAAGCCTGCCAATCCGGCGAGCACTGCAAAGATGATTATGACAATCCCAGATAAGAATCCTAGGCCCCATGGGGCTACTAAATTCAAAAGACCGTAGACGAAATAGATTAGGGCGATCAATAGGAATAGAAGCTGTGCCCAATATGAAAAATTCCTTGCTTCCTGTGCTGCGCGGGGAAGCCATGGCGGAACCGCGCTACTTGCCAATATCCCCTCTAGTGGTGTACCTGTCATTTTATTTCTCCCTCCTGACTAAATTCAGTGCCTATAAGCGATAGCACTGATGCATCTTTCTGGGGAAAGCATTGAACTCAAGCCATATAATTCTTTTGAGGCAGTTTTTCTCCCTGGGAGTCGATATCCGATTATGGAGTAATAATAGCATTTTTTGGACTGAAGGCAGAAGGTGTGCGATCTATTCTCACAACATTAATTATGGGGTTATAGCATGCAAGGGTTGTCAAAGACGCATAAATCCAGCAGGCGCCTGATTGGAACGGGGCATTAATGAAATACGAAGAGTACAAAGACATATATTTTCGGCTGAAGAGCCCCACAGACATTGAAAGGCTGGCGAAGAGCACCGGCCTCGATAGGGAGCTCCTCCTCGTGATGTACACGCAGCGGACGGTCAGGGATGCCACGAGAAGGTACCACATCATCAAGGGGCAGATCCCGCAGATAGTGAAGGCCTGGAAGAAAGGCGAATCCATCACCTCGCTTTCCAGGGAGCTCAACTTCCCGCCCATCCTGCTGGCCATGCTGGTCTACCAGGCGGACAGGATACCCAGGAAGATCTTCTGGAAGTACATCAGGGACCCTGAGACCTGCAACAACGAGCGCATGAGGAAGGAGATAGTGAAGATCAACGCCGCGGACATAATCTACTCCCCGAAGGGGATGGATGTCCAGGAGAAGAGGGGGCAGTGGGGGGAGAAGCAGCTGCAGGAGTGGCTCGACATACACGGCCTGAAGTACAGGACCGAGGTGGAACTGCGAGGCAAGTACCCCAAGACGCCGGACGCCCTGCTCGACGAGCCCATGGAGCTGAATGGCGTCGTCATCAACTGGATCGAATCCAAGGCCTCGTTCGGCGACGAGATAGAGCTCAAGAAGAACATACGCAAGCAGCTCCAGCCGTACACCGAGCTCTTCGGGAACGGAGCGGTCGTCTATTGGTTCGGATACATCGAGGGCATAGAGCCCATCGAAGGCGTGACTCTTTTCGGACGCGAGCTTGCAGAGATGAATCCCATCTCCCCTGTCGTCAAGCGCTGACAATCCCTTATTACCGGGTTAGCGTATTCATAAACGAATAGGGAGGAGATTATTAGTGGGGCTAATCTCGGCGGCCGATATAGAGAAATTCGGGTACTGCCCGCTCAGCTGGACGCTCAGCTGGACAGAGAGACAGGGCGTCAGCGAGGAACTGGAGGGCGGCAAGCGGAAGCACGACGACATAGCGCAATCCGTCTCCGAGGTGAAGAGGCTCGAACGCAGAGCAATGACAATGGAAAAGATCGTGCTTTGGTGCGCCGTGATTGCGACCGTCGTGGCATACTTCGGGATCGACTTGCTGCCGCTCATGGTCGAGTACAAGCCGAGCTTGGCCCAGATAATGGTGATAATCTCGTTGATCTGGATACTTGCAGCGCTGTTCTTCCTGAGGACCGCATTCAAGACGCCTGTCAAGGGGACGATGCTCCAATACGAGAGGCTCGTCTTGCTGTTCGCCCTAGTCGCCGTGATCATTGCGCTGAATGCCATGCTCTTCCTTTGGGTCAGTGCGGAGATTGCTGAGTGGTTAGAGGCTGCGGCGCTCATTTGGCTGGCAGCGGCGTCGTTCTTCCTTCAGAGATCGCTTACCTTCAGCCAGGCCGCGAGGAACCTCAAGAAGCAATTGCACATAAAAGGGAACGTGGAATACGTCGACCTAGAGGGATCCAAGCTCCTCACCTCGGAGAAGTATGGAATCTCAGGCAGACCTGACTATGTGCTCCTTGTGGAGGGTTTGCCGATACCTGTGGAGGAGAAGACCGGACGCGTCCCGAAGGGGCCGCTGTTCTCACATATCCTACAGGTCGCGACCTACTGCCAGCTGCTCGAGGAGAAGACAGGGAAGAACGTCCCCTATGGGATACTGAAGTATGGCGCCCATCAACATGTCATCGATTTCGACGAGGGGCTCAAGAAGACCCTTTTCCAAAAGATAGAGGAGATGAGGGAGATAGCCGACGGCAAGCCCGCGCACAGGAACCACAACCGACCAAACAAGTGCGCTGGGTGCTCCAGGAAAGACATCTGCCCTGAGAGACTTGCATAGAAAAAGCTACCTTCACTCGACCGTTACAGTCTTCGCGATGTTCCTTGGCTTGTCTATCGGACAGCCCCTGGCGATCGCGAGATAGTAAGCGAATAGCTGCAGAGCGACGATTATAGGTATTGGCGAGAAGAGCGGGTCGACCTTGGGTACAAGGAATACGTCCTCGGCGTACTTCTCAAGGTCCTGGTTGCCCTCCACCCCAATGGCCAGCACCGGAGACTCTCTGGCGGTAACTTCCCTGACGTTCCCGAGCATTTTCTCGTAGGTATGATCCGCTGCGCATATCGCGACGACAGGTGTGTCTTTGCTCAGAAGCGCGAGCGGCCCGTGTTTCAGCTCCCCGGCAGGGTAGCCCTCACCATGAATGTAGGATATCTCCTTCGTCTTCAGAGCCCCCTCGAGAGAAGTCGGATAGTTCATGTGACGCCCGATGAAGAACATCGATTGCGCGCATTTGTATTTCTTCGCGAAATCTTCTATCTTGCCGGCATCGTTCAAGACGCTCTGGACTATCCGAGGCAGCGCCCTCATTTCTGACACGATCTCCCTTCGCCGCTCGCTTGAGATCGTGTTCTTAATAGTACCTAGTCTGAGCCCTAGCAGGTAGAGGGCGATCAGCTGGGTCACGAATGTCTTGGTAGCGGCGACGCCAATCTCAGGCCCGGCCCTTGTGTAGATCACGAAATCCGCCTCCCTGGTTATCGCGCTTCCGAGGACATTGGTTATCGCTATTGTTTTGCAGCCCCTCTTCTTAGCCTCCCTGGCTGCGGCGAGGGTGTCAGCCGTCTCCCCGCTCTGCGAAATGCAGACGACGAGCGGCTTCGCCTCGGTCACAGGGGAATAGCGGTATTCTGAGGATATCTGCGCATTTGTCGGGATCCTGCTGAGTTCCTCGATTATGTATTTGCCGACTAGGCCCGCATGGTACGAGGTGCCACATCCGAGAATCTTGATGCTAGTGAACTGCTCTTTGAAGAAGGCGTCGTCCTCCTGCCCCTCGAGCCTGCCGAGCAGGGATTCGTGTATGGCGCGTGGCTGCTCGAATATCTCCTTGAGCATGAAATGAGCGTATCCGCTCTTCTCCGCATCCTCTAGGTTCCAGCTGACTTTCTTAGGATCCCTTTCGAAGGCCACGCCGTTCAAATCGAACAGCTCCACGCCTTTGGGTGTTATCCTGACTGCTTCCCTGTCGAGGAGGTAGATGACCTCGTTCGTATGCTTCAGGATAGCCGTCACATCGCTGGCGATGAAGTTCTCATCGTGGCCCACGCCTACGATCAGGGGGCTCTCGTTTCTGGCAGCGACTATCTCGTCATGCCCCTTCTGAACCACGGCGATGGCATATGACCCTTCCACCAGCTTTAGCACCGCCAGCACTTTCGACTTTAGGTCGGCGCCCGCAACCTCTTCGAGCATGTGAACGAGCACCTCCGAGTCGGTCTCGGATGTGAACTTGTGCCCCCTCTTGATCAGCTGCTCCTTCAGCTCCATGTAGTTCGTGAGAATGCCGTTGTGCACTAGGGCGTACTCCCCCTTGCAGTCGGTGAAAGGGTGGGCGTTCGCGGTTGTCGGCTTGCCGTGCGTCGCCCAGCGGGTGTGAGCTATGCCGGTGAGCCCGGGCATGCGTTCTATCTGAGATTCAAGAGCGGAGATTTCGCCGACCGATTTCTTCAGAGTGAGCGCGCCGTCCGATATCATGGCTATACCGGCAGAATCGTACCCTCTGTACTCAAGGCGCTTCAGGCAGTCGAGCACTATCTCCTGCGCCTCGCGTTCACCAGTGAAACCGACTATGCCGCACAAATGAAACCACGTCCGCTCAGCTATGAATTGCCCCTGTCGGGACGTTCCTCGATACCTTGCTTCCACTCATTATCCTGCTCTTGGGACCGATGATGGTCCCTGGCTCTATCGAAACGCCGCTTCCCATAGAGCAATCCTCACCTACGAGTGTCCCGATATTCGGCACTCTGTAGAATTCCTCTTCGAGGTTGACGAAAGCATCGGCAGAGGATGCCATGAGGTGCGAGCGGACCTTGACGCCATACCCAAGTACGCTCTGCGACAGCATGGAATGGGACCCGATGCTGCAGTCGCTCATGATCACAGAGTTGCGGATGACGGAGAAAGGATCGATTGTGACATTGTCCCCGATGCTAGTGGATGAGAAGATGCTGACATTGGGGCCTATATCGCATCCTAGACCTATCGCTATCGGGCCGTACAGCGTCGTCCCTGCTCGTATGGTCGTGCCCTTACCGATCGATACCTTTCCGTGGATCAGCACCCCCGTCTCGATCGTGCCTGCCGTCTGAACTGGAGTGTTGGCCAGCGCTGCATGATTGACCTCGATGAGATCCCAAGGATACACCGCATCAATCCACAGTCCCTGGCAGAAAACGGGCTCTATCTTGATGTCCTGGACATAGAGCTTCAGCGCGTGGCTGAGGTTGTAGTCTCCCCCCTCGACGCATATCTCAAGGGTGTCGAAGAAGCTTGCGGGGAGCTTGTAGGCTCCGGCGAGGACGATGTTGCTGGCCCCTTCCCCGCGCCTGTCCAATATGTCAGATATGCGATTCCTCTCGAGGATGGCGACGCCATACTTGGCTGGCATATCGCTCTCGATCACAAGCGCTCCATGTCCTGCGCCGATCGACTGCAGATCCGCCACGGAGCGGGCGTCAATCAGGCTGTCGCCTGGCAGTATCATGAAGTCCCCATCTATGTGCTCCGAAGCAGCTAACACGGCGTGGCCGTTGCCGAGCTGCTTGTCCTGATTCACATATGTTATCTCGGCCCCGAACCCGTCGCCGTCGCCGAAGTAGGACATTATCCTCTCCTTCCTGTAACCGACGACCATCACGATCTCTGTGATCTTGTTGCAGACGAGGGAACGGACCACGTAGTCCATTATCGACCTGTTCGCGACAGGTATCATGACCTTCGGCTCAGAGTAGGTGAACGGCCGCAATCTCTTTCCTTCACCGGCTGCAAGTATTACCGCTTTCAATGCGATCACGCTCCGATTATCCTGGATGAGGTGGTCCTATGCGCGAATCCCTATTCCTCGCTCCCCTCTTCCCTGAACTCCCCGTAGATGCTCTTATTCCTTGCAATGCGCTTCTCGCTGGTCGCCCCGTCATAGTGTTCGCACTCGTAACGGTAGGATGTCACGATGTCCTTCGCCACGCAGTAGGCGACCCTCGGGCCGTAGCCGTCCTCGGGCCTTGGATCCCAATTGATGCATTTCGGGCAAAGTGGTTCCCGGTGCTCCGTGTTTTCCGCCATGGTCAGATTCCTCATGCAACCTTAATGAGCAGGATATGGAGGGCTGTGGTATCCTATCTACTCTCTTATCTAATTTTTCTCCCGCTGTCCGCTGGGAGAGTCGGTGATTCGATATATTCTGCAATGTTCTTCATCGGTTCACGTCGAAAAGGTAGCGGGGGGTCGATTTGAACGACCGGTCTTCAGGTTATGAGCCTGATGGGATTTCCAGACTACCCTACCCCGCTATTCGATAATCCGGCCGGGCTTGTGGCCTACATTCCGCTCCCATGAGATAAGTTGTTATAAAAGCTTTCGTGGATGTGGATTATCGGTGAGCGGTTGCTGCCGATCGCTCAATGGCAGACCTTTTTCAGAAGAACTTCCTCAGGCGAAGGAGATCCTCCATGGTACTCTTGACGCGCAGTTTCCTCAGAGCGAATGCCTTCATAGCGCGCATCTCCCCTTTGTATAGCGCTTCCAGCGTCGCCTCGTCGCTCTCTATCGAGATATCAGGATTATCCAGGTCCCCGACATTCGGTTTACTGGCATGGCAGTCAGAGAGCTGAAAATTGAACCGCCGACCATCATCTAATCTCAAGACTATGCTGCGGGATATCCCTGCGAGGTCGGAACGCAACTTCTCGTCCGTCGCAATCTTGTCGTTGAATTTATTAATCGTATCGTTCAAAATATCCTCAATCATATGCTCCACCCTCAATATTGGTCGAGTTTCTTAATAGCTCTCATATTCACCAGCCTTGAGCTCGTGTCCCAGCTCTTTCTGGTGTGTGGCGGCAGACTCTCATGGCGCGCCAGCCAGGATTCTATGAACCGGATAGTGTTCGGGTCTGATGCATATCCGCTGCCGATAGGTTCTCCGATATCTTCCTCAATCTTCATAACAATCGAGTCGCGCCTTACCTTAGCCAGGATAGATGCCGCAGAAACGACCGGGTAGGTGTCATCCGCCTTATGTTTCGACACGATGTTCATGGGGGCGCCCATCTCGTCGCATATATCCCTGGCGAAGCGCTCCTCGTTGACGTCCGCTGCATCGACGTAGGCCACATCAGGATTGAGCTTCTTAATAATCGACGCGAACACCTTTGTCTCGAGCTGATTGAGCGTCATCTCCTCCCTTAGAAGGTCGATCTCCGAAGCCGAGACCTCGACTATCTCGACGGCGCTGACCACATTTCGGATCTTTCCGTCCAGTTCCTCCCTCTTAGAACGGCTCAGCTTCTTGGAGTCCTTAACACCAAGGGTACGTAGCAATTCATCTCCCTCGATCGAGACACCGCAAATGATGAGAGGCCCCATAACTGGTCCTCTCCCCGCCTCATCGACACCGCAAATCATAGCCAGTGGAGAGTGGCATTCAGCGATAATAATACTTGGTCACTGCATGCAGCGATATCGGGAGAATGGTTTCATTGCGTGTGCATGGCGGACCATATGACCGAAATTGCCCAAGCTTAGGGGAGGGTGGGCTGACCCCGAACCTATCAGAGCCGAGGCGGGATTTCTTGGTAATTGGGTGAGGGTTTTATCAGACCTGATGGATAGCCAACTGTAAACCCATGAAAGCCGCAGACTGCCAGAATAGGAAGATATCCAACAGCTTCATGCTCACCCGCGTTGGCATTACCGGCCTGAAGAAGCCAGCCAAGGTGTCTCGCAACGGTAAGCATGTAATGCTGGTCGCCGAGATAGACGCTTTCGTCGACCTGCCTGCGACGCAGAAAGGTTCCCACATGTCACGCAATGTGGAGGTCATCACCGAGATGATCGAGAACTCTGTAAGTGACAGGGTGCCTTCATTGGAGGAGCTTTGTGCAAACATTTGCGATCAGCTCCTGGAGAGACATGAATACGCTTCATACGCCGAGGTAAACATCTCTGCCGATTACTTCATTGAGAAGCGCACGCACGGAGGGAGGAAGACTCTTGAGGCGTACAAGCTGCTTGCCAGATCCACGGCTCGCAAGAAAGGGGAGCACAGGAGGATGATCGGTGTAGAAGTCACCGGAATGACGGCTTGCCCTTGCGCCATGGAGACTGCGGCAAGAATCCTCGAGAAAGAGAGCAAGTTCAAGAGGAACGCTTGCGGGGATATCCCATCCATAACACACAACCAGAGGAACAAGACCCAGCTCCTATTGGAGGTACCTAAGAAATCCGTGGTCGAGGCCGATGATCTTGTGTCAATCGTCGAATCATCCATGAGTAGTCCGACCTACGGCATTTTGAAAAGGGAAGATGAGGCGAGGGTCGTCATCGCCGCGCACAGGAATCCCAAGTTCGTAGAGGATGTTGTGCGGGAAATCCTGGCGAAGATATTGAAAAAATACAGACATCTGCCAGGCGACGTGCAGGTGACGGTGAGGAGCGAATCCGAGGAGTCAATTCACAAGCATAACGCGTTCGCGGAGAGAGTTACCACTCTAGAGGAGCTCCGCGGAAAGCAGTAAGATAGTTGGTGGAATATTTTGGCGGCAAAGGTGAAGGCGATTGCAGTCGACATTGACGGCACCCTGACTGACGGTTCCAAACGGGTTTCCTGCGCAGCTACCGAAGCTCTGAGGAGACAGGTCGACAACGGAATCATAGTAATGGTCGTCACTGGCAATGTATTACCGATTGCGTATGCGCTCAGGCAGTACCTCGGGTTCAACGGACCTGTTATTGCCGAGAACGGCGGGATAGTGAGCCGCGGAGAGGAGGTCCACTACCTCGGATCAAAGACGGAGCCGCAGAAGGCTTTCGACCAGCTGTCGAAGTTCATGAAGGTCGAGAGGCTGTTCAGCGATCGCTGGAGGGAGACCGAGGTCGCATTGAAGCCGAAGTACGACATCGAGCAAATCCGGAAATTCACTCGGGGGTTCGATGTCAAGGTCTTTACCACCGGGTGGGCAATACACATAACCCAGAAGGACACCGACAAGGAGAAAGGACTTGCTTATGTCTGCCAGAACTGGCTCAAGATGAGCATCGACGACGTCGCGGCAATCGGTGACTCGGACAACGATGTGAACATGATCATGAACTCAGGTTATGGGATAACTCTGGCGAACGGGAGCCAGAAATGCAAGGATCGGGCGGATTTCGTAGCTTCAAAACCGCACGGCGACGGAGTGGTCGAAGCTTTGAAATGGCTAGGACTTGAGCCCTAGAGAAGCTTCTTGGCGCCTGATTCCGAGAGGTCTATCGACTTGAGGAGGTATTGCAGCGCCTTCTTCTTGATCATGTCCTCCTTCCTCTGGATGACTTCCTTCATCTTGTCGTCGAGCTCCTTCCCCTCGACGAAGCCGCGCATAGACTCGGGGCCTCTGATCGCGTATTCCACTCCGAACTCAGAATAATAGTATCGTGCGTTTTCCGGATCGTTCTCGGCGGCTTTGTTGTAAGCGTTCTCAGCCTCGTCGAACTTCCCCCGGTCCATGAGATAAACGGCGTAACTGCTCCAGTACATCGGGTTCTTGCTGTCGAGCTCGACGGCTTTCTTGTAGCAGGCGATTACCTCATCCACCGATATGCTGGAATCTCCGATCGCGGCTTCGGCTTTCAAGAAATAAGCTTCCGTGGCGTTTGGGTTGGATTTGATGATCTTCGTTAACCTCTTCACTGCCCCGGGGAAATCCCCTGCGATCATCAGATTCTGCGCTTCCTCGATTTCTTTTGAGATATCAGCCATCTGCTCACCGGTCTTGTACGCGATACTGGGCTACCATAGGTTCCATAATTCTGCCCCATTTTAATCCTTTCCCCTTGGTTCACCCCGAGTGTCGGCATGCCCGCCGGAGGAATGTTATTAAGTCAGGCTTCGATTTAATGGGAGAGCAGACAGGTGCAAATATGTTCCCGGGAGGGCGGGTGAACCCGCGACAGATGAAGGCGATGATGAAGAGGATGGGCATAGCCCAGGAAGACCTCACGGATGTCGAGGAGATAATCATCAGGACCAGGACCCAGGAGTACATTTTCAGCGAAGCGGCCGTCAGCATAATGACAGTGCAGGGACAGAAGACCTTCCAAGTCATAGGCGAGCCAGAGATACGCGATAGGAGCACCGCTCCGACAGCGAAGGAGGCTCCCGAGGAGGACATCGCCCTCGTGATGGGGCAGACGGGCGTCTCTGAGGAGGAGGCAAAGAAGGCCCTTGATGAATGCGAAGGCCAACCCGCAGAAGCGATATTGAAGATAATGTCAGCTAGATAGTCATCCGACTGGTGCGGGCGAATAGTGCCATCTGAGTAGATTTATTATAACAGTACAAATCTGCCTTTAACACGGAGGGATCCGTGTCATGAAGCTCAGCGAGATGAAAACCCAGTGCAGGAAGTGCGGGAAGGAATTGAAGGCCGACAGCAAGGACTCGGACTTCGTCACTTTCTACTGCATGGTCTGCGGCATCTATACTAACAAGCCAGTGGAGGACTTCAAGGATCAGCCTGAGGAGACCGCCGCTTGCCCTAAGCCTGAGACGATGCAATAGCCCAGGCGAGGGTAAAGGAATAAATACAGAATTGAGTATCATTCGGAAGCGCTGGCAGTACCAGCAATCAATTATGCCCCGGTAGTGTAGTGGCCTATCATCCAAGCCTGTCGAGTTTGGGACTCGGGTCCGAATCCCGACCGGGGCGCTCAAGGTAGGACGCAATGCAGATTGGCATTCTCTGATGTTCATCGAGTATGCGAAGCGTTGAAAGAGTTCGGTGACAATCGCTGGAAGTGCGGAGACGCAATGGTTATTTCCACGCGAGAGGCTTTATCTCGAACCTAGGCATTGCGGAACCAGTGAGCCGGAAGGGCGGAGAGAATTCAGGATGAAGGTATACATAACGATGACCGGGATGAGCCGCTGGGCGGTCATCAACAGCATCTGGGCAGCGGTCAGGAGGCATGAGTACGTCCCGGACAAGATATACCTTTTCAAGACGGACCTGCGCGGGGATGATGCTTCGATAATCATTGAATGCTTCAAGCAGCTCCTTGCCGAGTATGGCAAGAAGGACGTTCTGATAGAGGAGATCCCGATCGCCGAGGGGGACTTCGCATCATCAAGCAGGAAGATGATGGACGTCCTGGAGAAGGAGAAAACCAGCGGCAACGAGATAGCCATTGACATCACCCCTGGCAGGAGGGCGGTAATGACGTCGGCACTCATGGCCGCTTGGAAGCACGAGATAGACCACGTGTTCTACCTATACCTGGATGATTTCAGGCGACCGGACAACCCCTTTCCGATGATACCGTTCCAGTTCCAGCACTTCGTCGACCTGAAGCAGGAGGTATGGCGATGAGAGACCTTGTGATGCGAAGGACCGAGCTGAACATCCTGCTCAACCACTTTAACGAAGAGGAGCACCAGCACCTCTGGATCCACTACCCTTTCTTTGACATGCAGCTGTTCAGGATCGATCTGGAACAGCCGTCGATCTCGAACGTAGTGACGCAGGCAGAATTCGAGACGGAGAGGATGAGGCGAAAGCCTTTCGACAAGGACTACCTTGCTTCGAACCTCCCCTACTACAACGACATGAGAAACTGCTTCCTATCATCTCGAGTTGAGAAGTATGCGAATGAAAAGAAGGTGCTTGCGAGGCTGCAGGAGCTCCACGAGGAGATAAAAGACCCTAACAAGAGGCCGAGGCCTTTGTTCATAGCACTGGACACGAACATATTCTACGCGAGGTTCCTGTCCAGGCACCTCCAGAGCTACAACGAGTTCGGCGTCCCGACCCTCTGGGCAGAAGGGTTCAGGTATGCAGTCGCTGAGATGGTGCAGCAGGAGATCGACTTCCAGATAATTGACAAATTCAAGTCGGAGGACATCAGGGAGCTGAAGAAGAATCTGGCAGGAGGACAATACCTCGATGAGTTCTACAATGCCAGCGCGAGGAAGGCAAGGCTAGCGAAGATGGCGCTCGCCGAACTCGTCTATGCGTTCTCCGAGCTTCGAGCGGTGAGGATCAAGGGAAGCCTCCAGGGCGGCGACTACACGAAGAACGACATCCAGATAGCGCAGTCGTACAAGGACTACAGCAGGAGGATGGACTACGATGTCCTTTTGCTGACTGCAGACGAGGACATGATATACCATGCCAACAGCGCCGAGCTCATGGCGATACAACTGATAATCGGGACTGGCATCGCACCACAGACCGAGGTCGACCCGTGGTCCCTCCAGGACCTCATATACGACTTGGCAGTCTCTTTCGGAGTCATAGAGTTCGCAGGCCTTCAGACCGCAGTCCTCGGCGAGTGGGGCGGGAAGTCCAGCGAGGATTACAATGACGAGAGGGTCAAGGTCAGGTTCAGCAATGATAAGGCGGCCATTGAGATCGAGCGCGAGCTGAAGCTGAGCAGGAGCATCGCAGAAAAAATCGAAGGTAGCAAGAAGGACAGCTTCTAGACTACCTGATCCGGCAGAAATCACTTCAGATATCTGTCGGGGTTCTTGTCGAACATCTTCTTGCAGCCAGGGGCGCAGAAATAATATGTCTTTCCGTTGTATTCTGACTTCCCAGCCGCTTTGTTCGGGTCGACCTTCATCTTGCATACGGGATCTATCTCGGCCATTGTTCAACCTCCTGTAATATGGTAGATAATATAGTCGGAGAAGGCTTAACAATCTTTCTGAGAAGCATTATCGAGTGTTGGTGACCGTGGCCGACGAAGAGAAGGTAATCGCAATCGGGGGCATGCATTGCGCGACCTGCGCGATCAACATAGAGGAGATCCTAAAGGAGATCCCGGGCATAAAGGTGGCCAATGTCAGCTATGCCAGCGAGAAGGCGACGGTCAGGTACGACCCCGAGAAGGCCGGCCCAGACGCGATGAAGGTGGCGATAGAGGACTTGGGCTATCGATACCTAGGTGAGATAAAGGAGGAAGAGGCCGAAGCCGAGAGGAAAAAGGAGCTCAATACCCTCCGATGGCTACTCGCAATGAGCGCGGTCCTCGGATCCACAACGATGGCATTGATGTGGATATTCGACGGGACCGATTTCTTGTCGATTGTCGGCATGACCATGGAGCAGTCGTTAGTCATCCTGTTCCTTCTTGCAACACCAGTCCAGTTCATTGCCGGTTACAGATTCTATTCCGGCGCATATCGGTCATTGAAGAACCGCAAGTTGAACATGGACATACTCATAGTGGTAGGAACTAGCGTCGCTTGGTTGTACAGCACTGCGGTGATGATTAGCCCGCATACATTCATGGACCCTTTGAATCATTCATCTAGGGTGGATGTCTATTTCGACACCTCGGCGCTCATCATCACTTTTATTCTCGCCGGTAAATATCTAGAGGCCCTGTCGAAGACGAGAGCCTCTGGAGCAATCAGGAAACTCATCGGACTGAGGCCGAAGAAAGCAACTGTCATCAGAGATGGGGCGGAGGCCGAAATCGACGCTGAGGGAGTCGCCGTGGGGGATATCGTCGTTGTGAGACCCGGGGAGAAGATACCCGTCGATGGTTTGATACTCGAGGGCAAGGCGGCGATAGATGAATCGATGATCACGGGGGAGAGCATGCCTTCGGAGAAGGGCGTCGGGGACCAGGTCATTGGCGCCACCATAAACAGGACCGGTTACTTCAAATTCCGGGCGACGAAGATCGGAAAGGATACGGTCATCGCTCAGATAATCAGGCTGGTAGAGGAGGCGCAGGGATCAAAAGCGCCGATACAGAGGATGGTAGACAGGGTGGCAGCGGTGTTCGTGCCGGCAGTCATCCTAATCGCGACTGCGACCTTGCTGTTCTGGTATCTGACTACCAGCAATTTTATTGACTCACTAATATACTTCGTTGCAGTGCTCGTGATAGCATGCCCATGCGCGATGGGGCTGGCCACACCGACGGCAATAATAGTCGGAACGGGAAGGGGGGCCGAGCTCGGCATATTGATCAAGACTGCCGAGGTGCTGGAGAACGCTGGGAGAATCCAAATTGTAGTATTCGACAAGACCGGCACATTGACAATTGGTCGGCCTGAGGTATCCAAGATCGTATCTCTGAGCACCAAGTTCAAGGAGCGGGATGTGCTGAGAATCGCGGCAGCCATCGAGAAGGGCTCCGAACACCCTATCGGAGAGGCGATCGTCAAGAGGGCGACCGATGAAAAGATCGAGATACCCGCTAGCAAGGACTTCGAAGCTTTGTCCGGCAAGGGGGTGAAGGCAGTCGTTGATGGTTCGCCAGTCATAATGGGCAACAGGGCGATGCTATCTGAGACCATGCGCATCGCATCAGGGGCGGAAGAGGAGATGAACGCCCTTGAATCGTTGGGGAATACAGTGGTGGGCGTCGGGGTCTCCGGAGAGCTTGTTGGGATAATCGCGGTCGCCGACCGGATAAAACCCAATGCGAAGGAAGCGGTAGAGGAACTGAAGTCGATGGGCATACGCCCGATCATGCTCACCGGTGATAATCCAGTGACTGCCAACGCCATTGCGGAGCTTTGCGGGATAGAAGAGGTGATCTCCCAGGTTCTGCCGGATCAAAAGGCTGCAAAGATCAAGGAGCTACAGGGCGAGGGAAAGGTCGTCGCCATGGTCGGCGACGGCATCAACGATGCGCCGGCTTTGGCTCAGGCGGACATCGGCATCGCTATAGGCAGCGGCACGGACATAGCGCTGGAGACAGGAGACATAATCCTGATAAGGGACGACCTGAGGGACGTTGTTGCGGCGATAAGGCTCAGCAAGAGGACGATACAGAAGATCAGGCAGAATCTCTTCTGGGCGTTCGGATACAACACTGGCGGGATTCCAATCGCAGCGGGGATTCTTTCTCCTTTCGGCATCATTCTGAACCCGATAATCGCCGCAGCTGCGATGGCTCTGAGCAGCGTCTCCGTTGTGACGAACGCTGCGCTTCTGAAAAGATTCAAATCCGGTGAGCGGGGCAGCAAGTGAACCTTTGCCGATCATCAGGATGCGAGCGTGCAGGTTTGATCGGATATCTGACCCGGGACTATCTTGCTCTAATGCACTTTTGAGAGGACTTCCATCCCTTTCTTCGCGTCGTCTACTGCGAATACGAAATGCATCTTATGACCGTCTCGAGAGAGAAGATAGCTCGACTCGATCTCCAGTCCGGCATCTGCCAGCTTCTTGGCAATCTTCGCCCACTGCCCAGGTCGGTCCTCGACCTCCGCGACAAGAACGGACCTTGTCGTGTACTGCATATCCGCTTTCATAAGCGTCCGGGCGCAAGCCTCGCTGTCAGAAGTAAGCAGCCGGATATAGGCTTCCCCCTCGTACTTATCGATAGATACCGTCGTAAGGTTGACTCCCCCCTCGGCGAGAATATCCGCAATCCGGAGGATATTCTTGGTACTGCTTCCGACTTTCACTTCGAACTCTGTCTGCAACATACCTTTCACCCCCATTCCAAACGCCAAAAGGCGCTATGATAAAGAATGACACGGCTCGAATATTTAACTTGTGGCGCTCAGCTTAGTCAGATGCCGAAGTTATGGAGGTCGGACGGTCATGTGACCACAATCCGATTTTGCCGCAATATCAAGAAGTTTTATCTATCATCCAAGCCCTACAATCATCTCCAATCAGGGGGCACAAAATGGCAACAACGAAGAAAGTAAAGGCATACACACTGAGCACTTGTCCATACTGTCGAGCATTCAAGATGTTCTGTACAGAGGAGGATATACCTTTAGAGTACACGGATGTGGATCTGGCCCAAGGAGAAAAAAGAAAACAGGTCATTGCGGAAGTCGACAAGGTTTGCCCCGACTGCGGTTACCCGATCATCATCATCGATGGAGAGGTCATAGAGGGATTCAACGAATCCAAACTCAGAAAGGTGCTTGGGTTATGAGCGAGCTAGACCCTCAGATAGATGCTGAACTGCAGAAGTATGTGAATGCGGTCAGGAAGTTCGCCACCAGCACGAATCACAAGTTGAACCCTGACGAGAAGTACCTCAAACTTGTGTTCGAGGGGCTTTTCATGAACAAGAAGAGATTCGGATACGCCTCATGCCCGTGCAGGGTGGCGGACGGCGTTCTGGAACTTGACAAGGACATCATCTGCCCCTGCACGTACAGAGAGCCGGACCTGGAGGAATACGGAAGATGCCTTTGCGGATTGTATGTCAACGATGACTATATTTCGGGCAAGAAGGGGCATGTGCCGTTTCCCGACAGGCGCAAGATACAGAAGATACCCAGGAAGTAGTTTTGGTCTCACTTCGTGATGGACAACCTTTTTGAGGTGCCCGGACATATTCTCACCCAGGGGGCGCATTCGGTTTGGGACTTCTTGGAGCACATGTTTCGGTGAAGGACGGAGTCGACCTTGCTCCCGAGAGGGCGCGGAAGCTGGGATGCGATTCGATGCAGATATTCACGCGCAACCAGATGCAATGGAGGTCGCGCGACATCAGTGACGATGAAGTCGAGAGGTTCAAGAGCAATCTCAGGGAATTCGATATTAAGCGCACGATGGCGCACGATTCCTATCTGATCAACTTGTCCGCTTTGGACGAGAAGACCATGTCCTTGTCGAAGGAGGCTTTTTCAGACGAGCTTTCGAGGGCGGAGAGACTCGACATAGATTTCCTCGTGTTCCACCCAGGCTCGCACCTTGGGGCTGGCGAGGCGAAAGGACTCAAGAGCATCTCGGAGAATGTGAGGAAGATACTCAGCAAAGCGGGGGACAGCGGGCCTGTGTTGCTTTTCGAAACGACCGCTGGCCAAGGCACCAACCTTGGATTCTCCTTCGACCAGATCGCTTCGTTGATCAAAGCGGTCGGCTTGGACGACAGGACCGGGGTCTGCTACGACACCTGCCATTCATTCGCAGCCGGCTATGACATATCGACAGAGAACGGCTACAGTAGCACCTTCGAACTGTTCGACGAGATAATCGGGCTGAAGATGCTACGGGCGTTCCACTTCAACGACTCCAAGGGTGGCCAGGGAAGCAGACTTGACAGACATGACAACATTGGAAAAGGCAAACTGGGGAAGATGGCATTTTCGCTTCTTGTGAACGACAAGCGGTTTGCGAAGCATCCCATGATCCTTGAGACGCCGGGAGGCGACGAAGGATACCGGGGCGACTTGGAGACTCTGCGTGCGCTTGTAAAGAAGGGCTGAATCATCCCTGCGTGGTTAAATCCGACGAAATGTTATTGACCAATGGCTGGATATACACCCTAACGGGGGCCTCGTTGTTCCCCTTCGATGGGCGATTGCGAAGTGCCGTTATAGGAAGAGGTGTGAAGATGTCTTCGGACAATATGACGCCTGAGGGGATTCTGGAAGGAATAAGAGACATGAGCATCAGGGGAGCGGCCGAGATAGGGCGGAAGGCCTCCCTTGCAGTGAGGCTCTTCGCGGAGAGGGAGATCGGCCCGGATGCCATAAGTTACATTTCAAAACTTCAGCAGTTCGCGAAGGAGGCACAATCGACGAGGCCAACTGCGGTGACGCTCTGGAGCGGGATCTCGATGACCCTTAGGGGGATGGAGAAAGCCGGAGGCCCCAAGGAGATCCTTGCATTGATCCAGAAGAATTCCGAGCGATTCATCGATGCGTCTCACCGCGCGGTGATTGCGATAGCTGAGATTGGTTCGAGGAGGGTCCCTCAAGATGCAGTGATACTGACGCATTGCAATTCGACTGCTGCTATTGCAACGATAATTAAAGCGCATGAACTCGGAAAGGTCAAGATGGTCTATGCTACGGAATCCAGGCCGAAGCTGCAGGGGCAGATTACTGTCCGCCAGCTAGCTGAGAAGAACGTGCCTGTGACGATGATAGTCGACTCGGCCGTGAGATACCACATGAAATCAATCGACCTCGTCATCGTCGGCGCTGATACCGTGGCTTCGAACGGCGCGGTAATAAACAAGATCGGCACCTCGCAGATAGCGCTGGCCGCGCATGAGAGGAGGGTGCCGTTCATGGTATGCGCCGAGACGATCAAATTCTCCCCGCAGACATTCATGGGGGAGCTGGTCACGATCGAGGAGAGGGATACCGGCGAAGTCATCGACCTGAAGAAGTTTCCTGGCGTAGGTGTTTCCAACCCTGTCTTCGATGCCACGCCTGCCGATTACATCGATGCAATAGTGACAGAGGTCGGCGTCATACCGGCAACGGCGGCTTACGAAATCGTCCTTCACAACCTTGGAGTGAGCGCGCTGGTGGCAGAAACGGAGAGGAGGCAGTGAGGAGATGATAACCAAGAGCGAGTCGAAGCTCATGACCGGGAAGGACGTAGTCTGCGCCTACAAGGTGACCACCAAGCTCGATATCAAGAAGGCGGCGAAGGCGATCGCGGCGGAGCAGTCCACCGGGACGTGGACCAAGGTGGCCACAAGGAGTGACGATATTGACCGGAGGCTCGCTGGCAGGGTCCTCTCGACCAGGTCGATCGGCAAGGGAGAGTACCTGGCAATCATAGAATATCCAATGGCCGATTTCGATCCGAACGAGGGCGGGGTCCCTCAGATCCTGAGCGTCATAGCTGGCAATCTCTTCGGGCTGGAAGACCTCTCGGCAGTCAGGCTCGAGAGCATGCACCTGCCGAAGGAGATGGTCGCGGCATTCCCGGGGCCCAAGTTCGGAGGGGACGGGATATATTCGAAATTGGGCAGGAAGCCCGACAGGCCACTCCTGGGCACCATTGTCAAGCCCAAGATAGGATTGAATCCTAAGGCGACTGCGAAGTACGTCTACAGAGTAGGAATGGGCGGCCTTACGAACAGCAAGGACGACGAGACCCTCACCGACCAGAAGTTCTGCCCGATATTGGAGAGGACGAGGGCGATCGCGGAGGCGATTGACAAAGTGAAATCGGAAACGGGGCACAAGATGATGCACGCGATCAACGTCTCGACCAGGCCCGACAGGATACTGGAACTCTCGGACAAAGTCATCTCGGCCGGCGCGACCGAGCTGATGATAGATGTCCTGACCTGCGGATTCCCGGCTATCCAGATACTTGCGGAAGATCAGTCGATAACGCTGCCGCTGCACATACACCGCACCATGCACGGTGCGATAACCAGGAACCCGCACCATGGGATATCGATGGAAATATTCGCGCAGCTGGCCAGGATGTGCGGGGGAGATGCACTCCATGTCGGAACATTCGGCATTGGAAAGATGCACGGCGAGGAGTACGAGGATCTGAAGTCGAAGGAGAGGCTCACCGAGGACTTCTACAGCAGGCTGGAGACTTTGCCTGTCTGTTCAGGAGGTGTCCATCCGGGGCTCATCCCGAAGATGCTGAAGGTCGCGGGAAAGAAGATCCAGATACAGGCTGGCGGGGGAGTGTCCGGCCACCCAGGCGGGCTGGAAGCGGGGGCGATGGCGATGAACCAGGCGGTGGATGCTTTCATAGAGAAGAGATCCCTGAAGAGCTACGCCAAGGAGCATAAGGAGCTGAAGGAAGCGCTAGACAAGTGGGGTGAGGGATGATGTTCAAATCGAAACCGATAGACATTGAGGCGGGCGAGCCGATCATAATAATGAATCCCCAGGACACGGCGGAACTCGGGATACGCGAGATGGACAGGGTGCATGTCGAGAGGGACGGGAAGAGCCTTGTCGCGATCGTGCAGGAATCCAAGACGATGGTCTCGCGCGGGGAGGTCGGGGTCATTCTGAAGATCCAAGAAGACCTAGGGCTTAAGGACAACGAGGAGATTGCAATCAAGCCGGCTGCCAGACCTCAATCCATAGATTTCATCAAGAAGAAGATGGACGGGCTCGAACTTACGACGGAGGAGATCTCAGGGATAGTGCGCGACATGGCCAACCGCGCCTTGTCCAGGGTGGACATCGCGGCATACATCACGGCAGTGTATGTCAACGGGATGAACATGCGTGAGACAAAGGACCTGACCATGGCGATGGTGGATTCCGGCGATACGATCAGCTTCGGCGAGAGAGATGTGTTCGACTTCCATTCGATCGGCGGCTGCCCTGGGAACAAGGTCACGCCGATAATAGTGCCGATAGTAGCGGCTGCTGGACTGCTGATGCCAAAGACTTTCTCAAGGGCGATAAGCAGCGCCGCAGGCACCGCGGACATAATGGAATCGATATGCAACGTGACATTGACCGCCGAGAAGATCAGGCAGATAACCCTAGAGATAGGGGCGGTGCTCGCATGGGGAGGGGCGGTAAGGCTCGCGCCCGTCGACGACATGCTCATAAACGTTGAGTACGGCCTGTCGATCGATCCGCACAGCCAGGTGTTGGCATCCATAATGTCCAAGAAGAAGGCCGTGGGAGCCAAGCACCTGCTGATGGACATACCGACGGGAAACGGGACAAAGGCTCAGACCGAGGAGGAGGCCAAGCGGACCGCGAGGGATTTCATCGAGCTCGGCGAGAAGATCGGGATCAATGTCGAATGCGCCATAACCTACGGGGGGCAGCCGATCGGCAGGGCCGTCGGACCGGCGCTCGAGGCCGCTGAGGCGATTGCCATCCTGGAAGGGGCGCCCGGCCCCAGAAGCGTGCTCGAGAAGTCGCTCAACCTTGCGGGCATGATACTCGAGATGGGCGGCATAGCCAGGAACGGATACGACGAGGCTCTATCGATCCTGAAGAACGGAAGGGCGCTAGAGAAGTTCAGGGAGATAGTCGAAGCGCAGGGCGGGAAGAAGGACATCACCGCATCGGATGCACCAATCGGAAAGTTGACCAAGGAGATCACGGCGGATAAATCGGGATACGTCAACTTCATCGATAACAGATCCATAGTGAAGATCGCCAGGGAGGCAGGAGCACCGTACGACAAGGGGGCCGGGCTGGTCATAACCAAGAAGGCGGGGCAGCCTGTGGAGAGGGACGAGCTGATCTACACGATATATGCCGAGCACGAGCGGAAGCTCAAGTCCGCAGAGGCGCTGGCGAGGAGGCTCAGGCCGATGAAGGTCGAGAGCATGGTGTTGGACAGGATACCGACCATCAAGAAACTGTGATAATCCAAGGTCGCCCATTGGAAAGGATTTTTTAGTCGGGTGGATTAATACGACCTGACATGACGAGCGAGAATAAGAAATCCAAACCGAGGGCAATCAGGAAGAACTTGATCGGAGAATATGCCGAGCCTTCGGTGAGATGGATCGACGGCGCGGAGTGCCCCATATGCGGAGGCGGAGAGCTGATGGACGCGCTGGGCATGGGGCTTTGTGTCGACTGCAATAAATTCGTCAAACCTAAGAAAAGGTGAGCTGATTGGACAATATCGACAAGACAATCCTTGAACTGCTCAGATCCATGGCAGGGGTGAAGCATGTGGGGAGGGTCTCCGACGACATGAAGAAGAAGCTCATCGAGCACGAGGATCGTTACTTCACCATCGGGCCGATAGGAGTGGACAACCTGGGCGTCAGGCAGGCTGTAGAGCGAGACCGGGTCTATTTCATTGTAAAGGACAAGAGGTTCAGGCCGCCGCCGATCTCGACGGTCCAGCTCGTAGCGGAAGACGGGTCGGTGATAGGTGAGGAGATAATCTGCGACAAGAAGCCAGCGTGCGTCAAGGGGGAGAAGACCATGCAGCTCGGGAAGGATTTCATAATATATTGTTCGAGGGCGAAGGAGAAGGGGCGGAACTCGAGGTTCATCCTCCCGCCCGTGCCTTTCCCCGAGATAGAAGAGCTGGAATTCGCAAGGAAGGTAGTCAGCTCCAGCCCCTCGACGCTGGGAGATGTGGAGCTCAAACGCTCGATCGGAATCGATGATGACCCTAAACTGGCTTCCATCCTCGTGGGATTCGACGTCTGCGATTGAGCGGACACGCTTCTGACGTCATCAATATGGATTCGAATGCGAAAAGTGAGTGGAGTGCGAGATGGCGATCAATAAGACCAGTGTCAGGGAATGGACAATGCGGATAATCCCCCTTGGGACAGTCCTATTCCTCATTCTTGCAAGTCTGGCTTCTTTGTCCTCGCTCACGACCTCCAATGACCCGGTTGTCAGTTGGATCGATGATGGGCAGGCGTACCTCAACCAGAGATACAGAATGAGCTTCACATCCGATGTCACCTGCGATTGGAGCTTCGGGGGCGTTGGATGGTTGTCAGTTGAAACGCCGACAAATGACACCGATGAAATAGTCATATCCGGGAACGCGGGGGAATTGGGCAACTTCAGTGTCAATGTCACAGCGACTAGGCATGACGACAAGGCGCATACAGCCTGGTTGAATGTGCCTATAAAAGTGATCGAAACTGACGACTGGGGACATGTTGAGACATTCAACGGCGTGAAGACGGGGACTCATGGCAACGCGACCTTCAACAACGTGGTTATGGCGAACAGCCTGAGCACGGAAACTGTCGTGCTGGACGGGTTCGTGTGGATAATGACGAGGAGTTCTGAGAGCGACTCCAAGGAACTTGTGTACCAAGCTCCGCTTCCGAGCAGCCTCAAAGGATGGAACCTCTCATATGAGGTCTATCCGCCAAAGGAGAGCGATGCGATCAATTCCTTTTCCCCCATAGGCAAGTTCGGCATACGCAGTTATCTGATGGATGAGAACGGTTCCAGGCTGGCAGGGGTGGAGCTATCCTACGGATCGTCGAACGAATCGATATCGGTATTCAACGCTTCCGATGAGAGCTGGAGAGGGGTCGCTGATGAGGTGCTCCCGTCCATCGTAAATGAATCGGATTACGAAGGCCTCAAGCCGGATAGATACATCATATCTTACGAAGGCACTGCCGCGGGAGAATGCTTGATAACCGTATGGCATACTCGCGCTGGCAAGATCTTCAGCGGGAAGATATTCTTCGACGGCCCGCTACCGATCTCCCCTATGCTCGGCATCTACACGGATGCGATCGTGACAGGCGCGACAACGGGGGCATGGATCCTGGATAACATCGCATTCAGATCCGCGTCGATAGAGTATCCCATCGTCGAACCCAATTACGAATACATCTACGAAGACGAGCCTGCGTGGATAGTTGTGAAAGATGCCTCGGGCAAGGCATTGAAAGGCGCTAAGGCCGCCATAGAAGGCAGATACGCGGTGTTCAACTCTAGCTCCGAGAGATACGAATCGATACTGCCGGGAAGGCCGGACTGGAGCAGGGTCGTCAATTATACCGTCACGATCGACGGCATGAGAATAGAGGATTCTGTGAAGATCACGTCAATGAGTCAGAACATCAGTTCGGTGATGATAGAGAGATGGTGGAACGGTTGGGATTGGGCTACCGTCTTTGGACTAGATGACGCATCATCCGCCTCCATGGCCGTCTCTACGTTCCACAGATACAATCATCCGACAACCGGCTACATAATGGGGGTCAGCGGCGAGTCGGAGGACATACTTGCGACCCAGTCCGAGATCGCGCTCCATATGCCTCACGAAATATACTCCATGCCTACCATGTTCTGGGACGAATCAGTTACCGCCGCCATCGATGGGCACTCCCAGCTCGAGGACAGGTATACCTTCGCCAGCCGGTGGGATGATCCGGCCTATGTCGGAAGAGGGGACATGTACATTTCGATGGCAAACCCGGGAAGTTCCGCAAGCTTCCAGATGATGTTTGCCGAATATGCAAGGGGGACGAGGATAGATGGGGCGAGCTCGAACCCCGTGCCGGGTTCAAAGACTGCGGGGAATGCTTCACTCATCGGCAGCTGGTGGACCCCGCAGCCAGGTCTATGGTCCGTACAGGAAGGAAATTCCTGGGCGCCACGCGAAAGAATGGACATGATGGATGCGGAGAGGGCCATCCGCACCGAGGGGGATGACAAAGAATTCGGCCAATGGCCAAGGTTCTTCTACATTGCCGAGAGACATGGGCTGTTGCGAATATACACTCATAACAAGGACCTTTCCTCTTCAAATTCTTCAGCTGCTTTCCTGGATTGGCTAGATGATGACAAGACCAATTACTCATTAGAGAATTGGAAGGCTACCGACGGAGAGGCCGCGAGCTATGTCTACGGCAGATGGTCCACGGATGTCCACCTTGATGAGGGGGAATCTGATGCCACTAAGACCGTCTTGAAGATCTCAAGGCAGGATCCGACGAAGGCGGGGTATTGGAGGGTTCCTGTGACGATTTCCATAAACGTTTCTGGAAAGAATCCTCTAGAGGATATCGAGATCGTGGAGGGAGGGCGAACGCTCAAGGCCAGCGACGGCTCGCTCAAGGATCTCAAAGGGAAGCGCATAATGGATGTCGGATATGACATCAGAGGAGACAAGCTATATGTCTCGTACTTCTGGAACTCCTCTTCGATCCTCAGTGTCTCTTTCAAGAATGAGCAGGCCGTTTCGGCGGCGTCCCTGTCCGAACAGCAGGGGGCGCTCGCATCGAGCGTTGGCGGTAATTCGATCGAGGATTCATCGATAATCAGCTTTTCGATCCATGCGAATCTTGACTTTGACGCCGTTCACAATTCGCAATTGACCGCGGCAGCTCGATTTGAATCAGTCGGATATCAGCTTCCTTCAGCTTATGACCGATGGCGAAACCGCCCTATCGGAAATTATTGATTGGGAATTAGTCAGAATTCGAAGAAATGTAATCGGTTTCTTATCGGAATCAGTCGTCACAGCATCGAATTCAAACGATATGCTTATGTAGTCTCGGAACTCTGGTGCCTTCTGCCCAGGAAAGTCCTCCACTGGCTATGGAGTCGAATCGAGGACGCGGGGCCGTGAATTTCAAGTCGATGGAATCGGTGAAAATTAAGCGGAGGGGTTAGATTGGTTGGTGTAATGAGCAAATTAAAATGGCTGTTCGGAAAGAACAGCGACCTGTACCCCATGAACATGCCCAACGGGATGATTTTTTGGGCGGCAAGGAGGATAACCGGAGTGGTGCTCGCCATCTACATATTCGCACATCTTCTGGTGCTGTCAAACGTCTGGGGCGGAGGGGAATCTTGGATGCAAGCGATGGTGACTATGGAGAGCCCGTTATTCGTCTTCCTTGATCTGTTCCTGCTCGGCGCGGTCATCGTGCATGTCGTTACCGGGGCCGCGGTCATAATGTTCGACATGGGCAAGGGCATAAGGAAGCACAAGAAAGTGTACTGGATCCTGACTGCCATCGGCATTGTGCTGTTCATATGCGCATCATATGCAGCATATTACATCATCTTCGTAAAACCGGGGGCCTGAGAAAAATGATAGACAATCCAGCAAGGAAGAAAGGGACATGGGCTTGGCTCATGCAGAGGGTTACGGCCATATTGATCATTGTTTTCCTTGGCGTGCATCTGTTCTTAGCCCATTTCGCGAATCTGAACGGAGACTTGTTGAGCTGGGAGAGCATCGATCAGAGAGTGAATCAACTACCCATCCTCATCGTTGACTATGGTCTCCTAGTAACCGGCATATTCCACGGGCTCAACGGCCTGAGGATGGTAGGATTCGATTTCGTCGTGAACAAGACCAAGAGGAAAGCCATGGATGCCGCGCTCTGGGCTGCAGGCATCGTCGGCGTGATATTTGGACTGGCGATATTCGCGCCATTCCTTGGAATCCTGGGATATTAAGGAGGTACTGGCAATGAAATACCATGAGATAATAGTCGTCGGTGCGGGTCTGGCCGGCCTCAGGGCTGCTGTCGAGACCGCTCCTGAGTACGATACCGCAATAATAACGCAGGTTCCGCCTGTACGTTCCCACTCTGGGGCCGCTCAGGGAGGAGTTAACGCCCCGATGGGGAACAACCCCGCTGGGAAAGAGGACAGCGTCGAAAAGCATACTTTCGACACCGTCAAAGGGAGCGACTTCCTTGCGGATCAGGACGCTTCGGAGCTGATGATCAGCGAGGCAACGCCGTGCATTTATGAGCTGGAACACTGGGGCTGCCCGTTCAGCAGGACCCCTGAGGGGAAGATCGCGCAGAGGCCTTTCGGAGGCGCCGGGTTCCCGAGGACATGCTACGCTGCCGACAAGACCGGGCTTTACATGTTGCACACGCTCTGGGAGAGGAGCGTCGCGCTCAACGTCAAGACATACGAAGAGAGGTTCGTCACGGACCTTGTCGTCGAGGACGGCAAGGCGGTCGGAGTCATCGCGCTGAACATGGTCACGGGCGAATTCGAGCCATACATGGCAGAGTCTGTAATATTCGGGACCGGCGGGCCCGGCCAGGTCTACGGCAGATCGACGAACGCGCTGATCTCCACGGGGAGCGGGGACTTTGTGGCCTACAAGAGGGGCGTTCCGCTGAAGGACATGGAATTCATCCAGTTCCACCCGACGTCGCTGTTCGGGACGAACATCCTGATGACAGAGGGGGCAAGGGGCGAGGGCGGATACCTCGTCAACAACAAGGGCGAGAGGTTCATGAGCAAATACGCCCCGACCGTGATGGAGCTCGGCCCGAGGGATATCGTATCCAGGTCGATCCAGACGGAGATAAACGAGGGTCGCGGCTTCGAGGGTGGATACGTCCATCTCGACCTCAGGCACCTTGGCAGGGAGAAGATACTGGATCGCCTGCCAGGCATAAGGGACATCGCCATCAACTTCGCCGGCGTCGATCCGATAGATTCCCCGATTCCGATCCAGCCCGGGCAGCACTACGCCATGGGCGGCATATCGACGGACAAGAACGGCGCCACGAACATCAAGGGTTTCTACGCTGCAGGCGAATGCGCTTGTGTGAGCGTCCATGGAGCCAACAGGCTCGGCGGCAACTCGCTGCTGGACACCGTCGTCTTTGGCAAGCTATCCGGCAAGCATGTCAAGGGCTTCATGAAGGCGAAGACAGAGCGGAAGAAGGGCGAGACCACCATAATGAAAGCGCTGGAGGAACAGGAGAGGATCAGGGAGGAGCTCCTTTCGAAGAGCGGCACGGAGAACCATGCCGCCATCAGGGAGGAGATGAAGGAGACGATGATCCTGAAGGTCGGCATCTTCAGAGAGGAGAAGCAGATGCGCGAGGCACTCGCGAAGATCCTCGAGCTCAAGGAGCGCTACAAGAACATCAGGGTGATGAACAAGGGCAGGAAGTACAACCTCGACTACCTGAGAGCCTACGACCTCTGGGGCATGCTCGAGCTCGCTCATGTGATAGCACTGGGCGCGATCGAGAGGAAGGAGAGCAGGGGGTCCCATTCGAGAACGGACTTCCCGAAGAGGGACGACGCGAAGTACATGAAGCACACGATCGCGACCTACACCCCCAGCGGCCCGAAGCTATCGTACAGCGATGTGGTCATAACGAAATACCAGCCGGTGGAGAGGAAGTACTAGGAGGTGTTGGAAAATGGCAATCGCTACCAAGACCGTGAAGCTGAAGATACAGAAATGCGACCCCGAGATGGACGCGGAACCCTACTGGAGGGAGTACGAGATACAGGCGAAGCCGGGGATGACGATGCTCGAGGCCCTGTTCGAGGTGCTGGACAAGCATGACGGGTCGCTCTCGTTCAGGTTCTGCTGCAGGGGAGCTGTCTGCGGCGCATGCGCCATGATGATAAACGGGAAGATCAGGCTCGCATGCGAGACGCAGGTCTCGGCCATGCTCGAGAAGAGGGACCCGATACTGGTCAGCCCGCTGCCGCACAAGAAGGTCGTGAAGGACCTGGTCGTCGACATGGACCCGTTCTTCCAGCAGATGATTTCCATCAAGCCCTACCTCGTCGCCAAGGAGCCCTTCCCGGAGAAGGAGATCCTCCAGAGCGAGAAGGACAGGGCGAAGCTGACCGAACCGATAGACTGCATACTATGCGGCTCTTGCTCGAGCGCCTGCACGGTGGCCTGGTGGGATCCGAACTACATAGGACCGGCGAGCATCGAGAAGGTGTACAGGTTCGTTGCTGACTCGAGGGACACGATAAGAGACGAGAGGCTGGATATGGTGGACGGCGAGGACGGCGTCTGGAGATGCCACACGATATTCAACTGCGTGGACGTCTGCCCGAAGAAGATCAACCAGACGGAAGCCATCCAATACCTGAAGAGGCAGCTCGTCAAGAGGAAGCTCGGATTCGGATAAAAACACCAAACTCGGGGGCGCGAGCCCCTGGGTCAATTCTGTTTTTTACTAGAGATAGCATCTGCCAACGACGCCATCGAAATCTCCTTCTGATCGCCAGTGACCATATCCCTCAGGGTGGCAGCGCCTTTTGCAAGTTCCTTGTCGCCGATTATTACAACGTTTTTCGCTCCAATTGATGCGGCGTATTTCATATTCTTGCTGAGGCTGCGCCTCATTATGTCGAAGTCGGCTGAAAGACCGCTGCTGCGGAGCTTGGCTACGATTTCAAGAGCGGTCTTCCTGGTCCCATCGCCCATGGGGACGACGTATGCGTCGATGCCTGCATCAACAGTAATCTTGCTCTCCTTCTCGCGTGCGATAAGGATCCTGTCGAAGCCTATGGCGAAGCCCGTGGTGAACACCTGCTCGCCTCCAAACAGTGGAACTAGGTCGTATGACCCGCCTCCAGCGACCTGCTTCTCCGCCCCAAGTTCCGGAGCATCAATCTCGAACACCATACCCGTATAGTAGTCAAGCCCTCTTACGATGCCGAGGTCAAGCTGGCAGTTCCTGACACCAAGTAACGACAGGCAGCCTATGAACTCCTTGAGATACGCCTTCGCACTGCACTCCTCCAGATCGTCGATTACCTCGATCCCTCCCTTCATGTTGCGAATCGCCATCATGCCCCGCACCTTTTCATCAGGCAGACTGTTCTCCTTTGAGAACGAGGAGAACCTGGCTTCGTCGTTCTTGTCGAGGTAATGCATACCTTCGGATACCTTCTCATCAGATAATTTCAGATCCTTGAGCATGCTTCGAAGTATCCCGATATAGCCTATCCTGATGGAATAATTGTTAAGCCCGATTGATTCGATCATTGAAGATGCTAGGGAAACCGCTTCGGCGTCGGTCTCAGGTGTATTTGAACCGATGATTTCTGCACCGAACTGGTAGAACTCCCTGAAGCGTCCGCTCTGCGGATTCTCATATCTGAAGCAAGGGCCGAAGTAGAAGAGTTTCAACGGTTTCGGGAGCGGAGCCATATCGTTGACGTAGAAGCGCATCACCTGGGCGGTCATCTCAGGCCGCAATGCGATATCTCGGTCCCCTTTATCCTTGAAAGCATACAGCTCCTCGACGATGCCTGGACCGGATTTCTTTGTGAATAGCTCAAGGTCTTCGAAGATGGGCATCTGAATCTCTTTAAAGCCTCGGCTGACAGCGACGCATCTCATCGCATCGAGGGCCCATTGGCGCTTTGCCATCTCTTCAGGGGCGAAATCGCGGGTGCCCCGCGGTCTTTGGAACATTTCCAGTCGGCACTGTATTGATAGAGATGGGTATATTGATTTTCGCATTGGGATAAATGAGAAAGCGGTCGGTTGGATATGATTGGTGACAGAAGATTCCCCCGAGCAATCTTGGTGATATCGCCTTCCAAAATGCGGAAAACCCGTAAGACTGCCTGAAGGATTCTGGAGCCCTTGTTCGATCGAACATCCTCGGTTCGATTTGGACGATGGCGGCAGGCAAACAATTTTAGCCTAATTCGGAATACCCTCAGAAATGTCGTCATATCATTTGACTTTCGGGAGCTGATTCAATGGCACTAGCGAGATTCAAACTGCTAGACAAGAGCGAGGAAGATATCATTCACGAGCAGAGCCTCAGATGCCTCAAAGAAGTAGGCATGGAGGTCAAGAGTCCGATCATCAGGAAGATGCTGAAGGATGCGGGTGCCGATGTCGATGAGAAGACAAGGGTAGCCAAATTCCCCGAGAGCCTAGTGATGGACTCCATAAAGAAAGCGCCCAAGAGCTTCACCCTGCATGGGCGCGACAAGAAGCACGACATGCATTTGCCGGTGGATGGCATCCCGTATGTCGGCACGACCGGGCTTTCGATTTACGTTACAGACCTAGAGACCGGTGCCACTAGGACCGCGACGGTCAAAGACGATGCCGACTTCGCAAAGCTTGGCGACGCGCTAGATGAGGTCAACTTCGTATGGAGCACGCTCATCCCGAGGGATGTGCCCGAGGAGTCTCACACTGCCTTCGAGGTATGGCACTCTCTCGTGAATACCGGCAAACACCACCAGCAGATCGAGTGCAGGAATGCGGAAGACGCCCGCATGCAGATCAAGCTGGGCTCTTTGCTCTGCGGCGGACCTGAAGAGCTCCGGAAGAGACCGATATTCTCTGTGCTAGTATCACCGGATTCCCCATTGGTAATGCGCGAAGCTGCTATGGAAGCTCAGGTAGAGCTGGCCAAGGCAGGCATACCGATCCTTTGCATGACGATGCCGCTGTCGGGCATAACCGGACCTGTCACCATGGCAGGCACGCTCACGCTGATCAACTCCGAGAATCTGGCCAGCCTGGTAGTGACTCAGCTTGCCAACCCAGGCAACCCCCACATCTACGGTTCCGACGGAGTGCCAGGGGACATGAAGACGGGAGATGTCGCCTACGAGGCGCCCGAGGTTCCGGCAATATTCGCAGGGCTCGGACAGATGGCTAAGAGGTACGGCATACCTAGCGTCGTTGGTGACTGGGGATTATGCGGTTCTCCATTGCCTGGAATCGGGAGATCGTTCTCTGAGATGTCGAGTACCGCACTCGATACATTCTCTGGTACAGACCTGACGGCAGGCATCGGTTCGACGGATGCTGCAAAAGGCGCTTCGCTTGAGCAGATGGTCATTGACAATTATATGTGGAAGAACTGGAAGGGCTTCCTCAGAAGGTTCGAGATAACTGAGGAGAAGGCCGCACTGGATGTCATGAAGGCAGTGGGCCACGGGAACACCTTCCTGACGAACTCGCACACTGTAAGGAACTTCAAGAAGGAGCTGTTCTTCAGAAGCACTGCCCACCGCAACTGGGAGTCGACGCTCTCCAATGCGATGGTGCCAGAGGCGAGGGAGATAGCCAAGAAGATGCTGAAAGAACACCAGCAGTCAATGCCCGTCGACAAAACGATCCTCAAAGAGGGCGAGAAGCTGTTGAATGAATACGCGAAGAGGTTCGCTTGATGGGGGGTGACAAGAATGGCTACTGTCAGATTGAGATTGATGGACAAGAGAGAGGAGGACCTCATACACACGCTGAGCCTTAAGGTGCTCAGGGAGATTGGCGTCCTGGTAAGGAGCCCTTCTGTGCTGAGCATGCTCAAGAACGCCGGGGCCGAGGTTGACGACAAGAAGATGATTGCCAAGATCCCGGAGTCCCTTGTCAATGAAACGCTAAAGAAAGCGCCGAAGGAGATCCTGTGCGCAGCAAGGGATCCTAAGCATGACATGAAGCTGCCGGTGCAGAGCTGGCCCTACATGGCGACGACCGGGTTGGCGATCGTCATGAAGGACCTGGAGACGGGCAAGACCCGTGAGACGACGAGGAAGGACCTCGCAGACTTTGCCAAGCTGGCCGATGCCATGCCGCAGATCGACTACTTCTGGCCATGCGTTACCGCCGGGGACGTCCCCCAGCAGGTGCACACGATACACGAGCTCTGGACATCGCTCCAGAACCAGACCAAGCACGTCGAGGGCGACTCCGTGAGCGCCGTCGATGCGAGGAAGCAGATCGAGCTCGCGTCATTGATAGTAGGCGGAGAGAAGGAGCTGAAGAAGAGGCCGATATTCTCGGTCGTATCCTGCCCGATAGCGCCGCTCTCGTTCGAGAAGGGCTCCATCGAAGGGCAGATTGAATTCGCAAAGGCCGGCATACCGATATCGTCCCTTTCCATGTCGTTGTCAGGAGGATCAGCTCCAGTTACGCTGGCCGGCACTCTGGTCAACGCGAATACAGAGAACCTTGCAAGCATCGCGATAACGCAGATCGCCGCTCCGGGCGCGCCGCACATCTACGGATCTAACTCGACCCCGATCGACATGAGCACTGGAAACATCGACTACGCGGCAGTAGAGCAGCCGATAATCAGCGCAGGACTTGGGCAGATGGCAGCGAGATACAAGATCCCCTGCCAATTGTCCGACTGGGGCGTCGACGCGGAGGACTGCGGCGTTCTGAAGACCTTCTGCGAGCTGACGAGCACGACTCTCACGAACTTCTGCGGCAGCGACCTGGCCCAAGGCATGGGCTCATGGGGTCATGCCAAGGGAGCCGCTCTCGAGCAGGTCGTCATCGATGCATACGCCTGGGAGAACTACAGGCTGCTGATCAACAAGTTCACTGTGAACAAGGAGACCGCGGCGGTCGATGTCATGAAGGAGGTCGGGCACGGAGGCACATACCTCACGAACCCGCACACTATGAAGAACTTCAAGAAGGAGCTTCACTTCAGAAACAAGAAGACCGTTCCGTGGGAGGCGACCATGTCGGACAAGATGGTCCCGGAGGCGAGGGAGATCGCGAAGAAGCTCTTGAAGGAGCACACCGCCACGCCAATCGACAAGGAGATAGTCAAGAAGGGCGACGAGCTCATCAGGAACTACGAGAAGAGCAGCATACCGTGAGACGGCTCACCGCTTCACGATTATGCTTATTACATCCTCGTCCTCGAGGACATGTTCAAGCCCGACTATCTGGCCTGGGAATTTTGCGCTCTTCCCCCATACGAGAGCGTAGCGGAACTTCCTCCTGAAGTCCCTGTGGAGCGCATCGCAGACGCCGCCGACGTCCGTTCCCTTGCGGACGACCAAGGGGTCTTTCATGTCTGCATCCTGCCCCTGCGGCTTCAGGTACAGCCTGATGAGATCCAGCGTGTCGAATATCTTGTCCTTTATGAGGTCGACGTTGAGGCCCGTCTCGGCCGAAACAGGTACGATGACCCACTTCTTCAGGCGCTTCTCAATTTCGTTAAGGTATGCCTTGGTCACGAGGTCGATCTTGTTGATCGCGACGAATGCTTTGACATAATGCCTATTGGTGGCCAGCGCGTCGACCAGTCTGTCCTCATCCACATCTTCGCGGATAACGACGTCTGCATTGTTGATCCCGAATTCCCTGAGCATATCTTCGACGAGGTCTTCGTCGAGCTTTGTGAGCTTTACAGTAGAATTGACATCGATGCCGCCCTTCGTGCGCTTGATGACCTGTACGTCCGGCGGCCTGGTGTTCAGCCGGATGCCGGCGGCCTCGAGCTCGTCGGTAAGCACTTTGATGTTGGTCTCGAAGACGTCGATCATGAGCAAAATCATATCGGCGGTCCTGACGACCGAGATGACCTCCCTGCCCCGCCCCCTCCCCTTAGACGCATCCTTTATGATACCGGGCAGGTCGAGGACCTGTATCTTCGCCCCGCGGTGCTCTAGAAGGCCTGGCACGACATCGAGTGTGGTGAAGTCGTATGCACCGACCTCACTCTTCGCCTTGGTGATCTTGTTGAGAAGAGTTGACTTGCCGACACTCGGGAAACCGACGATTGCGACGGAGGCGTTGCCGGACTTTCGCACCGAGTAGCCTGAGCCTTTTCCCTTGCTCGATCTTCTCCGTTCGGTCTCCTCGCTCAGGTGGGCCAGCTTGGCTTTCAGCTTGCCAATGTGCCTCTGAGATTTCTTGTTATAGGCGGTCTTGCGCAGCTCCTCGTCGATCTGCTTGATCTGATCCTCCATCGTTGCCATGTTCCCTCTGCCTTTTCCGCCTATTCGCCAATGCGCCCTTCTACTGTCAGCAGAGGAGACAAGTCGGTATTTGTATCTGATGGTCGGCCTGATACGGCATACTGGCGATTGCGACGACCCCCCTGGTACTCATCGCCACATTTATTACAGGGTATGTTTTGGAGGTTGACAATGGCCATGGAAAATGATTCTTTGCCGATTCCGAAGGTGCCGGAGGCCAGCGGTGGCATTTTAGGGTTCATCAGAGGCAACGTCGTCAGATATCCGTTGGTCGCGGTCCTGCCGTCATTGGTCTTCCTAATGACGCTGTTCTACGTCAACCTGTGCCTCTCGCTCCTCGCCCTGCCTCTGGTCGTAGTGGTATTGTTCTGGCTCTTCAAGATCAACACCCTTTGGCACCAAATCGCAGTGGGTGCGGTCGCATTGCTGATTGCGAGCTTTCTGCTGACGGCGGTCAATACCGCAATGGTGTCGGAGTCCCCGCTGAACACATACAGCGATGATCAAGTCTTGACAGATGGCATCGTTACGCCGTACAGAGGCACGCTCACGACACAGTACGTCTTCACCATCACGGTGACATCGGATGCAAGCGTTGTAAACACCTATGTGGTTGTTTCCGGGCTCTATGTCGATAAACCACTGAACCTCAGCATGAACCTGGTGTCTCACAGCGCTGACAATCACACAAGGAATTACTCGGCCACCACGACCGTCGAAAGCTCGGTCAACAACTTCTATTTCGCAACGAGTACCGATGGCGAATGGCACAACACCTACGTGATAGACGGCCCTGTGTCGTCTGACTCGGTCGCCCTGTTCGGAGCACTGGCTTGGACCATGCTGATACAGATATTCGGATACTGCTTCATGCAGCTGGTAATCATGATCCTTTTCCTGCGCATGTCCGGCAAGTCGAAGGACACCCGCAAGAAGATGATGGAAGACTACATGAAGAAGAAAGAGCAGATGAAGCCCAGCAAAGCGGGAGCGGAGGATTCCACCGGCGGGTCGACAACCGGCACGGAGGAGACTTTTATCTGCTCGGAATGCGGGAGCGAGGTCCGGGCCTCGGCGAAATTCTGCCCCAACTGCGGCGAGCCATTCGACGAGGATGAAGAGGAGACGGACGACGCCGGTCCTGAAAAGAAGCAGTGATTTTTTCTCCTTGTTTCCGCCTTGAGACGGAACGCAATCTGGCGCAGCGGCCAATCCGAGCATTTTATTTAACTGAATGCGGATTACGGCCTGGGATGCGCTCGTAACGATCTGAGTCTAGCATCGACGACGTGCCGGAGGTTTACCCTTGTCCTCTATCGCAGAAGAGATGGGAAAGAAGCAGAAGGAGATATCAGTCGCCGAGTTCTTCGAGAAGAACAAGCACATACTCGGTTTCGACTCCACCACAAGGGCCCTGATAACCGCGGTGAAGGAGGCCGTGGACAACTCCCTGGATGCCTGCGAAGAAGCAGCGATCATGCCTGAGATATTCGTCGAGGTCAGGAAGGAAAGCGCCACGGATTTCAGGGTGATCGTCGAGGACAACGGCCCCGGCATCATCAAGAAGCAGATACCGAATGTTTTCGCAAGGCTCCTGTACGGTTCAAGGTTCCACGCAATACGCCAGGCAAGAGGGCAGCAGGGCATCGGAATATCCGCCGTGGTCATGTATTCGCAGCTGACCACCGGCGAATTCGCGAAGATCTGGTCGAAGACGGCTGGAGCCCAGGCCGCCAACGCCGTCGTCCTCAGGCTGGACACCAAGAAGAACCTCCCAGAGATAATCAAGGAGGATTTCGAGATCTGGGAGAAGGAGCACGGGACGAAGCTAGAAGTCCACATGAAGGGCAAGTACGTCGCCGGCAAGCAGTCGATAGTCGAATATCTGAAGGGCACCGCGATAGTCAACCCGCATGCTCGGATAACCTACGTTCCGCCGGATGGTCCGACGATGGTCTTCGAGAGAGCGTCCGAGGTGATGCCCCCGCAGACAAAGGAGATCAAGCCGCACCCTCAGGGGATAGAGCTCGGCGAGCTCCTGAACATGGCGAAAGACACCGACTCGACCAAGATGTCGGCGTTCATGGCGAACAGCTTCTCGAGGATATCCAACAGGGTCGCCAGGGAGATACTGGAGACGGCGGGTGTCCCTCAGGGGATGAGGCCGAAGGAACTGAACATCGATCAGGCGAAGGCCGTCATCGAAGCGGTAAAGACCGTCAAGATAATGGCGCCGGAGACCGACTGCCTGAGCCCCATTGGCCCTGCGCTGATAAAGAAGGGGCTGAAGAATGTTCTCGGAGAGATCAAAGCGGATTTCTATGCACCGCCGATCACGAGAGAGCCCAGCGTCTACGCGGGCAACCCGTTCGTCATCGAGGTTGGCATAGTGTACGGCGGCGAGCTGAACAAGGAAGACTCGGTGCAGATACTCAGGTTCGCCAACCGCGTCCCGCTGATGTACCAGCAGGGGGCGTGCGTGATCACCAAGGCCATAGAGACCGTTGACTGGCGAAGGTACGGGCTGGAGCAAAGGGGCGGGTCAGGGATACCGTACGGTCCGGCGATCATCCTCGTTCATGTCGCATCCACCAAGATCCCATTCACATCCGAATCGAAGGAGGCCATCGCGGACATCGAGATCTTGAGAGAGGAGATCGAGCTCGCGCTGAAAGCTTGCGGCAGGAGCCTCAAGACGCATCTCAGCAAAGTGACTAGGAAGGAGAAGACGAGGCTGAAGTTCGAGATCGTCGCGGAGATACTGCCGAAGATAGCGGAGAAGAGCGCGAAGATAGTCAATAAGCCGATCCCGAAGCTCAACGGGACCATATCGAAGATCATGAACATAGTCTGGATCGATGATTCGGTCGAGTATGTCAAGAACAAGCACCTGATCAAGATCAGCGTCTACAACTATACGTCGACGGCCAAAACAATGGACCTCATCCTGGTGCTACCGAACAACAACGGGTTCAAGATATCGAAAGCGTCGCCCGAGCCGACGGTGGAGAAGGAGGGCGTCGTGCTTTCATGGCCGATCAAACGCCTGCCGTCGACAGAGTCCGAAGTGATAACACTGGAGCTCTCTGGCGGGGACAAGGACGCCTACGACGAGAACGAACTCTACGTGACCGGAATCGACCCGGTCTCCGTGATAGGCGCGGAGCCGCTGCCAGGCGACTGGGATGTCGAGAAGCTCATCGTGACCGAGACGCCGGCAGAGGAGGCCGAGGTGCCCGAAGAGGAAGAGGAAGCGGACTACGACGAGGAGGGGGAGGTGCTTTCGGATGACGAATGATGGGAAGTATTCGGGCAGCAGGTTCGACCTCGCCGTGGAGAAGCTGACTGAGATCGCCGGCACGATCTACTCGCAGATCGACAAGGGGCAGATACCGAAGATGGTCATCCCGCTGCGGACGAAGAGCAATATAAGGTTCGACGCGAAGAGCTCCGTCTGGAAGTACGGAAAGGCTTCCGGTGCCAGGACCGCGAAGAAGCTCAAGGGGGCGCAGATGCTCCTGCGGACGATGTACATGCTCGAGTTCATCGAGGACATGATCGAGAAGGAGAAGTCCTCCACGCTCAGGGAGATGTACTACATATCAGAGGGATGGGACAAGGGGAAGTTCGGGGCGCAGGAGGAGAGCAACCTCCTCGCGGAGGACCTGGAGATAGTCACAGGCTGCCTAAGGGAGGATTTCAAGCTCAGGCCGGAGGAGGCCGGGGCCAGCGTCATAGGGAACGTCACGATCACCGAGGTCGACAGGAAGGGGAGGAAGAAGAAGATCAACTGCAGGGACGACGTCGGGGACTCCGGATACGGCATACCGTACAACGTCGAGAAGGACAAGGTGGAGTTCAAGGACGTCGATGCGGACTTCATACTCGCGATCGAGACCGGCGGTATGTTCGACAGGCTGGTAGAGAACGGCTTCGACGAGGATGCGAGGGCCGTGCTCGTGCACCTGAAGGGGCAGCCGGCGAGGTCCACCAGGCGGTTCATCAAGCGGCTGGCCGAGGAGAAGGGGCTGCCGGTGGCGACCTTCACCGACGGCGACCCGTGGTCATTCAGGATCCATGCATCCGTAGCCTATGGCGCGATCAAGACCGCGCACATATCTGAGTACCTTGCGACGCCATCGACCGAGTTCGTAGGCATCACGGCAACCGACATACTGCATTACGATCTCCCGACCGACAAGCTCACGGACAAGGACGTGGCGGCGCTGAAGGCGGAGCTGACGGACCCGAGGTTCAACGACCCGTTCTGGAAGAGCGAGATCGAGACGATGCTGGAGATCGGCAAGAAAGCAGAGCAGCAGGCGCTGGCCAAGTACGGCCTCGAATACGTTACTAGCACCTACCTCCCTGAAAAGCTGACGGAGCTCGGCTTTTTTAAGAGATGAGCGCAAAACTCGCATGATTAGGGGCCAGCTCTGGCAGGTGGGCGACTGCGGGGTTAATAAATCAGTATCGGATTTCCCAACCGGAAGGTTGGTTTCAATGGGCGCGCCGTTGCTCGAACTGTTCGACAAGGATGCTTTGGACCGCATACACCAGTTGACCGTCGACATTCTCTCGAAGGTCGGATTCCTGATAGAGAGCGCGCCGGTCCTCGATATGGTCAAGAAGCACGTCTCCCGCGTCGACGTTCAGAAGAAGCGCGTCTGGATGGACGAGAGCGAGCTGATGGAATGGGTCAAGAAGGCGCCGAAGGAGCTGACCCTGGCGAGCAGGGACGGCAAGAACGACCTGCCCCATCCTGCGAAGGTGAGCTACGGGGCCACGGACGGACAGCCGGTCGAGGTGTTCGATCTCGAGACCGGCGCAAGGAGGTATTCCACCTATGCCGACTGCATCCAGCTCGCAAAGCTCGGCGACTCCCTGCCGCAGGTGCAGATCTACTGGCCGATGGTCTCGGCGACCGACAAGGATCCTGCGGTCTGCTCGTATTACGAGCTCGCCGCTTCAATGGAGAACACCACGAAACACGTCCAGCACGGAGCGCATGACACCCGTGAGGCGGATTTCCAGATCGAGTACTGCTCGGCGATGGCGGGCTCTCTCAAGAATCTCCAGAGGAAGCCTTTCATCAGCAACACCCACACTCCGGTCAGCCCGCTTGTTCTCGATTCGGGACAGATAAACGGCGCAGTTGCTTATGCGAGGGCGGGGTTGCCGAACATCCACCTTGTGATGATAATACTAGGATCGAGCGGGCCTGTCACCATGCCCGGCGCGATAGCTCAGGGAAATGCCGAGATACTCGCATCCATCGCGGTGTGCGAGATGGCGAACCCTGGCAGCCCGGCGATTTACTCTTTCGAATCCGGTTCGATGGACATGCGGAGCGGCGTGTTCCTATCTGGCTCGATCGAGGGCGCGATGATGACGGCTGGAGCGTGCCAGCTTGCCAAGAGATACTCGCTGCCCAACCAGATGGGCGGGCTGGCCGCTTCCGGCGCAGTCCCTGGCTACGAGGTCGGCATACAGAAGGCGATAAGCGGGCTGATACCGGTGATGGCGGGCGCCGACAGCGTGGTAGGCATAGGAGGCATAAACCGTTCCGGCGTAGAGTCATGCATACAGATGGTGCTGGACTGCGAAGCTTGGAGGTCGGTCGTCAGAGCCGTGGAGGAGATCAGGATAGACGAGAACTCGATGGCGCTCAAAGCCATTGAAGAGGTCGGGCCAGGAGGCACCTACCTGAGGAGCCTGCACACGCTTAGGAACTTCAAGAAGGAGACGATAATCCCGGAACTTGTCGCGGGTCATTCCAGCAAGGACGTCCCGAAGGAGGAGGAGATGATAGCCAACGCGAGGAAGAAGGCCAAGAAGCTGCTCGCGGAGCATAAGTCCCCGGGCTTCGAGCCCTCCGTGAAGAAGGAGCTGGACGCGATATTCAAGAAGCATGCCGACATAGCGTTGAAGGTGCACTGAGAGACGGCCGGCCTATCCGCGCCGGCTAGCATCGGAGTGATTCGGATGAAGCTTTCGAGCGAATGCGTCCCCTGCCTGCTGAAAAGAGCCGCGTACGAGGTCGAGCTTTGCGCCCCGGAAAAGGTGATGGACGCAGTTGTTGCCTGCTCCGAGGTCGCGGCCACTCAGATAAGAGAGGGGATGTCCTCGGTCGAGTTCGCCACGATGATCCACAAACGCGCATACGATTTGATAGGGGTGAAGGACCCGTATTCCGATCTGAAGAAGAGGAGCAACAAGATCGCGCTGGCTCTCTTCCCCGAAGCGGAGAGGTATGTCGCGAGGTCCAAGGACCCGATCAGGGCAGCGATGCTCGTTTCGATAATCGGCAATGTGCTGGACTTCGGGATCGAGGGAAGCATAGACGATCCCGAGTCGTTGAAGAAGGGGTTCAAGGGGCTTCTTGCCGAGCGGCTGGACTGCGACGATTCCAAGAAGATCAAGAAGTTGATCGAAGGTTCGAAGGAGATATTCTTCCTAGTGGACAACTGCGGGGAGATAGTCTTCGACAGGATACTTCTGAAGATCATGGGCGATATGGGGAAGAAGATAGTATTGGTGATCAAGGGCGAGCCGATACTCACAGATGTCACGAGGAGGGATCTGAAAGGGCTCGGCATCGAGAAGCTGGTCGACGAGATAGTCGAGACAGAGGGGGTGGCAGTGGGACTCAACCTCTGGACGGAGGGGGTGAACTCGTCGCTCAAGCGCAGGATGAAGAAGGCGGAGCTGATAATCAGCAAGGGAATGGCGAACTTCGAGGCTCTCTCAGAGTACAGATGGAAGACGGTGGCCTATCTGCTCAGGTCAAAGTGCGATACCGTCTCGAATGAGCTCGGCGTGGGGAAGGACGTTAGTGTAATCAAGTTGGTAATGGAACCGTAACTTAACGGGGGGGTCGACATAGAAATCTCTTACCATCATCTACGCCTGCCGAGGAAACGGTTTGAGATATCCACTGGCGTTAAGGAGACGACTGAGGTCTTCATCGTCGAGGTAACGCACGGCAGTTTTCGCGGCATTGGTTCCGGCACTCCGGCTACGAGCTTCGGCGATTCGGTCAAGAAGTGCGAGAGGGCGCTGACCCAGGCAGGAAGCTATTCCGTCGATCCGGAGACTTATTTCGAGGATGAGATGTCGGAGGAGCTGTGCGAGATCAGCCCCTCCGCGGCCGCCGCCCTGGACATCGCATTTTGGGACATAAGGGCGAAGATGGACGGGTTGAATCTGGCAGAATCTCTGGGCGGCTCATTGAAGGATCTGCCGACGGACATGACCATCGACTTGATGAAGCCGAAGGACGCTGGCTCTGAGGCAGCCAGGCTCGTCAAGGAAGGGTTCAGGAGCATCAAGGTGAAGGTGGGAAGATCCTTGGTGGAGGATCTGGAGAGAGTCAGGGCAGTCAGAAATGCCGCAGGCGCGGGGATCAGCATCTTCATCGATGCGAATGGCGGATACGACATGAAAGATGCAGCAGACCTTTGGGACAAGGCCTCGGACCTGAAACTCGACTTCTTCGAGCAGCCCGTCCCCCCGGACATGCTGAAAGAGCTGGCATCTCTGAGGAGCCGTGGGATAAGAGTGTGCGCGGACGAGTCGTTCGTCGATGAAGCGTCGCTTCACAGGATGATAGAACTCGAAGCAGTCGACATGGTCAACATCAAGCTGATGAAATGCGGAGGGATCACCTCTGCGATGAATCTGGCGAAGATTGCCAGGGAGGCAGGGCTGGAGACGATGGTCGGGTGCATGGGAGATGTCGGAATATCGATAGCGGCCGGCGCGCACCTCGCCTGCGGCATAGGGCCGCACCAGGTCGATCTCGACTCGCATTTGAATATAGAGCCAATCTGCCAAGGCCCGTCGGTCGTAAAGGGCGACCTGATGCTAATAGACGAACCTGGCCTGGGTGTCGGCCTCAATGAAGGCTGGCAGAAATGGAGAGTCTGACATGCCCTCGACCCTCGAAAGGGATTTCTACCGGTTATCCCTACCTCGTGCGAGAGATAAGCGTCCATCAGAAGAGGATGCTAGTAAAAGCGTGAGCTGAAATGGTCGTAAAAAGGAAGTTCAAGTCAGCGGCCCCCAAGAACAGGAAGGTCGACGAGCTCAAGAGCGCTGAAGAGAAGTTTCAGACGCTTCTAGCGAAGCGCGACGAGATCAACCAGCAGGGGTTGGCCCTCCGAGACGAGCGGGACGCACTGAACGACAAGAAGCAGGAGCTCAAGAGATACCTCGATGACCTCAGGGACATGAGGCGAAAGCTCTCGGCGGTTGTCGGCGACCATAAGAAGAAGCGGGACGAACTCCAGGGGAAGGCGAAGAGCCTCATAGACATGAAGAAAAAGCTTCACTCCTCGCTAGATGGCGAAGCTAGGACGAACCTCGGTTTCAAGAAGCGCGAGATGAAGAAGCTGGAGATGGACCAGCAGACCATCCCGATGCCGATAGTGGATGAAAACGAGATAGTGAAGCGCATCAAGAAGCTCTACGACCAGATAGGCGAGCTGGAAGGGCAGGTCAAGGAGCAGAAGAACATACGGATTTCAGTTACGGAGATAGATGAC
>Ga0315281_10000489_pt1 | contig 55019 bp, 55 predicted proteins | sample YL17G07_0_MG_FD_204540 | JGI IMG/M metagenome (GOLD analysis project Ga0315281, IMG submission 204540) | Sediment microbial communities from Yellowstone Lake, YNP, Wyoming, USA - YL17G07_0 | ecosystem: Environmental > Aquatic > Freshwater > Lake > Sediment | place: USA: Wyoming | collected...
CCGCCGCGGACGGCTGACCGCGGTCGGTCCGCGCCCGCACGGGCGCCGGGGAGCCTGCCGGGGCGGTCCCAGGAGCCGCGGCGTTTTCGCTGGCCGCACGGAACCCGGCGGCACGCCGGCCGCCTGGGCTGAACGGACTCGAGCATGAAACCCGCGCCGATCAAAGTGCTCACCTACAACATCCACAAGGGCTTCAGCGCGGCCAACCTGAGCTTCGCCCTGCACGACATCCGCTCCCGCATCGAGGAGACGCAGGCGGACCTCGTCTTCCTGCAGGAGATCCAGGGGCTGCACCTGAAGCGGCAGGACCGCGTGCGCGACTGGCCCCAGGCCAGCCAGTTCGAGTACATCGCCGCCCGGCTCTGGCCGCACCACGCCTATGGCAAGAACGCCATCTACAAATCCGGCCACCACGGCAACGCCATCCTCAGCCGCTACCCGTTCCAGTCCTGGGAGAACCTGAACGTGAGCCGCTACCGGCGCGCCAGCCGCAGCATCCTGCACGGCATCGTGCGCATGCCGCCGGACGGCGCCCCGCTGCACACGCTCTGCATCCACTTCGACTTCATGGGCGGCGACCGGCGCAAGCAGATCCAGACGCTGGTGGCCCGCATCGACTCCCACATCCCGCCCGACGAGCCGCTCATCATCGCCGGGGACTTCAACGACTGGCAGGGCCGCATCCGCGACGGAGTGGGCAAGGCGCTGGGGCTGCGCGAGGTGTTCGTCACCCTGCGGGGCCGTCCGGCGCGCACCTTCCCCGCCTGGCTGCCCACCCTGCCGCTGGACCGCATCTACTTCCGCGGGCTGAACGCGGCGCGCTGCCACCGCCTGAAGGACCGCCCCGACCCCCGCTTTGCCGACCACCGCCTCTCCGACCACCTCGCGCTCTACGCGGAGTTCCGGCTGGGGTGAGACGGCGAGCGCGCCCTTGACCCGCGCCCCCGGTGGGTCTGTAATGTCCCCACGCCTCTTGCAACGCACCCCCCTGCCCCGGTGCCGCCATGTCCACGACCCGCAGCGCCAGCCCGGCCGGCAGCCTGTTTGCCGACAGCGTTCCGGAAGTCTCCTTCGACAACCTGTTCCTGGCCGACCCGCTGGGCGAGGCGTTCTTCGGCTCCTGGCTGGGGGCGGACTACCCCGCCGTGCGGGAGCACTTCGCCGCGCTGGGGCGGGCCGGGGCGCTGGCGCATCCGTTCTCCGCGCGGGCCGACCGCGAGACCCCGCGCCTGGAGACCCACGACGCGCGCGGCAACCGCGTGGACCGCATCGTCTACCATCCCGACTACCACGCGCTGGAGGACCTGGCGTACCCGGCGGGGATCGTCAGCCGCAAGTACGCGCCGGACTTCCTGGCGCGCCACCGCGCCGACCGGCAGTTGATCGGCTTCGGCGCGGCGTTCTACTTCGCTCAGACGGAGCTGGGGCTGTTCTGCCCCATCTGCATGACGGACGGCGTGGGCTGGGTGCTGGAGCGCCACCCGCCCGCCGACGCCGCCGGACGGGAGGCCGCCCGGGAGACCCTGTCGCGGCTGGGGCACCCGGAGCGCGCGCGGCGCTGGCGCGGCGCGATGTTCCTGACGGAACGCCAGGGCGGCTCCGACGTGGGCGCCAACGCCGCGGTCGCCGAGCAGCGCGGCGGGCGCTGGATCCTGAGCGGGGACAAGTGGTTCTGCTCCAACGTGGATGCCGAGGCGATCCTGGCCCTGGCCCGGATGCCGGGCGCCGGGGCGGGCACGCGCGGCCTGGGGCTGTTCCTGGTGCTGCGGGAACGCCCGGCGGGCAACGGCGGCACGATCCGCATCCACCGCCTGAAGGACAAGCTGGGCGTGCGCTCCATGCCCACGGGCGAGGTCACCCTGGAGGGCAGCGAGGGCTACCTGATCGGCGGGGAAGGCGAGGGCTTCAAGCGCATGGCGGAGATGATCAACCTCTCGCGCCTGTACAACGCCGTGGGCAGCGTGGCGGCGCTGCGGCGGGGCCTGCTGGAGGCGCTGGCCCATGGCGCCCGGCGGCGGGCCTTCGGCAGCCGCCTCTGGGAGCTCCCCCTCTGGCGGGCCTGCATGGCGGACTTGCAGGCGGAGTACCTGGGCGCGTTCGTGCTGGTGTTCGAGGCCGTGCGCGCGCTGGACCGCTCCGCCAACGGCGACGAGACCGCCGCCAAGCTGGCGCGGCTGCTCACGCCCCTGGTCAAGGCGCAGGCGGGCAAGCTGGGCGTGTTCGGCGTGAGCGAGGCGATGGAGGCCGTCGGCGGCAACGGCTACATCGAGGAGAGCATCCTGCCGCGCCTGCTGCGCGACGCCCAGGTGCTGCCCATCTGGGAGGGCACCACCAACATCCTCACGCTGGACGTGCTGCGCGCCGTGCAGAAGGAGCGGGCGCACGAGGCCTTCTTCGACCGCCTGCACCGCGCCCTGGCGGCCCTCCCGCCGGAGGCGCTGGGGGGGCGGGGCCTGCACCGCTACATCGAGGGCCGCCTGCGCGGGGACGCCGAGCGCCTGGCGGCGCTGCAAGGGGAGTCCGAAGCGAACCAGCAGCGCGCCGCGCGGGAGTGGCTGGAGAGCGCCGGGCGCACGGCCTCCATGGCGCTGCTGCTGGAGGCCGCCGCCGCGCCCGCCCTGCGGGAGCCGTGCCTGGCCGCGCTGCGGCGCCTGCAAGCACGCCCGTTCAACGTGCAACCCCTCGCCGGCTCGGCCGCCGTGGGCCTGGCGGACACCGAGGAGGTGCTGCTGCGCGCGGGGTTCGCTGGGTAGGGGGGAAGCCGCGAAAACAATTGGCAAGCGGCAAGGAAAGGAACTATATGTGCGATAGAGGCTGTCACAGGTCTGCTCCGTATTCACATGGAATCGGCCTGATTGCTGGTTACTCGTCCCCAATGTCCTGATCAACGATTGGACATGACGTGGCAAGGTGAATGCCCAACAAGATAAAGAAAGGGACGCATTGGCAGGACGACGAACTTGATGCGATAGTCACTGACTATTTTGCCATGCTCGCAGACGATCTTTCGGGTCGGTCATACGTCAAGGCCAGGCACAAGGAGGCTCTCAACGCTCAGATTGGCCGAGGGTACGGTTCTGTCGAGTTCAAGTATCAAAATATTTCGGCTGTGTTGGATGCGTTGGGCATGCCATGGATTCCGGGCTACAAGCCCATGAGGAACTACCAGAATGCCATTTTCGAGGCGATTGATCGCTATCTCACCAAGTACCCGGAAATTGTCGAGCCTGGCCCGATCTCGCCAGTGGCGAGGTCCTTTCCGACCGAAATATTTGTCCCCGCACCCGCTTTCGCGGCGGCGGATACGGCTGGCCCAGCACGCCTCCGGCACCTTGTTCGGAAATTTGATCCGGTAGCACGGGACTATCGGAACCGTTCTCTTGGCAAGGCCGGGGAACAGTTCGTCGTTGATGTTGAGCGACACCTCCTATCTACCGCTGGCCACCCGGACCTGGCTCAAAAGGTCCGTTGGGTTGCCGCAGAAGACGGCGATGGGGCGGGCTACGATGTTCTGTCGTTCGACCTGACTGGTCGTGAGCGACTGCTGGAGGTGAAAACCACGAATGGGTCTGCACGGACGCCATTCTTCCTGACCCGCACCGAGGCAGACATGGCAGCGGAACGCCCTGCAGACTGGCGCATCTATCGGGTTCACCAATTCGCGCGAGAGCCCCGCATTTTCGCTATCGCGCCGCCGCTAGAGCATTCACTGAATCTCAGTCCAGAGGTGTGGCGCGCATCGTTTTCAAGTGCTCTTCAGCATTGAGACGGAGCGATGTGTCTGTGCGAGCCATTTTCCATCAAGTGCCAGCGCGATCAGCCTTGAGGCAGTCCCAAAGAATGAGGCAATGGGATAAATTGCAGGCCACGTCATGGAAGGGGCGAGCCGGTGAGTGAGAAACGCCAGCGGGACAGCGCCGAGTTCACGGCACAGGGGGCTGCGCGGCCGGAACTTCCGGCGCGCCCCGGGTTCTACCCGTGCTGAGCGCGGCTGTCTGACGGGGCCTGCTCCCGTTCAGACATGCCGTAGTCCCGGATCACGCTGGCGATGCGCAGGCGATAGTCCTGAAAGATTCCCTCCCGGCCCATGGTCTGTGCCTGGCGGTGCGCCTCCAGGTTGCGCCAGGCGGCCACGGCCTCCTCGTCTCGGAAGAAGGATAGGGAGAGAATCTTGCCGGGGTCGGTCAGGCTCTGGAAGCGTTCGATGGAGATGAATCCGTCAATACTCTGCAACAGCGGCCGCAGGTCCGCGGCCAGTCCCAGGTAGTCGTCTTGGCGGCCCGGCGCGGGCCGCACCTCGAAAATCACGGCAATCATCGCTTGGCTCCGGACAAAAGGTTGGTACGTGATCATTGTTTGGGAATGTGCGCTCAGGGGAGCAGGGCGCATTTCGCTGGAAAAGATTTGTAGGGAGATCAAGCGGTTTGTCCAAGACAAGCAGTCCACCATGCTGACGATCAGAGGTGCCCGCCGCTAGGACCGATGCACTCCCTTCAGCCCTGCCCCCCTTGACTCCAGAACTCCATCCGTGATATACATATGTAATGCTCCCACTCTCCCCCAGCACCCCATTTTTCCCCACCCAAGGCCTCCCCGCGCCCTGGCACGGCCTCTCCCCGCGTTCCTTGGCGCCCAGCCGCAATTTCGCGACACTCGCCGCATTCCAGAAAAAAAATTCGCTATGCGAACCCAATTTGGAAAACGCGCAACCCCATGATCGGACAGGAGCGCACTGCGAAACAGGCGAAAATTTCGGATACCAGGTTGCTCAAGCTGACGAAATGTCGAGCCGCAACCTTCGCGCCTTCGCGTCTTCGCGTGAGCCTTCTTCTTCCTCCGCCCCATTCCCCTCCGCAATTTCGCGACACTCGCCGCGCGCCAACAAAAAAATTCGCTATGCGAACCCAATTTGGAAAACGCGCAACCCTATGATCGGACAGGAGCGCACTGCGAAACAGGCGAAAATTTCGGATACCAGGTTGCTCAAGCTGACGAAATCGGTGCCCGATGCCGGGTGGCCAGGGCGGGAGGGGCCGGCTGCCACCGGGGGAAAGCCGGCCGGCGGTGCGGTCAGGCCCCCGCCGCCGAGAGCTTGCGGTGGGCGCCATCGAAGGCCGGGGCGACCTCCTTCATGAAGCGCTCCATCTGCTCCAGCACCATGGCGTGGGGCTTCATGCCGTAGTTGAAGTACAGGATCACCTCCGCGATGCCGGCCGCCTCCACGGTCTTCAGGTCCGCGATGATCTTCTCCGGCGGCCCCACCAGGATGGACTTGGAGGTGAGGTTCTCCTCTTTCATGTTGCGGAGCAGCTCCACGATCTTGACGAAGTATTGCAGCGTGGGGGGCGCGGTCTTGGGGTCGCCGGGGAAGGCCGCGATGAGCGCGTCCTTGAAGTAGCTCAGCAGGGCCTGCTTGCCGTAGCTTTCCTCCTCCGGCGTGCCGGCGATGTGGATGAAGTAGCTGCACATGGCGCGGCGCGGGGCGTGGCCGTGCTGGGCCGCCGCCGCGTGGAAGGCCCGCACGCCCTCGGCCAGCGATCCGTAGACCATCGCCGCGGCGAAGGGGGCGAACATGATGTGCCAGTCGTTGCGCGCGGCCAGCTCCATCGAGACCTTGGAGAAGCAGGCGACGTAAGGCCGCAGGGGCCGCTGCTGCGGCTTCGGGGTCACCTGCACGTTCTCGAAGCGGTAGTACTTGCCCTGGTGCGACCAGCGGCCGGGCTCCGTCCAGGCGCGCCAGAGGATCTGCAGGCCCTCGGCGAAGAGCTCGGCCGAGTCCCCGAAGGGCGCGCCGAACGGGCCGTACTCCATGCGGTCGTAGCCGCGCCCGGCGGCGAAGTCCACGCGCCCGCCCGAGAGCAGGTCCAGCGTGGCCCATTCCTCCGCGACCAGCAGCGGATGATGCACGGGCAGCAGCACCACCGCGGGCCCCAGGCGGATGCGCGTCGTCGCGCCGGCCAGCTGCGCCAGCAGGATGTTGGGGGAGGAGTTGACGCCCAACAGGTTGAAGTGGTGCTCACCCACCCAGGCGGAGTTCAGCCCGATCCGCTCGGCGTGCAGGCATTGGTCATAGATCTGCCGCACGAACTGCTCGGGTGTGCGCGGATTGTTGGGGTAGCGGTTGTCGCTCAGCGTGAAGTACCCAAAGTCCATGCCCTTGCCCCTGCGTTAAGTGTCCATTGGCCCGGTGTCGGCTTGCCCGGTGTCGGCGCGGCGGCCCTCACCCTAGTCCGGGGCCTTCCGCGGGGTCAAGGCCATCACGGACCGCGACACGCCAAGGCCCGGCGGCGCCCTTTGACTCCGTCTCCGGCAGGCCCTACGATGGCCGGGCGAGGCGCGCCCCCGGCCCCGCTCCACCCATCGGCAATGGCCTGCTCCCACCCGCCGCGCGAGATTGCCGAGCCGATGTGCACCCCGACCGGCAGCCCGCCATGAAGCTTACCCGCACCCAAGCCCAGGACAAGCTGGCGGGAGCGCGCAGGCGTGTTGCCGCGCTGCGCCGCAGCACGGTCACCTCGCCCCTGTTCCTGCACTGGCAGCGGGAAGTCGTGCTGCTGCTGCGCAAGGTGTATGGCGACAACTCCACGCGCGAGACCGAGTTCCGCGGGCTGGCCTTCGGCATGTTGTTCGATCCGCGGCAGCCCGAGGCAAACCTCTCCGGGCGGGAGGCCTATCAGGCGCATTTGACCCGCGCCGAGCAGTTGCTGGCCGCCACGGAAGCCGAGCTCGCCGCGCCGCCGGGGCCGGGCCAGGCACCCGCCGTGGGCCTGGCGGACGAGCCGGACTCCGAACCGCGCGCCGTGCTGGTGCTGCACCGCGCCGGCAGCCGCCTGCTCACGCGCCTCGTCGGCACCGTGGCCGAGGCCGGGCTGGATGCCGCGCCCCTCGCCGTGTTTCCTTCCGCGGGCGAGACGCTGGAGGCCAAGCTGGCACCGTACCCCAGGGCGCGGGCGGCCGTGCTGCTGCTCGATCAGGCGGACCTGCCCCACCTGGAACTGCACGAGGGCGACCCGCTGCAACGCACGGTGCGCGACGTGCTGGAATACGCGAAAACCCGCTACGGCCAGGAGCGGGTCCGCGTGGTCGTCGGGCACGAGCCGAGCTTTCCACGGTCGGCCTTCGGCGTGTGGACCTGTGTGGTGGACCCGCTGGGTCAGTGGCGCGAGTTGCTGCGGGGCAAGCTGTAGCCGGTGCGCCCGCCCGCTAGCCTCCGGGCGGGGCCGCCCGGCTGGGCTTGGCCGCCGGAGCCGGGGCGGTCTTGCGGGCGGGATGCGGGGCCGGTCGGCTGGCGTGCTTGCGTGCGCCGGGCTTGGCCAGGGTGGGTCCTGCCGGCGCGGGCGTGTCCTCCGCCAGCGCCTCGTAGATTTGCCCCAGCACCCGATCCTGCATGTGTTGCGTGGCCTCCGGCGGCCGCTCCGAGTCGTTGATCAGGAAGGAGAAGACCACCGTGTCTTGTCCGGGCGTGAGGAAGCCGCTCAGGTTGCTCACACCCTGGAGGGTCCCGCTCTTCGCGCGCAGCCGGCCTTGCAGCGCTTCCGGAAAGTCACGGTTGCGCAGGGTGCCGTCCCAGCGGGCCACGCTCAGGGCGTTCATGAACTCCGCGCGGAATTCCGGGAAGCGCTGCACCCGGTTGAGCAGCTTGACCAGGAACAGGGCGGAGATCCGGTTGGCGCGGCTCAGCCCGGAGCCGTCCACCAGGTGCTGGTGCGCGCCCAACCCCGGGAAGTCCTCGGCGATGGCGCGCCGCAGCACCTGCATGCCGTCGGCCGCGCTGACGCCCGTGGTCTTGACCGTCATGCCCATGGCCCGCACCAGCAGTTCGGCGCCCAGGTTGTTGCTGTTCTTGTTGATGTCGGCGATGGCGTCGCGCAGGGGCGGCGAGTACTGGGTGAACAGCAGCCGCCGGGCCAGCCCCTCCGCCGGGCGCGGGCCCAAGGGCGGCTCGCCCAGGATCCCCTGCCGCCGCAGGGCGGCGCGCAACAGTTGATAGTAATACAGCGCCGGCCGGGTCACCGGCACGGTGACGTAGTGGAATTTCGGGTCCGGGTTCAGCGTCCCGCTGAAGGTGAAGGTGCCGCCGCCCGGCTCCCAATCCTGGGCCACGCGGATCACGGAGCGGGCGCCGTCGCGGAAGCGGGTGACGATGCGCGCCGCCTCCGCCGGCAGCGGGTGGATCACCTGCGGGATGCCGCCTTCCCGGTCCAGCGTGATCACGAACTCCACGGCGTTGCTGTCCACCACGAACGGGCTGAGCGGAACATACGTCGGGTTGTCCGCGTCCGGGGTTTGCTCCACCGGCCCTTCCGCCGCCACGGCAGCGGCAAGATCGAAGAGCGAATCGTCCAGCAGGATCGGGCCGTCAATGCGCCGCAGGCCCTCGGCCTTCAGCCGCAGCGCCAGGGCATCCAGCCCGCGCGCCGTGACCGTGGGGTCGCCGGATGCCTCCAGCAGCAGCCCTTGACGGGTCGCGCCGCCTGGGCCATCGTGATCGTCCACCCCGTAGAGCCGCGTCCGCCAGCGGAAATTGGGCGATAGCACGCGCAGGGCCGCATAGGTCGTCACCAGCTTGGTGTTGGAGGCCGCGATCATGGGCGCGTCGTCCCGCAGCCGGTAGAGGTAGCGCCGCTCGCGCGTGGAGTAGAGCAGCAGCGAGACCTGCTCCGGCGCCAGGCCCGCCTGACGCAGCCAGGCGTCAATGCGCGGCCCCAGCGCGCCCGCGGGGGCTCGCGACCCCACGGCCGCCATGGGCTCGGCGGCGCGGCCCGCCGGCGGGGCCGGCAGCAATGCCAGCGCCGGCACGGCCAGCGCCAGCAGCACGCGCACGGCGCGCCCTGCCCACCGCGCATCACTCGAACTCGCCGGATTCGTCATGGCTTCCCATCCCTTTGCTTCCACCGTGTTCCTGTCCGTATCCGGAAATCCGATCGGGCACAACCATTTCGCGGTGGCGGAATGGCTCTTGCGCCGCCGTCCGGACTGGGAGCGCGTGGTGTTCATCCTCTCCCAGGGTCAGCACCCGGACCCGACCAAGCCCGCGGCGGAGGCGGACGCGGAGACGCGCTTGGCCATCTGCCGCGCCGCCGTCGCGGCCGTGGCCGACCCCGCGCGCGGCTTCCTCGCCCAGCGGGCCGCGGCCGCGGGCGCGGAGCTGCGCATCACGCCGGAGCGCCTGGCGCTCTCCACGCGGGAGTTCCAGGCCCCCGGCGCCGTCCGCACCGCGCAAATGGTCGCCTGGCTGCGGGAGGAGTCCCCGCCCGGCCAGGGGCCGATCCACTGGGCCGTGGGCACCGACCTGGTGCGGCGCATGGCCGACCCCGCCATCTTCTCCGGCGCCGATCTGGCGTTGCTGACGCGGGCCTGCCGCTTTGCCATCCTGGAGCGCCCCGGGGAGCCCGGCGCGGCGGACGCGCTGGCGCTGCTCCAGGCCCGGCGCGGGGTCGCGTTGCCCCATGACGTGTACCCCCTGGCGGACGTCTTGCCCTGGCTGGCGCCCTTCCTGGAGTTGTCCTCCACCCTGATCCGTCATGCCGCGGAGGCGGGCGATCCCTTGGGGGGCATGTTGCCCCGCGACGCGGCGGAGATCGTCGCGCGGCAGGGGCTGTACCGCGCGGGGCGGGTCGGCGCGCGCCTGGTGGATTCCGCCGGACGGGAGCTTGGCACCCGCAGCACCCTGCACCTGGCGCTGGACCGCGCCCAGGCGGCGCTGGACGCCGAGGCCGGGGCGGTGTTCGCGGCGCTCGACCGCCGCCACGCCCAGGGCCTGCCGCATGGACTGGCCATCGTCGAGGGCTGCGTGGGGGGCGTGCTCACGGCCGCCCTGGCCGGGCGCGCGGGCGCCTCGCGCATCTTCCGCCAGGCGCGCTTCGCCTATGATCGCCAGGCCAAGCTGAACCTGCTGGGCGCGCTGCCGGAGGGCGCGTCGTCGTCCTCGGTGGAGATGGTGAGCGCCCTCGCGCAGGCCCTCCGCCGCGAGGCCGCCGCCGACTATTGCCTGGCGGAAAGCGGCATGGCCGGGCCGCCGGACGGCATCCGGCGCAGCTTCCGCAACGGCCAGTGCGCCCTGGCGCTCGCCGGCCCGAACGCAACGCGCGGCGAGGAGGTGCGGCTCAACCCCTGGCTCACCCGCCGCGAGCACATGCTCGAGTTCTCCCGCTTGGCGCTGTGGCTCCTGCGCGGCGAGGTGGAGGGGTAGCGCAAACGGATGGGCGCCGCGGAGGAGAAGCTGGTACAAGAGGCTTTCGGCAAGGTTCGGACGGTGCCGCGCCTTGGTCCAATTGCTCACACCCGGATCCGCTATGCCCCAAGCCGCCGTGAATGGATTGAGCCTGTACCACGAGGAGACCGGCAGCGGCACGCCGCTGGTGTTCCTGCACGAGTTCGCCGGAGACCACCGCAGTTGGGAGCCGCAGGTGCGGCACTTCGCGCGGCGCTACCGCTGCGTCACGTACTGCGCGCGGGGCTACCCCCCTTCCGACGTGCCGGCCGACGCCGCGCACTATACGCAGGATCATCAATTGGCCGACCTGCTGGGGCTGCTCGACCACCTGCGCATCGAGCAGGCGCACCTGTGCGGGTTGTCCATGGGGGCCAACGCCGCGCTCTTCTTCGGGCTGCGGCACCCCGGGCGGGTGCTGTCCATGACCATCGCCGGGGGCGGCTACGGCGCCGGGGGCAACCGGGCGGAGTTCCAGCATCAGGTCGAACTGCGCGCCCAGGCGCTGCTCCGGCACGGGATGGGTCACCTGGCCGAAACCTACGCCAAGGGGCCGGCGCGCGTGCAATTCATCAACAAGGATCGGCGCGGCTGGGAGGAGTTCGACCGCCAGTTCCGCGAGCACTCCCCCCAGGGCTCCGCGTACACCCTGCTGGGCGTGCAGAAGACCCGGCCCAACATCCTTGCGCTGGGCGCGGAGATGGAGCGCTGCGGCCTGCCGGCGCTCGTCATCCTGGGCGACGAGGACACGCCGGGCCTGGAGGGCAGCCTGTACATGAAGCGCTGCCTGCCCCGCGCCGGGCTGGCGATGTTCCCCAAGAGCGGCCACGCGGTGAACCTGGAGGAGCCGATGCTTTTCAACCGCACCCTGTCTGACTTCCTCGCGGCGGTGGACGCGGGCCGCTGGGAACCGCGCGACCCCTCCGCCATGCAAGGCGCGGGGTAGGGGCCGGAGCCTGCCTGGCGCAAAGGCCCATGGCGCTCTGCGTCCGCGGCGTCCTGAAGCGCGGCGGCGGCAGCCCTACTTGCCGCCGCTCGCCGCCAGGGCCTGATCCAGGTCCCACAGCAGGTCGGCGGCGTCTTCCAGGCCGATGGACAGGCGGATCATGTCCGGGCCGACGCCGCCCGCCCGCATGTCCTCCTCGCTCAGTTGCTGGTGCGTGGTGGAGGCGGGGTGGATCACCAGGCTCTTGGCGTCCCCCACGTTGGCCAGGTGGGAGAACAGCTGCATCGAATTGATGAAGCGCTTGCCCGCCTCGTAGCCCCCCTTGATGCCGAAGGTCATGATGGCGCCCGCGCCCCGCGGCAGGTATCTTGCCGCCAGCGCGCGGTACGGGCTGTCCGGCAGCGTGGGGTAGTTGACCCAGCCCACGCGCGGGTGCGCGGCGAGGAAGGCGGCGACCGTCTGCGCGTTCTTGACGTGCCGCTCCATGCGCACGTGCAGCGTCTCCAACCCTTGCAGGAACAGGAAGGCGTTGAAGGGGCTCAGCGCCGGCCCCAGATCGCGCAGGGCCTCCACCCGCACCTTCATGATGTATGCGAAGTCCCCGAAGGTCTCCGCGTAGCGCATGCCATGGTAGCCGGGCGAGGGCTCGGTCATGCCGGGGAACTTGCCGTTGTCCCAGGGGAACGTCCCGGAGTCCACCACCAGCCCTCCGATGGAGGTGCCGTGCCCGCCGATGAACTTGGTCGCGGAGTGGGTGACGACGTCCGCACCGTGGGCGATGGGCCGGCAGAGGTAGGGCGTGGCGAAGGTGTTGTCAATCATCAGCGGCACGCCGGCCTCGTGGGCGATCTCCGCCACGGCGGCGAGGTCCAGCACGTTGATGCGCGGATTGCCCAGGGTCTCCCCATACAGCAGCCGCGTGCGGGGGGTGATCGCCTTGCGGAAGTTCTCCGGCTCGTCCGGGTCCACGAAGGTCGTCTCGATCCCCAGCTTGCGGAAGCTGATGTCGAACTGCGTGTACGTCCCGCCGTAGAGCGTGGCGGCCGCCACGATGTGGTCGCCCTGCTCCAGCAGGCCCAGGATCGCCATCGCTTGGGCGGCCTGCCCGGAGGCGGTCGCCAGCCCGCCGACGCCGCCCTCCAGCGTGGCGATGCGCTCCTCCAGCACGGCGTTGGTGGGGTTCATGATGCGCGTGTAGATGTTGCCGAACTTCTGCAGGGCGAAGAGCGCCGCGGCGTCGTCCGTGTCGTCGAAGACGAAGCTGGTGGTCTGGTAGATCGGCACGGCGCGCGCGCCGGTGGTGGGGTCGGGCCGCTGCCCGGCGTGCAGCAGCAGCGTGTCGAAGCCGAACGTGCGGTCTTCCGCCATGGGACTCCTCGTGGGTTGCGTGAGCGTGCGCAAGCGGCGGGCTCGGGGCCGGCGCGTCGGCGCAAGAATAGGACCATCGGAGGGAAATGGGAACCGGGGCGCTACTCCCCCCGCACCAGCACGGTCACCTTCTGCCGGGGCGTGCCCCACACCACCGGTTGCACGGTGCCCAGCGCCTTCAGGCTGGGCCAGCCGAAGCGTTCCCGCATCCGCTCCCGCATCCAGCGGCAGTCGTCGCCCTGGCCGTCGCCCTCGCAGACGACGAACGCGTTGTCCCCGCGCACCTCCGCCGGGTTCACCCAGACGTTGCGGCGCTCACGGGAGAAGCTGTAGGGGAGCGGCTGGGAGGGCAGGTGCAGGGCGAACTGCGAGCCCAGCGCGTAGAAGTACGACAGCACGTAGCGGGGCGCGGGCAGGCCGTTGCGCGCGAGGAGCGCCTCGGTCTCCACGCCGGCCTCGCGCCAGCCCACGACCTGCCGCGTCGGATCGTAGTCCGGCACGATGGGCAGGAAGGGCCGCCAGGTGTGCGCCGCCACCAGGCCCAGCAGGGCCACGTTCACGGCCAGCGCCGCGCCGATCAGCATGGCCACCCGGCGGCCCCGCCCGGCCGCCACGAGCCCGGCCAGGTCCTTGCCCAGCCACGCCAGCAGGCACACGGCGCTCAGCACGCCCCAATGCGGGTCGGCATATTCCGAGCGCGCCACGGCCGCGGCGAAGAACAGCAGCGGCAGGAACGTCAGCACGGCCAGCAGGGTCTGCGCGCCATCGGCCAGCCCGTCACGAGCCAAGGCCCGCCCCATGCGCCACAAACCCCAGACAAAAAGCACGGGCGAGTAGAAGAACGCCGTGCCCAGCAGGAAGTTCGCCGAACTGAGGCCGAACGGCACGTTGGGGTCGGCCCCGCCCTTGGACAGTTGGAAGCGGAAGGACACCCAATCGTGCTGGTAGTTCCAGATCAGCACCGGCAGGAACACGGCCAAGGCCAGCAGGCCCCCGGCGTACTGCCAGGGGTTGGCCAGCTCCCGGCGCCGCCCCCGCACCAGCAGCGCATAGGCGAGCAGGCCCAGGTAGAAGAGCACCATCGTGTATTTGGACAGCGCCCCCAGACCCGCCAGCGCCCCGGCGGCCAGGATCCACCGCGCCCGGCCCGTGTCCAGGTAGTTCAACCACGCCCACAGGGCGGCCACCCAGAACAGCACCAGCGGCTGCTCGGTCTGGAGGGAGAGGGACTTGGACGTGAAGAAGACCGTCGTCTCCAGCCCCAGCAGGGTCAGCTTGCCCGCCAGGAGGCCGAAGCGCCGCGCCGTGAAGGCGTAGATCAGGGCCAGCAGCGCCAGGTTCATCAGCAGCGCGGCCGCCCGCAGTCCCGCGTCCGATGAGCCCACCACGGCCACCAGCGCCTTGATGACCCAGGCCACCATCGGCGGGTGCTCGAAGTAGCTCAGCGACCAGACGCGGGAGGTGACCCAGTGGTCAATATAGTCCGGGTGGGGCGAGACGAACGCGCCCGCCGCCGCCCAAAGCGCGCCGTGGGCCAGGAGCACGGCGAGCAGGAAGCGGTGGCGGAGGATCGCCTGCCAGGGGCTGTCGGCCATGGGGCTAAAACCGGATCAGGAAGTGCCGGCGGGCATCGTTGAGGGTCAGCGGCGCGGCGCTCCACTCCCCGCGCAGCCCCAGCCGGGCGGCGCACGCCTCCAACTGCTCCGGCCGCAGCGCGAGCAGCCCGCGCGTCTTGCGCAGCCGCGCGTAGTCGCCCCGCAGCGAGCGCGCCGTGAAGCGCAGCACCTTCCACAGGTAGTCCCGCCGCCAGGCGGTGCGCAGCAGCCCGGCCAGGTCGCGCAGGATGTGCTGTTGCACGGGGACGTCGGCGATCAGCAGCAGCGCGCCCGGCAGCGCGTGGCCCCGCACCTCGGCGATCAACCGCTCCACCTCGTCCACGCTCTTGAAGTACTGGATCACGCTGGCGCAGACGATCCGGGAGAAGCGTTCGCTCCCCAGGAAGGAGAAATCCAGGTAGTCCTCGCCCAGCAGGCTGAAGGTCACGTTGGGCGCGTCCGCCAGCCGCTGGCGCCCCTGCTCGATGTAGCGGCGCGAGGTGTCCACGCAATGCACGGCCCGCACGCGGCCGCGAATGGACTCCGCCAGGAAGCCCGGCCCCGACCCGATGTCCAACACGCGATCCTCCGGCCCGAAGGGGAAGAGCGACGCGCTGCCCTCCAGGAACAACTCCGCGTTCTTGCGCCAAGCCCCGTCGCCCATGTCGGACTGGGCGTCCCAGTATTCGATCCAACTGTCCACGGCGCTCCTTGTTCCGCCCGAAACAAACCGCGACCACCGCCACCCGCAGACTACGCAGTTTGCGCGGATTAGAAAACCCGGGTGGTGGGGGGAGTGGGAGAAGGCAATGCCTATATCTCGGTCAAGCTGGACGATCCCAACTTCGCAGCCCCGATCCTCTGCCGCCTGGTCGAGACGGACATAGGGCACGCCCTCGTCTGGAACCGCCAATAGCATGCGACGCGGCTCCGGCGTTGCGCCGGAGCCGCATCTGCCTTCTTACGGAGACAGTATCTTGCCGACCTGCGCACGTACCGTCCCCGTGGCAAGAATCTTGCCGTCAATGCAACTGCCATCGGCTCTTCGCCGCGAGACAGGCGGTTGTTCCATCGTCCAGGCGTTCGCAATTACATCACGACGATGGCTTTCAGAGAGGCTGTTCCACCAGCTTGGCCGACAGTAAGTGTTCTCAACGTGCTCGATCGCCAGTCTCACGGCAGCGTTTGCCTTTTCCACATCGGGAATCCGCGCAAATGACTCCGCGAATTTCTCGGGTGGCCCACCGTCACCAATCCAACCGAGAAACAGAACGCTACGGGCATTGAGGACGGTCAGATTCAAGACCAGCGGATCAAGGGGTACCGGCGCGCCAAGCGACCCAACGCGCTTACCGAACAAGTCGAACTCCGGGAAGAAAGCACCACAGGAGACTAATGGTAGAACAGAGTCAAACTCAATCCCCACAAAATCGAACCCCGTGTAGGCCGCAAGAAAGGCTTCATCGAACGCCGCCTTGAACTGGATTGCATCCTTCAACCCGAGTTCGAGACCAACTTTTTGCAGGTAAAGGGTGCTCTGGATGGCAGCTTGTTCGTCGAATGGCCGCCCCTTGTCCGACTCTTCCCGCATCGCCATGTTGAATCGCAACGCGGCTTCCTTGTTGAACTTCTCATAGACGGCGGCTCGATACGAAAGCAGAAACGCCGCCTCCTTCCCCAGTATCACTGTCGCCCGTTCGGCAGGAGCGAATATCGCGTCGTGGGCATTGCAAAATCCGGGAAACGTCGAGGCATTGCCGATTCCATCTGGCGCAGGCACGATCCGCCCTTGGTTCCTCGCCAAATCAAGGGCAGCCTTCTTGACAGATACGACATGACCGCTCTCGGCAATCGCCCTGAGTCCGCCTTCTTTCTGGATTGTGTGCGCGCGCCTCACGGCCCCGCTGCACATAATGGGACTTGCGGCGGGGTGCGCGCAATAGCCATCTGCTTGTTCGCGGGCTATCGCACTGAACAATTCGTCGACATTGCGGGGACGATCCCGCTCGCGCCCGAAGTGGCAATGCTTCCATTTCCTTCCAGAGCGGCACCAGCAAGGTTCGTTTCTCCCCATCGATTGATGGGGCACCAGTGGATCAGGACGGATCGAAGTTTTCACGTGCTTTGCTCCGTCAAATGTCCGCGTCCTCGGCCTGGCCCGGGCTCCCTCGGCCCGCCTTCCAGGGCGCGCTCCCCCCGCCCTACGGCCCGGGCCGTTCGGGCAGGGTGCGGGTCTCGCCGAACTTGAGCAGGAAGAAGCGCTGGGGGGATACGTCCGCCTGGGCCAGGGCCTCGGCCAACTTCCTGGGCGGCTCGGCGAGGGGCTCGTCGGTGAGGGGGAAGGTGCCCCAGTGCATGCCCAAGGAGTGCCGCGCCTTGAGGTCCTGGTGGATGCGCACGGCCTCCTCCGGGTTTGCATGCATGGTGCGCATGAACCAGCGCGGCTCATAGGAGCCGATGGGGATGGCGGCCAGGTCAATGGGGGCGAAGCGCGCCGCGATGTCCTTGAAGTCCGGGGAGTAGCCGCTGTCGCCGCAGAAGAAGAAGCGGAAGGTGGGATGATCCACCAGCCAGCCGCCCCAGAGCGTCTCGTTGCGGTCGAAGGGCGTGCGGGCGCTCCAGTGCTGCACCGGCAGCAGGTAGAGCCTCAGGCCGCGATGGTCATGGTGCCGCCACCAGTCCAACTCCACCGCATTGGAGATGCCCTGCTCGGCCAGCCAGGGCTTGAGCCCCAGAGGCACCAGGAACAGCGGCGGCCCGCCCGCCTGGGCGTTCAGCCCCACCAGGCTGTCCCGGTCCAGATGGTCGTAGTGGTTGTGGGAGACCACCACCACGTCAATGTGCGGCAGGTCCGCCAGGGGAATGGCCGGGGGCACGGCCCGCCGCGGGCCCATGAAGCTCAGCGGCGAGGCACGCTCGCTGAACTGGGGGTCGGTCAGCACGTTCTGCCCCCCAATCCGCACCAGCAGCGTCGCATGGCCGATCCAGGTGACGCTGGGATGCGCGCCGTTTGCTCTCAGCCGCGCCAGGTCGGGCCGGACGACCTGGGGTTGGTAGCCGGTCATCGGGTCGGGCCGGCCATTGCGCCAGCGCTCCCACATCCACTTCCAGAAGTTGCCGGGGCGGCTGTCCTCGTAGTTGTTGCGGAAGCCCTCCGGCGTGTGATGGGGCCGGGAGGCATCGTAGTAGGCATTGGGGCGGGCCGCGGCGCTTTGCGCGGACATCAGCAGCAACAGGAGCAACGGCATGGCGCGTCCCATGGGTACCCGCAAATGCTTCGGGGCGGCCGGATGAAGTCCAATCGGCCGCCCGGAGAAAGGGTTGCGGGCAGGGTATCCTGTGGCGGGACGAATGTCAGCGGGGACGGCGTCTCCCAACTTGGAACAGCGGGGGAGTTCCGGCGACCGGCGGAGCGTCAGCTTCTTGGCGCGGCGGAGCGATCCCTGCGCGGCACGCGGCGGGGCGATCCGTGCGTTCCGTTCGCCCGGGCCAAAGCTACCGCCGCGTCAGATCCCATTCCTTCGGGGTCCTCGGCGTCGGGGTCGTCCGGAGACGCCTGCGCCGGCTCCGCGGGCTCTTGGTCTTGCAGGTGGCGGCAGAACGAGAGCCAGATGGATGTCATTGTTGGATTGGTGCTCACGGACCTCCGGGGACTCAATGGGGTACTTGGTTTCAGGGCGACTGGGAACTCCCCCCGAGGATGCAATTTCGAGGCCCCGCTGTCGCTAGAGGCGCTCGATGGGAATGCCGAATCGTTCCTGAATCAAGGACTTGAGCTCGGGGTCGTTCTCCAGCCCCGCGAACCGGATTTCCGTCTCGATGGACGTGACGACATCCTGCAAGTCGCCCTTCTCGCGGGCGGCAAGAAAGCGCTCGCGCACCTTCTTGAGGCGAAGGTTCGACAACACCGTGCGGCGCAGGCGGGCCTTGACATCGTCCACGGTCTTGGCGTCCATGTTGCGCAGCACGGACTCGATTTCCTCCTGGGAGTAGCCGCGCAGGGACAGCCGCACCCAGATCGAGTAGACACTCACCGCGGGCGCGGTCTGGGCCTGGCTCACGGGCACGGACATGCCCCAGATCAACATCACGAGCAGCGTCAGCCACGCGATCAACCGTCTCATGCTCCACACCTCGCCGAAACAACGGTCACGGCCTGGAAAGCGCCGGACCCGGATGGAATTTCTTGCGGGGAAACGGCTCACCCCGCCGCGCACGGGAAGACCCGTGCCGCGCCGGGAGCGGAGGCACACCCCACCCCGTTCGCCAGGCTTGGCGCCGCGCAGCGTGCCACGCCACCCGGCCTCGGGGCTCTACCATGGGTATCGGCGCCGGTGGAAGGAACTTGAGGCCCCGCGCCACACCGGCCCGGGAATCCTTGCCGGCGCCGCGCCGCGGGGACGGGGCGTTCCCTGGCGCCGCGGGATGCGGTATGCTGGCGGGGTGAATGACGACACCTCATTGCGCGCGGGGATCTTCGCATGATCAAATGGCTCATCGCCGCCGGCCTGATGGCGTACACGGTGGTGGAGATTGCACTGCTGCTGGAGCTGGGGCGCTGGGCCGGTCTGACGCTGACGCTGGCCTGGACCGTGGGCAGCGCGCTGTTGGGGTTGGGACTGCTGCGGGTTGAGGGTCTGCGGGGCTTGATCCGCATCCACCGCCAGCTTCAGCAAGAGGTGCTCCCGACGTTGGAACTGGTGGACATGACCTTGATCGTCCTGGGCAGCGTGCTGCTGATCCTCCCAGGGCTGCTGTCCGATATCGTGGGGCTGCTGCTGTTCTTCCCGCCCGCGCGCTGGCTGGTGCGGACCCTGTTCTTCTCGATCGTCGGCAACCGGCTGCCGACAAGCCCGGACGGCCCTTCAGCCTTTGCCGGTGACGTGATCGAGATCCAAGCGGAACCGCCCGCCCGCTGAGCCTCCGCCGTGTGCCCGCCATGACCCAGCTCTATGCCATCGTGGGCTCCATGGAGCGCGCCCGGCTGATGTTGGAGGCCCGGGTGCCGGTGCTCCAGTTGCGCTTCAAGGACCGTCCCCTGGTGCCGCACGGAGCGGAACTGCGCGGCTGGGCCGCCCGCTATCCCGCCACGCGGCTCGTCATCAACGACGATCTGGATGCCGCCCTGGCCGCCGGGGCGTGGGGCGTGCACTTGGGTCAGGAGGACCTGGGCCGCTATTCCGCGGAGCGGCTGCGGGCTGCGCCGCTCAAGCTCGGCATCTCCACCCACGACGACGCGGAGATCGCGCGCGCCAAGACCTATCGTCCCGCCCTGCTGGGCTTTGGTCCGGTCTACGCGACCGCCACCAAGCCGCTGGCGCATGCTCCCCAGGGGGTGGAGCGCCTGCGGGAGGTCGTGCTCGGCGCCGGGCTGCCCGTGGTCGCCATCGGCGGCATCAAGGAGGAACATCTGGCAGAGGTGGCCCGCACTGGCGTGGACTACGCCGCCATGATCTCCGATCTGGACCGCCTCACGACCGCCGCGCAGGTGCGGGCGCTGATGGAGCGGCTGGCCGCCGCGGCGTAATGCCGATCCCGGCCCGCCGGCGGCCCCGCGGGGCTTGGCCGCGCTATTGGAGCGCCGCGGCGATGCGCTGGCCGTCCCGCCGGATCGCGTCCATGTTGCCCGGCTTGAGTTGCCAGTCCAGCGGGGCGTGGTCGTTCTCGCGCCGGGGCACCAGGTGAAAGTGCAGGTGCGGCACGCTCTGGGTCGCCCAGCGGCCATTGGCCTGCACCAGGTTGAGGGAGTCCAGGCCCAGCGCCTGCCGCTGGCCCAACGCCACCTTGCGCACGGCCGCCATGGTCTGGAGCAGCACCCCTTCCTCGATGTCGAACAGATTGACGAAGTGCGGCTTGGGCACGACCAGCAGATGACCCGGCGTGAGGGGGTTGATGTCCATGAAGGCCAGGGTGTGGGCGTCCTCGTAAACCTTGATGCTGGGGATGTTCCCGGCGACGATCTTGCAAAATATACAGTCCATGGAGCGGTCCCGGATCGAGGGTGCAAAGGAGGCGGGTTGTTTCCCGCGCTGAAGATATTATAGTCATTGGCGGGGCGCGGCGCGCAACTTCGTGCGCGCGCGGGGGCCGTTGGCCCACAGGCCGTGGCGGGAGCCGCCCGGCGCCGCCGGAGCGCCGCATGACCGCGGATGCCAACGAATTCGCCGCCGCCACGGAGTTCCGGCCATGTCCGCCCCACCCTACCGCGCCGCCGACCTGCCGCCCCTGGACTACTCCAGCCAGGCGGCCTTCCTGGCGGGGGCGGCGGCCTGGATCGAGCGCGCCCTGCCGCGCTACCTGCCGGACGGCGAGCCGCGCGACTTCCTCTATGCCCTGGCGGCGGACTACCCGGCCCGCGGCGGCAAGCGCTTCCGCCCGGCGCTGCTGCTGCTGAGCGCCGCGCTGGCCCAGGGCGACCCCGCCTTGGCCCTGCCCAGCGCCTGCGCCCTGGAATTGTTCCAGAACTTCGCCCTGGTGCATGACGACATCGAGGACGGCTCCCTGGTGCGGCGGGGCCGGCCCGCGCTGCACCGCCTGGCCGGGGTGCCCCTGGCCCTCAACGCCGGGGACCTGCTCTTTGGCCTGGTCTACGAGGCGCTGCTGGACAACGAGGCGCTGCTGGGCGCCGCCCGCGCCTTGGAGATCCAGCGAGAGTTCGCGCGCGTCTTCCGCCGCACCTTCGAGGGCCAGGCGTTGGACATTGGCTGGATCCGCTCCAACCACCTGCCCGACCGCGCGGAGTTCCAGACCATGATCCGGCTCAAGACCGGCTGGTACTCCGGCCGGGGTCCCTGCCGCATCGGGGCGATGATCGGAGCCGCGCCGCCGGCGACGGTGGAGGCCCTGGGCGACTACGGCGAGCGGCTCGGGATCGGCTTCCAACTGCGGGACGACCTGCTGAACCTGGCGCCGGATTCCGCGGGCCTTGCGCCGGGGGTGCTCTCCGGCGGATACGGCAAGGAGCGGGGCGGGGACATTGCCGAGGGCAAGCGCACCCTGATCGTGATCGAGCTGATGGAACGCCTGCCGCCCCAGGAAGGGGCGCGGGCGCGCGAGATCCTGACCCGTCCGCCGGAGCGGACGAGCGAGGCGGACGTCGCATGGGTGATCGCGGCGGCGGAGCGCACCGGGGCGCTGGCCGCCGTGCGCAGCCGGTGTCAGCAACTGAGCGCGGAGGCGCGGGCCGCGCTCGCCGGCCTGCCCCCCAGTCCGCAGAGGGCGCTGCTGGAGGAAATGGCGCGGTATCTGATGCTGGATCGCACCGCCTGACCCCGTGGCCGGCGCTCCACGGTAACCGGTTTGCGGCCTCGGTCGTCGGCCCCATCCACCGGCGGGGGCTTGTTTCCGCCGCCCCGGTCCGCAACAATACTCCGCGTGAGGCCTGCCGGGCCGCTGCGGGAGGGACGCCCCGGAGGCCATGCTGCCCCGAGATTCGTTTGCTGGTGGAGACGCGATGGTGACCGACGTGCATAGCCCAACCCTTCGACCCCCCGCGCTCCGCGGCCGCTGCCTCGGGCGATCCCTCTGGGCCGTGGCGCTGTTGCTGACCGCACTGGCCGCCGGGTGCTCGGGAGAGAAGACGGACCAGGTGCAGTTTCCCGCCCGTGTGCTCTACCTTGAGGCACAGGCGCTGGAGGATCAGGGCCTCTTCACCGATGCGATCGAGAAGTTCCAGCGCATGGCGACGGAAAACCGGGGCACGCGGCTGGGCGCGCTCGCCTACCTGCGCCTCGCGGAACTCTACTTCCGCCAAAAGGATTGGCTGCAAGCCGAGACCAACTACCGCTTGTTCCTCACGGCCAATCCGAGCAGCAACCTCAACGCGTACGTGCTTTCCCGGTTGATCAAGGTGAATCACGAGAAGAGCTACACCGGGATCTTCTTCCCGGCGCGGGAAATAGACCGGGACATGGAGCCCAACCGGAAGATTGCGCTGGAGTACAAGCGCTTCTACCTGCTGTATCCCAAGTCCACCTATCTCGAAGAAACGGCTACATTCCACCGTGCGGCGATCGAGACCCTGGCCCAGCACGAGCAGATGGTGGGCGACTACTACTTCAAACGTCACCAGTACAACGCGGCCGCCTATCGCTATTTCCTCCTGTTGCGCAACTATCCCTCCCAGGTGGATACCCGCGATGTGCTGGGCCGGCTGATCGAATCGTACCGTGCCAACCAGCAGCCGGGTCTGGCCGGGGAGATGCAACGCATCTACGACGAGCGCTTCGGCGAGAAGTCCGCGGCCGCGGATTCCCCGCGCGGGGCAGCGCCCAGCGCAACGGCGCCGCCGGAAAGCGCATCCCTGTCGCCGGCGGATCGCGGGCGCTGACCATGAGCATGGGGGGTGGGTCATGACGCCGGCGCAGCAGGATTGGCTCGCGCTCTGCCTGGTACCCGGCATCGGCGGGCGCACCGTGCGTGCCTTGCTGGACGCCTTTGGCGCCGTGGAGGCCATCCTTGCGGCGCCGCCGGACGAGGTCTCCCGCCGTTGCGGCCTGCGTCCGGACCTGACGCGGGCCATCCACAACGCCCGTGATAGTGCCGCCCTGGCCGAGGAGATGCGCCTCGTCGCCGAGCATGATGTGCGGGTGCTGACCTGGGACGATCCCGGCTACCCGGCGGCGCTGCGGGATCTGCACCCGGCACCCCCCCTGCTGTACTGTCGGGGCGAACTGCCCGCCGGGCCGGGCCTGGGCGTCGTGGGCACTCGCCGCTACAGCCGCTACGGGGAGAAGGCGACCCGCGGGCTGATCGCCGATCTGGCCGGCGCGGCGCCGGACGCCGTCATCGTGAGCGGTTTGGCGCGGGGCATAGACACCATCGCCCACCAGCAGGCGCTGGCCAGCGGACTGCGCACGGTGGCCGTCGTGGCCGGCGGTCTGAAGGGCATCTACCCGCCGGAGAACCGGGACCTGGCCGGGCAAATCGCCCGCCAGGGGGCGCTCCTGACGGAGTTCCCCATGACGATGGAGCCGCTGGCCCGGAATTTCCCCATCCGCAACCGCATCATCGCGGGGTTGTCCACGGCGCTGCTGGTGGTGGAGGCCGGCGAGCAGAGCGGGGCGCTCATCACCGCCGGCTTCGCCGAGAACTACGGCCGCGCGCTCTGCGCCGTGCCGGGCAACCTGGACCAACCCGGCAGCGCGGGCACCAACCGCCTGATCCAATCCGGCCAAGCGCGCCTGGTGCTCACGGCGGCGGACCTGCTGGCGGCCCTGCGCCGCGAGGCCCACGGACCCGCCACGCAACTGAGTTGGCTTGAGCCCGTCCCACGGTCGCGCGGCGCCCCCGGGGCGGCGCTGGAGGGCGACAAGGCGACGCTCGTGGAGGCCCTGCGCGAGGGGTCGCGGCATCCGGACGACCTGGCCTCCGCCGCCGCCCTGCCGATGGAAAAAGTGCTCGGTCTCTTGCTTGAGCTTGAGCTTTCGGGCGATATAGTCCAGACACCTGATAACTTGTTTGCGCTGCCCTGAGCCCTGCCGCCACGCGGCGCAAGGGAAGTCCCGTATCCGCGACCGTCGGAGGAGTGGAATCCATGGCGAAATCCCTGGTCATCGTGGAGTCCCCCACCAAGGCGAGGACCTTGGCGCGGTTCCTGAGCGACGACTACGTCGTGGAGTCCAGCATCGGGCACATCCGGGACCTGCCGGAGTCCGCCACGGAGATTCCGGAGGCGGTCAAGGGCCAGCCCTGGGCGCGCCTGGGCATTGACGTCGAGCATGACTTCAAGCCGCTGTACGTGATCCCGGAAGACAAGCGCAAGCAGGTGACCAAGCTCAAGGCGCTGCTCAAGAACGCGGACACGGTCTACCTGGCAACCGACGAGGACCGGGAGGGCGAGTCCATCTCCTGGCACCTGCGCGAAGTGCTGGACCCCAAAGTGCCCGTCAAGCGCATGGTCTTCCACGAGATCACCCGCGAGGCAATCCATGAGGCCCTCAAGGCGCCGCGGGACATTGACGAGCGCCTGGTGACCGCGCAGGAGACCCGGCGCGTGCTGGATCGGCTTTACGGCTACGAGGTCTCCCCGGTGCTCTGGCGCAAGATCGCCCCCAAGCTCTCCGCCGGGCGGGTGCAAAGCGTGGCCGTGCGCCTGATCGTGAACCGGGAGCGGGAGCGCATGGCGTTCCGCGCCGCCCGCTTCTGGGACCTGACCGGGACCTTCTCCGCCGCCGCGGCGGACTTCCAGGCCGAGCTGATCAGCGTGGACGGCAAGCGCCTGGTGAGCGGCAAGGACTTCGACCCCGGCACCGGCAAGCCATTGGCGGAGAAGGGCCACCTGGCGCACCTGGACGAGGCCGCCGTCCGGGCGCTGCAAGGCCAGTTGGGCGCGGCGCGGTGGACCGTGGCCAAGGTGGAGCGCCGCCCCTTCACCCAGACGCCCCCGGCGCCCTTCACCACCAGCACGTTGCAGCAGGAGGCCAACCGCAAGTTCTCCTGGGGCACGCGGGACACCATGCGCACGGCGCAGGCGCTCTACGAGCGCGGCTACATCACCTACATGCGCACCGACGCCACGACGCTCTCTGAGCAGGCCCTGGGCGCGGCGCGGCGGCAGATCGTCCAGCGCTACGGGCAGGACTACCTGCCGCCGGAGCCCCGGCTGTACCGCTCCACCGTGAAGAACGCCCAGGAGGCGCACGAGGCCATCCGCCCCGCGGGGGACGACTTCCGCCTGCCGGAGGACTTGCGGGGCGAGTTGGACGAGCGCGAGCTGAGGCTCTACGACATGATCTGGAAGCGCACCATGGCCAGCCAGATGCCCAACGCCCGCGGCCAGCGCATCCTGGTGCAGGTCGAGGGCCGGGCGGGAGGCACCGCCGCGCTCTTCCAGGCGAGCGGCAAGACCATCGAGTTTCCCGGCTTCCTGCGCGCCTATGTGGAAGGCTCCGACGACCCCGACGCCGAGCTGGAAGACCAGGAGCGGCTGCTGCCGCCGCTGGCCGAGGGGCAGACCCTCTCCTGCCGCGCGTTGGCGCCGCTGGAGCACACCACCCAGCCCCCGGCGCGCTTCTCCGAGGCGGCCCTCATCAAGGAGCTGGAGAAGGAGGGCATCGGCCGCCCCAGCACCTACGCCAGCATCATTGACACCATCATCCGGCGCGAATACGTGAGCAAGAAGGGCTCGGCCCTGGTGCCCAGCTTTACCGCCTTCGCCGTGGTGAAGCTGCTGGAGCAGTACTTCGGCCATTTGGTGGACGTGGCGTTTACCGCGCGCATGGAGGATGCCCTGGACAGCATCTCCCGTGGCGAGGGCGAGTCCCTGCCCTATCTGAAGGAGTTCTACTTCGGCTCCGGCGCCCTGCCGGGCCTGCACAAGCTCATCCAGGCGGAAATTGACCCCCGCGAAGCCTGCACCCTGCGGCTGGGGGAGGACTTCCAGAAGCGCGAAATCACGGTGCGCATCGGGCAATATGGCCCGTATTTGGAGCGCAACTCGGAGCGCGCGTCCATCCCGGCCAATCTGACGCCCGACGAGCTCACCGGGGAGCGGGCCGAAGGGCTCCTGCTGCGGGGCAACACCCCGGACGTGCTGGGCACCGACCCTGCCGGCGGCAAGACCGTTTACCTGAAGGCCGGGCGCTTCGGCCCTTACGTGCAACTGGGCGAAGCGCCGGAGCCGGCGCCGAAGGAGAAGGGCCGCAAGAAGAAGGACGACGCCCCCCGGCCCAAGATGAAGAGCCTGCTGCCTGGCCAGACTCCGGAGACGCTCACGCTGGCCGACGCGCTGCGGCTGCTCTCCCTGCCGCGCACGGTGGGCACGGACCCGGCGACGGGCGAGCCAATCCTGGCCGATCTAGGGCGCTTCGGCCCCTATCTGCGCATGGGCAAGGAGAGCCGCAGCCTGCCCAGTGCCGACGCCATCTTCACCCTCACCGAGGCGGAGGCGCTGGCGCTGCTCGCGACGCCCAAGAGCTATCGCCGCGGCCAGACGGCGCCCCTGCGGGAGTTGGGCAAACACCCGGACGGCGGCGCGACCATCCTTCTGATGAAGGGCCGCTTCGGCCCGTACGTCACCGATGGTGAGACCAACGCGTCCCTCCCGCGCGGGGCCGACCCCACGGCGCTGACCCTGGAGCAGGCGGTGACGCTGCTGCGGGAGCGCGCCGCCGCGGCGCCACGCAAACCCGGCCGGGGCCGCGCCAAGCCAGCCAAGAAGACCGCGGCCAAGAAGACCCCACCCAAGAAGGCCGCCGCCGCTACCGCGGTCCCCAAGAAACCCGGCAAGGCCGCCACGAAGAAGTCCCCCAAGGCCGCGAAAAGCCCAACGGTGCGCAAGCGGGGCGAGCGCGTGGCGGGGTGAACGGACGGGGGCGGCCCGCCCGGCCCCCTACGCCCGCCACCAGAACGGATCGTTCCCGGTCACCCTGGCCACCGTGGCTACCAGATCCGCTCGCAGCGTCTTGAAGTCGCTCAGGTAGCGGCCGCTTAGCCGCTGGCGGAAGAAGTCCGCACTGAAGATCGCGTGGAGTTGGGCCAGGGGCAGGAGTCCGGCGGCGGCCTCGGCCCTGTATCCGCTCCAGCGGCGGGCGTGCTCCTCCGACCGGAAGAGATTCATCCGGCTTCAGGAGTAGGCGCGGTTCTTGGGCCATTCGCCGAAGGGCACGTCCACGTAGCCATGCAGACCCGCGGGCGCGCTCCCGAGCAGTTTGCCGTCGCGCATCTCCAGCCGGATCGGCTCCCCGCAGTCCAGGCAGACGGAATCCACCGCCACCGTGCGCCCCGGATAGAGCCAGGTGACGGCCAGCGCCTCGAAGCCGCACTGCCCGAAGCCGCGCCGTTGCCCGTCCACGGCGATGCGGTAGTGCGTTGGCTGGAGGTTGAAGGGCGCGAAGGAGGCGATGTAGTCGGTGTCCGGATAGAGCCAGCAGGGAATGCCGGTGTCCATCAACTCGCGCAGCAGCGCCTTGCCGTCTTCGGGCGCAATGGAGAACGCGCGGGCCAGGTCGCTGAAGTGGGGCGGCTCGCCGCCTTCCACCATGCGCCGCAGGATGAAGTCGTAGGCTCGGTCCAACAGGGCAGGATCCATAGGGAGACTCCCGGATGTGTGCGCGCTTGCCCCCACGCTGCCACGGGGGCGCGCCGGCGGTCAAGGCGGAGCCGCGCGCTGGCAAATCCCGCTCCATCGGGTACACTCGCCGGGACCTGGGCGGAAGCGCCGCCCGGCACGGAAACCCTTGCGCAGGTGACCCCGCCTTCCATGTCCGCTCCCCTGACCGTATATCCCATCGCGGGCCTGCCGGAGGTGCTGCCGGGCGACGACCTGGCGGGGCTGTTCTGCCGCGCGGCGGAGCAGGCGGGGACCGCCCTGGCCGATGGGGACGTGGCGGTGTTCGCGCAGAAGGTGGTGTCCAAGGCCGAGGGCTCCCGCGTGGCGCTGAGCGAGGTGCGGCCATCGGAGCGGGCGCTCGACTGGGCGCGGCAGTGGAACAAGGACGCGCGCCTGGTGGAGGTGGTGCTGCGGGAGAGCCGGCGCATCGTGCGGATGGAGCGCGGCATCCTGATCGCGGAGACCCGGCACGGCTTCGTCTGCGCCAACGCGGGCGTGGACGTCTCCAACAGCGGTACGGGCGACGTGGCGATCCTGCTGCCGGAGGACCCGGACCGCTCGGCACGGCGGCTGCGCGCGGGCATCGCCGCCGCCACGGGGCGGCAGGTGGGGGTGATCGTGGCGGACTCCTTCGGCCGCCCGTGGCGCAATGGGCTGACCCAGGCGGCCCTGGGCGTGGCCGGGCTGGCGCCGCTGCTCGACCTGCGCGGCCGGGCCGACGCCGACGGCCGGCCCATGCACGTCACCGTGATCGCCGTGGCGGACGAACTGGCGGGCGCCGCCGACCTGGTGTGCGGCAAGACTCGGCGCGTGCCCGCCGCCCTGATCCGCGGCTGGAGCGGACTCCTGGAAGCCGGAGGCGCCCAGCCCGGCGCTGGCCGCGATCTGGTGCGCCCGGCGGAGGAGGACCTGTTCCGCTAGGGCAAGACCGCGCGGTGGACGTGCCGCCCGGAAAGCGCACCTTGCGCCCCGATTCCCCAATCCGCGCGGATTGAGTACGCTGTGGGAAGTGCCACCGCCCGAGCCGCGCCGCCGCATATCCGATCTCCCATGACGCACGTGGACAGCCCTTTGCCGGATCACCCCACGCTGGCCCGGCGCGTTGCCGCGCTCGCCCAGCCCATCGGCCTGGCGGGCTGCGGCGTGGAGGGGCGGGAGACCCTGCGCTTCCTGCGGGCGCAGGGCGTGGGCGATCCGTGGGTGTTCGACCGGGAGTTGGCCGCGGCGCCCCCGGCGGAGCTGACGGCGGCGGGCGTGCGCATCCTGGGCGACGCGGATTGGCTCGCGGAGCTTCCCCGCTGCGGCACGGTGTTCCGCAGTCCCGGCATCCGCCCCGATCACCCCGCGCTGGCGGCGGCGGGCGCGGCGGGCGCGGTCATCACGTCCGCGACGAGCTTCTTCCTGGCGGCGTGCCCGGCGGCGGTGGCGGGCGTGACCGGCACGCTGGGCAAGGGCACCGCCGCCACCCTGATTCACGAGGCCCTTAAGGGCGCGGGCCGCCCGAGCCGCCTGGGCGGGAACATTGGCCTCAACCCGCTCGCATTCCTGGGCGATGTGCGGTCCGGAGAGGCCGTGGTGCTGGAGCTGTCCAGCTTTCAACTGATGGACCTGGCCCCAGTCTGGCCGCGGGTGGCCGTCGTCCTGCGCACCTCGGTGGACCACCTGGACTGGCACCGGGACGTGGCCGAGTACCGCACGGCAAAGGCAGGGCTGCTGGCGCCGGCGGGCTCCGGGCAGACGGTGATCTACTGCGCGGACAGCGAGGGCAGCCGGGAGGTGGTCGGCCGGCGCCTGGCCAGTGACCCGGCCGGCACGCTCGCCGTGAGCCGCGCGGGCCCGGTGCGCGACGGCATCGGCATGAGGGATGGGCGCGTCTGCCGCTACCGCGCCGGAAGCGCGGAGCCCCTGCCGCGGCTGGAGCGGCTGGCCCTGCCGGGCGGGTTCAACCTGGAGAACGCGGCGGCGGCGCTCCTGGCCGCGGAGGCCCTGGGGGCGGCCTTTGACCCCGCCGCGGCCGCCATCGCGGCCTTCCCCGGCCTGCCGCACCGCCTGGAGCGCGTGGGCGCGGTGCGCGGGGTGGATTGCTACAACGACTCCTACGCCACCCGGCCCGACGCCACGCTGGGGGCGCTGTCGGCCTTCGACCGGCCCCTGGCGCTGATTCTGGGCGGGTCGGAGAAGCACGCGGACTTCGCCGCGCTGGCCGAGGCCGTCTGCCGCCACGGGAGCCTGAGGCGGGTGGCGCTGATCGGGGCCACGGCGGAGCGGCTGGAGCGGGAGATTCGCGCGGCCGCGGCGCGCCTGGGGGTGGCGCCGCCGCCGCTGTTCCGCGAGCCGCACCTGGCGGAGGCCTGCGCGCGGGGCATGGAGGGCCTGGAGCCGGGCGGCGTGCTGCTGCTCAGCCCGGCCTGCGCCAGCTTCGGGCTCTTCCCCAATTACAAAGTGCGGGGGGAGAAGTTCAAGGAATGGGTGTCGGGACGGGGCTAGGCGGCGCCCTCATCCGCCCAGGGAGCGGGGATCCGCGCCCCGCACCCGCACCGCCTGGGCCTCCGGCAGGTTGACCACCTTGTGCCGCGCCAGGTACTGGGCCACCAGGTCATAGACCGCCGGGCCGCGGGTGCCCTCGTTGACGGACGCCCAGCCCGCCACCACGTAGGTCCGGGCGGGGTCAATGGCGGCGCCGGTCTGGGTCAGCCGCAGGTCGGAGATGCGCTTGCCGATGGGCTGGGCGATGTCAATGGCATAGGCGAGGCCGCCCACGCGCACCATGTCCCCGCCTTGTTGGTAGTAAGGGTCGGGGTTGAACAGGTTGTCCGCCACATCCTCCAGCACCTCCTTCAGGTAGGCGCCGGTCATCTCGTTGCGGTAGACGGACGGGTAGGTGATGGCCGTCTGGTTGTAGACGTCCTCGACGCGGATCTCCTGCCCCGGCAGCAGGGCCCCGCCCCAGCGGAAGCCGGGGGAGAGGGCAATTTGCGCGTCGCGCTCCGTGAGCAAGGCCTGGCAGATCAGGTCGTCGAAGGTGCTGTTGAAGTTGCCGCGGCGGTACAGCAAGCCCTCCGTGCGGCCCAGCACGCGGCCCAGCTCCGCCGCGTGCGGCGCCCGCAGGCGCGTGACGAGCGCGGCCATTTCCGGGTCGGGCGCGATGGCGTCGGCGAAGACCGGGATCAGGCGGAAGCGGTGCGCGGTCACCTGGCGGTTGCGCACCTCCAGGTCCAGCCGCGCCAGGAACTTGCCGTGGCTGCCCGGCGCCACCAGGATCGTCCGGCCCACGAGCACGGGCGCCGGGATGGCGTCGTGGGTGTGCCCGGTCAGCAGCACGTCAATGCCCGGCACGCGCGCGGCCAGCTTGCGGTCCACGTCAAAGCCGTTGTGGCTCAGCACCACCACCAGGTCGGCGCCCTGCTGGCGGGCCTCGGCGACCCGCCCGCGCAGCCGGTCCTCCTCGATGCCGAAGGACCAGTCCGGGATCATCCAGCGCGGGTTGGCGATGGGCGTGTAGGGGAAGGCCTGGCCGATCACCGCGACGCGCAGGCCGCCGCGCTCGAAGACGCGGGAAGCGTCGAAGACCGGCTCGCCCCAGGTGGTGTCCTTCACGTTGCCGCAGAGAAAGGGAAAGGAGAGCCGGTCCTTGAGTTCGGCCACCCGCTGCGCGCCGTAGGTGAACTCCCAGTGGGCGGTCATGGCCTCCACCCCGAGGGCGTTCTGGGCGGCCACCATGTCAGCGCCGCGTTCCTTGAGCGAGGTGTAGGAGCCCTGCCAGGTGTCCCCGCCGTCCAGCAGCAGGGTCTTGCCGGGCCGCTCGGCGCGGATGGCCTTGACCAGCGTGGCGATGCGATCCAGCCCGCCCACGCGGCCGTACTGCCGGGCCAGCGCCTGGAAGTCCGCGGAGGAGAAGGCGTAGGCCTCCGGGCTGCCGGCCTTGAGGCCGTAGAGTTGCAACAGGTGGCGGCCGGTGACGTGGGGCGGCAGACCCGCGGCCTCGCCCACGCCGATGTTCACCGCCGGCTCGCGGTAGTGCAGCGGCACCAGTTGCGCGTGGAGGTCGGCAAAGTGCAGCAGGGTCACCTGCCCCAGGGGCTGGAACTCCAGCAGGCTTTGCTGCGTGATGCGCTGCTGGGCCGCCGCGCGCGTCAGCGTGCCCGCCCCGCCCCAAAGGGCGGAGGCCGCGGCCGCCGCCTGAAGAAACTCGCGCCGGGTGAGCATGGGATGCCGCGCGTGGAGGAAAAGCCCGGAAGCTGCCGCCTTGCCGGGCTAGCAGGGTGTGGAAAAACAAATGGACGCGGATTTGTGGGGGCTTTGCCCCCACACCCCCAGCAGGAAGCGTGGCTCCCTGCACCCGATATAGGGGTGTCGGAATTGGACGTTCATGATTGGCCAAACGGCGTGCAAATCGGCTCTAGGAGCCGATCCGGGAATCGCCGGCCAAACCCTGTGCCTCCTTGACCCTTTGTTTTCGCGGCGGTTGTATCGCCGCGAAAACTTACCCGGGGGGTGCGGGGGGACTTGTTCCCCCGCGTGCAGTTCCTCTTTCCGCATCCTGCTAGGAGCGGATGTAGCTCCAGCCGGACTCCTGCAATTCGATGACCCGCACGATGCCGGCCGGGACGAAGGAGTCCTTGATGTAATCCGCCGGCAACAAGTCGGCGGGGGTCAGCTTGCGGCCCTTCATGGTGTTCTGGCAAATGCTGTACTTCAGGTTGCCGTTGGCGTGCAGGCTCTGCAAGCGCGCGGCCAGCGGAGAGTTCTTCAGGAAGATGTCCAGCCCGAACCCGAAGGCAACCAGTTCGATCTGGATGTTGTCAATCCCGATCTCCTGCGTCAAGTTGGAGATGTTGTTCAGGGTCTGGGTGAACATCTTCGGGTCGTTGTCGCTTAACTGCACGATCAGGCGATGCACTTTGTTCTTGTCCAAAGCCTGGGCGGTTCCCGCGAACACCGCGGCCACAGCCAACCAGGCCGCCACGCCCACCACCGCCACCGCCACAAACTTTCTCATGGATTGCTCCCCGATCGGGTTGATGTGCCGTTGTTTGCGCGCCCCTACTTGCGTACCGAAGGGGACTCAACCGCAAGCCCCTGTCCGCGCGACGCGACGTAGAGCTCCAGGTTCACATACTCGTCGGAACCCAGGGGGTAATTCTCGGCGCGGATCTCGTCGTTGCAGCCGGAAAAGCGGCGGTGCAGCGAGCCGAGCTTCTGCCACTTGAGCCGGTAGGTGGGGAAGCCGTTGGACTGCCCCTGGCTGAGCACCTCCGCCCGGATCATCTTGCCGGGATTGTCCACGTGGCAATTGGCGCAGGCCATGTCCAACTGGCCGCGCCGCTGCTCGTAGAACGCCTTGCCCCGCTCCCAGAACGGCCTGGCCGGCCCGTCAATGGCCACGTGGACCGGCATGCCGCGGGATTGCAGCTTCACGTAGGCCGTCATGCCCAGCAGCGGGTCGGATTCCCACTTCCAGGCGGGGGCCTTCATGTTCTCCACGCGGCAGGTGTTGATGCGCTGCTCGATGTTGATGAGCTTGTTCAACTTGGGATCGAACTTGGGGTAGGCCGCGCCCACGCCCCGCATGGCCTTCTCCGCCGCCCCGTGGCAGGAGGCGCAGGACTTGCCGGCCTCTCCCTCCGCCTTCGTCCAAAGCGCTTCGCCCTGCTGCACCCAGAGGAAGGAGGGGTTGTTGAAGTCGTCGTCCATCATCTCCCGCGTCTCGGCCGTCGCGAAGACATAGCCGGACTTCAGGTCTCCCACCTGGTAGCGGGACAAGTCGGCCTTCGGGGCGGATGACTTCGCGCCGGACGGCGCCATGCGCTGGGTCGTGCAGGACAGGATCAGCCCCAGCCCGGCCAGGGCCAGAAGCAGGGCGGCCGGCAGTCCGATCCGGCGAATGTGCTTTGGCATGTCTCTTCCCCTCGGTATGCGCCGCCTCGATGCGGCCTAGTTGACGGTGAGCTTGTGCTGGGCCTTCTGGACGGTTCCGTCGTCATCGGTCCACGCGAACTCCAAGGTCCCACTCTCCGTTGCCCGCACATAGAAGGCGATGTACGGATTGGCGGAGATCGCCGGCTCCAGGTTGGCCGAGAACACCTCCTGCCCGTTGTAGCTGCACGTGAACTTGTTGATGATCTTGCGGGGAACGGGCTTGCCGTCGCTGCCCTTGCGCTGCCCGGATTCCATGACGTGGGAGACGAGGGTCTTGATCTCCATCACCTCGCCCTTGGCCGCGCTGGTGGGCGCCTTGATTCTGGGTTTGATGTCTTCCGCCATGACTGTCGCTCCATAGAGGTCGGCGCCGCCAGGCGCGGCGCCGCTTTGCCGGTACCGGGGACGAGGGTCAGCCGCCGCAGCCGCCGATGGTGACCTTGGTTTCATGGCTCGCCGTCCAAAACGACCCGTCCGCCATTTCGGCCACCGCGATCACGTTCTGGGTCTGGGCCAGCCGGATGCGCAGTTGCACCTCGGCCTTCGCGGCCAGGGGACCGAAGTGCAGCGTGGCCACCAACGGGCTGGGGTTGCCTTCGGCCAAGAGGCTGATGGACTTCACGCGGTCGGTGGCGCTCATGGGGCTGTCCACCTCCACGGTCAAAGGCACCGTGTTGCCGTTCTCGGCGATTTCCGGCATGCGCAGCGTGACGCGCCCCGGCTTGGCCTTGCCGTGGGTCAACTTGTCAATCAACTCCTGGGTCTCCTTGGCGCCCGCGCGGGCCGGCCGGGCCGGCAGACCCACCACCATCAGCGCTGCTCCCGCCGCGCCGGAGATCAACAGCCGGCGCCGGCTCAGCGCGAGCCGATCCATGCTCGGTAAAGTCATCTTGGACACCTCATCGGGTTTCAATCATCCGGTTTCAATCATCCGGTTTCAATTTGCGTACCCGGGGCGGCCGCACCGGCCTCTGCCCCGGCAGTCCGCTACCTCAATGTGAGCAGATAGGCGACCAGGTCTTCCACCTGTTGCGCGGTGAGCATCGGCTGCCCCTGCTTGTTCTTGATCACCCGGTGCAGCCCATCCACCTTGTAGAAGGCGGGCATGGAGGTGGCCGGGTTGACGCGCTTGGGGTCCACGATCCGCAGCCGCAACATCGCCGCCGTCAGGCGCCCGCCGACGCCGTGCAGATCCGGCCCGATTTCCCCGTGGAAGTCTTCCTCGGGGATGGGCAGCTTGTGGCAGGCCAGGCAGTTGCCCAGCTGCTGGCCGACCGCCACCTTGCGGCCTTCCGTGGGATTGCCCGGCTTGTCGGTCAGTGGCCGCGCGATGCCCAGGTCGGCGATGACATACGGCGCCAGGTTTGCGTCCCTGACCTCCGCCGAAGCGGCGAGGGTGCCGGCACCCGGCATGACCGACATGAGAACAGCAAAACCGATTGCACGATGCATGTCTTCGCTCCCCGGTTGGCGGAGACCGAAGCGCACATGGGCGATTGAATGTGACCCCCCGGCCCCCGCCGGAGTGATGGTGAATTCCCGTGCTTCCGTCACGGGTTCGGAAATCTAGCCCTGCGGAGATGAATATGTAAGTGACTTTGTCACCTTCGCGAAAAAAAGAATACGGCCGGCGCCGTGCAAAGACTGGCCGGGACGTCGCCGAGTAGGATGGACGCCCTTTCAAAATGGCCGCGGTGTTTGTTCTACCACCGCACCGGCTTGCCCAGGCGCACGTACCCCAACGTCTCCTCGATCCACGCCCGCCGCTCCCGCCCTCCCGGAATCTGGAATGCCACCCCCCCCTGTGCCCTCCGGGAGCGCACGGAACTGCTCCATGCCCGGGATCAAGATGGCCGATCCGTCTTCGATTTTCAGACTCATTTCTCGTTGGAAACGGGTCTGCCGTTCGGACTCATCTCAGTTTAGACAAGACCCGGTCTTGACATGCAGGATCGTGCTGATTATCATAACGGTTTCGCTTGTGCAGCGACCCAGGCGGTGGAGCCGGAGGCGGGAAACCCCATGATGATCCTCCTGTCCCAGATTCCGGAAACCGGACTGCGCAGCCGGGTAATCCAGCCGCTGCAAGGGCTAGCGCGACTGGTGGAGGTCAGCGGCGATCAGAATGCGGAGCTGACGGCGGACGTGCTGTTGAAGAACCACGGCGGTCATGTCGCGGTCACGGCCGACATCTCCGCCTCCCTGCGGTTGCCCTGCCAGCGCTGCCTGGAGCCGGTGCCGTGGGAGGTGCGGGAGCAGGTGCGGGTGACCCTGGTGCCGGAGTCCCATGGCGCGGCGGCCCCGCACGACGTGCACCTGGGGCCGGAAGATCTGGACGTCAGCTACTATGCCGGCGAGCAGATTGACCTGACCGCCGTGCTGGAGGACGAGCTGCTGCTGCTGGTGCCCGAGGCGGTGTGCGGGGAGGACGAGCGCGGTTGCTGCACCCAGTGCGGCCTGGCGGTGGAGGATGTGCTGCGGCGCTGGAGCCGGAGCGCGGAGGTTGACCCGCGGCTGGCGCCGCTGCTCAAGATGATCCCGGCCGGGGCTGAGCAGAACAGGAAGTAATGCCGCCCCCGCCGGGCCGCGAAGTTCCGGCGCGGCACCGCCGCCCGGCCGAAGACGGAATGGAAGCGAGACGCTCACCCTGCCGCGCGTCCGGCAGGCCCCAATGCCGGAGAGACCCGGCGGGTATACCAACGGAGTAAGAGATGGCCGTACCAGAGCACAAGACATCCAAGCGCATGAAAGGTTTTCGGCGCAGCCACCACGCCCTCAAGGCGCCCTGCTTGATCCATTGCGCCAACTGCGGCTCCCAGATCTTGCCGCACCGCGTATGCGCCCAGTGCGGCCACTTCAAGGGCAAGGCCGTCGTCCAGGTGGAAAACTACTAGGCCCCGTCCGAGGCCCGGCCCGCGCACAAAGCCGCGGCGGACCCTCCGCCCATGCCCGGGGCTCGACGCTCCCGGACAGAGCCCAGCCGCTTCTCGCGACGGGAAGATCCGGACGCATCCACAGACCTGGGTCCGGTTCCGGCTCAGGTGCGAGCGCACGCCATGACCGTGATAGCCCTGGACGCGATGGGCGGGGACTTTGCCCCCCGGGTGGTCGTGGAGGGCGCGGTGCGCGCCGTCCGGGAGCCGGGCGCGCGCATCCTGCTGGTCGGGGATCGCGCGCGCATCGCCGCCGAGCTGACCCGCTTCCGCTACGACGCCGACCGGATCGCCGTGCATCACACCCCCCAGCACATCACGATGGACGACGCCTCCACGGCGGTCCTGCGGGAGAAGCCGGAGGCCTCCGTGCGGGTCGCCTGCGATCTAGTGCGGCAGGGCCGAGCCCAGGCGGTCGTCAGCGCCGGCCACTCCGGGGCGCTGATGGTGGCGGCCAAGCACACGCTGGGCATGGTGGCGGGGGTGGACCGCCCGGCCATCGCGACGGCGCTGCCGCTCAAGCACGGCTCCACCGTGCTGATTGACTGCGGGGCCAACGTGGACTGCAAGCCCCACTACCTGGTGCAGTTCGCCCAGATGGGCGGCCAATACGCGCGCCGCGCCCTGGGGGTGGCCCAGCCCCGCGTGGGCCTGCTCAGCAACGGCGGCGAGGAGGGCAAGGGCAACGAGCTGACCCGCAACGCCTCTGCCCTGCTGGAGGCCGAGCCGCGGGTGGACTTCATCGGCAACGTGGAGGCCCGCGACTTGTTCCGCGGCAAGGCCGACGTCGTGGTGTGCGACGGATTCGTCGGCAACCTCGTGCTGAAGACGGCCGAGGCGGCGGGGGCGCAACTGCGGCTGCTAACGCGCGAGGCCGTGGGGCGCTCGCCCCTGGCGCTGGTGGGCTACTGGCTGATGCAGGGGACGTTGCGCGGCCTGACGCGGCGCACGGACTATCACGCCGTCGGCGGCTCGCCCCTGCTGGGCCTCCAGGGCCTGGTGGTGGTCTGCCACGGCAGTTCCAGCGCGCGCTCCATCGCCAACGCCCTGCGGGTCGCCACGCAGTGCGCCTCGGGCGGCCTGGTGGAGGCCATCGCCGCGGAGTTCGGCGCGCCCGCATCCCCGGCGGCTTGACATCGCCGGGCTTTTCTTTGACCCTGCACGGGCATTCCAGCACAGGAGCGTACGGCGTGGGCATCGCATTATTGTTCCCGGGACAAGGATCGCAGCAGGTGGGCATGGGCCGGTCGTTCGTGGACGACTACCCCGTGGCCCGCGAGACGTTTCAGCAGGCCAATGCCGCCCTGGGCTTCGACCTGATGAAGCTCTGTCTGGAGGGGCCGGAGGCGGAGCTGACGTTGACGTACAACACCCAGGCAGCCATCCTGACGGTGTCCACCATCGCGTACCGCGTGCTGGCCGGGCAGACGGCTTTGCGGCCGCTGAGCCTGGCGGGCCACAGCCTGGGGGAATACTCCGCCCTGGTGGCCGCGGGCGTGCTGACGTTTCCCGACGCGCTGCGGGCGGTCTACCAGCGGGGCAAGTTCATGCAGGAGGCAACGCCGGTGGGCGTCGGCGCGATGGCGGCCATCCTGGGCACTGCGCCGGAGGAGTTGGAGCGTATCTGCGCCGAGGAAGCCCAGGGCGAGGTGGTGTCCCCCGCCAACTACAACGCCCCCGGCCAGATCGCCGTCTCCGGTCATGCCGCGGCGGTGCAGCGGGTGCTGGGGCGCTGCAAGGGCAAGCTGCTGACGGTGAGCGCCCCTTTCCACTGCGCGCTGATGCGCCCGGCGGCGGAGCGCATGGCCGAGGTGCTGCGGGGGCTCAAGTTCTCCGACGCGGCCGTGCCGGTCGTCGCGAATGTGGACAACGCGTTCCTGACCCGCGCCGGGGACTTTGCGCCCGCGCTGGAGCGGCAGATCACCGCGCCGGTGCGCTGGGACAGCGGGGTGCAGGCCATGATCGCCCAGGGCGCCACGCACTTCGTGGAACTGGGCCACGGCAAGGTGCTGAGCGGTCTAATGAAGCGCATTGACAAGAGCGCGTCCATCAGCAACGTACAGGATACCGGGTCGCTGCAAGCGGCCCTGGCCGAATTGGGTCAATGAAGCTGCGCAGACGCCGAGGCATGCGCCGTGAGTCTTGAAAACCGGGTGGCGATCGTGACCGGGGCGGGCCGGGGGATCGGCAAGGCCATCGCGCTGGAGCTGGCCGCCGCGGGCGCAGACATCGTCTTCACCAACCGCACCAAGGCGCTGGCTGACGCGACCCAGGCGGAGGTGCAGGCCCTGGGGCGCAAATGCATCGCCGAACAGGCCGATGTGTCAGTCCCGGAGCAGGTGGATGCGCTGGTCAAGCGCACCTTGGAGAACTTCAGCTCCATTGACATCCTGGTCAACAATGCCGGCATCACCCGGGATCAGTTGTTCATGCGCATGTCGCCGGAGGATTGGCGGCAGGTGATGGCGGTGAACCTGGACGGCATGTTCTACATGACCCGGGCGGTCATCAAGACGATGGTGCGCCAGCGCTGGGGGCGGGTGATCAACATCTCCTCCGTGGTGGGCTTCACGGGGAATCCCGGACAGGTCAACTACTCCAGCACCAAGGCGGCCATGGTGGGCTTCAGCCGCTCTCTGGCCAAGGAATTGGGCTCCCGCAACATCACCTGCAACGTGGTGGCCCCGGGCTTCATCGAAACGGAAATGACGGGCAAGCTCAGCGAGGCGCAGAAGCAGGCCATCCTCGAGCAGGTGCCCCTGGGCCGCATGGGCGCTCCGGCGGACATCGCCAAGGCCATCCGGTTCCTCGCGAGCGAGGATGCCGGCTACATCAGCGGTGCCGTGTTGCATATCAACGGAGGCATGTACGGATAGCGCCCGTGCGCTATTGACTTTCAGCAACGCTTTTGGGTATGTGGCAGCGAGCACTGCCCGCAGGCCGCGGCTTGCAGGGGCGGCAGGCCCCCGAATCGCCGTCACGTTGCTGACCAATCGCAACACCCTAGAAACAAAGGAGAGTTTGAATGGACGTTGCAACCAAGGTGAAGCAGATCATCGCCGAGCAACTGGGCGTTGACGAGCCGGAGATCAAGCCGGCCTCGCACTTCGTGGAGGATCTCGGGGCGGACTCGCTGGACACCGTGGAACTGGTGATGGCGTTCGAGGAGGAATTCGGCATCGAGATTCCGGACGACGAGGCCGAGAAGATCACGACGGTGCAAGCCGCGATAGACTACATTGAAGAAAACCGCTAGGCGCGCCGCAGCTTGAACGGAACCACCGTGCGCGCCGTTCCGCTCGTCTTTCAGCACTTCCGCCCGCCGCTGCCGCCCGACACGCGCCGCTTCCCGGTGCCACCGGCCGCACGGCCCTTGCGGATCATGATCCGGATGGTATCCGCATGAGAAAACGTATCGCCGTAACCGGCCTGGGCTGTGTTTCTCCCCTGGGCAACACCGTGGAGCAGACCTGGGAGGGCATCGCGGCCGGCCGCTCCGGCATTGACCGGATCACCAAGTTCGACGCGTCCCAGTTCCGCAGCCAGATGGCCGGAGAGGTGAAGGGGTTTGACCCCGCCGGGGTGATCGAGGACCAGGAACTGAAGAAGATGGACGTGTTCATCCAGTATGCCCTGGTGGCGGCCCATCAGGCCGTCAAGGACGCGCGGCTGGAGATTACCGAGGAGCTGTCCGTTGACGTGGGGGTGTCGGTCGGCATCGGCCTGGGGGGCCTCACGTCCATCGAGAAATTCCACGAGATCTACCTGGAGAAAGGGCCGCGGCGCATCTCGCCGTTCTTCATCCCGATGGTGATCAGCAACATGGCGTCGGGCCAGATCTCGCTGTACTTCAAGTGCCGCAACTACAACGCCTCCACCGTGTCGGCGTGCTCCTCGTCCAACCACTCCATCGGCGACGCCGCCCGGATCATCGAGCGGGGCGACGCCAAGGCGATGATCGTCGGCGGGGCGGAGGCGGTCATCACGCCGCTGGGGATCGGCGGCTTCGCCGCGATGCACGCGCTGTCCACCCGCAACGACGACCCCGCCCGCGCCTCGCGGCCCTACGACGCCGGCCGCGACGGGTTCGTGATGGGCGAGGGCGCCGGCATCCTGATCCTGGAGGATTACGACTTCGCCAAGGCGCGCGGGGCCCACATCTACTGCGAGCTGGCGGGCTACGGCTTCAGTTCCGATGCCTTTCACATCACCGCGCCCAACGTGGATGGCCCCGTCCGCGCCATGACCATGGCGCTCAAGGACGCCGGGGTGGCCGGCTCCGCGCTGGACTACATCAACACCCACGGCACCTCCACGCCCGCCGGGGACATCAACGAATTGAACGCGGTGAAGCGCACGCTGGGCGCCGACGCGCGCCAGGTGTCCCTCAGTTCCACCAAGTCCATGATCGGACACCTGCTGGGGGCCGCCGGCGCGCTGGAGGCCGTCATTACCGTCAAGGCGATGCAGGACGGCATCGTGCCTCCGACCATCAACATCGAGACCCTCGATCCGGAGTGCGATCTCGACGTGACCCCGAATGCCGCCAAGCAACGCCCGATCCGGACCGCCATGTCCAATTCCTTTGGATTCGGCGGCACCAATGCCACCTTGGTGTTCAAGGCGGTATAGGCATGTCATCCTTGTCGTCCCTGGCCGGGCGCCGCTGCCCGCAACCCGGATTTTCGCCCCCGGCGCCGTCGCTTGCCGACCCGCGGGGGGCCTACCCTGTTGGATTACCCTACCGGTCATGACCCTACCGACAGATCGCCGCTACACGGCCGAGCACGAGTGGCTCAAGGCCGAAGGCAACATCGTCACCATCGGCATCACCGACTACGCCCAGGAGCAACTGACCGACATCGTATTCGTCGAGTTGCCGGACGTGGGGCGGCGCGTGAAGGCGGGGGAGAGCCTGGCGGTCCTGGAATCCGTCAAATCCGTGTCCGATGTGTACGCGCCCTTCTCGGGGGAGGTGGTGCAAGTTAACGAGGAACTGGTGCAGCACCCGGAGCGGCTCAACGAGTCGCCCTATGAGGAAGGCTGGATCGTCAAGCTCAAGGCCAACGCTCCGGACCTTGCCAAGCAACTGGACGCCGCCGCGTACGAGGCCCTCCTGGCCAAGAAGTCCTAGCCGATTGGCCCTGACCGAAGGTCCCCATGTCCGATCGCCATGCCATACTGCTGCTGAGAATCATCCTTGGGGCGCGGGTGCTCCTGGGGGTGGTGTTCTTCATTCCGGGCGTCATCGGCCTGCTGAACCTGGCGCCCCTGCCCACCACCACCCCCGCCGCCGCCCAATTTGTCGAAGCGATGGTCGCCAGCGGCTATCTATCCCAGGCGCTGAGCGTCTTCGAGATCGTCTGTGGGCTGGCCCTCATCGCGGGATTCTTTGTCCCGCTGGCCCTGGTGCTGTTGGCGCCGATCATCGTCAACATCATGCTGTACTTGGTCTTCCTGGACCACGCCGGCCTGCCCATCGGCATCGGGGTGGTGCTCCTGGAATTGTTCCTGGTGTTCTTCCACCGCTCGGCATACCTGGGGCTGATGCAGGCCCAGGCGGAGCTATCCTGAGCGCCGCCGCGGCTGCGCGGTCGCCCGCCGTGACACCCCGCGGCCGCTCCGCCTGAACCCAGGCGCGGTGCCGGCTGCCGCTTGCCGCGCGCACGGCCGCCTGCTCCGGCAGGGCCTACAGCGGCAGGTTCGCGCTGCCTTCCAGCTCCAGCGTGTCGTGCAGCCCGGCCTCGTGCCGGTAGGCGGCCAGGCAGGCCACCATCGCCGCGTTGTCGGTGCAGAGCGCGGGCGGGGGGTAGTACAGGGGAACGCCGGCCTGGGCGCAGGCCGCCTCGAAGCGGCCCCGCAGCTTGCGGCTGGCCGCCAGGCCCCCGGACACGGTCACCGCCGCCGCGCGGTGTTTGCGCGCCGCCCGCAGGGTCTTGGTCACCAGCACATCCATCACGCTCTCGAAGAACGCGGACAGCACGGGGCCTTCCTCCAGGGCCTGGCCCTGGTGGTCGCGCACGAAGTAGACCAGCGCGGTCTTCAGGCCGCTGAAGGAGAAGTCCAGGCCCGGGCCGTCCAGCATGGGGCGGGGGAAGGCGTACGGCCCCGGCGCGTGCGCCAACGCCAGGCGATCCACCACCGGCCCGCCGGGGAAGGGGTGGCCGAAGAGCTTGGCGACCTTGTCCACGCACTCCCCCGCGGCGTCGTCCACGCTGCGGCCGATGATCTCCCAGCGGAAGTGCGCATCCTGGCGCAGCAGCAGCGTATGGCCGCCCGCCGCCACCAGATGCACCAGGGGAAAGGGCAGCTCGCCATGCACCAGGAAGTTGGCGTAGGGGTGGGACTCGATATGGTTGATGCCGATCAGGGGGCGGCCCAGCAGGTAGGCCAGCGCCTTGGCCACGGTCAGCCCCACCAGGATCGCCCCCAGCAGGCCCGGCAGGTTGGACACCGCGACATAGTCCAGCGCGGACCAGCCCACGCCCGCCTGCGACAGCGCCCGGTCGAGCAAGGGGTGGATCACCTCCAGATGCTTGCGCGACGCCCGCTCCGGCACGATCCCGCCGAACTCCGCGTGGTCGGCGAACTGCGAGAGCGTGAGGTTCGCCAACACCTCGCGCTTGCCCCGGATCACGGCAACGGAGGTATCGTCGAAGGTGGTGTCAATGGCCAGGCCGAGCGGCTGCATGGGCGGGCGTCCAGGTGCGGAGGGCGTCGGGCTTGAGGTAGAGGGGTTCCACCTTGGGAAACGGCCCCGCGGGCCGCTCGCGGAACCGGGTCAGCGCGGCCTGGAGCAGCAGCTCCCCATCCGGGAACTCCCGCGTCAGGGGCATTCGCTCCACGCCCGGCGGCAGGGGGTCCGGCCCGCTGGCGGAGAAGCGCCGCAGCACGACCGGCTCTCCCCCCGCCGCCGCAAGGGCCAGGGCCAGCGAGGTCAGGACGATCGGCGCCAGGGGCTCCAGCCGCCCGTCCTCGTGACGGCGGTACGGCGCGTAGTAGATCTCGTCCCGGGCGCAGTTGAGCAGGACGTGGAAGCGGCCGGCCCGGCGCGGGTCGGTCTGCTCGGCCAGGATGCGCAGGCTGTCCACGCCCAGCAAGGGCTTGCCGGTGACCTGGGAGAAGGTGAGCGCCACGGCCATGCCGATGCGCGTGCCCGTGAACGACCCCGGTCCGTGCGCCACCGCCAGGAAGTCCAGCGCGGCGGGGGTCAGGCCGGCGCCCCGCAGCATCTCATCCACGCGGGAGAATATGACGCGCGCCATGCGGTTGCCGCAGGGTTCGTAGCGGCTGGCGGCGGGCCGGCCGGCGCGCAGCACCGCCAGGCTCAGGTAGTCCGATGTGGTGTCTATCGCCAGCGCGTGGGTCACGCGGGAATCTCCACGACGCGCACCTCGTTTCCGCAGTGCGCCAGGAAGCGCCGGAAGTCGGCGCCGGAAACCGCCAGCGTGGCGGTGTTGCGGTCCGGATGGAAGTTCAACAGCGGCTCCCGCAGCAGGTCCTGGTCCACCACGACGCGCACGGCGCGGGCCGTGTCGTGGATCAGACCGAAGGGCGTCACCGACCCTGGAGTGAGCCGCAAGTGCGCCAGCAATCGCTCCGGGGAGGCGAGCGTGAGGCTACGTTCTCCCAGCGCCTGCCGCAAGGCCCTTAAGTCCACCCGCTTGGCGGCCTCCACAACTGCCAGGTAGTGGCGATCCCCCTTCTTGTTGCGCAGGAACAGGTTCTTGCAGTGGGCGCCCGGCAGATGGCCGTAGATGCGCCGGGCCTGTTCCACCGTGAAGGCGGCCTCGTGCTCATGCAGCGTGTAGGCAATTCCGAGGCCCTGCAATACCTCATAGACGGAGAGGGTCATGGCGCCCGGCCCCCGGCGCCCCCCAGCCGCGCGGCCGCGCCGTCCAGCGCCCGGAGGGCCGCCCCGTACACGGAATCCTCGCCCGCGGCTTCCAGCCGCCGCGTGTCGTCGCCGGTCACCGACAGGCTCAGGTCGAGGCAAGCGTCCCCGGCCAGCAGCGCCAGGGCGATCTCGGGCCATTCGATCAGGGTCACGCCGTCCGGGTTCACCCAATCGTTGCGATCCAGTTCCAGCAGCGCGTCCGGGTCCTCGATGCGGAACAGGTCCACATGGTAGACCGCGGCGCCGGGCGGGGGGAGCGGGTAGATGTTCACCAGCGTGTAGGTGGGCGAGATCACTTGGGCGGGGGCGATGCCCAGGCCCTCGCAGATGGCCTTGGCGAGCGTGGTCTTGCCGGCGCCCATGGGCCCGCGCAGCAGGACCAGCGCCCTGGGCGGCAGGCTCCCGCCCAGGGCCAGGCCCGCGCGGCGGGTCTCCGCCAGGGATTCGAGGTGCAAGGCCATGCGCACGGGGTTGGACCGGCAAAGGGGTGGCCGGCGCTCAGGCCGGCGACAGTTCCGGAAACCGGGCCCGCAGGGCGTCGCCCAGCAGGGCCGGGGCGATCGCGCCGGGGCGCAGCACCCGGAACGGACGCAGCGTGACATCCAGCACGGTGGAGGGCGGTCCCTCCGCCGTGGCGCCGCCGTCCACGCACAAGAGCGGCTCGCCGGGGAAGGCCGCCCGCACCGCGTCCGCCGTATGCAGCGCCGGGGAACCGCTGCGGTTGGCGCTGGTGCCGATCAGCGGCACCCCGCCGATCCGCAACAGCTCCGCCACCACCGGATGGGGCGACCAGCGCAGGGCCACCGTCCCCCGCCCGTCGGCCAGGTGGGGCGGCAGGTGCGGCGCGGCGCGGAACACCAACGTCAGCGGACCGGGCCAGAAACGCTCCATCAGCACCCGGGCGGCGGGCGGAACCTCCCCCGCCCAACGCTCCACATCCGGGGCGCCATCCACCAGCAGCAGCAGGGGTTGATCGCGCCGCCGCCCCTTCAGGCGGTAGATGGCCGCCGCCAGCGGCTCCAGCAGGGCGTTGCCGCCCAGGGCATAGCTGGTCTCCGTGGGGAACGCCATGGTCTCCCCGCGCGCCAGGGCCCGCCGCAGCCGGTCGCGCTCCACGGGGCCAAACGGCGTGGCCACCCGCTCCGGTTGCGCCGCGGGCATGGGGCTCATGGCCCGTCCGCCGGGGCCGGGCGCCGGGCGCGCACGAATTGACATGCCCGGCGATCCCCGCCATGCTGCTGGCTGTACGCGCACCGGCGCCCGGGACGCATCCGCCATGATTCGCTCGCTTTGCCGCCGACCATCGCAGGGACCCCATGGGCAATTCGTACGAATACACTGTGCAGGAGGTTGCCCAACTGCTCAAGTCCCCCGCCCCGCCCCGCCTGCTGGACGTCAGGGAGCCCTCCGAATGGGACCTGGTGCGCCTGGAGGGCGCGCAACTCGTCACGCGGGAGCTGGTGGACGAAGTCGTGTCCTCCTGGGAGCGGAACACGCCCATCGTCTGCTATTGCCACCGCGGCGTCCGCAGCCTCAATGCCGCCGCCTATCTGATGGGCCAAGGCTTCGAGAACGTGCGCTCCATGCGGGGCGGGATTGACGCCTGGGCGCGGGAGATCGATCCGCTTCTGCGGCGGTACTGAAGTCCGGCGCACCCCGCCCCCCGTTCCCCCTTCCAGAGGCCGCGCGATGCAACTGGTGATCCTGCTGCTGAGCCTGGTCGTGGTGATTGTCCCGTTCTGGCGCCTGATCGGCCGCCTGGGGTATTCGCCCTTCCTTTCGCTGCTGCTGCTGCTCCCGTTCGTGAACCTGGGGCTGCTGTACTACATCGCCTTCTCGGATTGGCCGATTCAGGTGGACTCGCCCCGCCTGGAGGATGAAGCGGGCGACTGACCGACCCGGTGCGCCCGGGCTACGAACTTCCTCCCTTCCCTCCAGCCCGCCGCGGCGCATCATGCCGCGTGAACGGCCGAACAGAGCGCGGGGCTCAGCAAGGCAGCGCCGCTTCCCGTCCCAATGGCACTCCGATTCGGCCTGATTGGGCCGGATGAGGAGTTCTATTGGGGATTCCGTTCGCCTGCGGCCGAACACGGTCATTGAACCGGACATGATACGGGTCATATATTTGCATTGTGTGTTACTAATTTATTGATATAATGTGCATATGAAGAAGAACAGCCGAGGCAATAAAGCGGCCATTCAGGCGGTCGAAGATCGCGGGGAACCGACCACGCGGATGGAACCCCTGTTGCTTGGGGAGGCCAGCCGCCAGCGCCACATCTTGGCCGACCTCGCATTGGAACTCGCACAACGATCCGCGGGATTCCGCCGCAGCCTGCCGCCGAGCATTCTCGCGTCCCTCGCCACCATCGTGCGCTCGATGAACTGCTACTACAGCAATCTCATCGAGGGCCACGACACCCATCCCATCGAGATCGAACGGGCGCTCAACAATGACTACAGCAAGGACCGACGCAAGCGGGACTTGCAGCTTGAAGCCAAGGCGCACATCGCCGTTCAGACGTGGATTGACGAGGGCGGCCTGAAAGGCAAGGCCGTCACCACGCAAGCCATCAGGGAAATCCATCGGCGCTTCTATGCGGAAATGCCGGACGACCTCAAGTGGGTCGAAGACCCGACGACAAGAGAGCGCCAGCCGGTCAATCCCGGCGAATTGCGCCTCCGCGACGTGCGGGTAGGACAGCACACCGCCATCAGTCCCGGTGCAGTGCCCCGATTCCTCAGCCGGTTCGAATCCGTGTTTGGTGCGCTGGGCAAGGCCGAAACGGTGTTGGCCACCGCCGCGGCGCACCACCGCCTGGCGTGGATTCATCCATTCCTCGATGGCAATGGCCGGGTGATGCGCCTCATGTCGCACGCCACGCTGCTGGACGCGCTGGACACCGGGGCCGTGTGGTCCATCTCCCGAGGGTTGGCGCGCAATGTCGAGACCTACAAGCACCACCTTGCGACTTGCGACATGCCCCGCCGCAACGACCTCGATGGACGCGGGGCTTTGAGCGAAGAGGCCCTCGCGGAGTTCACTGAGTTCCTCCTGAGGACGTGTCTCGATCAGGTGAATTTTGTGGAGGGCCTGATGCAGCCGGATCGTCTCCGGACGCGCATTCTGCTGTGGGCCGAAGAAGAGACCCGCCTCGACGCACTGCCCCCGAAATCCGGGACGGTTTTGGAAGCGCTTCTGTACCGGGGCGAGCTTCAGCGCGGAGAGGTTGCCGGGATTCTCGGTCTCGGAGAGCGGCAGGCACGACGGATTGTCGCCGCGCTCGGGGAGAAGAGCGTCATCGCATCGGAAAGCACCCGTGCGCCTATCCGTCTTGCTTTCCCCGCTACGCTCGCCTCGCGCTGGATGCCGGGACTGTTCCCAGAGAAGTCCGGGTAATTCCAATTCTCATTCGAACATGGATGAATCGAAAAACAGCAATGTGGGGGAACAAGTCCCCCCACGCCCCCCTTTTAGGTTTTCTTGGCGAACCTTCCGCCAAGAAAATTAAACCATTCAATGGGGTGCAGGGGGCGTGCTCCCTGCCGATGCCCCCACTCGCCGGCCTCAGCGGGCCGCGGCCCGGATGATCTGCGCCATGCGAGCCGCCCCCTCCACCACCCGAGGCCCGGGGCGGCCCAACAGGCTCTCGTCCAGGGCGTGCACTTGCCGCTCCCGCACCGCCGTGACGGACTCCAGGACGGGACGCTCCAGGACGCGCCGCACGTTCAACTGGTCGAACGGCACCCCGCACCAGGAAAGGAAGATCACGCTCGGATCGGCGCGCGCCAGGTCCTCCGGCAAGACTTCCTGGCTCTGGGCCGGCAGGCCGCGGAAAACGTTGACTCCGCCCGCGGCGGCGATCAGGTCGTTGGTCCAGCACAGCCCGCCGGGGGTGAACATGGGCTTGGGCCACCACTCCAGGTACACGGGCACCGGCTGGGCCGGCGCGCGCGCGCGCAATTCCCCCAGGCGGCGCTCCATCTCGGCAACCACCTCCCGCGCCCGCGCCGCGAAGCCGATGGCGTCCCCCACCCGTTGGATGTCCGCCTGGATCTCCGCCACGTTGCGGGGCGCCAGCACCAGGTGGGGAATGCGCCGCTGCCGCAGCGCCGTCACGTTGCGCTCCATGCCCGGCACGCTCAGGGCCGCCAGCACCAGATCCGGCTGCAGGGCGGCCAGGCGCTCCATGTTCACGTTCAAGTCCGGGCCCAGCCGGGGCAGCGCGGCGATCTCCGGGGGAAAGTCCGAGCTGGACTCCGCCCCCACCAGCAGCCCGGCCGCGCCCAGGGCGCCGACGATCTCCGCATTGGATGGCGCAATGCTCACCAGCCGCCGCACGGGGCCGGCGGGCGGCCAGTCCAGCAGCTCCGGGCGAATCTCGTAGTCCAGGTACATGTTCAACCGCACCCGGCGCGCGCCCCGGGCGATCAGCCAGCACTCGACGGCCTCCACCAGATCCGGCGACACCATGCGCGGGGGCAGCGTTTGCTTCTCGACGGACAGGTGGATCAGCGCGCCGCCCGGCTCCGCGCGGTAGGTGCCGGGCCGCTCCGTGGCATGGAAGATGTGCGAATCGCTGCGGAAGGCGTGATCGGGTCGGGACATGGGCGTGGCCTCGGGACGCAGGGCGAAAGGGAAGTGCCCACGGCCAGGATGCTCCGCGCCGGGTGGAAGTTCAAGCGGGCGTCACCGGCACCGGCCGCGGCTCCGCGCGGGCCGGCAGGCCGCCGAAGGCCGCGATCAGCGCATCGCCCCGGCGGTTGAGGCCGGGCAGATGGCGCGCGCAGTCCGCCAGGATCGGCTCAGGACCCAGCCCCGCGTCCGCCACGTCGTCCCCCCAGCGCGTCACCCAGTCGCGGACGATCGGCTCGGTGACCTCGCAGTGGAACTGGATGCCGTAGACGTTGCCGCCGAGCCGGAAGGCCTGGTGGGGATACGGCGCCGACCCGGCCAGCAGGGCCGCGCCCGGCGGCAGGTCGAAGGTGTCGCCATGCCACTGGAACACGGTGCAGGTGGCCGCGTCCGGGCCGCTGCCCCCCGGGGAGAGGTGCCGGGTCAGCGGATCGGCCAGTCCCGCGGGGGTCAGCGTGACCTGGCCCCAGCCGATCTCCTTGGGCCGTCCGCCGGGGTACACGGCGGCGCCCGCCGCGGCGGCGAGCAGTTGCGCGCCCAGGCAGACCCCCAGGATGGGCAGCCCGCGTTCCATGGCCGCGCGCAGCAGCGTCAGCTCGGGCGCGATCCAGGGGTGGCGGTCGGCGTCGTAGACGGCCATCGGGCCGCCCATGACGACCAGGGCGGCGCATTCCGGGGCCGGGCGGGAGGGGAGCGGCTCGCGGTCCGGGCGGAGCGTCTTGAGCGTCCAGCCCAGGCGTTGCAGCCCGTCCGCAATCCGGGCCGGGGGCTCGGCGTCCAGATGCTGCACGATCCATACGGTGCCCATGGCGGCCGCCAGAGGAAGGCTAGGTGTCCCGGATGCCGCGCACCATGGCGATCTTGCCGGTGCGCACCAACTCCAGGATCGAGAACGTATGCAGGGTCTCCAGGAAGGCATCCACCTTGGCGGAGTCGCCGGTCACTTCCAGGATCATCGTCTCCTCCACCGGGGCGATGCTGACGACGTCCGCGCGGAAGACCGTGGCCAGCTGCATGATCTCGCTGCGGTTCTTCACCGTGGCGCGCACCTTGATCAGGGCGATTTCTCGCTCGATCAGGTCGTCGTCCGTGTGATCCATGATCGTGATCACGTCCACGAGCTTGTCGAGTTGGTTGACCACCTGCTGCAAGTGGCGGTCGTCGCCCTGGGTGACGAGCGTCATGCGCGAGACGGCGGGGTCCTCCGTGGCGCAGACCGCGAGGCTGTCAATGTTGTAGCCGCGGCGGGCGAACAGGCCGGACACGCGCGCCAGCACGCCGGGGCGGTTCTCCACCAGCACGGAGATGGTGTGCTTGCGCGCCGGCTCGCCCGGGGCGGCGCGGTTCTTGAGGTGCTGAACACTCATCCTTCGATCCATTCGGGGTCGCCCGGCCGCGGCTGCAAGCGCATCTCGTGCACCGACAGGCCGCCGGGAATCATCGGGTAGACGTGCTCGGCCGGATCGTGCTGGAAGTCAATCAGCACGGTGCGGTCCTGGGTCTTCCTGGCCAACTCCAGCGCCGGCCGCACCTCCTCCGGCGTCCTGACGGTGATGCCCACCAAGCCGTAGGCCTCCGCCAGCAGCTTGTAGTTGGGCACGTCCGACAACAAGCTGCCGCTGTAGCGCTTCTCGTAGAACAGGTCCTGCCACTGCTTGACCATGCCCAGCGACTGGTTGTTGAACAGGGCGATCTTGACCGGGATGCCGTAAACGACGGAGGTGGCCAACTCCTGCATCATCATCTGGAAGCTGCCGTCGCCGGTGACCAGCCACACGTCCTGCTCCGGGCAGCCCACCTTGGCGCCCAGGGCCGCGGGCAGGCCAAAGCCCATCGTGCCCAGCCCGCCGGAGGTGAGCCACTGCCGGGGCCGCTTGAAGGGATAGTACTGCGCCGCCCACATCTGGTGCTGGCCCACGTCCGTGGAAAGAATCGCGTCGCCGTCGGTCAGCGCCGCGAGCGCCTCCATGATGTACTGGGGCTTGAGCTTGCCGTTCTTGGCGTAGCTGAGCGGGTGCGCCTCCTTCCACTGGCCGATCTGGCGCCGCCACTCCGTGTGCTTCAGGGGCGGGCAGGCGTCATGCAGGCGCGCCAGGGCGTCCTTGGCGTCGGCCAGCAGGGACACGTCGGCCGCGCGGTTCTTGTGCACCTCGGCCGGGTCCACCTCCACGTGAATCACCTTGGCGTTCTGGGCGAACTTGGCCAGGTTGCCGGTCACGCGGTCGTCGAAGCGCACGCCCACGGCGATCAGCAGGTCGCAGTCGCGCACGGCCCAGTTGGCATAGGCCGTGCCGTGCATCCCCAGCATGTTCAGGCTCAGCGGGTGGCGGTCCGGGAAGGCGCCCCGGCCCATCAGCGTGGTCGTGACCGGGATGTCGGTCTTCTCCGCCAGCGCCCGCAGTTCCTCATGCGCCATCGTATTGACGACCCCGCCGCCGGCGTAGAGCACGGGCTTCTGGGCGGACTTGATCAACTCCACCGCCCGCTCGATGTCGGCCAGGTCGGTCTTGCGTTCCGGGTGGTAGCCCCGCAAACTCACCGTGTCGGGGTAGACGAATTGCCGCAGCTGCGCCTGGGAGATGTCCCGCGGAATGTCAATCAACACCGGCCCCGGGCGGCCCGTGCGGGCGATGTAGAAGGCCTCCTTGACCATGCGGGGAATGTCGTTGGGGTCGCGCGGCTGGAGGCTGTGCTTCACGATGGGCATGGTAATGCCCATGATGTCCGACTCCTGGAAGGCGTCGCTCCCGATGGCCGTCGTGGGCACTTGCCCGGTGATCGCCACGATGGGCACGGAATCCAGCACGGCGTCCGCGATCCCGGTCACCAGGTTGGTGGCGCCGGGGCCGGAGGTGGCCAGGCAGACCCCGACCCGCCCGGTGGCCTTGGCGTAGCCCTCCGCCATGTGCGCCGCCGCTTGCTCGTGCCGCACCAGCAAGTTGCGGATGCTTTGCGCCTCGGGGCGGGAGAGGGCATCGTAGATGGGCAGCGCCGCCCCACCGGAAATCCCAAAAATATAGTCAACTCCCTCCCGCTTCAGGGCCTCGACCAAGGCCTCCGCGCCGTTCATTGCAAACTCCAGCAAGGTCAGCGGGATGCACGGCGCCGGTCGGCATCGGGCCGGCCCTTGAATGCGCTGTGGTCCCGCGAATCGTTCAAGGTAAGCACCGCCCAGCCCCTTGTCAATAGCGCGTTTGAGCCGCCGGGCGGCCGCCGCAAGGGCGCCGATTCCGTGTCCGGGCCGCTCCGAGGCGATGCAGGGTAACCGCCGGGCCGCGACCAGACCCTCCGGCGAAAAAGAGGAGCGGGGTGGTCTTGCGGGTCAACGGCTGGGCGGCCGCATGCGCAGCCAGGAGTCGGTCAGGATGCCCGCCAGGATGAAGGCGCCGCCGGCCCACCCGTACCCGGAGGGCGCCTCGCCCAGCGCGAAGAACACCCACACGGGGTTCAGCAGCGGTTCCAACAGGGTGAGGATCTGCACCTGGGAGGGCGGGATGCGGCGCAGCGCGGCGGCATAGCAGACGTAGGGCAGCCCGATCTGGAACACCCCCACGTAGGCCAGGATCAGCCACTGGGAGGCCGTGACTTGGGTCAGGTGGAAGGCCCAGGGGTCGAGCAGGAACAGGATCGCGGCGGCGCCCAGGTTGGCCAGCGCGGCCAAGGAGAGCACCGGCGCTCGGACGTGCGGCACGATCAGCGTGGTGCCGGCGAAGGCCACGCCGGAGAGCAGCCCGAGCAGATTGCCCAGCTCGCTGCTGCCGTGGGCAGGCTCCTGGAGCAAGGCGAGCACGCCGGCCAGGATCAGCGCCAGGGGCGGCAACTGCCGCAGCGGGAAGCGGCGCGCCAGCAGGCACCCGCCCAGGAAGACCCAGGCCGGGGCCGCCGATTGCAGGGCGATGACGTTGGCCGCCGTCGTCCACTTGTTGCCCGCGACGAAGAACAGGTTGTTGAGCGTCAGGCACAGCGCCAGCGCCGGCAGCGCCCAGCTCCAGCGGATGGCGGCCGGGCGGATGAACGGCGCCAGCGCGAGGCCCGCCACGGCGCAGCGCAGCGCCGCCAGCGGCAGCGGCTCCAGCGCCAGCAGCTTGACGAACATGGCGTTGGAGCTCCACAGCAGCGCGGCCAGCAGCACCAGCGCAATGCCCTGGCGGCGCTGCCGCTCGGGTGCGCCGGGCGGGGGCGGCCACACGGCCCGAAGGGTAAGCGCCGGGCGTGTCATCGCTGCGTCCGCCTGAGGGCTGGGGCCGGAGGGTGCGCGGGGCGGGGAGCGGTCCGCGCGGGCTGTGCGCCAGGGGACGCACGGGCGCGCCTGGGGCTGGGGCCGCCGGGGAATCGGCGGCCCGGCACGCTCCTTCCTACGCCGCCCACGCGCCCCAAGTCAACGCCAGGGCGGAGCGCGGCGCCGGCCGGGAAGGTGCCGGCGGGCGTTGAACTTGCCGCGCGAATTGACGTAGGGTGAGGCTGCCGGCCGGACATCGGCCCGGCGTAACCCTCTACGGAAAGCGCCCCCATGACGCGCGGGTGGAAGCTCACGGCCCTGGCCACCGCCCTGCTGCTGGGCGGGGTGGCGGCGGCCCGCGCCCAGGCGCAGGTGTCCCCGGTGCAGCGCCTGGCGTCCTACCCCGGCGCGGTCGGCAAGCCCATCGAGGACAAGCTCTCCTTCGGCTCGCCGGAGCTGCTGGACCGCACGCTCAAGTCCAACTTGGAATACGGCCAGGACGTGCGGCCGATCAGCGCGTCGCCGGACAATCCGCTGGTGCCTCAGGTGCGGGCCATGCTCAAGGCGCTGCCGCCGGACATCCACAGGCTCGCCTCCCGGTACGTGGTGGCGCTGTTCCTGCTGGAGGAGGACTACGGGACGGGCGTCACCGAGGGCGTGCAGGACGAGCAGGGGCGCTGGCGCTACACCTACATGGCGCTGAACCTGACGGCCCTGACCCGCACGGCCAACGCCTGGGCGGAGTGGAAGGAGAACTCGGCGTTCCGGCCCGCGCCGGGCTTTCGGGTGAAGATGACCCTGGAGGCCCCCGCCGGGGACACGCTGGAAAACGCCCTGCGCTTCATCTTCCTGCACGAGCTGGGACACGCCGTGGCCCTGGCCCAGGGCATCCACGGCTTCTGGGACGACGAGGGCCTGCCCGCCGCCACGCGCGACTCGCCCTACGTCCGGATTTCCTGGCAGCCGGCCCTGGACAGGTCGCGGATGGACTCGCGCTGGAGCGGGCGCTTCCCGCGCCTGGCCCAGATCAAGTTCTATTCCTTCGCCAAGGCGCCGCTGCTCCTTTCCGACGCGGAGGCGGTCTACCGGGCGCTGGCCCAGACGGACTTCCCCTCGCTCTATGGGGCGAGCAACCTCTACGACGACTTCGCGGAGGCCTTCGCGATCTACGTTCACACCAAGCTGCAAGGGCGCCCCTACGAGGTGGAGGTGCTGGAGGGCGACCAGTCGCGCCTGCGCTACTCGTCCTGCATCGTCACGGGCGGCTGCCCGGAGAAGGTGAAGGCCGTGGAGGCGGCGCTGGCGGCCAAGTAGGGGGTCTCGGCCGCCGCGCGCCGGTTGACAAGCGCGGCCCAATCCCCTTACGGTTGACCCCAGCCGCGGGTTGCCCGTTGCACCCGCTGCAATTCCGGAGCAGACCATGCCGCGCGTGGGTTGGTGGTGCAAATTCCCAGGGACATGCGCGCCCAGCGCGGGGTGACCCGGCCCCAGCGGCCCACCCGCGCCGAGCCCTTCGAGAGGCCGCATGCCCACCCGCTGCGGCCTTTTTTGTTGGCGCGCGCCGCGCGCAACCCGGTATTTCCCCGCGCCAGCACACGGAGATTCCCATGCAGTCGCCCCAGGAGGTGATTCGCCATGTGGCCGCCGGCCACAACCTGACGCAGGACCAGGCGGCCGTGGCCATGGAAGGCATCATGACCGGCCAGTGGACCCACGCCCAGATCGGCGCCTACCTGACCGCCCTGTTCATGAAGGGCGAGACCAAGGACGAGATCGTGGGATCGGCCTATGTAATGCGCGCCAAGGCCTTCCACCTGGACGTGAAGCGGCGCCCCCTGCTGGACATTGTCGGCAGCGGGGGCGACGGCCTGCGCACCCTCAACGTATCGTCGCTCGCGGGCCTGACTGCGGCGGCGGCCGGCGTGGCCGTGGCCAAGCACGGCAACCGCGCCATGACCGGCCAGTGCGGCAGCGCGGACGTGCTGGAGGGCCTGGGGCTGGCCATTGACATCTCCCCGGCCGACGCCCTGCGCGGCATCGAGGAGAACGGCTTCGCCTTCCTCTTCGCCCCGCACTTCCATCAGTCCATGAAGCACGCCGTGACGCCCCGCAAGGAGATCGGCATCCCCAGCATCTTCAACCACCTGGGGCCGCTCACCAACCCGGCCGGGCCGGAGTTCAGCCTGATCGGGGTCAACCAGCGCCAGAACGTGCTGCGCTTCACGGAGGTGCTGATCGGCCT
>Ga0315281_10000490_pt1 | contig 54994 bp, 6 predicted proteins | sample YL17G07_0_MG_FD_204540 | JGI IMG/M metagenome (GOLD analysis project Ga0315281, IMG submission 204540) | Sediment microbial communities from Yellowstone Lake, YNP, Wyoming, USA - YL17G07_0 | ecosystem: Environmental > Aquatic > Freshwater > Lake > Sediment | place: USA: Wyoming | collected...
TGAACCTCTTCAGCGCATCCGGCGTTGTCAGTTATAAGGAAAAAGATGTCGCCACCCAGGCAATCCTCGTCGACATACTTACCGGCAATTTCAAGACCCAGACCACCGCAACCTACGATGCGTCCAATATACAGCTCAGCATGTACGCGATACAGAAAACCGCCGCAAATTATGGGATTAATCTTACCGGTTACAGTACGGATATCAGCGGGCTGAAAACCGCTGTCGCCGGCGGCCAGAGTGTGATCGTCCAGATCGATACCGGCGGCGGCATGGGCCATTATGTTGTTGTTACGTCTATGAGCGATGCCTCCGTAACCTATACGGATTCGGACGGCAAACAATATACGGTTTCGACCGACGAATTTAATAAATATTGGACGGGGAACGTACTTTCGCAAACAACAATCACCAAAGGGACCCAATTAGAAATAGGCGTGATGCAGCAGATAAAAGGCGGCAGCGGTGGCGGCGGAGGCGGTAGCGGCAAGGTGTTCAGCAGTATCGGGAACGTGTTCAGTAGTGTATTCAAGGGTATCGGGAAGGTGCTGAGTTCGGCCTGGAACGCCATCAAGAAAGTTATAGTGCCTATTCTTATAGTAATCGCTATAGTCGTTGTTGTTGTTGTTTGTATTGTCTGTCCGCCCGCAGGGGTGGCGGGAGCTACGGCCCTTTCCAGTACTGCTGCTGCTGGTACAGCTGCTGTGACTGCTACTGCTGCCACCTGTGCTGGTACAGCTGCTGTGGCTGCTACTGCTACTGCTGCCACCTGTCTTGGTTCAGTAGCGCTGGCCGCCGGAATAACCGGCGCGCTGGGTGCGACTCTCGGCGGTATCGTTATCGCCGGCATTAATGCCGCAGTCATCAGCATGGCCCTCAATATGGCGATGCAGTTGATCACGACCGGGACAATCAAGTGGGGTTCAGTGCTCAAGGCCGGGGCGACGGCATTTTTGACCGCGGGAATTATGTCGGGGCTGGGCGGTGTTGGCGGGCTTAACAGTATGGCCGGCAGTCTCGGTATTACCTCGACAGCGGGACAGGCGCTATTTGCGGGCGTGGTCAAGGGCATAGTTGGCGGCCTGGTGCAAACAGCGGTGAACGGCGGGAATCTAGGCACTAACCTGCTGGGTGGCATGGTTAGCGGAGCGATCGGCGGCTTAACGAGTTCAGGAGGCTTCTTATCCAATATTTTGGGCGATACCCAGACAAGCTTCTTTGCCGATTTTGCAACCAGGGCATTAACCAGTATGGCCAGCAGCGTTGCGGTTTCATTGGTTAAGGGAGAAAAAATAAATTTTGCCACGGTGTTCGTTTCGGGGTTATCATCCGGGCTGGCAGGCGCCGCCACGCCCAGGATAGTGGATGCCATATATGGAGATGGCACGTCGGACAATTATGCAAAATACGGCTTTACCATAGAGAATGGCGCCCCTGCCGGCATGGGAGCCGCGATTGCCATGACAACTTTTATCGTGCAGTCGGCGATCTCGACTCTTTCAACTGTAGTGGTGGGCAAGCTGTTAGGCCTTAATAACCGCACGATAAAATCCATGGTACTGCAGGGCATTTCATCGTCATTCGAGTCCGCGTTTACGCCGTTGCTGACAAGCATGATGGTAGGTAATGCGTATCAAACGGCAAATGTTAACGAACAGCTTTTACATGGTGACGTGATAGCCTCGGACGGCACGATCTACAAACAGGGAACCCAGGTTCTTGTTACACTGGAAAGCCAGATTGGTGATTATAATGGACAGGCAGAGTATGCAGTTACCGATAGTCTTCTGACACAGTATAATCTCACCGTTACCGACAATAACGCAACGATAACCATCGAAAAAGGATGGGGCTGGGGGGCAGACGCGAATGTGCGATTAGTAGGTTTTACAAACAAATCAGATGGAGATAATACCTTGACGTATGCTGGCGCCAGGTGGACGGCAGGCGCCGGTGTGAAAATTAGTTTCACTTATAACCCTGACGGCATTACCGGTAAGTGGAGTGGCAGCGGGAATTACAATCTATCCCAGATGATATTGAACAAGAACGACAACACGGGGAGTTACGCCTACAAGGATATATCTTTTGGGAAAACCGGCGGAAGCCTGACTCTGTACAGCAACGGTTATTTTGCGACTGATAACGCGATGAGCGTGTTTTGCCAAATAGGGGACAATTTGTATTTTGGCAAAGGAACCATTGATTTGTCAGAGAAGAATGTGATTTCAGATGGCAAATCGTCGACGTGGAATATGGATGCCGTTGTCAGGGATGACAGCAGTTTGACCATTGCATCAGCCGATGGCGCGGTACAGACAATGACAAAGAGGACTGATATATACGGGAACACATATACGGAGTATCAGTTCTCGACTAAAACGAGCGAGTTTAACGCCAGTGTTCAGAACGGTGTAATCTCATTTAACAGTCAAGGTATTGCGGGTGTCAAAGGAAGTAACATTGCCATAAATGGCGACATAAGGGTTGGAAAGGGCGAAGTGCTGTTCAGTCAGGGCAAGATAGCAAGCATTAACGGTAGTAATATCCAGATTGGGAAGGATATCAGAGTCGGGGAAGGCACGGTAAAGTTCATTAATGGCAATATATCAAGCATTAACGGTAGTAATATCCAGATTGGTGAGGATATCAGAGTCGGGGAAGGCACGATACTATTCACTGACGGCAAGATAGCAAGCATTAACGGTAGTAATATCCAGATTGGGAAGGATATCAGAGTCGGGGAAGGCACGATACTATTCACTGACGGCAAGATAGCAAGCATTAACGGCAGTAATATCCAGATTGGGAAGGATATCAGCATCGAGAAAGGCACGGTGAAGTTCACTGACGGCAAGATTTCCAGTATCACTGGTGATATGATCAAGGTTGGTAAGGATATCAGCATCGGGAAAGGCACGATACTATTCACTGACGGCAAGATAGCAAGCATTAACGGCAGTAATATCCAGATTGGGAAGGATATCAGCATCGAGAAAGGCACGGTGAAGTTCACTGACGGCAAGATTTCCAGTATCACTGGTGATATGATCAAGGTTGGTAAGGATATCAGCATCGAGAAAGGCACGGTGAAGTTCACTGACGGCAAGATTTCCAGTATCACTGGTGATATGATCAAGGTTGGTAAGGATATCAGCATCGGGAAAGGCACGATACTTTTCACTGACGGCAAGATATCAAGCATTAAAGGCACTGATATCCATATGAGCGAAACGAACTTAAAGAACGGGGAGATTCTGTTTAAAGACGGAAAGATTTCCAGTATCACATCCTATAATTCATATACGAAAACCGTTGCAGGTGCATTTACGGTTGTGGGTGGAATGTTGCAGAGTACATGGGGATGGGTGAATGCCGTTACCGGCCTGCTTACCCTCAATGCTTTCGGAAACTCAAATGAAGCATCGAGGCTATTCCAAGCCGGCGGGCAAAATATGTCCAGTGGTTCTAGTAAAATGCTTGATGGTGTTATTGGAATAGCTAAAGATGGTAGCGCTTTTATTCAGGGTGCCTGGAATTATGCAAAGGCTGCATATAACGGAGAGTCGACAGTTGAAGCCAAAAAACAGATCAATGATACCCTGGTGGGTAGTTTTGTCGTTGGTATCAAGGATGTGGTTGTGGGTGGCTTGGAATGGTATGGCGGTTTAATAGATGCAGGAGTGGCGTATTGGACCGGGAACAAGAGTCTTGCAGACGTGGGCTATAATGCCATGAAGGATGGTGGTGATCAGTTTGTCAATAGCAGTGTAGTGAAGGGTGTGTCGGAGGGAATCACAAGTGCGGGGCAAACTCTTGGAGCCGCCTGGGACAGTACAATGTATTATCTGGGAGGTGTTGGCGGAGTTCTTGGTGGCATGACAATCAAGATTGCCACCCTCGCCTACAACATTCCTGCTGGTATTTGGAACTGGAACTTCAGCAATGAGTTTGCGTTACAGAACAATTCGTGGACTCGTTTTGCGCATGACCTTGAAACATGGGGTGCAAATAGAATGTTGGGATTAGAGGGGACTGGAAAGGAAATTAAAGATTTTCATGATCTGACTTTAAAACAAACTCTTCAAATTGGTGTCGAAGCCGGACTAACGATTACTTTCGCCCGTCTTGCACTTAATACAGCGCTTAAAGTGGGCGGCGCTATTATTAGTGCGAGCGGAGAAACGTTCATGGCAACGGCTCGGGTGATACTGTCGGATGCGGTTACGGCCGGGTCCGTTCAGGCAGTTGCCGATACGGGGATAAGGATAGTCACCGGCCAGGAGGTAAACGGAACGACAATTACAAGTGCGTTTGTTTCCGGCTTTATCCTTGGAACCGGGATTTCCGTCAGTGCGAGGGCTGCGGGCCTTGCGCTTGAGGGGACAGCGCTTGCGACATGGGCGGCGCGTGAAGAGGGGCTGTTGAGCGGGGTTGGCGGCTACTCCCTGAAAAATGCGGTTATGTATGGAACCCCCAGCGAAGCGGCAAGCATACTAATAGCCAGGGGAGTTAACGTCGGCAGTCTGTGGGCCGGCAGCGTCGTCAATAATTTGGTTAGGATTTCCACGACCGGCGCCCGATTAATCGAAACGGCGAGTATTATAAATTTTGCCAGGGTCGCGCCGGTATTCACCGGTGTAGAAGTATCCTGGAGCATGGTAACGGGTACTGTAGCGGAATGGCGTACAAATGGGCACGACTTCGGTTCGGCAGTTGCTTCGGCATGGGCGGGGTTAGGCGGCGCTGACGGTGTGGCAACAAAGCTGCTGATGGGGCCATTTGAGTTTGCGAAGATGGGAATAACGTTGATGCCGATGATGGCGGTAGGCCAGGCCACGTCGAAAATGTACACCGCCCTGCTTGGCGAAGGCCGCATGGGGACGGCGATACAAGTATTTGCGGCCAACGGCCACACTTTTGAGAGTTTATATAAGGCAGGGGAGACATTCTTGGCGCAAGATTTCGCTGGTGTTGGCGCCAAGTTTATCGGTGAGGCGAGTATGAAGCAGTCTCTGCAAATCGCCAGCGGCGGCATTTTTGCACAGTTGGACAGCGCCGCGTTTATAACGTTTGCATTGAAGGGGGCGGAAGGAGCTTTAACCAGCATGGGGATGAGTGATGAGGATGCCAAGAAGTACGCGTTCTATGTGATACTGGCTCTTCCCCGCATGAGCGGCGGCGCCGGCCGATTTACCGACATGGTGGATAAGGACACGGTAGAAAATATTCTGAGAGATCCCTCTACTGCGGGTAATACTCTTGGCAAGTTGTTAGGCACGGATGTTTCCGACACTTCCGCCGCGAAGGCGGTGGAAATAATCAGGTTAGAAGTTAGCGGAGGGCTTAGTGGCCGGATGACGTTTGATTGGGGTGGTGGCGGCTGGAAAATTGAGACTATTACGGATAAAAACGGTGTTGAGCACAAGGTGTTGAGCGGCGATATCGGGATAGAGAAAGGCGATTGGCGAATTGACGTTGAGGGCGGGCGGCGGCTGGACGTCACTATTGACGCCTCCGGCGAGGTCTCGGGCAGGTTTAGTTATGACGCGGCGAGCGGTAAACTGAAACTGGACGTGGAAAGCGGCGAGATGAAGCTGGGCAGTCCGGTTACCGTGAAACTGGCGGATGGCAGCGAGATAAACGTCACGGCCGGCAAGGTGATTGTGGAAGGGAACGAACTGCGGTTGATCGGCGACGGCAAGGCAGACGGCAAGGATGTTGTGATTGACAACGCAGTGATAGCCACGCGGAACGGAGAGGGTGAAGCCTGGACGGCGAAGCCGGTTGAAAGTAATGACATCAAATCTAACGTTTCATCCAGGGATATCATCAATAGCGGGGTCAATCAATTGAGAAGTTCAGATTACATAACGGAAACAAGGGGCGTTGATCAAGGGTTGAGTTCCCTTGAAACCCCGGCCGTTGAGCAGGTTTTTAAGACGGTGCTTAAAGAGAAGTACGGATTGTCCGACACCCTTGCCGAACACTACGCGAAGGAAGCGGTCAGGGAATACAAGAAAGAACTGATGAAAGAGACACAGGCTGTCAAAGAGGCGTTCGCTGACGATATTAAACTGCCGGCATCCGAGACGGCCAGGGAGGACGGTGTCAACGGCCTGGTCAATGCGAAGATGAAGGAAATAACAGGAAAATTGAAAGAAGCGGGTATGGAAATAAAGGAAGGGAGTGAAGATTACCGGCTGCTGCAGGAAGCGGTTGGCGATAAGATCACCGAAAAGATAATGGAGCAATTGAACGGCCTTAGGGCCGAACGGGACGGCGGCAAGATCGACAGAAAAGATTTTGCGGCCACGCTTGCGGAAACCCTTGGGTTGTCGCGTGATACCGCGTCGCTTGAATACAATGGAAAGACGGTTGCGGAGCACGTGTACGATATTCTCAACAAGATGGAGGGCGACGGCATTAGGCTTCGTTCGGTGCAGTTGGACACGCTGCGTGCGGCAATCAATATGGGTGAAACAGGCGGCAGGACGTTCCTTCATATTGCGACCGCCGGCGGAAAGACGCTTGTCATCGATCTGGTTGCCGACGTGCGGCGTTCAATGGGAATGAAGACCGATATGCTTCTGCCCGCGGCTCTGGTAGAACAGGCCAGCAAGGGTGAAGTCAACGGCAAAAAACTCAATGAGATATTCGATATGTTCGTCCAGGACGGAATCCTGTTTGACAGCGTCGTTGAAAAATACAGCAGCGGCGAGATAAAGGCCGAAGACGTGATAAAAATACTGAAAGAAGCGTCCGTGCTGATCTATACGGAGAAATCGTTGTTTCTGATGGAGCAGGCGCGTTCAAGGGGCGATACGGAAGTGATGAAGGCGCTTGAAGGCCGCATGAAGGAAACCATGCTGGTGGTAGACGAGGCGCACCTGTACATGAAGAACGTGGTGGATCTTATTATGGCCGGTGAGACGAAGCCGATATCAGACGCGGATATCGATGCATTTAAAGATACGGTAAGTAAATTGCAGGAGCTTGGGTTGCTTGACGAAAATGGGAAGATTGACGAAGCAAAGATAAAAGACGTAATCAAGACCAACGATGGCGTGCACATTGTATTTGAAGAAGGGTACAAGAATGACCTGCGAGAGAAGGGTGTCGATATAGGGAAAGCGGAATCAATCATATCGGGCAAGCTGGGCCTGCGCGAAGGCAAGGTCAGCGTAGACAAAAACGGAGTGAAACCTATCAGCGACCAGAGCGGACAGGTAGAGTACAGCCGCCAGTTTCACGACGTAGATTTCGTGCTTGGAGCCGGCAGCGAAGCCGGGCTGTCGGGCCGCGACCTGTATGACAAGGCCGGCCGTTCTCGGACGCTGGATTCGGAAGGCATTCAGACTATTATCAGCAAGTACAACAGCGTTCTTGCGATGAGCGGCACCCCGCCTGACAATGCGGTGCTCGCGCTCTGGGGTTTTGGCAGCGCGCGTGAGCTCGGGTTCGGCAAGAGGGTCGCCGTCGAGTACGTATTCGGCGATAAGGACAGTATTTCGACAATAGCTAAAACAGCTGCTGAAAAACTGCGCGAAAATCCCGATGTGCAGATCGTGGTGCAGTGCGAACGCTGGGCCGAGGTAGCGGCAAAGCTCAAAGAAATGGGCGTTGAAGAAAGCAGGGTTCTTAAAGAGGGCGAGATCGAATCCCTGGCGAAAGGCGACTTCAAGGGCAAGATCGTGGTGTCGAACCGCATTGCCGGCCTGGGGGTAGATTACAAGGGCGACCTTGTATTCATATCCGACGGCAAATATTCGGAATCGATCATCCGCCAGGCGAACGGCCGCCCGAGCCGGAGCGGCGGGTACGGCGAGTTCATTGTGGTTGGGGAAAAGGAGTGGATAAACACCGAGTATAACAGGATAAACGGTTCGACCCTGAAATGGACTGGCGAGGAGGGCCTTGCGAGGCCGGGGAAGGGTGAATTTGACATTCTCGGCAGGTTCGAGAAGATCGACGATCTTGTGAGTGAAAAAGGGAAACTGGAGTCAAAGGAAACCAGGAGCGGCGAAGATAATACAAGGCTGGAAGATATTTCCAAGGAGATATACCAGGCGAAACTTGAGGTAGTGCAGCGCTACATGGACGCGCGCGCCGAGGGAGAGGTATTCGTGCAGACGGTTGCACAGGCGTTGCGTGACCGGGTAATCGAGAGATTTTCAGAGTTGAGCGGAAAATCGCGCGCCGAGTTCATGGAAACACATCACAACAGCGAGGCGTCTGTACAGAAGGAAGGGCGCGAGTATGAGACGGGAAGCTTTGACGGCCGCAAACAGCTTGAGACGGCGGTGAGGGACACAGTGGACGCGCTGATAAAGACCGCCGAGCAGATGAAGGTTCAGGACAAGACATTAATCAATGAGTTGAAGTCTCTTAAAGAGTCGGGTGCTGACACCGATATTAAATCGTTGAAGGATGCAAAATCGCTGCAGGATATCATTGATGTAGGGTTCAAGTACGCGGACGAACTGGCGCCCGTGGATATGTTGATGACGAGGCCCGATGCGGCAAAATCGTTTGTGATGGAGCGCGGCGGCGTTGTTTCGGAGAAGCTTTCCGATATTTCGAAGGAAGCCCGGGAAACGATCGGGCGGATCGAAGGGGATCACCCCGGCCGCTATGTGGCCAGCGATGGAACGACCCTGACAACGGCGGGCCGGATATTCGCGTATGCCCTGACCGTTGCGGATACGCTGGTCGGCGCGGCGCAAGGCAATAGCAACGGCATCGAATGGACGAACGACGAGATACAATCGATAGAGGCGGCGGTTGCGGGAGACGGATGGAAGCAGGATTTGATTGATATCGTAGTCGGCAAACTGGAAGCGATGGTGGCGGCCGACAGTTCGTTGTCGACGCCGTTATTCCTGCAACTAAAGGAAATCCAGTCTGCCGGCAACCATTATCGTGTCCTGAGCGATGGGGCTGCAAAAGACGGCAAAGGCGAACTTGGAATTGTAGACCGGCTGCTGCTTTCAGTCGGGCAGTACTACCTGAACAACGCCGCGTCGAAAATGCAGAAATCGTTTGACAATGCCTTCATGTTGGTGGCTAATGACAATAGCATCACCGTTGAGCAGAAAGGCGCGCTTGTGGACGGGTTGTGGACGCTGATGTCCGGCATGCCGGTTACCGGCGGGCTGAAGAACCGGGTATTCAGCGGGCCTGAGGCGGGGAGTTTGGGGCAGTTGTTGAGCAATATAGATGAAATATTTAATGGGGACGTAAACTGGAACAATATCAGCTTTGAAGAGTTTGGAAATCTTTTCCAGCAGGGGCGCTTCAGCGATATTGCGGAAAAACTTGCCGGCTATAATAAAGCCTCCGGCGGGTTAATGCAGCTTGTAACGAATGAGCGCGGGAGCGTGGGGTTAGGAGCGCCCGCCAACCCGTTTGTGTATGATATGGCCGTGGCGTTAAAGGGACGCCCGTGGTACGCGCTGACGATGAACGATATTGACGCTATCGCCGGCACGATTGCGCAGAAATATTCACAGACGGTTGGCCGGAGAGATGTTCTCAGGGTTGCCAACATGACGTTCACCGGAAATGAAATGGACGCCGTAGAGAAAAACTTCACTGAGGCGACTTCGGCGGTGTACGCCGGCGATGTTGAATACACGAATTCTCTTACCGTTGAGCGGCTTGCGGACAATGGTTTTAACGTTGAGGGATACCAGAAGCAATACAAGGCGATGGCGTACCGGCAGACGATGGAAAATGCGGAGGAGAAGTATAACGGTTTGATGAAGGATGATGGTTTGGAAGCTAAATTCGAAAAAACGTTGCTCGCGCGGTATTCCGATGAAGACATATTGCGCATAAGGGATGCGCTGAAGAATCTCAAAGAAGAAGAAAAGCCGTCTTTCATGGCGTCATTCATAGTGGCTGAAGATATCACACAGGCGGTGGAAGGCAAGGTAACGGCATGGAAAGCGAGGGAAGGGCAGAACATGACGTTTGGATTTAAAGCCAACCAGAGGGACGCGTTCAGGGATATCATCGAACATCTTTTTGCCGGAAAGGATGAGACGCGGCACGTTCACGAACTGCGCACCGGCGGCGGCAAGACGTACATCGCCACGCTTACGGGCGCGCTTTTTGCCTTCCAGGAGATGGCCAAACCGGAAAGCGAAAGGAAGTTTACCACCATCTTCACCAATACGATTGATAATGCCGCCGACCTGGAAAAACATTTTGTGGAAGTATTCAAGAATGAAAATGGCGAAAGCGAAATAGGCAGCGTGTTTGTCCTCAAGTCGGAGATGCTGGAGGCGGCGCGCGGCGATGCGGTTAAATCGAAAGCGTTGAAGGAGCAATTCGAGAAGGCGTCAATCGTGCTGACGACCTACGATATATGGTCCGGGATGATCGCCTCCACCTTCGCCGAGTTGCTGTCGGGAGAGAACCTGGCGCACAACCGGAAGCTGCTCTCGGACAAGGGGATTATGCTTGTCGATTCCCGTCAGGGGCTGAAGTTTGAAGACGCTACAAAGGCCCGCGCGGCATTGGATATATTGATAAAAGAAGGCGGGAAGGGTGTCGATGCGGCGATGCTGCCGCTTGCAAAAATAGGGTCGGCGGTTGCCGACGAAATAGATTTCTTCGCGACGATCCCGATGCAGGCGCTGGCCATAAGCCAGGGTAAATATCACGGCGCCGGCCGCGTCGTGAAGTATTACACGGAATTGAAGTCCGCGGGGCTTGACCGCGCCGACATGCGCGACCAGTCGCGCGACAGCCGCGTGAACAAGCTTGTTGAAAAGTATATGGATATAGGCGTGGATAGAAACAGGATAGAAAAGGATATTTCAAAGAGCGGCCCGGTTACGGCTGCGGTAATAGGGCTGTACAATGAAATAGGCGCGATGATAAAGAACGGCGATACTGTCGAGAATATAATGAAGAAGATCGATCCGCAATTAGCCGGTCTCGGCCTTTCCCCGGAACAGGTTAAATCGGACGTGGTTGCCTTCAGCGCTAACGATAAGGCGTCCAGATATTTCCGGCGGCTTGCCGAGCTTACCAAAGAGATGCACCAGGACTCCAACGTGTCGAAAGGCACCATCAGGATAGGCGAACAGACGGTAAAACTTGCCGACGCGTGGAAATTCGGTTCGGCGGCGGTCAACGAGATAATGAACATGGATTTCCAGGAAAACAAGGCCGATATCGCCGTCCTGCAGACTAAAGTCGACGAGGAGAGAAAAGACACCGACGAGGAGAAGGTACAGCAGGAAATAAAGCGGCTTGTGATTGAGAAGATGTCGGCGCTGAAACAGGAGTTTGGCGGGTTGTTCTCGGATGCCGAGATAGTTGAGCATATATACAACGGTATCGGCGCTCACGGGCTTGTCGAGGGCAGAGAGTATTATGTCAATAAAGCCGACGGCAGGATAGTGGTGACGAACCTTGGGCGTGGCGTTGACAATCTTTCGCTGCCGGCGGGGATGATGCAGGTGCTTGAGGTCAGGGCGGGCGAGCAGCACCCGGACGCCACGGTAGATATCAGCAAACCGACAATGGAGACGTATATTTCAAATTCGGTGTTTGCCATGAGCCTCTTCAAGGATATCATGGGGCTTACCGGAACGGTCACCACGGCGATTGAGGAATCCGTTCTTAACAGGATGGGCTTCACCAAGAACGGGAAGGCGCCGGCCGTTACAAGCAACTACAAACTGCTCCAGACGCAGGGAGGGATGGTTAAATTTATCAGCGAAGCGGTGCGCAGGCTTGATGCGCAGGGCACGGCAAGCTTCAACCTGATCATTACGCCGGATTCGGCTATCACCGGATTTGCGATGCGCAACCTGCTTGTGGAACTGGGCGTGGATGCAACGGTTGTTGATCAGGCGATACGGGAAGGCACGGTTCAGAATTTATTGACCAAACATGCGATCAAGTACGTCGGCCCTGCGGTTACGGATAAAGAGCTGGAAGACCTGCGGAGCGAGGTGCGGAACGGACAATATAAATTTGTGATTGCGGACGGGTATCTCCTTGGCCGCGGGTGGGATGTGGGCAAGATGCTTGAAGCGGCGCCGAAACTGAAAGAAAACCAGAACGGGACAACGGAAAAAGTGCAGGCGACGTTGTGGTTGTTGGAGCCGGAACTGATGACGGAGACGCAGATGCGCCAGGCGGCGGGACGCATAGATCCGTTCGGCGACAACCGGTTTGACACCGCGGCGTACACCAAGGACATTATCTCGCTGGTATCGGTGGAGAACGCCCGCAATGTCAAACAACTGAGAGACGCGGCCGAGAGGAATGACGGCAGGTGGGATATCAACATCATTGACGCGCATCTTGAAGCGATACAGACCGAAAACGAGCAGCAGTCGCTGGTGAAGGCCGGCCAGAACGTCAAGACGATTTCGCCGGTTGAGAAAATAGCCCCGGAAGTAAACGCATCGCCCGAGTCGGAAGTTGCGGTGAACGGCGTCGAGTCTTTGATACCGCAGTCCGCGGAAGAAGCGGTGAGCGATGTTTCCATTCCGCGCTTTGACGATACAGTGACTATCACGCCGGCGGTTGAGGCCAAAGACATCGGCACACAGGTGATAGATAATCTGAGAACGATTTTTATTCCCGGCGCCGCCTCCAAAGAGATAAGCGAATATATCAGTAATCTCGGAGAAAACGCCGACGCCATCGTTAACTGCGCCGTGAAAGCGCTTGCGGCAATCATTGGGCCGCAGGGGGATGTGCTGCCCGCCTCCGCCATTGTAAATATCGCCACCAGCGCCTATGTGTCGGATATTCTTTCAGGTAATTTCGGGACAGGCACTCTTGCCCCGCAGTTAAGCATGCAGGCGGTGATAGATGCGGCGGCTGATGCGGGTGTCACCTTGCAGGGCGTATCGATACCTATGACATCTCCGGACGCACTGTCCGGCCTTGTTGTATCCGAAGGGAGCAAGATAATCGCGCACCTCGAGACCGCAAGCGGCGGGCATTATGTTGTGATCAGCGCTGTCAATACAACGTCGGACGGGGTGACTGAAGTGAAATATGTTGATAACGGGCACACGGAGACAGCCAGCGCTGCCGACTTTGAAGCGATGGGTTTCAAAGGGACACTGTTGATGGATGAGGCCACTATTAAAGCGCAGCAACCGTCCGTGCTGACGGCTTATGTCTACGGCGACCCGATGCTTTCCAGCATAAGAGGCGGCAGCCTTGTCGGGCTGAAAGACGTAATACCCGGCATTGACGCGAAATCCGGTGAAACGACAAACACGGGCGTAACGGTACAGGCGCAAGATGTCGTTGATGCCGCCGTGCAGGAACTTGGGGTCATGCAACCCTCGGACGGTTCACTGGGGCTGGGATACGATGTCCTGGTGAACATCGCGCTTTCGGCGTACCTTGCGGATAAGATCGCGGGTAATTTCTCGACGGATACAGCCGCCGCTCCGCGGATAAGCATGCAGGCGTTGATAACGGCGGCGGCGAATGCCGGGATTAGCCTGCAGGGGCTGTCAATATCGCCGGATACCCTCCTGTCCAGCCTTGTTCTATCCAGCACGAGCAAGGTAATCGCGCATCTGGAGTCGGCTGCCGGCGGGCAGTTTGTGGTAATCAGCAGTATCGACGCCGATAAGGGAGAAGTGACGTATATTGATAACGGCATAAAGCGGAAAGCCGACAACGCCGAGTTTAAGGCGCTGGGTTTCAAGGGGATACTGTTGATGGATGCGGGAACAGCGGCAACCGTTGAAGCGCGTCAACCGGCCACGCTGACACATATCGGCAGCGAAGGAGGCCTGACGCTTGCCGGGACAAACGGCAGCGGCCTTGGCAGTATTGAAGGAACGGTTTACGGGCTGGAGGCAATGATACCCGGAATTAGCCGGACTGCAGGTATGACCCCTGAAATCCGCAAAACGTTGATACAGAGCATAGCGGGCATCACCAGGCCGGGCGAGATAAATATCGGTGTCAAAGCGGTATGGAGCATAAGTTCGAACACGGGCGACCTGTTCAAGGAACTTGGATTTGAGAACGGGGAGAGTGGCGCATCCCCTGATTCGGATGCGGAGCATTACGCGGTGGCAGAGCACTACTTTGCAAGGTATCAGGAAGTGGTGAATCTGGTGAATGAAGGTAAGATGACCGCCGAGCAGGCGGAGGTGGAAAAGGTAATATTGAGTACGGCCAAGGACATATTGCTCAACCCCGAAGCAATGAAGCTGTTCGGAGATCTGACCGCCGGACGGGAGTTGAACGTGGCCGATCCGAAATTCATGGCTATAATCGATATACTGGCGGCCAATCGGGGAATGATAGACAATGTGTTGATAAAGGCGGCGAACCCCCCAAGGGAGGGCCAGTCGAGCGCGGGGCTTAAGGCTGGGGCCAATGCGGGAGAGATAGATATATCGCAAGATGATATCAATAATTTGCGGAGCGCGATAACAGCGCTGCCGCCGCTGACAGAGCGGATAAGCAGGAGCATCGGGAGTTTATTCGGCGGCGCAAAGACGCTTGATGACAAGATGAAAGACGTGCTGGGCTACGATCTTGGGGCCGGCCTGTTGAAGAAAGAGAAAGGCAGGAAGGTGTTCAGCCCGCTCGGAGCCATGGCCATATCCGGCGCGGCATGATAATAATGAATTACATTACCGGGTTGGCTGTTTTCCTGAGCATTCTCCTGAATGGCAACTTTCTATGGACATGCATGGAAAAGAGGTCCTTCACGAGCGGCGGCATAAGCTATGACATCTATAGCCCGCATAAAGACGCCAAAAAGGTACTATTGTTGGCGCATGGGATGAACAGGGCCGGTAAAAACGGAAATGAGCTTGTCCATTTCGCGGAAACCCTGGCAAGGGCCGGGGTCATTGTTTTTATGCCTCAAAACAAAGGCCTGGAGAATTTTTATATGGGCCGGCCCGAAGTCAATGACATGCGCATGGCCATAGATAAAATGATAGAGTTGTTTCCTGATAAACGGAAAGGGGTAATGACATTTTGTCTTGCGAACGGCGTCGTCGCCGCGGCTCTTGACGGAGGCAGGCGGGAGAAATTGGATTATATCGTTTTGTGGGGCAGTTACGCGGATACTAAAGATGTGATGATGTTTAACCTTACGGGGCGCTATATAGTCGGCAATAACAGTCTTTACACGAAGCCGACCCGCGCCGTGAGGAGCCATTATGTGAATTTTCTCGTCCCGGCGGAGAAAAAGGACGTCCGGGCCGCGATTAAGAACGGATCGGCGGACCGTTTAAACCGGGAAGACGCCGCCGTCTATAACTTTATCACGAATAGCGATTATAAAAAGTATGACTATTATTACGCCCGGTTGCCTGACAGTTATCATGTCTGGGCCAATGAAATGTCGGTTGAAAACCGGATAAAAGACATCAAATGTAATGTGCTGTTTATTCACAGCAGGCAAGACAAGATCATTCCCTATTATGAAACGCTCAAACTCTACGGCCTTTGCGGTTCGAAACATAAAGAGATATTCCTGCCCGACCTGTTTGACCATTTTGCTCAACTAAGCCTGAAAGGTTTGAGTTGGAAAGAACTCTTTTATATCAATCACCTTTTTACTTATTACAGGTTTGTCGTGAGCCTTCTGAATGTGTGACGGCAAAATATTTTACAAATATTTCACGCTCATGACGCGTTATTTTTGAAATAATCACGCATTATCGTAATGAAATCACAAGGGGTGCAAACCGGTTAGAAAAAAAGCTTGACAAAAAGCGTGTTTTCGCCTATCAGTTATAGTGGGGGAAATGATTGGCCGGTGTGAAAGGCGAGATGGCTATGCTGAAAGTGAACTTTTTCCCGTTCCTGTCCCATGTGCGCGATAGACTCGTCACGGGGTTTATCGTCGTCTGTATTTTATTGAACGGTTTCGTTCCGAAGTTCAGCATAGACACGTCCGGCCGTGAAGTCTTCTCTCAGATCATGGCCAGCCAGTCCATCCTTCTTCACTTCTTCGTTCTTTCGACCATACCGAAAAACATCGTAGGTGAAATCTTCAAAGAGCGCAACCTGCCGCCCGCGCAGCAGAAACAACAGCCGGCCAAACAGCGGCAGAACAGCTCCAATTCTTCGGCGGATTATTCGGCGCTTAACGCGGATACGCGGAATGCGCAGAGCAGAAATAATTGCTTCCAGCGGGGCGCCGATACCGACGGTAAGTTCTTTATTTCCTGGCCGGGTGTATCAAGAACGCTTTCGGTGTCCGAAAATTATTTGCCGGGGGTGAACTCCGTTTTTGTGGTGTTGCTCATCTTCTTTTTTCTGCGCCCCAGGAGCAGCTTGCCCGACGGCGCCATAGCTATTATTTCGCAACGCATACCGGAAACCCGACTTGCAGGTTCAAGCCGGGTTTTTTTATTGCCCGGTATTTGCTTAGCGAATCCAATCGGGAGCCAGCTATGATTAAACTTAAAATATTCTTGAGGGGACGAGAGGCGTATCCCCGGAGTCGTAAAACAGAGAGCGGATGCGGGCAGGTAAACCTGCCCCTACGACTGTTAGCTGCTTTGCATTTGCGGAAATGCGCCCGATTCCTGAATAGACGATTGTCCGGAATTGCCAGGGATATATCCGGTTGGTTTAAGGAGCTGACGTTCACGAAGGCCGTTTCCATAGTTGTCGTCAACTCTTTCCTGCTTTCCTTTGTTTTCGGGCAGGGAGTTTCCGCCGTCCTTGAGAACCGCAGGGACATGAAGCAGTTCAAGGAAATCTTCAACGGGTTCGAAGTGCCGCATACGGCGGGCAGGATAACCGATGCCAGGTATTTCGGCAGTAAGCAGGTGGTAATAAACATCCAGGACCTGCACTGCCATCCCGAGGTGCAGCGGAATATTTCCAGGATTCTGGCCCTCCTTGACGGCAAATTCAACATTCACCATGTGTATCTTGAAGGGGCGTACGGTGATGTCAGTACCGCGTGGATTACATCCGTCCAGAACAAGAAGCTCAAGCAGGAAATAGTTGAATCCCTGGTGGCCCAGGGCAGGCTGACGGGCACGGAGTATTTTTCCATCACGGCCGAGCGGCCGAATATGATCCTTGGCCTCGAAAACAGGGAAGTTTACGATGCCAACTTCTCCCGGCTCAGCAGGATATTGGAGAACCGCCGGAATATAGACGTCGCGCTTGAGGGTATAGAGGCCAGCCTCGATCAAGTCAGCAATACCTATTACAACTCCAGACAGAAAAGAGTGGAAGAGCTGAGCCTGAAGTACCGCCGGGGGGAAGTCGAAGCGCGGAAATACTACAGGCTGCTCGAAAAACAAGCGCAGCGGCTCGACATTGAAATCTATGGCTATCCCAACCTTGTCGGTTATCTGAACCTGATGAGGCTTGAGCGGGAACTTAATTACGGCCGCATTGCGCGCCAGCTTCAGGAATTCGTGCTGATTTTAAAGCAAAAACTGCCTTTTAACGCATACAATGCCCTGCTCAGGCAGACGGACAATTTCGCGAAGATTGATGAGCTCTACGTTTATCTGATGCGTCTTTCCCGCGACTACAACACGAACCTTTCCTACAACTACCCCGAGCTGAACAAGTTCTTCAATTATATCGATGCCGGCAGGAAGGTCAACCCGATTAACATGGTCGCGGAAGAGAAAAAACTGGTCCGGGAGATAAACATCCGCCTTGCCGGCAATCAGAGCCAGCGCGATATGTCATTTATGGTTGATTTTTGTAAGCATTTTAAAGACTACTTCGGAAACAAGATGGCGGCGGACGACTATACGTATTTTTCAGAAAATCTCGGCAGGTTCAAACTGTTGTGGGCCACGTATATTGACAACAACCGGCTGGCCGCTCTTGACCCGTATTTTAACCTGCTCAACGCCTTTTACGGCACGAACATTCAGCGGAACGAGTGTTTCTTTAAGAATGTCCTCGGCAATAACATAAGCAGCATCTGCGGTACGGCCGCCTCGCCGCTGCCTGTCGGCGATATGGAAAAGACATTAAATTCTCTTAAGGACGCCCAGGAAGTAAAGGTGGTAGTCACCGGCGGTTTTCATACACCCGGATTCACGGAACTGCTTGAAAAGAGTAAGATTTCTTATGTTGTGATCACGCCGAACGTTACCCAGGATACCAAACTCTCCGATGCGGCCTACGCAAAGATCGCGGAAGAGCAGGCGAAGATAAAATTTCAGGCTTTTGCTTTGCGGGCCATTTCTATTGAGCCCGCTTCTTCAAAGTCACAGGAGATCATTGATTCGCTGGTGCCGATATTGATACGCATACACGAATATACCCAATCGCAGGATGCGCGAAAGAGAGATAGAATAATAAAGGATATACAGGAAGTGCTGGATGCCGCGAATCAGGAAGCAAAAAGAAACAATCCGGCTGAACCGGAAGTCCGTTTTGATCAGATAGGAAAAAAAGATGGCAGGGGGGACATACCGTTTTCAACCACGGTGCATTTCAATGACGGCAAAGTGGAGACAAGGCGATCCGTCTATCATTCCAACGAAGTTGATCCGGTAAAACAGGTGGAATCTCTTGATGTCGAGAAATCCCGGGATGGCGGCAAGGATACGGGCAAGTTGTCGCGTTTTATGAAATTGACGGCTATATCGGGTTTTGCCTTCACCGCCTTCACCGCGGCAATGAGTTTTATTGGCACCGGCACGGCGATGGCGGCCTCCGTCGTTGACCAGTATATCGTTCAACGCCACGATAACATGTGGAAGATAGTCGGCAACAAACTGACGGAATATCTCGGCCATGTCCCGACCGGGGCGGAAATTCAGCAGGTCATTAATAAACTTGATCTGAATCATGCGAGTATAATCAAGCCCGGGCAGGTCATTCAGAACATAGATAGCACTATAAGCGTCTTGCATCCAAAAATCGCAGCCGTGGCTGCACCTGTCGTCGACATGGTTCATCATGCGGCCAACGTTCCGCTCGCTGAACCGGTAGCGCAAACGGTGCATACCGTCACTCAACTTGCCGAACCGGGTTTGTGGCAGACGATGCTCGATTCCTTTCATAGTTTCTCCACCGCGCTTTTCAACGGCGACTGGCACAGTGCGGTCATGATACTCGGCCTGGGTTTGACCTTCGGCCTGGCGGTGTACTTCCTGCGCAAAAACAATGCCAGGCCAAACATAGTTCATATTCCCAATAATGATGACTGGGATCATCTAAAAGAAACGAAAACCGCGGAAGAAGCGGCATCCGTTACGGCACGGCAACAGCCGGCTATCGACGGGCAGTCCGAAACCCCCGCAACACAAATAGGAGAGGTGAGGCCGGAACCGGTCCAACCGGCAGCGGCGCCGGTCCGGGAACCGGCAAGAGCCGGAAAAATTGCCGGATCGGGATGGGGTTTCACATCGCAGGAAAGAGACGGTAATTTTATTATCGTTATCGAGAGATCTCCGGAGGCGAATGCCGCCGGGGAAACAAGCGAAATCACGATCAGGTTCGATGCGGCAAACGCCGAAAAAGGGAGAAATCTTTTTAAGGATATCGACGCTCAAAAAGCGAAAATCGAAAAGAGTTTGAACAAGAAAACCGTCAAGAACCGCGATATTTTGCTGACAAAGCTGGCGTACGAGACACTTTTGGAAGATGATAGAACCGGCCTCGCGCAATACGTCAAAATAACGGAACGCGGAACCGAAGGAACGATAGAGACTCGATATGAACGGACAAACATACGCAGAACGGTGAATGGGCAAGAACACGAATATGCCTTTGGAAAAGTTGCCACTGCCGTGCAGTTGTTGCGGGATATGGCGCAACAAGGCGTTCTTTCCAGGGAAGGCGCCAAGTTTGTCGTCCGCAGCTTCCGGGATATGGCGCGTCCGGTTGAACTTTCCGGGGATACACTGAAAGATTTGGTCAGCCGGAAAGTCAGGATCGGCGATTGGGAGCTGAGTTGGTCAAACCAGCCGGGGCAAACGGTCGTTGAAGCCATCGGCGTTTCCGGCGAAAATAATAATGACGTATTCCGCTTCACGTATAAAGGCGATGATATTGACAATAGCACCGCCTTATTCAGCGAGCTGGCCGCAAATGACGGTGCCGTACTGAAAAATTTGCCGGTCGAGAGAGGCGCGGCAGGCGCACAACTTGCCGGGTTGAAAGCTTCCGAAGAAGCGATAACCAGGGAAGAGGAGCACGCTACCGGGGAGAAGAGCACGTATTTCCGGGACGGACGAGCGCTGCGACTGGTTGTGACGGGCAATGACGTGTTTGAGCTTTCGTACGGCGGACTGAAAAGCAATCCGATAAAAGGAAGGATCGACGCCGAAAAGAGATACGAAGAGATTCAGTACTTACTCTCCGGACAGAAGAGGTCGGCCGGGGTTACTAATGAGGTGTTGACCGGACGGATTGAGAAAATACTCAATGATTCCGGGGAAGAAAAGAAAAAGGAAGAAGTGAAGAAAAGCAGTGTTTTCAGAGTGAACCTGGTCAGAAAAGTGGCCATGGCGGCGCTTTCATTGATTTTTGTTTTCAATATCGTCGCTCCCGCCCTTGCGGCTTCCCTTCAACCGGAACGGCCTGCGCTTGTTGAGCAGCAAGAACAACAGGATAGGGGTGTTCTCAATGCAATAGAAGAAGCCGTCGATAATGTAATTCCGGTACGGGAAATCAGCGGTGCTTCCGAAGCGGTGGTTTCCGCCGCCGTTGCCGACCGGGTTATCGTCGAAGAGGGCGACACCCTGTGGAAGATAGTCGGCGATAAACTGACGGAATATCTGGGCCACACGCCGACCGGCGCGGAAATTCAGCGGGTTATTAATAAACTTGATTTGAATAACAGGAATGTAATCAAACCCGGGCAGGTCATTGAAGTCAGCGGCGCAATTAAATCGATATACGAAGGTGTCACGGATGAAGTCCGGCAGGATAAGAAAAAAGTATCGGCGCAGAAAGACCGTGAAGCGGTCGTAGTTGATGAGTCGTTGCAGGGAACGGTGCGCGGCGGGGAGGATGAGGGTTTAGAAGATGGCGAGGTGGCGGAAGAACAGGAAAAGGGTGTCCTTGATGCAGCCGGAGAAGCCGTCGATAAGGCGATTCCGGTCCGGGAAATAAGCGATGATGCCGCTAAGATAACAAAATCGATATACAAGGATGTCAAGGAACGCGACGAAGCGGTAAAAAAGAGCGAAACGATATCCGACGCCGATCGCATGGCTCACGAGATATTGAAGTCACGGCTGTTCCAGGAACAACTCGGGCACATCAGCAACGAACTTAACAAGCCCCGCAAGGTGGTGCCTCTGGTATCAGTTTCTGCGACTTTTGGGCCGGCGAAAATCGGTTCTCCTTTGCAGCCCGGAGGTTTATTCGGTATTAATTTCGGCGGCAAGGCGGGGGCCTGGTTTAATTTTGGTCAGGCAGTACAGGGTGTTGTACAGGGGGTTGTAACGCACGCGGCATCGGTTGTCACGGTGGTGCCGGCAATTACCGATTTATTGTCAAAAGTGTGTGATGTTATTTCCCAGAAGACATATAACGATCTGGTTGAAAATGGCGGGGTCCTTGAAATACAAGGGCAGAGGATCAATATTCCCTTCATTCTGGAAGCGGGGTTGTACACTACATTGAAAAATTTTAAATACGATCCTGAAACGGGGAACTTGATTGACCCCGAGTCCGGATACGCGGTGGATCCCGCTACGGGGAATGTGCTGGACCCTTCAGGGAACATATTGAAAAGTGAAGAAGATATTAAGCGTGCAGAAGGAACAATCGTGAAATTCAGCGCCTTGCTGAACAAGTTCGTCGAAGATGTCAACAAGGGGCTCCGCGGCGAGAACCTCAACGGTTTCCCCGGTATAATTTTTGCCGGGAAGAAATTCCAGGACGCTTTTTATGAAGCGGTTAAATTGAGAAACGAAAATCCGGATCTTATGTACTATCTGACGCGCAACGGAGAAAGTGTTTATATCCTTAAGGTCGATACGAAGGAATTTGAAAGGTTGAAAGGAGAGGATAAGGATCCCTCTTCCGCGATATCGGTTGTTGCCGAAACGCTGATGTTCCCGAAAAACCAGAAGGGGGAAGTCATTACCGAGGAATTTGCCAGGGAAAATGATTTATGGATTGAAGATCACGCCGTGGAACCAATCTTCATTCAGGAAGGGGCAAAGCATTATCTTGAACAAATGACCACGTATGGCGGTGAAACCAACGCGCGGGGGGACGTAACCGTCGAATACAAGAACTTTTCTGATATTGTGCTCGGCCTCAGGAGCGGGCACGAGAAAGACAAGGCGTTCTACAACCCGGCAACGGGGAACAAAGTCATTCCCTCCCGCTACATCGCATTGATGAAGGATGCGATGGAAAAAGGCATTACCGGCAAACATACCTTTACCGGCATCGTTAATGCCGACGGCAGCGTTTCGCGGAAAATAGATTATACTCTTACCCCAAAAGATCAGGGACGGGTGCTGTATCATACGCAAATTGACGTCCCTGTAGCCCTTGAATACAGCACTGAAAAAGGGAAATCGCGGCTTGTGTACAGCCTTGATGAAATCAGTGATATTTACGCACTCGAAAAGGACACCGCCCTTACCTACGTATATACGGATGCGGCGGGAGTGGAGCACGAGAAGAAGGTCGAACTGACGAAAGGAACGGTGGTGCGAAAAGAGGGTGATGCATTTTCCGTTATCGAGTTCCTGGCCAGAGATGCGCAGGGTAATCCCGCCATGGCGATAGAGAACGACGGCACAATTTTGCAGAAAATGGAGTTCCTGTTCGGAATAAAGAATAAGCCCTTTCAACGGGGGAATGCGGTTGCTCCCAGGAAAGAAGAGAGAAAAGACGTGTTCGTTGAATTGGAAATCGATCCGAACTACACATTCGTTGCGCCCAGCCTGGAGAAAGGGGTGGTGGAATCCCTGCTGGGCGATACGGTTAAATTTGCGCTGGCGATGCAAGGTAATATGCCGGCCCCGGGAGTGGTGATCGGCGAGCTTTCCATTGGGGGGACCGAGGAGCCGGAAAAATCTTCAAAACCTATTCATCCGCGTGGTGAGAAGAAGGTTGTCAAGGGTCTCAAGGATTTTTATACAAAGCAGAGTTTGCCCCACACGTATGATTTTAAGAGCGGGCCCGAAATACCGAACGAGGGCGAAAAACCTACGATAGTCATCAAGAAAAATGACGGCGCCATTCACACCGGGACGGTCGTGTTTAACAGTAAGTCCCCGGAAGTGAAGCGGATTAAGGGTGAGAAGAAAGGATTGGGAACGGTATATCATTGGAATCAGAAATCGCGGTCGGCGACAATGGATGATTTAGGCAGGCCCATTCAGCGCCTCAGGGATATAGCCCATTTTTTTGATATCGAAAGCGAAGAGAAGGTTCTGAACGATATGGGGCTTTTCCGGGAAGGACAGGGCAAGAACGCGCTCTATTACGTGATAATTAACGGGGAAAACGTTTACCTTAACGCCGATGTCGTCGACGGCCAACTTCTGGCGGACGATAAGGCCCTTGATACGCTTGTCATTCTGTCTCCCTCGGATAAGACTTTCTCGGTTCTAGATCCCGGCGAAAAAGGCAAGGTGGAGTTGGATAAGATAGTTGCGGGGCTGGGGGCTTTTTATCCCGCCGCCGAATTATATACGTCCGTAGACGAGTTGATTAACGTTAAACCCGTCAAAGCCGAGGATGCGTTAAGCAGGGAAGGTTTCTCCACCTATGTCGACAACAAGGGTTGGCTTCGCGCCACGGAGACGTATCAGGGCAAAAAACGGGAATACATATATAAAACCGGCACGGAAATGAAAGCCGCCCTCGACCCCATTCTGCGCGCGAATATGAACGAAAAAAAGCCGTTGCATGAATATGATTTGGCCGGTTATGAACTTTTTTCCGGAACAAAAGGCGACGGTATTTACCTGAGCGCCGATGGAAAGAATTACATGATGAAGAAGGGCGGGCGCTACTATACGATGGGCGATACTATTTATACGGGGATGATACGGGCCGTCTTGGGGAAGGAGGATCTGAAGAAATACGTTTCCAAAAACGGACGTACGGCTGAAAGGCTGCAAGACGGCGTGTATGTTAAGAAGAATGAAAAAGGAGACGACTATCTTCGCATTGTCAATGGCGTGCCCTACAGATGGTCATCGCTGCCTGGCCAGAATATGAAGGTCGATAAAATGAAGGAAACCGGGCTTGGGGTGGTAGTTCCCGATATAGGTACGGCAAAAAAAGGGGCAATCTATCGCGTTTACAGGGCTGAAGAGCTGGAAAATGTCGACGGAGTAACGTCGCGCCTGGAAGGGAAGCCGGATAAAGACGGGAATCGTCCGATCATCGTGAATGTTAATGGCGAGAGGTATATTCTTGAGGGCAGATATGCCAAAATAAGAAAGGCATATCTCGACACGAAAGGTGTCGGCGGTTTCGTCAGAGCTTTTATGCCGCGGGGCGACCGTGCGACAAAGTATACGCTGACGAGCGGGGGCGTGTATGTCGGCAGGGAGGAAGTCAACGGGAGAAAAGATTATGTAAAAGAGATAGGCGGAAAGTATTATCGTTTTTACTCGGCAAAAGCGGTTGCGTCGATGGAAAGTAAAGATATTGAAAACTGGGGTGTTGTGCTGCCCGATATCAGGGCCGTAGGGAATGCAAATGCCGAGTTTCCCGTATATGATGTTGTTGAACTGAATTCAGAAATTGAATCCGTAACCATGTTGGAAGACGATACCGTTTCGGTTCGCCTGCGCGGCGTTGCCGTCCCCTATATATTTGAAGCCGGGTATGGCATCACGGCGATTCTTGAAGACGGCAGAAATATCGATACCCTTGAAAAATTTCTTGCGGGCAAGGGGGAACACGTGCTGCTAAGTAAATTCGTCCCGGCGGCCCGGCTGTGGGATGGATTGAAAAAGAATCCCGTATTAATCAGGTGGCTCAACGAGAACCTTGCGGTACTGGAAGGGAAGGCGCTCACTGCCTCCGGTGCCGGATTGACAACGACGCAGGCGAACGCCGTATACAAATTCCTCTTCACCCAGTTGTACAATGAAAAAGGGAAGAAGACGCCGATCTATGCCGACCCGCAGCTCGGCATAAGCAATTTGACGGCGTTGATGACGTTTGTCAATGCATCGCGGGACAACGATAATGCCGGCATGGCGGCATACAACAGCGTGTACGGAGCCGGGCTGCCCATCCCCGCCGGCCGTCTCGATACGAAACATCATATCACGTTTTTGAATCGGCGGTTATTTGACAAGCGCGGGGTAGCGGTTACCGCCGGGAAAACCCCTGAAAAAGCATCTGCGGCTATCGCTAAACTGGTCCGGGATGCGATACAACTGCAGAAACTGGGGTATCACATAGTCGAGGAAGAACCGGTTACCGTGGGTGGAATGTTACAGAAAGTTTCGGGCAAGGCAACAAGCATCAACGCTCTTCCCCGGGAAGTGCGCGATGCCGTGAAGGGCATCCGCGGCGTTACGATCAATGATACCACGGAAGTGCAGCCGGTATTCACCCAATCGCCCACGGGCGATATCCGGAGGTCCTACTACCTGGTTGACGGCGTGAATGTGTGGGAAATAATGTCGATCAAGTATGACGGCGACATGATATCCGTCGTCACCCTTAACATTGAATTTAACCGGGATATTAATTCGTCTTCTTTCGGCGAAGTGTTAAAATCCTATAGAATGACCCGGGATTTTCAGATTACCGCAACCACCGAATACGCCGGATTGAAACCGGCAGGCGGATTGTTCGCTGATCTAAAGAAAGCATATAAAGATTCTTTACGGGACGTCCAGGGGAAGAGCGATGAATCGATAAATTTATGGGAGGGGTTACAAAAGCTTGGTATTGACGAAAAAACCCCGCTGGTGGTTGTCACGGAAACGCCGCGGCTGCCTGAAACCGTCGACGGTACGGTGCGGTACTCCGCTACACCGGGAAAACCAAATTTAATATATTTTATCGCTGATGACTGCCGGGGCCGTGAGATCGCGAAGGAATTCAGTAACGGCGATACCATGGTTGATATGTGGTGGCTTGAGGGTGTAAAAAACTTTACGTTGAATTATGACAGGGTACATGCCTCGGTGGACTTGCCCGAGGGTGTTATTCCGGGCTATTTTGTGGTGTCCAAGAAGGGCACCAAGGAAGTGGTCATTTATAGATCAAAAGTTGACGGCGACGATGTTTTGAAAAATGGAAATGAATACTATGTGTTTGGTTCGCGGCTGAAACAGAGCATTGTATTCTCGCCGGGCGGTAACCTCCTCGCCGAAAGATATTTCTTTGCCGTTGCATCACCCGCGAAAGGCATTGCGGGTGTGGCCACGTTGGGCGGCGGGGGCCTAACCGACGCGGGCGTTTTGAGCGCTTTGGGAAATGCATATCTTGGCATGGAAACAGCCTATTACGATCCCCAATATCCCTTCCTTAAACCGATCAATTCCGTCCTTGTCGTTGATGCCTCGGTGGCCAAAGACATCTTTAAAAAGGGGAAATACCGCGGAGAAAAGGGGATCAAAGTTAACGTAACGGCCCAGGGGGTAAAAAATGCGCGGACCGGTGACGATTACACCGGCGCGGTGTATATGGTGATCAGAGACAAATATACGGTCGATTTCCGTATCGACAAAAACGGGGAGCAACTCTTAATGCTCACCGTCAGGGAAAGCGAGGGACTCGACCTCAGCAAGAAATATATCCAACGCTATGAGTATAAGGCCAAGGATGGGGCCATGGAACTTATAACGAAATACCGCCCCAATGTGTATAAAGAGTGGTGGCAAGGAGCACAACCTCTCTTGAAAAGAGTTTTTGCGATGGGCGCGGCGTTCCTATTCTTGTTGTTCGTTCCCGGGCCGGTCATTGCCTTTTTTAAACGAATCAGACGCAAAGGCGGCGCGATTATCGGCATCGCCCTTGCCGCGATGACGTATGGCCTGATGAATACGCCGGAGAACGCCGGTGCGGCATCGTTAGCCGATAGCATATCCACCTCGGCGGGGGCGATGTCCCCCGGACTGATAGCGGGTGTGGTTGCGGCAATAATTGCGAGTATCGCCGTCGGTGCCGGAATGATGAGGGGGAGGGCGAAAAAGAATGCGCCGGAGCTTATGTCGGCGGCTGATACGGCGGCGGAAAAGGAGAGGAGACAGGAAGCAATAGATACGGCATTGCGGGAAATCGATGCGTATCCGGATTACGGTTTCCCGACGGGGGTTTACGGCGGCTCCGGCGAACTGCTCCAACAGGGCGCGGTTGAAATTGCCAAGGCCCAGGTAAAGAAACAGATCGCGGCCAAGCTCGGCAGGGGTGAAAATCTTGAAGAAATATTGAATGAGTATTTCAGGGATTATGTTGTCGGCTGGCTTCGGCCCGTTAGGGGGGAGGAAATGGGAACACCTACCCTTCAGGATATGTACCTTTATTATGTTATTACCATCGTTGGCGCTAATTTCTCCTGTACCGGCCCCAATGTTAAGGCCTATCTCTTCAATCGTACCAGGAACATGATTGCCGAAGGAAGATCTGATGAAGCGGGTATGTTTGTCGCGGATGAAGTCAAGATGTGGAGCGGCATACTGTTGAAAAATGATAGCGGCGCCAAAGGCTCGCCGAAAAGCGAAACCGACAAGAAAGACCGTCTCATTTTCGATGATGTGGAGGAATTTTTTAGAATGCCCGGTTTTATTGCAAAATACGAGAACGGCGGACGCGAGCGGATTAAAGCGACGGCCGGGGATAAGGCGATATTCCTTACGGACGATCTCCGGAAAACGTATTCCGATGTTTCCGGGGGATGGTTCGGCTGGAAGGGGATGGTGCAGCTCCTCCAGAATTATTACTGGGTTTTCTTTGGCATTGCCCTGGTGTCGTATCTGCCGTCATTCGCGTTTCTGCCGCGGGACACCTACACGACTGGCCTGGTGGGGGGCGTCATCGCGTCTATTCTGGGGAAAATAGGCGTCAATGTGGGCATTAAAATGATGCAGAACAAGCTTATCAGTAAGGAAAAGCCTATTTCCGTTGAAGAGAGCTATCTGAAAAACACCGAAGAGAAAAAGAGTATCCTTACTGCGGCCAGAGGGCCGAAATGGCGGGCGGGAGGGGTGGTGGCCGCCACCCTTGCGCTGAAGGGAATTTGGAACTGGTATATATGGGGCCTGATAAAAGTACCCCTCTTGACTCTCTGGCATTCTTCCTATGGGTCCACGACCTTGTTTTCATACCCATTAGATTTCAACATAGTCCTCGTCGGTGTCGCGCTGCTCCCGTTCATATTCTTCTTCTTTGTGGACATATTTGCGTTCTTTTATTTCATTCAGGCGGTGCTCGGCTATGGCATCGGAAAAGTTCTTGGCGTCAATTACATCCACCGGTGGAAGAAATCCATTGGGGGCGCCAGCGTTGAATCGAAGTTTGAAGAGGCGATGAAGAATTTCCAGGAAAAGATATTACCGCCCACCATTACCGGCACGGACGGTGCTCAGCGGCTGATGACGGATCCGGAAAAGGATATTGCGGCGGCGAAAGCCTGGAACATGATTGTGGAACGCTTCTATAACGATGATCTTTGCTCGCAAGCCGAGAGAGACCGGTTAGTCTACCATCTTGCCGGCGAAGGCCCGCGCGATTACTTGTCGGGCAGGATTACCGGGACCCCGAACCTGTCGAATGCCCCGCGGAATGAAAGAGTGCGGAGAAGACTGTATCATTACCTTTCGACGTTGTTCATGGATATGGAGAGAACGCCCGTCTGGGACCAACTCTATACGTTCAGTGTGCTGACGCCGGTCAATGACGAGGTCATCATATATCCTTTTTCCGATCATACGATGAAAGAGCAGTATGAAGGCTTGAACCACGCATATCCCGAGACCGGATCTACGCTCCTGACCCATATTATTACAATCTACCCCGATGAATGGGCCAACTTTATCCAGCGATTAAAGAGTGAGAATAACTACCATCCTGATTTAATTCAGAAACTTGAGGATTTGAAATACGGGGAAAAGCTCGTTTTTTCTGACGCGACCGCGAAAATATGGGAACTTGAAAAGCAGTGGGTTACTGCTTCCGGCAAAAAGGACTATAATGAAATAGAACGTTTGAGAGCTGCCATCGAGACGTTGCAGGATACGCAAAAGCACAGCGGTGAGTTTGCTTTGATAGAGGAGATTCGCCTGTGGGCATCGTACCGGTATCAGCCGTTCTCGCGGACGGTGCGCGGCATAATGAACTATGCCGATATGTATGATTTCCTTGCCCGGGTGAACCATCCGGCGCCGGAGAGCGTTGGGAAGGATAGCTTGAAAGAATATGAGACGGAGATCGAGCGGATGGTTGACGGAAAATTCGAGTATATCGCCAGCGAGAAGTATATTAATCTCGATACGCGCGACCTGGCTGACCAGTTTCTCAAAGATGATATCGAAATCATCTTTAGAAGATTCCCGAAATTCAAGCTGGCGTGCATTGAATATCCGGTGGCGGGCAACCCGAAAAAAACCGCTATCCGGGGGATGTTGCTGCAGTATAAGAAAGGCGATCCTACCGGTGAGGAAACGAGTAAAGATCTTATTGCCTCGGTTATCAAAGATACCGCAGGGAACATTACGGGGCGGTTGGTTATAACCGAGATGTTCATTTTGCCCAGCAACCCCTTTGTGGGCCAGGGGAAACCGATGATGCAGAACCACCTGGTGCGTTTAGCGTCCGGCGAAATTTATCAGTTTATGGACATGAATCAGGACATGTATCTGGAAGAGACGTTTAAAGGGCCATCCCTGGCCGAAGAATTTCGCAAAGACGATCACGTGGCCATAGTTGGTTTTCCTGAAGATATCGTTACCGACGTTTCCACGACGGTCGGCGAGTACCACGCTTTTGCCGATAGGACCTTCGTGAGCATTGTTCAGAGAGTTCTTGCTTTCATGGGTATACGATTCCATTACGGACACCCCGATTTCCTGAGAGCGGACTTTGTTCGGAACCTCGGACTGATCATCTCGACCTACGTGAACGAAGATATCAACGGCGCGTACAAAGCGCTGATGTACGGAAAAAAAGTCATTTACCGGGAGACCATACAGGCGGCCAAGGCGCGCGAAGGCGTCTATGCCGGACTCATCGGCATCAATCTCAAATTCTCCGCCGGCGGCTATGAACAGGCCCTCAGCCGCGTCATTGCTCGATTCAATACATCAAAAATCGTCGGCTGGACACGGGCTTTCGCGCATTATATCGGCGCGATAGGGTATTATATAAAAAAGCTTCCCGTTGCCCTGACGGTTACGGCGAATCTTGTGGCAATAGTGTTTCTGGGTGTCAGCGCGTTCGTCTCGTTCCCGTCGGAAGCCATATTCGGCTTAGTGGCGATAGGGATGTCCCAGGCGATCACGATCCCGGGTATAGCCCAGGCAATGCTTGAAGCGGGAATATTCCAGGGCGCATGGTATTTCATTAAGTTGTTTCCCGGCCTTGTCCTGTCGTTCGGTTCCTTGATATTTAATGCGTTTTTTGTCGGCGGGATACTTGCCGTGACGGGGAAAGCCGACTATGTGAAAACGGGCAGGCTGTGGGGCCTCCTCCATAAAACTCCGTTCCTGCCCATGTTTACCAGCGAAAATCGCAATAGCGGCGAACTGTATGGGTTGATTGATCGCGGTGGGTTGGACTGGGCGGTCATGAATTTCGTCGTATCAATTGTCGGCGTATTGCTGTGGCATAACCCGGGGCTGATCTGGTCGGCATTCTTTCTCATCCTGCCCATAGCTTCGATTATCACCCCGGTGGTGCTTAACCCCGGCTCCGCCACCGTTAAGGCGGGCGTCGCAACATGGGTGAAAACCTATGGGGCCGATCTCAAAAGCGCCGTACAGAAAAACCTGATGTATAAGTCCTATGTGCCTCTGGCGATCCTTGGCGGTTTAGGTTTTCTATTCGGCATCTTCCCCCTCGCGAGCATCGGCGCCTTCCTTGCGCTGTATTTTCTGCCGTCGGCGATAACCAACAAATTATTCTTCGGGCTGTTCGGAAAAACTAATTTTAGAGAATCGATGAATTTATTAATCAGTTCAACTCTGGTAATGATCATTGTGGTGCCGGTACTGTCCTTACTCTACTGGTTGGCGCACCTGCCGTCGCGTCTTTTCGGCGGCGGATGGGAATCGAACGGCACGGCGTTCAAAGATGCGTACACGTCATTCTCTCCGCCGCCGGGCGCCAACGGCCAGGCGCTCTCTCAGCTTCTTTCTGACGAGGGACTGGAACAGGAATGGCGTGAGACGCCCGGAGCGCCGCGTACAAAAGATACCGGGAGAGGCAGTGAGGGGGCCACGATTATCGGTAGTATTGTCGTTGCCGCGATGACGCTGCTGTTGTCGACGGCGAACGCCGACGCGGCGTCATTAATCGGTACGGTATCCGATTCACTGGGAGCACTGACGCACTGGTGGTGGATGGGCGGTTTGGCGGGCTTGGCCGCGATGGTAGTTCGGGCCGTTGAGAAGGTGGCGCCGGTCGCCGAGGTTCCGCCGACGGCGGAGAAAGAACAGCAGGGGGGTACGGTTGCAGCTTCATTCAATGTTCTTGTCCATGATATAACAGAATTAAGGGAAGTATTTCATGAAGCAGAACAGTTTGCAGGCCTTGCATACTTGTATCGCGCCCGGAAACTCTATGAACGCTCCAAGGAAATATTTAATGCTGAAGGAATAGACAACGAAACAGTTGAGTCAAAATTGCTGAATATAACGAATAACATGCGCTCAATGGAAAATGAGAAAAAAAAGAGGGTCCTCATAAGCGTTGAGATAGACCGCCTTGTGCAAAGTGTAAACAACGGCACGGTAACAACTGAAAAAGGGATAACTGAATTAACGGACAAAAAGAAATTACTCGGGGAAGTACTTGATGAATATACACATAGTTTAGAAACGATTAAAAAGGATGCTAATGAATTACGGACGGTATTGGGGAAATATTCTCAACCCGAGATAAAATCAGTATATGAAACGCTTGAAGACGGATTGAAGAGCGTGGATTCGCTTTATGAAGTTATTTTGAGGTATCGTGAAAACAGATTCTTTGAACTAAAACCCGAGAAAAAAGATATCATTGACTTTTTACAGGTTTATTTATCAGATAAACGCAATGCTATCAGTTCAGACTATCCTTCGGTAAAGATAGTCGATGAAGGACTGGATAGAGATCCTTTATATGTAGAATTTGACAACAAACAAATGTATACGGTAATTGATAATCTCGTGCGCAATGCCATTATCCACGGGTTTAAAAGCGGTGAATATTCGGCGGGGGACGGCAACAGGATAGTTGTCAGTCTTTCGGTAAAAGGCGCGAATGCTGAAATCCGTATCGCGGACAATGGCAGGGGAATGGCGCCTGATGTGCTTTCAAGGATATTTGAGCCGTATTTTACCACAGAGAAAGAGTCCGGAAAAGGTACCGGTCTCGGCATGGACATAGTTAGAAAAATCATAGAAGCTCACCGGGGTGTCATTGATGTTCACAGCACCGCCGGCAAAGGCACAACGTTTACCATCACCCTGCCGTTTGCCGGTCGCCAAACAAAAGAGGGCGATAAACTTTCGGAAGGATCTCGCGATTTTACCGTAGGTCAGGCGTTATCCGTGAGCGTTGAACGGGCAGTTGCTCTATTGCTTGGGGTTGCTACTGAAAAACTTTTTAAGGAGCTTGCCCGGCTTTCAATCAGTTGTGGATCTGCGCTGGTCAAATTCGGTTTTCGCGGCGAGAATGACAAATTCCTCCTGAAAGATGAAGAGGTGCGTGAACGCGGTTACCAAGATGCCGTTGATGCAGTGAAGTCCTTCGTCGCAGCAGAGGCGATCGGACAGGGCATTGCCGCCGGGAAAGTAACCGTTAAAGTAAGCCGCAATCCTGCGCTCATGAGCCATGATGCCTGGGCGCTTGCGACCATGGAAATAGATGTTAAAGCAGGCGAAGCCGCGCTGTACCTGCACGAGGCTTTCCTCAAAGGATTGCAGAATAAATCTCCTCCTGAAATTAAGGAGATCCTGCATCTGCTGGCGGTGCACGAGGTTGAAGAGTATCGTGCCTTGAACGTTGCAACCTCCCCGATGTATCAGGAGTTCGGCGGTTTCCTTGAAGAGCATGGTTTGCCGCGCAACTCCGAATCTTTCCATAGATACCTTGAATCAAAAAAATCCCCCCAAGTAACTCTGGTTACGTTTGCCGAACAGTGTATCAATACCCGGGAAGCTTTGAGCGCCCTTCTTTTTGAAGAGGGCATGAGAGCAAAGGTTGCCGCGCGTACCGGTTTTGATATCGGCACACTGGACGATCCGGTCGACTACTACCGCAGTCTTACCAACCGCACGTTCCGGCTGGAGACGGTAAACGGACGGGAAGTGATCAGGAATACTACCGAGAACGAGGAAAAGAGATGGTTTATAGGGCAGCTTTTAAGCACGCTGGCGTATGAAAAAATCAATTCTCCGCAGTATCGCAATGCGCTGGCGATCTGGAATCAGATCGGCGGGTTTTCGCTGGACGAGAGAAATCCTGAGTTATGGCGACGGGTCATTCGCGAAGCGGTAAGCCTGGGCGATATTCTTTCGATATATGGCAGCCCGGATTGGAAGCAGGCGCTGAAAAATATTCCGGAAAGCGCATGGAAGCTGCATCTTCTCAAATTGGGGTATATACAAGGAGCGGAGAACGTTATCCCTGAATTTGCAACCATAGTTTCCCGGTATGCCGGCGCCGGGGAGTCGCGGAACAAACTCATTTCGATTATTGCAGCATATCGTTCGGATGAAGATCCCGCGGTGCGGCGTGCGGCGCATCAAGCGTTGCTTGATATCAAAGCCGGTATCTTCTCCGTTGAACTCGGCATTAACCAGGAACGGGTTGTTATAGAGAACGTGGCTGTTGCAGGCACCAGAGGCGGGTTCTCCCTTGAAGCGGATATTATTGCGGATGGGCACAGCGTTGTCAATGCGGCGGTCAAGTACCGCAAAAATGGCAGCCGGGATTGGGAGACCGCTACGATGACGCAGCTGGGGAACGATCGCTGGACAGTTTCTCTTTTCCCGGGCAATCCTGAAGAATACGAATACACGATTGAGGCGTGGGTTGATGATCTCAGCGCGCTGGTCAGCGGCGCGAAAAAAAGATGCGAAGCCGTGAGCAATGCGACAACGGATATGGCGAAGGATATCAAGGAAGGGATCGGTTTGTTGCGGGAAACAGGCAAAGATTTTGGCGATATCATTTCCCGGCTTGAGCGGGCGGCCGGCGCGGCGGATATCATGAGCAGCGCTGTGTCCGTCCTCAACGATACTAAATTTAAGACGGAGGTGAAAGGGCTGTCGGTCAGCGCATGGCTGGTCGAGGTTGTCAAAAAAATCAGTGTTATACGCGCCGCTCCGGGCGATATACAAAATGATGTTGAAGAGATCAGCGGGCTTTTAGAAAATATAATTCGTGACCAGAAACCTCCGAAACGTGACGAAGAACGCATCCGTGCGTACGCGAACCGCTTGGCCACGGTGAAAGATTCATCCGGCCGGATTCTTGCCCTGCTCAATGAACCTGAGTTTTCCGGCATTATAAAAAAATATGTCGTAAAATCGAACGTGATGAGGTATGAGGATTATTATCCGTCGCTGCGGGTTGGCGTTGGGATTGACGGCGGGGTTTCTCTCGCCAAGGAAAGCATACCGTGGCTTACGGCAGTTGCTCCGGATGTTAATGACGGCGAATTCCCGGTAGTAGCCATTACCGGTAAAAAATTTATCGTGAACGCGCAGCTTGTCCTCGACAAGGATGCCGTGCAGGACGTCAGGCTCAAATACCGGAGAAAATGGCAGGGAAAGACCTGGCGCAGCGTTCCCATGGAATACCGTGATGACGGCACGTGGAAGGGTTCATTTGTGCCGAAAGATCCCGGCCGGTATGAATACACGATTGAAGTAAAAAATGGATCGCGTACCCTGCGGTATGAAGATCATCGTTCTCCCCGGGAGCTTGTTGTCAACCGGCCCCAAGCCCGTTCCGCCTCATGGTATGAGTTTTTTCCGCGCTCGTTCGGCGGTTTCAAAGACACAAAATCGATGATTAAAATACTTGACTACATCGAGCGCATGGGTTTTGAAACTATTTATCTGCCGCCGATACATCCGATCGGCCTTACGAAGCGTAAAGGAGCGAACAACAGTCTTGAGCCGGGCAAGGATGATCCGGGTGTTCCCTGGGCTATAGGAAATACCGCCCAGGGCGGCGGCCACGACGCGGTCAACCCCGAGCTGGGCAGCCTCGACGACTTTACCTGGTTCATCAAGGAGGCGCGGCGCCGCGGGATTGAGGTAGCAATCGATTTCGCCATACAATGCTCTCCGGACCATCCGTATGTGAAAGCGCATCCCGGCTGGTTCTTCATGCGTCCCGACGGCACGATAAAGTACGCGGAAAATCCGCCCAAAAAATATGAAGATGTCTCGCCCATAAATTTCTATCCGGAAAATGAAAAGGAGAAGGAGGCCCTGTGGCGTGAGCTTGAACGCGTGGTGGAGTTTTGGATCGACCGGGGTGTTACGACGTTCAGGGTGGATAATCCGCACACCAAACCCCTGCGGTTCTGGGGATGGCTTATCAGTGAGGTACAGAAAAAGTACCCGGAGAAGGGTGTTATATTCCTTGCGGAGGCCTTTACACGGCCCCGGATTATGGAAATGCTTGCCAAGGTTGGTTTTACCCAGTCCTACACCTATTATACCTGGCGCACTTCAAAAAATGAATTGGGCGAGTACATCGGGGATCTCGATAAGATATCCGATTATTTTACCGGTAATTTCTGGCCGAATACGCCTGATATACTTCCCCCGCATCTCCAACATGGCGAAGCCTGGCAGTTCAAGATGCGGGCAGCGTTGGCGGGGCTGCTTTCTTCAGTGTGGGGTATATACGGCCCTGCGTATGAACAGCTTGAATCAAGAGCTATCGCCGGCAAAGAAGAATATCTTGATTCCGAGAAATACGAACTGAAAAAGTATGACCTTAACAAAGAGAGCATAAAGGATTATATTGCAAAGATCAATGAACTTCGGAAGAAATACCCGGCTTTGGAAGAGTATCGCGCCGTCAAAATAGCTGAAACGAACAAGGACAACATCTTTGCATTCTGGAAAGCAGTTGAAACAGCCGATGGAAAGCGCGACATGGTGCTGGTTGTCGTGAACCTCGATCCATCAAAGGGCCGAGACGGGAACGTTGTCATTCCCCTGGATGAGATGGGCATAAAGTACGAAAACCTGCCGGGACAGATGCGGAACCTGTTTACCGGTGTGGATGTTGCTCGTGAAGGCGCATCGATGAGCGTGAGGCTTGACGAACAGAATCCGGTAGGTGTTTTCCATCTGACTGCGGAAGCAGCAGGTAATCTTGGCTATTATGAGATCGATACCACGAACTTTAAATTCTACAACGATCGCGGCACGCGGGATACAAAAGAATTATTTGGCAGGCTGAATGAAGATGATAATAAAAAACTTATTGAAAGAATCAGGGGAATCAACGAAGACAGAAAAGAACAGCGCAGACATCCGGTAACCGGCATATATCTTTCTCCGGCAGTCAGCGATGCTGAATTGAAGGAGTGGATACAGACCGGGAAGGGAAGAGTTTATTCATACGTTTCATACGAACAGACGCTCGACATTATGAAGATGGATGTCATCGCGTATAATTATGCCGGCACGACGCATACGGACGATATCCTGAAAAATCTGACCGGTGAAGAAAAGAAATGGCTGAATGATTTCTTGAAAAATTCCACTACGGAGCGCGGTATCTATATAGCTCCGGAAATAACGCTCGGTGACGTAAAACAATGGATTTCCGGCGCGGGTAAGGATACTGTAAACGCGCACATAACTTCCGCAGGAAAAACGCTCAACATGGAATTAAAGGAGAACGCGCTGCAGGAGCGCCGCGATAAGCCGGGAGTACATGCACCCAGGAAAAATATCTCGTCTAAGATTATGGGTTTTGCCATTGCCGCGCTGACGCTGCTGGGCCTGATGCCGTCGCCGGCGCACGCCGCTGGCATGATACCATTAATTGATACGGTGTTCAGCTTGCCGGCCATAGGCATAGTGACCAGCTTGACCGCGGCGGTAGTTGGGATTATCATTAGTAGAAAGTCCGGTGAAGGTGCCGTTGGTTCAGACCAGAGGGACGCAGGGGTAGTCCCGCCCGCAGGGAAGGCGGGTCCTATCACCGGTGTTCCGCTGACGGCAGAAGAAGAACAGCGGTTTAAATACGTTGGGAATACGGTGGCAAGTTTCATAAAAGCGCACGCGTTGCCCCAGGGTCAGAAGCTTGGGGAGATACTTGCGGATTTAGGAAAGGTACGCGCGGGTCCTGCGGGGAGTAACGCGGCGATTGGTGACGGGATTTTTTACGTTGACGGCAAGGTACTGTCGAACCCGTTGGAATTGGCGTTTACGCTGATGGAGTTTTTGGGGGTGAGTGGCCACGAGGGTGCTTTTATTGAGGCGGCAATTGCGTCTGAAAAGAAAACGGCGAGGACGCAGCAGAACATAGAGAATGAATTCAAGAAGATGATTGAAGATCAGGCGAAGAAATCCGGCAACGGCGCCGCCGATTTTGAATCCGGGTATAAGGAATTGAGAGAACGGACGGCGCGGAACCTTGCGACGATAGCGCTGCGCATCGGCAATGGGGAGATAAACCCTGCGGTGAAGGTTCGGGTGAGCGAGACGGATGGCGCGGTTGCGAAGGTGAAAGAGAAGGTAAAGATCGGGGTGTATCCGATAGCGGGGAACCCGATGCACTGGACGCATACGCTGATATCGCTTGACGCAATTGCCCAGTACGGTTTGGACAAAGTGGCGTACATAATTTCCGGACCGGATGACCGCAAGCCGATGTTGGGGGGTACGCTGGAGCACCGGCATACCGCGTCGCGTGATATATTGGAATCGGTTCTGGGCGATTTTGTGCAGTATTCGCGGATAGCGATCGACTATCCGGACGGGGCGGACGGGGAGACGAACATCTTCCGTATTCTGAACCTGAACAATGGCCAGGAGATAGATGGGTATTACATGGTAGGCCAGGATCACTACCAGGCGTATTACAAGAAGGAAGGCCCTGACGGCACGAAGATAGATGATGAAACCAGGCCGGATACGTTAAAGAAACTGCAGGATCCGAAGCGGTTAGCGCTGGATAAGAGGTCGGATAATCACCAAGTAACGGCTATTTTTCTTGGGCGGATCGAAAAAGGGAAAGTGGATCCGTTTGATCCTGAAGTGGCGGTGAAGGCGGGACTACCGGGAGTAGGGTACATTCTGCCGTACGGGACGGAAATGTCCTCGACGAAGATTCGCGGCGCGATAGCGTTGGAGCATACAGAGGACATAGATAACCTTACCATATTGCCGCACCAGATATACGAATACATCGAAAACAACCCCGAGTACAAGCTGGAGTTGATGGGGGTAAGTTATGAGGGTAAGACATATTCGTATGAGCGGACGGTCAAAGCTGGGTTGTATGAATTCATAAACAAGGATAAAGAAAAGATATACGTCACTACCGTTAAACAGGAAACGTTAGGCGAGATGGGTACCCCGGGTAAGGAGTACCTGTATCGCGATACAGTGAAGATGAAGTCTAAAGAGGGGGTAGTTGAGTGGCACGTCTATGAAGGCAAGAGCATATACGAGCGGATTGAGTCGAACGGGACGACGAAGGCGATACACGGGCGGATGGTGGAAGATTTGAAAGGGATGGCGCGTCAGGCGGGGTTGAAGGAAGACCTGAGCGACGGTACGCAGCGCCAGTTGTTGGATCGAGCGGAGAAGTCGCTGGCGAAGATAGCGGATCGGCTGAACGGGAAGGAGATAGACCCGACGGTACGGATACGGACGAGCGAGAGCGACCCTGCAATAGAGCCGAGCGACCGTGAGGCGCGGGTTGGAGTATTTCCGATAGCGGGGAACCCGACGCACTGGGCGCATGTTATCAGCGCGTTGGACGCGATAGCGGAGCACGGGTTGGATAAGGTGGTGTACGTGATAGCGGGGGTGGATGACCGGAAACCGATTCTTGGGTTGACGCAGGACGACCGGCACCGGTTGTCGAAGGAACTGCTGGAAATGTTGAGCCCGTTGGTGGAGTATTCGCCGATAGCGCGAGACACGAGTTATGACGGTGAGACGAATATTTTCCGGATGATGGAGTTGAATCCGCAGCAGAAGCTGAACATGTTTTACATGGTGGGAGGAGATCACTACCAGACCTACTATAAGGGTGCGGACGGTAACGACAATCTGGAGAAGCCGGACACGCTGATGAAGCTGGTGAACAACAAAGCGAACCCGGTGTTTAAGTTCAATAAGGGAACCCACAAAGTATCGGCTATTTTCATCAAGCGCGGCGCCGCAGACCCTGACCGGAGCATAATACCCGCGGGACTCGAAGTGCAGTTCATTAACGAGTTCCCGGTAGACATATCGTCGACGATCATCCGCAACGGTTTGAAAAAGGGCGGCGACTTGTCGACCCTGGCGATCCTGCCCTACCGTGCCTACCAATACATAAAGGCGCACCCCGATTATGAAGGATATATCACCGAAACGAAAAAAGTCGGAGATACGGCGACTGGCGGCATCGTGCCCAAGATTATCGGCTTTGCCATTGCCGCACTGACGTTGTTGGGCCTGATGGCGCCGCCGGCGCAGGCCGCCGGCATGATGCCGTTAATCACTACGGTATCCAGCCCGCTGGGCATAGTGGTCGGCATAGTGACCGGCCTGCTCGGGGTAATAGCCGGGATTATCGTTAGCGGAAAGTTCGGAGAACGCACCCCCGGTTTACCACAGGGGGATGCAGGGATAGTCTCGACCGCAGGGAAGGCGGTGCCGGTCGCCGGCGTTCCGCTGACGGCGTCGGTGAAATCGTTGAATAATACGTTTGTCCGGGGTTTGCCGCTGTTGATCGGGAGATCGCTGCGTTTTTCGATGGATCCGTTAATGGAGCGCCTGGTTAAGACCGAAGGCGGGGCCGATCTGATCGGGAAATCTTTCGTGGCGGTAACTCACGAGATTACTCCCGAAACCGGATACAAACTCTTCCTGATGCGTGAGATGGGCATGAAGGGAGCGACGGCAATAACGATGACGAATGAGCCGGCGGGCGGCGTGAAGGCCGATGGCCGGCTCCAGGTGCGGCTGGGGAAGAACGATAACCGCTATTTCGACGTGTACGTGGTACATAACGAGTTGAAGAACGAAAAAAATGAAACGATAGGCGAGGTGCCCAGCATCAATCTGGTGCCGGTGCAAACACGCGATGACGATGGCAGCCTTATCGACGGCGGCCGGGTCGACGAGAATATTTTGCGGGGACGGGGTGCGCTGCAACTGATCGAAGGATCGGTTGAGGACACGAGGCTGCGGGATTTTCTGTGGCAGAACGGTATTCACCTCAACGGCGCGGACATCCTTGAGCTGGGGAGATCGGGCGAGTTCGCTAACCCGGCGCTTTACAACGAAGCGTCATTGAGCAGGGTTTTCGGGCGGACGATGATCACGTATAACCCGCAACGGGATGTTGAACCGGCGTTCGTGAGCGCCGCTGACGTTGAGAAAATAGAGGGTATTAATCAGGACACATTGGGCGATGTAACGGAAAACGGGCGCGTGAACCTGGAGCGGCTCGGGATAAAGATGGCGGGGCGGGTCATCGGCGATCAGGAGCTTATCAACGCGCACCCCGATTGGGCGGCGAAGATATTTAACCAGAGCAATTATAAAAGTTTTGTGGAAAGTTTCTGGGGAATGGTCATCAACGAATACCGGGAAGGCGTGAAAAACCATCCGCAAGCGGAACGGATCGAGAACGTGCGCGAACAGGTTATCGCATCATCGCTGCGGGATGAGAGCCTGCCGAATGATCCGGGGACCGGGAAATTGGATGATCTGCCGAAAAGGGTAGAAAAGAACATAGCAAGGCTGGGGACAGGCGAGGTTGAAGTCGAGGGGTTGGGCGATCCGGAATCAGCGGAGCCGTACGCGGGCAGGATCGGCCTGGTGAATTTCAGCAGGGATCCGGTTGGCAGTAAATTGATCCGCGAAGGGACGATTGGCAAAGAGTTGATGTTTGCGCAAGAAGGGGGCACGGGCCGTATTATAGATATCGCGGATGAGGACCGGCGGCAGACCGGGATGGCGAAACTGGCGTTAAAGGAATTGAACGCGTTTGCGCAATACCGGGAAGAATACGGAAAGTTCAAGGAAGAACAGGCGGCATGGCTTAACGGTTACGCGCAGGAACGGGCAGGTAAGCTGGCCGCAGCGCCCGGCGAGCGGGATCAGCTGGCTGAGGCGCTGAAACTGTTGCAATTCATGTACGACAGGCAACTGCGCGAATCGATGCGTTTGCTAAAGGCTGTCGGCGGAGGGGCGATCATCACTATCGATCTGAACGCCCGGAATGCTTCATCGGCTGTCGGCGCGATCAAACACTGGCTGGGTTTCGGGTTCATGGGCGTCAAGATCAACATCGGAGAGGGTGTATCTTTGAGTGAATCGTATATTGCGGAACTCAAGGGTGCTACGGAACGGGCGCGCGCGGCCAGGGTGTCGGTACAACTGCCGCAGAATGCCGCCGCGTCCCTGGCCGACCGCCTGCGGCAGGATTTTGACGTCGTGGGCCAGAACGTCAAACAGGTGAAGCTGTCGCGGAGCGGCATGAGCGCCGAGGACGTGGCGGGCATAATCCAGAAGGCTGCGGAAAATAACCCTTCGGCGATCGTGCTTGGATTCGGCGTGTTGTGGGGCGAGGCGCTGGATCTGGATGAAGTGGTGCGGGACACGAACAAGCCCTTGCGCGAAGTGATCCGCATGCCCCGGGAAGGTGACAGGGCAAACAGATTCGGTACGGCCGCGGTGCTGAAAATGGCGCAGGCGCTGTCTGCTTTGGCGAAGCACATTATGAGCCCTGAAGCGATGCATGAAAGAGGGTTTACGGATGGGATGGTTTTTGCAGACGCGGCAAAGATCAATGCCCGCGCCTGGGATTCGATGAACCGGGCCGAGAGCAATATTACGCTGCATTACGGTGACGGCAGCACGCGCGAAGTCTCCGGCAGAGGTATGCACGCGTTATTGAAAGTGCACGCCATAATGGCCGCGGACGCCAGGCAGGGGCGTGTGGCTAAAGAATATACGGGTACGGAGCTGGTGAGCATGGCGTTGCAGGCCGTGCGCGGCATGGAGGACGGAGAAGAGAAAGATGCGCTGGAAAAGAAAATAAACGCCTTTAGCGCGGGCAGCGACGACACCAGGCATCTCGCGAACACGGAGATGATCGGTTTCGTGTACGGCATGCTGGGGAACGCCCTGGCGAGGCGGTACCTGGACCAGGAATCCAGGACGATGCTGCCTGCCAACACGATGGACCGGAAGCGCCTGATGGCGGTGCTGCTCCTGGCGGACTCTCTGGGCATCGGCATGGACGAAATAGATGCGTTCCGGCAGATGCCTGCGCAGTTGGGCGGTATAGCGCAGCGGACGCCAAAGACATTCGCGGAGACGGTTGCTTATATGCAGGCGAATGCGGATAAGAACAAACAATGGCGCGCGGACCGCATGTACGCGGAGATGCTGGCAATGATGAATCCGATGTTGAACGCGATGAGCAGAAGCGGTTCGATGACGGATGCTTATGCCGGTGACAGCAAGGAAGCTGCGGCATGGGCGATCACCGAAACGCTGAAGTTGTTGCCTCAACTCGATGATTGGAAGAGAAAATCGTTCGTGAAAGAAACCAGGGACATGTTTGATGGAATCCGCGTGAACGCCGTACATGCCATGGAGGGCGCCGGATAATTCCGGCTCGATCTTTCGGTACTACCCAGAAATAGACATACCCAGAAATAGCCATTGCATTGTCCGGATTCTTAAATTATAATATAAATATTAATGTTTTTTTGAATCCGGCTCAAATCGCAGGCTTGTGACGTGCGGTTTTTGCTATAAAAAAAGGCAGGAAAATGCGTAAACTTAAGATTTTTTTCGTCAACCACTGGGTCAAGGTGCTTATTATTCTCATAAGCATTGCCCTGGTAATTCTGACAATCTATGGCTTGAGCACGCTTGAATCGTTTTACCGCAACATGACGCTGGCGCAGATACCGCTGCAACTGCTGCTGACCGGTGTCAATGCTTTTATTTTCGTATATTTCTACATGGCCGTGTTTCGCGGCGGGTTCGGGGGGCTGAAGAAATCGAGAATAAGGATGGACGACATTAAGGTGCGTTTTAAGGATGTTATCGGGCTTGAGGCGGCAAAGAAAGAGGCGGCGGAAGTCGTTCAGCTGCTGAAAGACCGGGCGCAGGTCAAGAAGATCGGCGGCAAAGTTATCAAGGGTCTGCTGCTGATCGGGCCCCCGGGCTGCGGTAAAACCCTCCTTGCCCGCGCCATCGCCACCGAGTCGGGCATACCTTTCATATCTATATCGGGCAGCGAGTTCGTGGAGATATTTGTCGGCGTCGGCGCAAGCCGCGTCAGAAAGTTGTTCGCCAAGGCGCGTGAATACGCGTATGCCGAGGGCGCCTGCATAGTGTTTATAGACGAACTTGAGGTCATTGGCCGCGGCCGGACGTTCTCCTTCATGGGCGGAGGGGAAGAGACGAACAGCACGCAGAACCAGCTGCTGGTCGAAATGGACGGCCTCGACAGCGCAAGGCATAACGTCGTCGTCATCGGCGCGACCAACGCGGCGGAAGACATCATTGACAAGGCATTGCTCCGTCCGGGACGCTTCGACCGGAAGCTCTACATCAGCCACCCGAACCTTGTTGAGCGCGAAGAGTTGTTCCGCTTCTATCTCAAGAAGGTCAAATACGACGACAAGATCGATCTGCAGCGCCTGGCGAAAAAATCGGTTTATAAATCGCCGGCGGATATCCAGAATATCATCAAGGAAGCCGCGCTTATCGCCACGCGAAAAAATAAAGATATCGTAGGGTTCGATGACCTGTCCGAGGCCATGGACCGCATCGACCTGGGCCTCGAAACGCACATCCTGATGACGCCCCAGGAGAAAGAGCAGACGGCCTATCACGAGGCGGGACACACGGCGGCGCTCTACTTCCTGCATCCCACCGACGACGTTTTCAAGGCAACCATTAAATCGCGTGGGCCGGCGCTCGGGATGGTAAGCCATCATCCGCGCGAGGAACTGCACACGCACAACCGCGAGAAACTGGTCGCCGATATTATAGTGGCCCTGGCCGGTTACATGGCGGAGAAGATACGTTACGGCACGACGTCGACCGGGGTTGCCAGCGATTTTCAGAAAGCCACGCAGATCGCCCACGCCATGGTGTGGAGATACGGCATGGGGACGAGCGGCATCATCGGCGATTTCTCCGTGCTTCCCCAGAACGAGATATCGAACGTCCTGAAGGAAAAACTGAATAACGAAAGTATCGTCATACTTAATAATTGTGCGGAACGGGTGGATAAGTTTCTAAAAACTGAATGGCAACTGGTAGAGGCTCTGGCCAGGGAGCTGATTGAGAAAAACGAACTCGATTACGACAATATCGACGCGCTCTTCAAATCGCTGGGCCGGCAGAAAGACGCTCCGGCGCTGTTGAACGGCGAATCGGCCAATGCCGGTGCCGCGCCGGCGCCGCAGGGTGTGTAGTAGAAAATAAAAGACACCGTTAAACGTAAAATAAGGAATGTAATGTGATTCATAAAAGAATATTTAACTTGGCAATTCCCGCCAGCTTGCTGCGGGGTTACCGCTTTCCTCTCCCCTTGCGGGAGAGGATTAAGGTGAGGGGTCGTGTTAAACGCGTGCTCCGACAATTTTCCCCTCATCCTAACCTTCCCCCGCCAGGGGGGAAGGAACTTACGTATAATGACAAGCCCATCAAGGGAGAGGAGGAACAACATAATATCCCTGTCAAAGGATTATTGACGTTACTATCCATTGGTTTAGTGCTGCTGCTCAACGGCTGCGGCCCGAGTTATCCCGGGGATAAGATAACCGATGCCGTCAAGCGTGTCGTAAAAAAGGAATATAAACTCGAAAGCACGGCAAAGCTCTCCGGCGACACGCTGTATCTCGATGTGCAGCTTGCCGGGTTGAACAGCACCGAAACGAAAGCGTTGTCCGGTGTCTTCAAGAAAGTGCAGGGCGCGGTGCTGATCATTACCCGGGTGTGCTTGAGCAGCGATGCAAAGATCCGTTACATGGTCGTTACCGCCAGGGACCCTTCCTGGAAGCTGGGGATGCGGATTATCCAGCGGCTCGACGACGTGAAAGCGCTGCTCTACCAGAAAATATCGCACGCGGATTACGAGGAGCGCCTGGTGCTCGAGATAAACGGCGACGTAGGGTCAAAGGATGCCGGTTCCGCCGAAAACCCTAAGATGATCGATGTGCGGGAATTTGTGGGGCGGCTTGTCGTCTCCCAGATAAATATGCTGGGGCGGACGAACCCCTTCCTTTCGGTCATCCTGGGTAATTCGCGCCTTGAATTTCTTAATTATACGGACGAGGAGCTGGTGGTAAAGCTGGGCAGTTCACTGTCGCCGCAGGCGCTTCCTCTGTTTGAAAGTATTATCGCCAACCAGTCCAAAAAGACCATCACCAAATTCAGTCTCCTGCAACCGAAACGCATAAAGGTCCTTGGAGAGAACAACCAGGCCTTTTCGATAATCCTGCGGCACTGAACACCACGCTAATGCATTGTTAAGTTAATTTTTGTTAGTTTTTTGTAGGGACTGTTCCCCGAACAGTCCGGCCGTTTGACGGCATAAAGCGGCGCGTTCGGGGAACGCGCCCTACGACTTCCTTATGTTGTTATCATCGGAGTGCCTGAAAGGTACGACTTCCTTAGATTGTTATCAATTGGAGTACCCGCTCTTGCGGGTACGACTTCCTTATGTTGTTATCATCGGAGTGCCTGAAAGGTACGATTTCCTTGCACTATCAAGAATTAACTTTACAATGCACTAGAGTTCAGGGTGAATACTATGGCCTATGCGGGCAGGTTTCGGCAATTAAATAAACAGGCGGCAGGGGAACGGGCAGTTGTGCGCTCAAAATCCGGACTTATGCCGCTGCCGTCCGCATTAACGCGCATTATCGCCGTCATTACCCTCGCCTGCTTCGTCACCTCGTTTGTCGGCGAACAAGCGGTTGCCGCAGTTGTCGATATGGCCCGCGAAACGCGGCAGCCCTCCATTTCTACGGACGACCTCGCCATTCCACCTACCGCCGGACGGATAACCGGCGCCCGCTACTGCGGCAGCCCCACCGTCGTCATCAATATTCAGGACCTGCATTGCCATCCACAAGTCCAAAACAACATCGCAAAAATACTTTCGCTGCTGGACGGCAAATACGCGCTGCGCAACGTGTACATGGAGGGGGCTTTCGGCCAGGTTGACACCTCGTGGCTTTCGTCCATACCGGACAAGGCCGTACGCCAGAGTGCGCTGAAGACATTGCTTGCCGAAGGAAAGCTGACCGGCGCGGAATATTATTCCGTGTCCGCCGGCCGGCCGGACCTTATCGTCGGCCTTGAGGACCGGGACATGTATCGCGCGAACGCGTTGCGGCTTGCCCGGCTCCTTGAAAATAAGGCAGCGATCGACACGCTTTTGGCCGGTATCGAAAAAGACGTCCGGAAGCTCAAAGAGGACTACTACAACGATAAACAAGCCAGGCTCGAGTCGCTCGTACAACGGTACGACAGCGGCAAACTGGATGCGCGGAAGTTTTACCGGAAACTGAAACGCTATGCCGACAAACTCGGAGTCGATTTCTACGGCTACCGGAATATTGCCGGCTACCTTGCCTCCAGGGACATTGAAAATGAGGTGAATTTCCATCGCGTGGCGCTGGAATTGAAGGAATTCATCCTGGTGCTCAAGCAAAGGCTCCCTTATGCCGCCTACAATGACCTTGCCCGTGAAACCGACAACTTCGCCAAAACAGAGGCGCTCTTTACCGCGCTGCCTAAACTTGCCGCGGCGCATGGCGTTGCCTTCGGCGCCGGTTATCCGGAACTGGTCAAATTTTTTTCCTTCCTCAATCTAAACAAAAAGGTCAATCCGTTACAACTGGTTTACGAAGAAAAGAAGCTCGTCCGGGAAATGGAACAGCAGTTTGCCGAAGACGACAGCCAGCGCGAAACCGTTTTTCTGGCCGATTTCGTCACTTATTTGCAAGACTACTTCCATACGAGCATCTCGGCCGACGGTTACGCCTATTTCCGGCAGAACTTCGAGCAGTTTAAGCTTTCCTGGTACCGTTATATCGGCAATGACCGGCTGCAGGCGATCGAAACTTATTGTACCCTGTTGGACGAGTACTACGGCGTCAACATCGAACGGAATGCCTGTTTCTTGAAGAATCTGGGCGTAAAAATGAGCGGCCCGGCGGACAGGAACGATGCGTCGCCCTACATCAACGATATCAGCAAGACCGTGGCATCGCTTGCGAAAGCCAAAGACATCCGGGTTGTCGTTACAGGCGGTTTTCATACCACGGGGCTTACGGAACTGCTTGAGCACAACAACATATCCTACCTGGTCGTCACGCCCAACGTTACCGATGACACCCGTTTTTCCAGTCAGGTATATGCGAAGCTTGCGAAAGAACAGGCCCAAATACTCTCCCAGTTATTTGCTTTGGTGAATATCTCCCAGCACCCCTATCCCGAGCGGGCAGTTGAAATTATACGGGCATTTCTCAATTCCGGGTTTACGCCAGAGGAGGCGGCCACAAAAATTCAGGAGTATTTTGATCATCACAAGGCCGAAGGCACGGTTAACTTCGCTTTGGGGCAGACAAAAGATGGCAGATTCCCGCTGTTCCTGCGCGTTGTTGGGGTAGCCGGCAAGGAAACCGAGCGGCGGTATAACTGCCAGCTTCGCGAGGGCAAGATCACCATCGCCGATGAAGAGGCGGATGGCGGGAGTGTCCAGGGAAAGGATCTCGTTCCAGTATCTCCCGCAAAAGCGTTAAGGTCGCTCGTTTCCAGGGCAATGCGGTTTTTATTGAACAATGCAGGATTATTTATTGTGACGGTTGTAATGGTAGTAAATTTTGTTATCGGTGCGCCCGGCCAGGGTATTGCCGCTTCCTATGACGCAGGCTGGCAGCTTCCCGGAACACCGTTTGTGCGCAGTTACCAGGTGACGAATGACACCCGCGTTAAACCGGAAGTGCGGGAGTACTTGAAGGATTTTGCGAACACCTACGATCAGGCGTTGCGAGTTATCAATTTATTAAAAGATGGAGATACCCGGACGGCATATAACATACTGGCGTACCTCCGCGACCAGGCGCGGAACGTTGACGGCATGCCTACCCGGTCGAACAAGGAATGGGAGGTCGGCACGGGGGAAGTCGTATGGGCCGGCATAGCTGCGGCGCACTATGCTTTCAGTACCGGTGATTCCTCGTTCGATGATTTTCTGCAGCGCATCGATGCCTATGTTCTTGGCCGCCAGGCTCCCGAAGGATATATAATGGGAGGCTCGAAGGTTACATGGTCGGCGACGGAGCATAACCTGGACACGCTGGCGTACCTGACAATGCGTATTAATATGAAAGGAGAAGCGGCGACACAGCCGCTTGTCCGTGCGCGGATGAAAGTCGCGGCCTGGCTTTTGAGCAATTATAACCGGCAGGAACACCGCTTCAATGCCGGGCTCAACGACCCCGCGTTCGTTACGGACACGGCTTCCTGGGGTGTTGCCGTTCTTGATGCTGTCCGGTTGATGGATGCGGCTTTTTATAAGGCGTCGGGTCTTTCCGGCATTGACGGGGCGGGCTTATTGGATGCCGCAGAACGTAGAACACGTGTTGATAACGTCGAATACACATTGCCCGGTGGAAAAACCGGGACGCTATCACATATTTTCCGGTTCGAACACGATGCCGTAAGCAGCGAGTTTTCGGCACAGATGGCGCTTGCCTATGATCTTTTGGGCCAGAAAGGCCCGGCGAAAGAGATACGGGACAATCTCGCCCGGATTAAAGTTGAAGGGAAGCTCCTGTATGCCCCGGCGCCGGGCGGAACGATCCGCAACGGTGAGTGGGGGGCCTTCCCTTACCCGTCGGCAGCAGCCACCGAGTGGTACGAGTTCGCCTCCAGGAGAATGAACCCCTTTCTTCTCGGAAGCGCAGGCGGAAAGGGAACAGTTGCGCCTTCTATCGGCCAACAACAAAAAGAGGCGGGGACGGTTCTTTCATGGACGGGTAATGGCTACGGAGGCGCTCAGTGGGTATCGGTAGTGGCGCAACTCAAGGCCCCCGTAGATTTCGGGGGTTCGGATACGCTCGTTATGGTGTTTGAAAATGCTCCCCAGAGTAATTTTGAGATACAAGTGAAGGGTGCGGACGGCCGTATTTTCAGCGGGCCGACTTATCAATATAAACCGGGAGATAATCGCACGACCTTCCGCTTCAAGGTATCGGATTTTCCCGGTTCAAACGGGAAGATATCCGAGATCGTCATTGCCTGCGGGGAAACGGTTAACGGCAGAAAATTAAACGAAACCAACACACCGAAACAGCCTTTTACTATCCAGCAAATTACCATTGCCCATACAAAGAACGTTTCGCTGGTCAACCGCCTGGGGATGGCGGCCTTCTCCGGTGTGAGCGCGGGGCTCCTGTCGCTGTCGTTAATGAATCCTCCGGTACTGGCGCTTGGCGCGCCGGTCGCGGGGTACTATTTTCTCCAGGCTGCCTATCTCGTTCGCGCCGGCTGGCGCCGGGCGCCGCCTGACGCTGCCGGTTTTACGGAGAAGCTTGCGCATGTCATTTCGCTGGCCCGTTCAGGCCGGCTCACTGCCGCCTGGGTGGAAAACGGTGAGATACGAAAAGACGAAGAAATATTTTACGATCTGCCGGTGTGGTTGCAGAACATCATCCTTGCCCACGAAGAGCGGCATCTCGCCTTTGGACGGGATCATCCTTATCTTTCGCTCGTTCCGTTCGCCGAAGAAGCTGCAGTATCAGTCCTCGAATTAGTGACGTTGGTAAACGCCGGGTTCAGGCAGTTGTACTCCCCGAAAGCAGTTAAAGCGCAAGCATATCTGAGCGCAGCGGAAGGCGAGAAGCGGCTGCTGGAAGTATTTTCGCGGAATGGGGGTGGATATCTTGCTTTTTCCGATGTAGATAAGCTCAAGAATATGAATGCTTTATACAGCGGGCGCGTTGTTGATTACGTGATAGACCATTATCTGAACCTGCTGCACAGCGCGGCTTCGCGGTACGGGGGATACGCGATGCGGTTTGGCGGCGACGAATGGTTCATTTATCTTCCGGAGTCGGTGGGAGATAAAGGCGCCGACATTTTGGAGGAAATACGGACCAGCACCATCAAGTCGATGGACCGGCAATACGGTGTTGCCAGGATTCCGCGGGAAAAGATCAGCGACAAAATTCGTGACCGGATCAGCGCCTATTCTTCGCCAACCGTTGATGTTAAAGTTGTCGCGGAGTTAGGTACGGAGTATCTGGTATTGTTCAATCTGAAGAACGGGGAGGATCTGCAGGGGGCGTTAGAGGAAATAAACGGAGTTGCCGGCGTAGATTTTTCGCTTGACAGCGAATATAACGAAGGATGGTTTCTGCACCCGACCCTTTCGATGGGGGCTATTGATGCGGGTAAGGTTGCCATTGCTCACGGAGAGAAGGCGACGCAATATTTCAAGCGGCTTCGCGGCTATCTCGGGGTGTCGCTTGCAAAAGCCAAGGAAACGCGGAACAAACTGGTTTTTGGCACAGCCGAACTGAGCAGCAATCACAGCGGTTTTACGATACTCAAACCGGGTGTATCCGTTCAAAATCTTAAGCCGATAGCTTCCATACCCGGCCAGGATGCGGTGCGCAAAGAGATTGGCCACATATTCCGGGAGATGCCCGGGGAGTTGAATGTCGTTACGGTGCTTCCGTCGTACGAGATTGCGAAATCGGGTATACGCGGCCGCGGTTTTAAGGACATCAACAGCGAGTACGGGCATCTCGGCGGCGACGAGATGATAAAGTTGCTGTATGCGGTCATTAATGAGGAAGTGCAGCGCGCCTTTCCCGGGGTTGTAATCGCGCGTTCTCCGCCCGACCAGTTTGTGATCAGCGGGATACCTCTTCGATCAGCGGCCGACCATAAGCTTTTGACGGGCATATTTAAATCCGCAGCCGATAAAATCAACAAGGACAGCGAGGTCAGGGTTCAATTCGACATTCTAAATATTACCGGTGAAGATGCTGCCGCCAGTTTTCACGGAGGCCCGCGGATCCCTGCGGCGGCGCAGATATTCGAACGGATTGATGAAGTGCAGAAACTGTTAAGGTCCGGGGGTGTCGGCAGTGAGCTTGTGCAGCGGATGAGGGTGTATGACGCCGATGATGTGTCTATACTGTGCTATGATCCGAAATTGCAGGAGAGTCTCGATGAGCTTATCCGGTTGCACGAAACCGGGCAAAGGTTTACAGCCCATGAATCGATTATGGCCAGCAGGCCGCAGGCACGCCGGATACAGGAAACGGTTGCTGCCGGGGTGGCACAGACGTTCAGCCCGCTTAATCCTCTTAACGCGGCCGGCTATACCGATATCTTTACGGGAAAAGATCAATTGTCCGGCCGGCCGATCGTATTGCTTTCCCGCATGCCCAGTATAGACAAACTGGCAGGGTTGAGCAGGCAGGATGTCGGGGCGTTTGGCATTTCGGTCGGTATGCAGGGGAAACACATATTTAACGTAGATATCGCCGTTCCCGGACAGCAGGAACGGGCAAAGATAGCCGTTTACCTTGACCACCGCGAAGGCGATGTCTGGAACCTCGGCCTTTTCAGCGATACCCTTCCGGCCGAGGACGAGGCATCACTCCTGATGCTGCTCGGCAGGGGTTCCCTGGCCGTGCTCCGTCGCCTGATGTCGGACCGGCACTTGCGGGAACGCCTGCGTTCTCTGAATTTTCCCATAGGGGAATATTTTGAGCCGGGTATTATTGAAATCGAAGATAGCAGCGCCGTGCTGGCGCACCCCGAAGCCGTTGATGATGAACTTACACGGTTTCTGCCTTTCATCAAAACCCCGTTTGTCTATTCTGTCGATGATACGGAAACCTTCCGTGATGGCGCAGTGTTGAGCCGGATTATCGCCCCCGCCGCCTTTGATCGCATTACCCGCGGCGGGATGATCGACCTGAACCGACTTGGCATGCTGTTTGCCGATATGGTGACGGGCCAACAGGACGCGGGAAGCCGTTACCCTGAACTTAACGGTAATTTCCATGTTGTACCGCACGGATATATGCTTACCGATGAACAAATAAAGGGTACCTTGAAGACTCTCTATCTGCCGTTGCTGATTGATAAACAGGCGGACGGATATACGCGTCCGTCGGCAAACATTACACAGACATTACTGGTATCGATGTTGCCGCCGTCCGATAATCCGGAAAACCCCGACCAGGGTATCGGTAAATTAACCGGCCTCCCCGCGTATATGCATAAGGAGATCAAACCGTTCGGGGCGGACGTGGTACAGCTTGGCCCCCTTACCAAACCGGTCGCCGATTCGCCGTTCATAGCGGCCAGCCCCTATGCCGGCGACGACAATCTTATCGACTGGCTGAACATACCCGAAGTCAAAGCGATGCTTGGTGACGGCAGTATCACCCTCGGAGAACTGGCCGCAGGGGAAGACGAGACGGAATACGTGCAGCGTCATAACGTCAGCAGGCGGGGACTGGCCGTGGCAGGGAAGGTGTTCGCCCGTATTGCGGGTGAAGCGGGGCGCGCGGCCGGCCTCAAGCAGTTTGAAGAAGATAATGCCGTCTGGCTGGGCCGCTATGCAAATATAATGGCGGCGGCGGTCGTACTGGATGTTGCCGCGGACAAGATCGATGACGGCGTTATCTCGGCGGCCAGGGAGCAAAATCGCCCGGTGTTCGAGGAGACGGCGCGCATTCACCGGATGATGCAGTGGCTTTTCCACGGACAGTTGCGGGGTGTGCTTAATACCGTTCATGAAAACGGCGAAAAGGCGCTCTTCTGGATTGACGTCACCGACGGAAATTATGCCGCGCTTGAACCTGTCGTCCGGTACTGGTTCGCCAGGGGGTTTGACGGTGTCCGGCTCAACTTTTTGCCTGATGCCCGAACAGGTGAGATTCTTGACGGCGCTGTTCTGCGCCGTTTGAAAGGTGTTATCGCGCAGTGCAATCCGGAAGCCATCGTGTCGGTACGTCCACCCCGCGAAGCCGCCCCCGCATTTGCCGAAACTGCTCATCGATGCGGTTTCTACAGCATTCGCATGTTGAGCGATCTTATGGGGCAGAAATCGGTGACCGGGGTGGATTGGGTGGAAGTTGACGCTCCGGATTCCAGGCGGCCGTATTTAGATTCCGCGTACCGTAAATGGTTTGCCGGGAAGGAGACTGCGGTCAGCACGGAGTATCAGCGTTCCAGTAATTTTTACCTGAATCTTGTTCGTTCGGCTGTTTTCAGCGGAGCGACGTACGTCAGTTTTATGGCCGGAACGCTCTATGGCGACCGGGTTCCGGTCAGGGAAATAGACGCGGGCGGCAACGAGCATTTCAATTACCGTCTGCCGCCTGCCGGATCATCGCGCAGGGTGTTCGACAAGATTTTCGAAAGGCAGATCGCGGCGCTTGCCGTCCATCTGGGACATTCGACGAATCCTGATGACTTATATCGTGCGGGTTTCGGCATGGGGACGGAACTCATGCCCTCCGATGTTTCGGCAGAGACCATGTCGGCTCTTCAGGAAGAAGAGGAAATACACTTCACCGGCCCGGCGGGAGAGAAACGGGTGGTGCGTGCACCGGGACTGAACGCTCTTGTCCAGGCTGGCGCAATTGTACGGATGAACGACCGTGCCGCGGAAGCGTTGACGCGGACGGACGGGGAACTTTTCTTTGTCCTTCTCGCAGGCATATTGCAGAAAACACCCGGGATGAGGCGTGACGAATGGCCTACCGGCTGGCAATACATCCTTAAACTGCAGCGCCAGTTAAGGCTTACTAATGATGACCGTGAAGTACGGGGATATGTTTTGCAGCTCTTCGGTTTCGTGCGCGCGGTGAATGAAAGGTTGGCGGAAAAAGGGTACCGTGATGCAGGCGGAATGTTGCCGGAAAATCCGCGCGAAGCCGCGATATTCCGCTCCCTTATCAGTGTTACCGGCGCATTGGGTATGGATGCCTTTGAGATGCTGCGGCAAGAACGGAACGGTATGGGGAGAGTTCCGCAAAACCGCGACACCTTATTCAAAGCCGATGCCCAAACGGCCATGCTGCTGGATATTGCCAGAGGGGGTAGCAGGGATATAAACGCAGAGCAGGTATTGAAGGATGTTAAAGGAAGGTTGAACGGCGAGAACGTCGCTCTTGTCGTATTGTATGCCCGCGCGCTCCTTGCCGTCCGGGATGCGGAGGGCAAGAGTATCGCGGTTGAGAAACTGGAACTTATGGAAACTCTCAATATGGTTTTCGAAAGTCTTCTCAAGAACGGCGTTCCGGACGGATTATTGAGCGGCCCGCTTGCCGGAGAGGATGCCGAAAGCAAAGCCTGGGTAATCAGCGAACTGCTGAAACTCTTCGATGTCTTTGCCGAACGGAACCTGAAGGCGTTATCCGACCGGACAAAAGACGTGTACCGGTTGTTGAACGGAGAGGGCATCGCCCGCATGCGCGGCGCCGGCTAAGCTATTCCAACTACACTAATCGCCCTCGCAGTATGTCCAATAACTTAGCATCTTTGTATTAGTGCATTGTCAAGTTAATTTTTGTTAGTTTTTTGTAGGGACTGTTCCCCGAACAGTCCGTCCGTTTGACGGCATAAAGCGGCGCGTTCGGGGAACGCGCCCTACGACTTCCTTGTGTTGT
>Ga0315281_10000492_pt1 | contig 54796 bp, 51 predicted proteins | sample YL17G07_0_MG_FD_204540 | JGI IMG/M metagenome (GOLD analysis project Ga0315281, IMG submission 204540) | Sediment microbial communities from Yellowstone Lake, YNP, Wyoming, USA - YL17G07_0 | ecosystem: Environmental > Aquatic > Freshwater > Lake > Sediment | place: USA: Wyoming | collected...
CCCGTAGTATTTGTGGGCCAGCCCCTGATAGAACATCGAAGAGCCGCACATGAATTTCCCTTTGGTGCCATCCGATGCTTCGTAGGTTTCTCGCCAGCAGCCGTTGCCCCTGCAGCCATAGCAGACCTGTTTCCTCATGTTCAGGCCGGGTGGACGTCCCCTGAGAATCATTGTGAGTGGCAGCGGCCCGCCGCTGGTATACTCGCGAATTATATCCGTAAGCTGTCGAAGGCCCTCCGGATTGGCCGCAGTTGGCTTGTTGCCGCCTCTGACCACGATGGCCTTCAAACTCTTAGAGCCCATAACAGCTCCGAAGCCCCCTGAACCACTGGCGTCCTCATCGGCCAGAAGACTGGCAAAGAGCACCCCATTCTCACCGGCGGGGCCACAGGCCACAACCCTCACCGAGCTTCCCAGTTCCCTCTTTAGAGTGTCGCGCACCTCGAAGATACCCTTGCCCCAGAGGGCCGAGGCATCTCTCAGCTCAGTCGTGTCATTCTGTACGAAGAGATAGACCGGTTTATCCGATCTGCCCTGGACCACGATCCCGTCATATCCGGCAAGCTTGAGTTGGGCGCCCCAGCTTCCCCCGAGATTGCAGGTGCAGAATTGCTCCGGGTTGGTGACCGGTGATTTTCCACAAACTGTCCACCTGGAGCCCGACAACCCGGGAAACCCTGCGAGCGGCCCAGTCATGAACATTAGCCGGCTTTCAGGATCCAGGGCGCCTGTCTGCGGTGAAACCTCATCCCAGTAGATCTTGGCAGCGATGCCCCTTCCGCCTAGAAACCTGTCGGTGTATTCCATTGTTCGTAAGTGTGCTATTTCGCCGGAGGATAAGTCCACCCTCAGGATTTTTCCGGCATATCCATATTGCACTGTCATCTCGCTCCTTTTCCCCGCATATTTAGAGGGTAGCATGAGCCCATCTGACTGTCAATCAGCCTCGTCGGTTCATTTCACGGAATGGCGAGTCTGCGAAAGCAAGTGTTTTTGGAGCACTTGGCGCTTACATTTTCGCTGAAATTAACTATCAAACTAAATGTAGGAAAGAGCCTTCTAGATGTTAGCCAGAGGGCTTTGAAATCTCATGTGCCCAATTTGCGCCCAACTCTTTTAGAATTTGTATGGTGAGCGATAGGGGTCTCGAACCTCCGACCTTCTGTGTATAAAATAGACGCTATGTAGCCATTACACTTACACAGCTGTCAACCGTCGGTATGGTTCTCAGCCGCAGCATCAGGTTTCTCGTGTAGTTTGGGGGGCCTGAAACCCATCGGGGTCGGGTGAACGTAAAGGCGACCTTTCGGTCGCCTCTTCATTTGTTTGAAACGAGACAAAAGTCACATACAAGGGTCACCCCCTAAGCTAATATCTCGTTATCAACAAAAAATTGGAATCGAGCTATCCAGCGGCACACGCAGAAATATCTTAATGAGAAAGGTGGTTAAAAAGAAATGCCTACCTACCAGTATGAATGCGAAAAATGCGGACACAAGTTTGAACTACAAAGGAAAATAGGGGAAGTCGATAGAGAGCTGAAATGCCCTAAATGTGGCGATGAGCATCCGCGAAGGGATTTCTCTGAATTCAACACATGTTCACTGAACACAACGTGGTCTTCTCGAGGTGGCGGCTGAGGCCCACGGATGTGGTGAGGCAGTTTGCCTCTTAGAAAAAATCCGACTGTATAATCTTGGGATAAGTTTGGAGGGCGGGTTTGAAACCTGCCCTCTTCGGTATTCTCCAACTGCCGCTTTTACCTCGGAAATTTGACTCTGCTACATTGGGGACTTAAAATTGAACATATCATAAAAGGCTTTGAGATGAGCACAAAAGGCTATATCGAGATCGACCACGAGCTTTGCAAGGGCTGCGAGATTTGTATTCATTTCTGTCCCAAGCACGCCATCTCCCAATCCAGTAAAGTGAATGCCGCTGGCTATTCGCCGGCTTCCTTTAGCAAAAACGATGAGTGCACCGGCTGTGCTATCTGCGCCTTAGTATGTCCCGAAGTGGCGATAGAGGTTTACCGTGGCTAAAGTCCTTATGACAGGCAACGCCGCCATCGGAGAGGCAGCCATCAGGGCTGGCTGCCAGTGCTATTTTGGCTACCCCATTACTCCTCAGAACGAATTGACCGAGTACATGGCTACCCACCTCAGCCGGAGGAAAGGCTGTTCCTTCATTCAGGCAGAGAGTGAGATAGCAGCCATCAATATGGTGTACGGGGCCAGCCTGTCCGGGGCCAGGACCATGACCTCTTCTTCCAGCCCCGGGATCAGCCTGAAGCAGGAGGGGATATCATATCTGGCGGCCTGTGAGCTACCCGCAGTTATTGTCAACATGTCCAGAGGAGGGCCCGGGTTAGGCAGCATCTCCGCCGCCCAGTCGGACTATTTCCAGGCTACCCGCGGCGGAGGCCACGGCGACTACCGCACCATAGTCCTGGCGCCATCATCCGTACAGGAATTAGCTGATTTCACTCACCATGCCTTCGAACTCGCTGATAAGTACCTGATCCCGGTGATTATCCTGGGAGACGGTATGCTAGGACAGATGATGGAGCCAGTGGAATTCAAATACGAAGCCCCGGAGGAACTGCCTATCAGAAGCCGCGCTCTGAGAGGCGCAAAGGGGCGACCCAGCAGGATTATCAAGACCTTCACCTCCAAACCGGCAGAGCTTGAGGAGATAAACTGGAGCCTGTTCCGGAGATACCAACAGATCAAGAAACAGGAGACCACTTGCGATACCTTTATGACCGATGATGCCAAACTTATCGTTGTGGCCTTCGGGATAGCAGCTAGAATTGCCAAAGGAGCGATCAAGACCGCCCGCTCAAACGGACTGAAAGTAGGAATGCTCAGGCCGATTACCCTCTGGCCATTCCCTTCGGAGAAGGTTCAGGAGTTGGCCAAAAGCGTAAAACAATACCTTGTCTTCGAGATGAATATGGGCCAGATGGTCGAAGATGTGCAACTGGCGCTGGGAGGCAATGGGGAGGTCTCCTTCTACGGCAGGCCCGGGGGTGTGATACCCACGCCCAGCGAGGTCTACAAAGTGATCTCCCGCCTTTACTACCAGAAAGGTCTGAAGTAATGGATAAGGTTTACACCCGACCTAAATCACTGAAAAAGGCAGTTTTCCATTACTGTCCCGGGTGCGGGCATTCCATCGTCCACAGGATTATCTGCGAGGTTATCGACGAGTTGAACCTTCAGGAGCGGGTTATTGGCATCCCACCGCCGGGCTGCTCCGTCTTCGCCTACCACTACTTCGATGTGGATATGGCGGAATCAGCGCACGGCAGAGGTGCAGCCGTGGCTACAGGGATAAAAAGGGCTTATCCCGAGGCAATAGTGTTCACCTATCAGGGCGACGGCGACCTGGCTGCCATCGGAACGGCCGAGACCATACACGCTGCCAATAGAGGTGAAAGGATAACTGCTATATTCATCAATAACGCTGTCTACGGCATGACCGGCGGCCAGATGGCTCCGACCACCCTTCTGGAGCAGAAGACCACCACCACACCCTACGGGCGCGATGTAAAGCTCGAGGGTTATCCCATCAAAATAAGCGAGATGCTGGCCTTGACCAAGGGCGCTGTCTATATCGAGCGCACCGCGGCGAATTCACCAGCCAATATTAGAAAAACGAAAAAGGCGATACGCAAGGCATTCCAGACACAGATAGACGACCTCGGCTTCTCTCTGGTGGAGATACTTTCCCCATGCCCTACCAACTGGAGAATGACTCCAATAGAGGCATGGCAGTGGATAGACAAGGTAATGACGAAAGAATACCCCTTAGGCATAATAAAGGATATAACCGGAAAGCAAGATGCTGATTAAGACAGTCTTCGCAGGTTTCGGAGGACAGGGCGTCCTTTCTATGGGCCTCAATCTAGCCCAGGCGGCGATGATGGAAGGCAAGCACGTAACTTACCTCCCTTCCTACGGAGCGGAGGTTCGCGGCGGCACCGCCAACTGCACTGTGGTCATATCCGATGAGGAGATTGCCTCTCCCGTCGCCTCGGCCCCGGAGTTCGTGGTAGCCATGAACAAACCATCAATGGTCAGATTTCAGAATCAAATTCAATCGGGGGGCGTGCTCTTGGTCAACTCCACCCTGGTGGATGCGGAACTCTCCAGGGGCGACATTGATGTCGTAAAAGTTGCCGCAGGTGAAATCGCCGACAAGTTGGACAGCCCCAAATCCGCCAACATGGTGATGCTGGGAGCATTCATCAAGAAGAGCAACCTGGTTTCCATTAACACTGTAATCGAAGAGCTAAAGAACACCTTGAAGAAAAAGGAGAAGCTGATCGCCATCAACGAGAAGGCCCTGATGGCAGGTTACAACCTGGTAATCTGAGTGGGGAGCAAAACTATGAGCGTAAAACAGCTTTCGGTGAGTCTGGACAATGTGCCGGGCAAATTTCTGGCCGTAAGTGAATGTCTGGGCGTAGAGGGTATAAATATCAGGGCTATCTCAGTAGCCGACACTTCAGATATCAGCACCGTGAGATTTGTAGTGGATGACCCTGATAAATGCCTCAGGGTTCTGAAAAGCCACGGCTATTCTGTAAAAGAGACCGATGTTATGGCGGTAGAGGTTCCTGACCACCCTGGCGGCCTTCAGGCTATACTCAAGCCCCTCAAGGCTGCCAATATCAATGTCCTCTATCTCTACCCCTATCTGGGCAGGGGAGAAAGCGGCCAACCCATAGTCATTATGGGCGTCAACGACACTGAAGAGGCGATCAAAGTCTTAAAGAAAAACTGGGTTCATACCTTCGGGAAAGAGATTTACGCACTATAGCTTCGCAGGTTCCGGCATACGAATAAACTTATGTAATGTGCATCGTCTAAACCCTGGATGTTTATGTCTAGCATGCAAGAGGAAAACATCTACCCTTAGGAGATGGGATGTACATCGGAAGCCTGAACCCTGCTTTTACTTGTTCCCCGACTCTCTGACCGCCACCCCCATGGTTCCTGGGCCGGCGTGGGTGCCCAGCACAGGGCCAACCCTTGTTAGATAGAGGGGTGTATCCTGGTGACTTGACTTTATGCGCTCGGCAAGAGCCTCAGCCTCTTCACCAGTAGTTGTGTACGACACCGCTATTTCACTCACGTGGGGGAAATCTTCCACAAAATCATAGAGACGATTAATAGCCTTGGCTCTGGTGCGCGCCACGCCAGCAAGCATAAGCTTACCGTCACGAATGGTGAGCAAAGGCTTAACTCTCAGCACCGAGCCCAGCAAGCCGTAACCCTTGCCAACACGCCCTCCCCTGACCACATATTTGAGGGTATCTAAAACCATTATAAGGTGCATCCGCGGGATAGATTGTCGCACCACCTCAGCCACTTTTTCCAAACTCGCTCCGGCTTTAGCCTCTCTGGCAGCAGCAATAGCCAGGATTCCACAGCTCATCGCCACCGATTGGGAGTCTATAACCTCTATATTGCATTTCTTACTAACAAGCCCTTTGCCCAATAACGCTGAGTTGTAAACGCCGCTTTCTCTAGATGTAAGATGTATCGAGATTATTTCGTTCGTCTCATCGGCAAGCTTATTATAGACATCAGCGAAGTCTTGCGGGGAAGGCACTGAAGTCGTGGGGAAAACAGAATCATGATCCAGCCTGGCGTAGACCTCATCCTCGCTTATGTCCAACCTGTCACGGTAAGATTTGCCTCCAAACAACACATACGTAGGTACTATCGTAATGTCCCACTCTTTCGCCAACTTTTCCGGTATATCTGATGTGCTGTCGACGACAACCTTTACTGTCATGCGGCTCCTTCAAGTCTATTTTACAATAGCCAGTCAGTTTGGTAAACTGCGTACCTGTTACGCTTCCATTGACTCAAACACAGACTGGGCGTCATGAAATCACAACCAATCAGCTTCGCTTTTGAAAAAGATGGTAGCCAAAGGCGGCAGGGTCATATCCAATGAGTATGGGCGGCCGTGAAATGAAACGGGTACAGCCTCAATACCACCCAGATTGCCGTGGCCACTGCCTCCGTACTCCCTGGCATCACCGTTCAAGAGCTCTTTCCAGAAACCGCCGCGCGGCACGCCAACCTTATAGTTGAACCTGGTTACCGGCGTAAAATTGCAGGCAACCAGCACCATATCATCTCCCGCTCGCCCCTTACGCAGGAAGCTAATTACATTATGCTCTGAGTCATTACAGTCTACCCACTCGAATCCAGCCGGGCTGAAATCAAGCTCATGCAGCGATGGCTCGCTCATGTAAAGATGATTCAGGTTCTCAACCCATCTCTGAAGGCCGGCATGTGGGGCATAATCGAGGAGATGCCATTCCAGGCTCTCATCGTGATTCCATTCTCGCCACTGCCCGAACTCTCCGCCCATGAAAAGCAATTTCTTCCCGGGCTGCCCATACATATAACCCAGGAGGAGCCTCAGATTGGCGAACTTTTGCCATGTGTCACCCGGCATCTTGCTTAGGAGCGCTCCCTTGCCGTGCACAACTTCATCGTGAGAAAGAGGAAGAACGAAGTTTTCAGTGAAGGCATAAAGCATGCGAAACGTCAACTGGTTATGATGGTACTTCCTATAGATAGGGTCTCGAGTGATATATACTAGCGTATCATGCATCCAGCCCATGTCCCACTTGGCGCCGAATCCCAGACCGCCTACATACGTTGGCCTGGAGACCATCGGCCAGGCAGTGGATTCCTCGGCCATCGTCTGAATATCCGGATGCTGTTTATAGACCTCCTCGTTGAAGCGGCGCAAAAATTCGATAGCTTCAAGGTTCTCTCTGCCCCCATATTTGTTGGGGATCCACTTGCCATTCTTACGAGAGTAGTCCAGATAGAGCATTGAGGCAACCGCATCCAGGCGCAGGCCATCGGCATGATATTTATCCAGCCAGAACAGGGCACTGCTGATAAGAAAGCTTCGCACTTCGCTACGTCCATAGTTGAAGATAAAGCTATTCCAGTCAGGATGAAGCCCTTTCTGGGGGTCTGCGTGCTCATAGAGATGAGTCCCATCGAAGAAGCCGGGCCCGTGTTCATCTGTAGGAAAGTGAGACGGCACCCAATCCAGGATGACACCTATGCCTTGCTGGTGCAGGGTATCAACCAGATACATGAAGTCCTGAGGAGTGCCATAGCGGCTTGTAGGAGCGAAATAGCCAGTCGCCTGGTAGCCCCAGGAAGCATAAAAGGGATGCTCCATGATCGGGAGAAACTCAACATGGGTGAAACCCATGCGCTGGACATACTCAGCCAGCCTCGGGGCCAGCTCCCTGTACGTAAGAGAACGATTCCCCTCCTCGGGCACCCGCCGCCAGGAGCCCAGATGCACCTCGTAGATAGAAATGGGGCTGTCCAATGAATTGCGGCTGCGGCGTTTCTCCATCCATTCCTTATCGCCCCAGGTATAGTCCAGGTTCCAGACAACCGAGGCCGTCTTGGGAGGCACCTCGTCATAAAATGCAAACGGATCCGTCTTATCTACTCGATATCCATTGTATCTGGAGCGAACATGATACTTGTAAAGAATTCCCTTACCCAGGCCGGGAACAAAGCATTCCCAGATTCCTGACTGGCCCCTGGGACGCATAGGGTGGCTCGCCCTGTCCCATCCATTGAAGTCCCCCGTAACATACACCTGCTCCGCATCAGGAGCCCACACGGCGAAATAAGTACCCTCCACCCCGTTTGCGTTCAGACAATGGGACCCCAGTTTCTCATACAGGCGGGAGTGGTTCCCCTCGTTAAAAAGGTAGAGGTCATCGTCGGTCAAAAGGGTTACGTCGAAGGATACCTGATGACTCCCATCCTTCAACAAAGGAGTCGGGGTTAGCTCGCTATTCTCTCTACTCTGCATCGTCGCAGGCCTCTACCATCAGCTACACGTATTCTACTTTATAATCTCTTTATTCTCGCCAAGTATAAGACGCTTCGGGTTTAAGGTCAAGGGCTGTTACTGAAGGCGTTCGCTAAAGGGGCATGCCTCAAGATTGGTGGAACATAGTGAGCTGCAAAGAAAGTTATAGGAATGGTGGGCAGTACAGGATTTGAACCTGTGACCTCTTGCGTGTGAAGCAAGCGCTCTATCCGCTGAGCTAACCGCCCCGAAAGTGAAGCCATTTTAGCCCCTTAAAAAAATTTTGTAAAGGGGGCGTCCAAAACCTGGAGGTTGGATAACAACTCGTCCCACCCGGATTGTACTGGTTGTGATATAATGTTACGATATGAAATAAGCCAAGCTGGATAGCTCTGCTGGAGCGGCGCTGGCTGATACTATTCAGCCATGTTGCAAGATAGGGGCTAACCGCAACGAGAGAGTTCCGAAGAAGTGTGCGCGCTAACATGGACAAAGTACAGCAGTCAGGCACAACCACAGCCCCAGTCACGGTAATCCGCCCACCGAGGGGATGGATCCCGATCAACCTGCGTGAACTGTGGGCGTATCGGGAGTTGCTCTATTTCTTCACCTGGCGCGATATCAAAGTACGCTATAAGCAGACTGTGTTTGGCGTTGCCTGGGCTGTCATACAGCCCCTTTTCATGATGATAATATTCAGCTTATTCTTCGGCACGCTGGCTAAAGTTCCATGCGAAGATAATGCCTATCACATGTCCACCTACGCAAAGAGAACTGACCAACGTGTACTTCACAAAATGGCGACAAGTTTAGATTCTTTGCCGGTGTCCCATTTTTGGGCTACAAACTTATTTTGCTAGGGGGCGACCGATGTTTCTTTCAGAAAAGGTCATACTATTGACTGGTGGGACAGGTTCCTTTGGGCAGAAATTCACTGAGATAGTGTTGCGTGAACACGATCCCAAAGCTATACGAATATACTCCCGTGGAGAATTACTCCAGTATGAGATGCGCCTCAAGTTTAATGACGACCCAAGGCTCAGATTTTTCATCGGCGACGTTAGAGACAGGGAGAGGCTATACCGAGCAATGAATGGAGTGGACGTTGTAGTTCATGCTGCAGCTCTAAAGCAAGTCCCGACCGCCGAATATAACCCAATCGAAGCAGTTAGGACAAATATCGACGGCGCGATCAATGTAATTGATGCTGCAATTGATAATGGTGCCCAGAGAATAATTGCCATAAGCACTGATAAGGCAGTTCACCCAGTCAACCTCTACGGGGCAACCAAGCTCGTTATGGAAAGGCTTCTTGTGCAAGCAAATGTCTATACCGGAGCACGCAGAAGCAGGTTTAGCTGTGTGCGGTATGGCAACGTCGTCGGCAGCCGAGGCAGCGTTATACCTCTTTTTCTACAGCAAAGGAAAAACGGTGTAATCACCATGACGGATGAGAACATGACAAGATTTTGGATTACTTTGGAAGAGGGAGTCCGCTTTGTTATCTTATGTATCGGGAAAATGAAAGGTGGGGAGATGTTCGTTCCCAAAATTCCCAGCATGAGGATTACCGATTTAGCAGACGCCATCGCTCCAAAGGTGAAGAGAGAAGTCATAGGAATACGCCCAGGCGAAAAATTACACGAGATTCTTCTGACAGAAGAGGAAGCAAGACATGCTAAGGAGTTCGAACAATACTTTGTCATTGAGCCCGAATATCCTTTCTGGAATAGAAACAGCATGCAAGGTGGGCAATCGCTACCTGATGGATTTAGATACACCAGCGACAATAATAGCCGGTGGCTGAGTCAAGAGGAACTTAAGAAAATGGTAAAGGGGCTTTAAGTGGAGCAGCTTGCCATCAATGGAGGAAAGCCGGTAAGAAGCAACTTGCTCCCATATGGGCACCAGTGGATCGACAATGAGGATATTGCCTCGGTCGTCAGAGTACTTAAGACCGATTGGATTACTCAGGGCCCCAAAGTCGATGAGTTCGAAAGAACGGTCGCCGAATACTGCGGTGCTAAGTATGCAGTGGCCGTTTCCAGCGGCACTGCCGCCCTGCATGCTGCTTGTTCAGTAGCTGGGATTTCGAGCGGCCATGAAGCGATAACAACCCCTATAACGTTCGCTGCTACTGCCAACTCCGTAATTTATTGCGGCGGGAAGCCAGTATTTGCAGATATAAGGCAAGACACCTTAAATATTGATGTGAAAGAAATCGAAAAGAAGTTATCACCAAAAACTAAGGCTATTTTACCGGTTGATTTTGCCGGCCACCCTGCTGATTTGGATGAGATAAGAGCCATAGCTAAAAAGAGGAAGATAGTAGTAATCGAGGATGCATGTCACGCTTTAGGAGCTGAATATAATGGGAGGAGGATCGGAAGTTTATCCGACATGACGATTTTTAGCTTTCATCCGGTGAAGCACATCACTACAGGTGAAGGTGGCATGGTCCTGACCAATAACAAAGGCTTCTATGATAGACTTAGAGTATTCAGGCATCATGGTATAACAAAGAACAACCAGGACAAAGGCCCTTGGCATTACGAGATACACAACCTTGGGTATAACTTCAGAATCACCGATTTTCAATGCGCCTTGGGCATAAGCCAGATGAAGAGACTGGACCGCTTTGTGGAACGCAGAAGAGAAATAGCAGCGAGGTATAACCAGGCATTCGCTGGAATGAAGGAACTTGTAACTCCTATCGAAGCGGAGGATGTTAAGGCAGCGTACCATATATACGTTATCCAACTACGAACCGAGCTGCTGAAAGTAGGGCGAAAGGAAATATTTGAGGCACTACGAGCCGAAGGGATAGTGGTGAACGTTCATTATATGCCACTTCATCTTCATCCGTACTACCGGAGAGAATTCGGCTACAAAAGAGGCGACTATCCGATATCAGAGAGATACTATGAACGGGCAATTACCTTGCCCATTTTTCCTAAGATGAGTAATGCTGATATCCACAGTGTGGTTAGGGCAATGAGGAAGGTGGTTGATTTTTATCGAAAGTAGCACTATGGGCGATCTAGAGGGCTCTTTATTTTGCTATTCAATGCGTTAAATACAAGGGCTTAGACGTTCGTTGAATTGCCTTGGAACGACTATTATTAAATGGGAGGATACATAATGAAGTACTGCAAAAAGTGTGTACAGCCCGACACGAGACCTGGAATCTATTTTGATGATAACGGAGTGTGCGGCGCATGCTTGTTTGAAGAGGAGAAGGAAAGAATTGATTGGGATGCCCGGGTTCAAGAATTGAAAGATATTGCAGAATGGGCGAAAAGGACCACTAAAACGGCGTATGATTGCGCTATTGGTGTAAGCGGAGGCAAAGATAGTACGTTTCAAGCTTTATATGCAAGAGATCGGCTAGGTTTGCGTTCACTGTTGGTAAATTCAGAGCCAGAAAATATAACTGACATCGGCCGAAAGAACATCGAAAATATAAAGAATCAAGGTTTCGATGTAATTTCTATCAGACCAAATCCAATCGTAATGAAGAAATTAATAAAAAGGGATTTTCATAAATATCTTAATCCGGTGAAAATAACTGAGTACAGTTTATACGCATCTACATATATAATCGCTTATGCATTCAGGATCCCACTGATAATTCAAGGTGATAATCCAGGCTTATCTCTTGGTGCCAGGAAAACGGGAGTAGGTGTAGACGGTAATTCATTGAAAGCTAATAAATTGGATACTTTGAGTACCCCATGGAAGGACTACTTGGATGAAGGGGTCACTGAGAGAGACCTTTTCCTATTTCACTATAATAGAGAGGATTTAGAGAGAGCAGGTATTAAAGGTATCTGGTTGAATTATTATGCAAAGGAATGGTCTCAGTCAAGCAATGCTGAATTTGCTATCGCACATGGATTGACTATTCGCCCAGAATACTTTAACCCTTATGATATTGGCACATATGGGGCTTTTTATCAGCTGGATTCTGATCTTGTGCAAGTGAATCAACTGTTAAAATATATAAAATTTGGCTTTGGGCAGTGCACGGATCACGCATGTTACGATATAAGAGCGGGGCTAATTACAAGAGAAGAAGCTATAGAGTTGGTGAGAAGATACGACGGGAAGTGTCACGTGAGATATATTAAGAAGTTCTGTGATTATATAGGAATAAGTGTAGATGAATTCTGGAAAGTGGCTAATTCTTGGAGAGGTCCAATGTGGGAAAAGACTTCCAAGGGGGAGTGGGTTCTAAAGGACCCCATTTGGGAGCAACGATAACAAAACTGAGATTCCATGCTCAGCAAATGTCGGCTAAAAGAGCGTGGTCGATATGGGTAGTATCACAAGACAAATGCAAGAATGGGCTAGCCAATTTGGTAAGGAATATACCGACCGAAATACTCTTTCAGTAGAAGGAATGGAGCTTCTATTCAAAGAATGCTATGGAATTACACGCACGGAAATGAATTCTGAATTCATCGGCGACTTTGATAGGTCCATGAGGGTCTTGGAAGTCGGGGCCAATACTGGGGAACAACTACTGTGCTTGCAGAAGGCTGGGTTCAAATACCTTTATAGCATCGAATTGCAGTCTTACGCTATCTATCTGTCTAAGAGCAGAATGAAGGGAATAAACGTAATCCAAGCTTCTGCTTTAGACATTCCTTTTAGGACTGGCTCCTTTGATCTTGTGTTCACTTCCGGAGTTTTAATCCACATCGCTCCCGATGATATCACCAGAGTTTTAGATGAAATATATCGCTGTACGAAACAGTATTTATGGTGCTTCGAGTACTATTCCGAAGTGTATACCGAGGTACCGTACCGAGGCCACACTGGCCTGCTGTGGAAAGCCAATTTTTCTAAACTTTTTCTTGATCGCTTCAGTGATCTCAGGCTGGTTAAATCGAGATCGTACAAATATCTTGATAATGATAACATTGATGTCATGTTCTTGCTCCAAAAACTAGATCCTCCGAATAAAAGATGAAGATTGTTGCAGTCATTCAAGCGCGAATGGGTTCAACCAGATTGCCAGGAAAAATGCTGAAAGATATGCTGGGAAAGCCCATGCTTTGGCACTTGGTAACAAGGGTACAGAAAGCGAAATATGTAGATGATGTTGTTATTGCAACCACAGTCAACAAGGAAGATGAGAGCCTGGAGAATTTTGCGCTCGCAAACAATCTGGGAATCTATCGTGGGAGCGAAAACGATATCGTAGATAGAATACTCAACGCTGGTAAGAAATACAATGCTGATGTTGTAGTAAGGATTTGGGGGGATTGTCCCCTAATCGATCCAAATCTAATTGATAAAGTATTATCAAAGTTCGTAAGTAGTAGCTATGACTATGCCAATAATTTCAATCCGCCCACGTACCCGGCTGGCATGAGTTTTGAAGTATATACGCTCAAATCCTTGGAAAGAATTTGGAATGCAACGAATGATATGTTTTATCGGCAATATCCCTTCGAGTATGTTTATGCAAATAGTAACTCATTCAAGACCATGTATGATAGAAACGACAAAGACCTTTCGAATATGCATTTGACAGTTGATTACATCGGGGATTTTGAATTGGTCACGGAGATATTTAGGAACTTGCATAGTGAGGAAAGGGTTTTTGATTTGGGAGACATTTTGAAATTCTTGGAGGGTCACCCCGAATTAAAACAAACGAATGAAGGGTTAGCCAGAAACATAGAGTATAGCAAGGACAAAGAGTTGAGGAGGAGGCAAAGATGATGCAGCAGCATCCTTTCATCGAGGGTAAGAAAGTTAACTATTGTGCGATTGATGAAGATGATTTCACAGAAAGGTTGCGCAAGTGGAGAAACGACCCGGAAGTCACCTATTTCCTATTCCAGGGAATGTTGCCTTCTTCTCGTGAATTACTTAAAGAGGAATATGAGCATTTAATAAGAAGCAAGAATGATATAGTATTAACTCTTGTGGACAAGCAAACGGGGAAACGTATAGGAATTGTAGGATATTACGATATAGATTGGATTGCCAGACATGGCGAGTTTAGGATCTTAATCGGGGAGAAGGAATTCTGGGGCAAGGGCTACGGAAGCGAAATAGTGGAGGTGATGTTTGCATTCGGCTTCAGCAGACTTAATCTCAACAAGGTTCGTGCTGGGGTAAATGTAGAAAATACGGCTGGCATTAGATATTACGAGAAGTTAGACTGTGTTCGCGAGGGAACATTTAGAAAACACCAATACCGTCATGGCAAATATTATGATGCTGCCATGTTCGGGATATTCAGAGATGAATTCATAACGGCTATGAAGAGGATCTACGGAGAAGGGTGGACTTTAGAAAAAGCTCTGTCAATCGACAAAGAATCCCGATCCACCAAAGAATAGCTCATATTATAGGGACATTAGTAGAAGACAGCCCCAGGTCTAAGAGGAAGTAATTTGAAGTTTAGGGCGGGTATAGTTGGTTGCGGTCGAATTGGTAGTGAATTCGATGATGACCCTAAGCGAAAGCAGGTCGCTACCCATGCTGGAGCTTATCGTGCAGTCGACGATGTTGAGCTGGTAGCTGCTTGTGACCTTAATAAAGAGAAACTGGAGAAATGCGGCAATAGGTGGCATATCTCTTCTTTATACCAGGACCTCGGGGCAATGCTCAAAAATGAGGCTTTGGATGTTCTCAGCATATGTACCTGGAATTCAACCCACTTAGATATTATAAAAGAAACCGTTAAAAGCGGTGTAAAGGCAATATTCTGTGAGAAACCCGTAGCTGATTCCCTGAAGAACGCAGATGAGATAGTTCAGCTATGCAATAGTAAAGGCGTGGTCCTTCAAATAGATCATCAGAGGAGGTTCGACAAGTTTCATCAAGAAGTCAGAGCTTTTCTTCGGGGCGGAAAGCTGGGAAGGATTCAGCAGGTCAACTTCCATTACACTGCAGGTATCGCTAACACCGGCAGCCACATGTTTGATTTATTGCGCTTTTTCTTTGGCGATGTGGAATGGGCTCAAGCCTTTTATAGTGAGAACCATTCCCATAACCCCAATGACCCTAATATCGACGGTATGTTAAAGTTTCGAAACGCACCCCTATGCATGATTCAAGCGTGTGATGCTCGAAGCTATTTAATCTTTGAGATGGATTGCCTCGGGACCGAAGGAAGATTAAGGTTAACCCATAGCGGTTTTGACATCGAATTTTATAGCGTAAAGGAAAGCGAACTTTTCTCAGGGTATAGAGAGATTTACCCCGTTCCTTCGCCCATCGATAAGCACATACCAAGAGACTTTATGGTGGAAGGCGTTAAGCATTTGATAGAATGTCTGAAAGAAGGCAAGAAATCGATATCCAGTGGTGAGGATGGTAGAGCAGCTTTAGAATTGATTTGCGCCTTTCATGAATCTGCTAAAGAGGGAGGTAAGAGAATCTGGTTCCCATTGAAAGATAGCGAAGTAGAAGTAAAATCCAGGTAGAGGAGAGAAATGGCCAAGTTAGCTTTATGTGGGGGGAAGAAGGTCAGGGAGAAGCCTTTCCCACCCCATCCTATTATCGGCGAAGAAGAAAAAAATGCTGTGATGGAAGTTCTTGAGAGAGGCAAGCTATCTACGTTTATTGCCCAGCCCGGGGAGCACTTCCTTGGGGGGGAAAAGATAAAGCAATTCGAGAAAGAGTTTGCCAATTATCACAGCGCAAAGTATGCAGTAGCTTTCAATTCAGCCACCGCGGCTTTGCACGCTGCAGTTGCAGCCTGCGGGGTAAAAGCGGGTGAGGAGGTGATTGTGCCTCCGTACACTTTCACCTCCACCGCGACTTGTGCACTGATGCATAACGCCATACCAGTATTTGTGGATATAAAGTCAGACATTTTCTGCTTGGACCCTGCTAAGATTGAACATGCTATCACACCGAGAACGAGAGCCATAATCCCTGTACACCTATTTGGTCATCCTGCTGATATGGATGAAGTCATGGCGATTGCCAAGAAACACAACCTCAAAATTATTGAGGACTGTGCTCAGGCTCCCGGCGCAATTTATAGGGGCAGGCATGTGGGTACAATGGGGGACTGTGGCATATTCTCCTTTCAAGAAACGAAAAACATCATGACCGGCGAAGGTGGCATGCTCATATCGGATGACGAGCAAATCGCTGAAGTAGCCCGAATGGTTAGAAACCATGGGGAGGTCGTACTGGAAAGCCAGAAGCATCGCACCTACAGGTCTGATATTCTAGGCTGGAACTACAGGATGACTGAGATGGAAGCCGCCTTGGGAATAGCGCAACTAAGGAAGCTTGATACGCTCAATGACCAAAGGATCGAATTGGCGAATTACCTCTCTGGGAATTTAAAATCAACGAGCGGTCTAATGCCTCCCGTCGTTTATCCTCACGTTAAACATGTATATTATGTCTACTCAATTAAATACAATGAGCATGAAACAGGGATATCCAGAGACTTGTTAGTAAAAGCATTAGTCGCAGAGGGTATCCCTTTTGGAGCAGGCTATGTAAGACCCCTATATTTGAACCCTATTTACCATGAAAACAAACCCTTTATATATAAACATTTTGGCAAGGAAATTAGCTACGACAAGGGTATATGTCCAGTCACGGAGAGGCTCTATGAAAAGGAATTAATCCTGACACCAGTATGTAGAGCTCCAGCAACCCGCCAAGATATGGACGATGTTATGAAGGCAATTAAAAAAATCTTAGACAATAAGGATGAATTAAGAGCATTATGAGATGTTCGTCTGGGGAGTGGGCTTCAGTTCCCCGGAGATATTTCCTCGTTGGCCGGAAATTTGATTAACATGTACTGTAAAAGGCCGTGGGGTATTTATGGCCGATATTAAAGGATCACCTCTGATTATTCGAGCCGATGCCAGCATTCAGATAGGTACAGGGCATTTGATGCGCTGCCTGGCGCTGGCGCAGGCGTGGAAGGATAGTGGCGGCAAGATCATTTTCATCACAGCTTGCCAGACTGAAAGTCTGCTACAGCGGTTACGAGATGAGGGAATTGACATCCATCTATTGTCTCACCCACATCCAGATCCTGCTGATTGGAGATACACAAAGGGCATCCTAGCCAGCAATCCTAACTCTTGGGTTGTGCTGGATGGCTATCACTTTGATGAAACATATCAGCACTATGTGAAAGAAGCTGGCTATAGGCTGCTTGTGATAGACGACTTGGCTCACCTGGAACACTACTATTGCGACATTGTGTTAAATCAGAACCTGCATGCAGAGCAATTGAATTACTCCTGTGAGCCATATACCCGCCTGTTACTGAGTACGAATTATGTCCTACTCAGGAGAGAATTCCTTGCTTGGAAGGGATGGAAACGGGAAATCCCAGTAACTGCACAGCGGGTGCTAGTAACCCTAGGTGGAAGTGACCCTGAGAATTTTACACTCAAAGTAATTCAGGCGTTACAAGAGGTAAAGGTGCCTGGCTTGGAAGCCACCGTGGTCATAGGAGCCAGCAATCCGCATGTAGATACACTTGAGGCTGCAGTCAGGCAGAGTCGTATTCAAATACGCTTGATTTGTGATGCAAGGAATATGCCCGAGTTGATGGCTTGGGCGGATGTGGCAGTTACCGCAGCTGGAAGCACTGTTTGGGAGCTGATGTTCATGGGGATTCCGGCATTCCTTATAACAGTTGCAGATAATCAAGAACAAATAGCAAAGAGCACAGCAGAAGTAGATGCTCTCATCCGGGTGAATAACATTTTGGAAAACTGGGCAGAAATACTTGCAGATAAAATATACCGACTTATCTTTGATCACGAGAGACGAGCAAGGTTAAGTTATCTCGAACGGTCTTTGGTCGATGGGCTGGGCAAAATGCGTGTCATTGAAAATCTTGAAGTATCAAAACCCGCAAGAAGTTAAGCTATGAGGATTTTGTATTTAGGCAACAATTGGCTGGGTTATCAGATATTGAAGTGGCTCAAAGAGCAAGAAGAAGAGGTTGTGGGATTGGTAGTGCATCCGAAGGGCAAGGGGAAATACAGAGACGAGATTATTAAGTGCTCCGCATTGGGACAAGATGCTATATTTGATGGTTCACAACTGAACCAAGACAAAGTCTCTAGGGCAATTAAGAACCTTCAGCCTGCTATCGGTATTTCTGTAATGTTTGGATATATTTTACGTCCACAATTTCTAGCCATTTTCCCCAAAGGAGTTATCAATTTGCATCCTGCATATCTCCCCTATAACAGGGGAGCTTATCCCAATGTTTGGAGCATTGTAGATGGCACTCCTGCTGGGGTTACGATTCATTATATTGATGCAGGTGTTGATACAGGTGATATCATCTTGAGCTGCGAAGTGCCAATAGAAGCTGTAGATACTGGTGAGTCACTGTATCACAAATTGGAAAACGCGCTTACACGGCTATTTGTTGAAGCATGGCCACTGATTAAGTCAGGCAAAGCACCGAGAATTGCTCAGGAAAACAAGATGGCTACTCATCACAATGTAAGCGATGTAGAAAGAATAGACAGGATTGATTTGAATCGTAATTACAAAGCACAGGATCTCATAAACATTATCCGTGCCAGAACATTTTTTCCTCATAAGGGTGGTTATTTTGAACTCGAAAACGGTCGTCGTGTGTTTTTGCGGTTGCAATTATTCTACGAGGAAGAAATCGATCAATGAGAGCAAGAGGGCTAAGCTATATTAGTATTGGCAGGCGCAGAATAGGTTCGGGGCACCCTACCTATATTGTAGCTGAACTTTCAGCCAATCACTGCCAGCAGTTCGACGAAGCCGTGAAGCTAATAAAAGCAGCCAAGAAAGCTGGCGCTGACGCTGTCAAGTTACAAACATACACACCTGATACCCTTACCATTCAATCGGATGCTCCGGAATTGCGAATATCCGGGGGAACACCTTGGGATGGGAAGACTCTTTACGAGCTCTACAGCGAAGCCTACATGCCCTGGCATTGGCAACCTAAGCTCAAAAAGGTAGCGGACGACCTGGGGATTGACCTGTTTTCTACTCCGTTTGACAAAACAGCCGTGGATTTTCTGGGGAAGATGGGTGTTCCAGCTTATAAAATTGCCTCGTTCGAAATTGTGGACATCCCGCTTATTGAGTATGTCGCAAGCATGGGTAAGCCCATTATAATGTCGACAGGCATGGCGACTCTGGATGAGATAGATGAGGCCGTGAGTGCAGCACGAAAGGCAGGAGCGACGCAGATTGCCCTGCTTAAGTGTACCAGCGCCTACCCCGCGCTGCCGGAAGAGATGAACCTGCGCACCATTCCCCATCTGGCCAAGAAATTCGGGGTGCCTGTTGGGCTTTCAGATCATACCTTAGGGATCGCTGTGCCAGTGGCAGCAGTGGCATTGGGAGCCTGCATTATAGAGAAACATTTCACGCTTTCAAGAAGCGTTCCAAGTCCAGATAGTGCTTTCTCCCTGGAACCTGACGAGTTTAGAGCAATGGTTAAGGCAATAAGAACTGCTGGGAAGGCTCTGGGCCAAGTGCGTTATGAAATCAGCGAGCAAGAGGAGAAAAGCCGGGTCTTTCGCCGCTCTTTGTTTGTAGTCAAGGATATGCAAGCAGGAGAGGTTTTTACTCAGGAGAACGTGCGCTCCATCCGGCCGGGATATGGCCTGCCGCCGAAGCACCTTGCAGGCGTGCTTGGGCGGCAGGCTCTGTGCAATATCTATCGCGGAACGCCGCTTAAATGGGAGCTAATAGATTGAAAAGGCCAAGAGAACGCTTACTTCGCCATGATCTGGTTCAGAAGTAATTATGAAGATATACTTACTTGAAAATTATAACTCCAATGTAACATTCGATGAAAATAGCATTATTGTGGCACTAACTCCAGATGTCTGCTATTGCTTGGACAAAGCTGGCATAAAGTATTCAATCATTGAAGATTACTACAGCGAGGTACAATTATCACTTTATGCAGATGAATATTATGAAGCGCAAATTCAATGGATAAACGAACTAGATGAGTTTCTCCAAAAGAATGTTGAAGAGCTGAGAGAATTAAATCTTAAAATGGGGGCGATATACTCGTATTTTATCAAGACTCGGATTCTGGATCCTTTATATATGCGATGCTTTACTCTGAGAAGGTTACTAGAAGCAAAAAAACCATCGGGTATAGTGTTTGTGTCGAATCCATCGTCTAATGATACCTACCTAGATTTTAGACTACAGGCCAGTGATAAGAGTTATTATTCGCTAATTATTCCAGTTCTTTGTAGTGAGAATAATATTCCACTAACGTCAGTCTTATTGGAAGAAGATGGTCAATTGGAGGAGGAGAGTAAAGCTATAAAACGATCAACACCTTACCGTATTAGCAGTAGTCTTCCAATCAGAGTGGCAAGAGGACTTCATAAAAGAAGTACGATTATGAGAAGGATGTATTCAGTCTTCAATCATCTTCGAAGATATCATTTTCTAAAACAAAGTAATCAGAAACGGCTGAATATTTTCATGCTCAGACTTGCCCACATAGGAGAGGGCTTTGCAATCGATGCTTTGAATAGGAACCATAGTGTTTTTAACTTATCTGGTGATTTTATAAACAAATACTATCCTTTTGGATCAATAAGATATTTAAATTTGAAAGCTGAATATGCAGACAAGGCAATTTACATAGGAAGCGTTAATATTTGGGAAAGGACAGCAAACCTGTTGAAAGATAGTGAGTTAATCAAATGGATCAGTATAAAATGCCAATTGGATGTTTCTGAAATCACTTTGCCGAGATTAAAATATTTCGTTTCAAAAGTGTGTCCAGAGATTCTCGGATACTTCAAAGTATTTGTTCAATTCTACGACGCAGCTAAGATAAATATTGTCTTTACCTCGTACGAGTGGTTTCCAGTTGATTTCGCAGCCATTGCTGCTGCAAATCATATAGACAGTGTTACTACCGTTTCTCTTGCTCATGGCGATGGTGCTGAATATGACAAGAGCTGGGAATCAAGAGAACTAAGAACCTACGATGTAATTATAACGTCAAACTTGGAGAGAAAGAAATACTATGAGCGTCTTAGCGCCGAAATTAATTCCAGCGTTGAAATATTCCGCAGTCCACATAGGTTGTTAGGTTTAAATAAAATAAGGCGCTTGAGACATGGGTTGAAAGCGAAAACCCCAGAAAGAATTATCTATCTGACCACCTTCATGCTTTGGGAAACTAGACCAATTAATGACGTTTACCCTGATACTTGGTACTACAAATTTCAAACATCGCTCATAGAACATTTCTCAACTCGAGCAGAATATACTTTTGTGTGGAAAGGTTTACCGGCTTCTGATGTGGTTCACAATCCTATTCCCAACTTCATAAGAGACAGTGATTTTAGCAATATTGAAATTTCTACGAATCCATTTATAGACCATCTACTTCAGGCAGATAGGGTCATTTGCGATTATCCGTCCACGGGTTTCTATGAGGCTGTTTTCTCAGGCGTACCCACTATGTCACTTTACCATAAATCATTGATAGTTCGGAAATCAGCGGTTGACTACTTTGGCAATCTATTAAAACTGTTCTCAGATATTCCAGAGGCCATCAAACATGTAGATGAATTCTTAAATAGTGACCCGGAATTATATAAAATGACTATTGATATGGGGGATGAAAAAGTTATTGACATATTAGAAAAGGCTGCAAAAAGGAACAAATCATAGTATGAAACGAGCCTATGTTTAAACCAAGCGATGGAGACCCAGTCAATAGATTGGTAAACAAGTAGCTCTGCGGAAATTCACATGGCGATAAGCGTCTTAGGTATCCTCAGAAACTCAATCAAATTCAGTGCGGTTCAAGCTATTGCTGTGCTTATAGGAGCACCTGTAGCCATATATGTGGCCACGATACTGAGCCCGGAGAAATACGGTGTCTATGGGTTCTTAGGCCTGTGGCTAAGCTATGCCGGGCTAATAGGCCCTGGGATCACCTGGGCTGCACAAAGAGAGGTGCCAGTACTTCTTGGAAACGGTGAGGGGGAAAAAGCCTCCGCAGTACAAAACGTTTCCATTTCAGCAGAGATGCTCTTTGCCATAATACCTTTTGTCGGTATACTGGCAGCCTCCTTTTTCTTCTCTGATCCCATCTTGAGGCTCGGCCTAATTATAGTCGCAGCAACCTATCTGGTCGGCAAACTGGCAAGTCTTTGGAGCCAAATGAATTTTGTGCGGCAGAAGTTCAACATCGTAGCCGTAGGCAACCTCATAGTTGCCATCTTGACACCTCTTGTAGCAGTGGTCAGCATTAAGAGCTTAGGAGTCTACGCGCTGCTAATCGCCCCACTGATCGCCAGCGCAGTTACTTTCATTTACTACCTTAAAAGAGGGTCTATCCACTATCGCTTTGCGTTTGGCAGAACCGAGATTTTGAGGTTGATAAAAGTTGGCATCTTCATCCAAGGCTTGGCCCTAGTGTTCTGGGCATTTCGATTGACCGACAGAACGATTATAGCCTCTGAGCTTCCCCTCGAACAATTGGGCCTTTATACCTATGCTATGGCATTCCTCATGTACGCGCTCACAATACCTAACGACTTTGGCAATGTGTTGCAGCCAATTCTATATCGAGAAGCTGCCAAGGCAGACAGTGTCCATAAGGGTTTTGGAGATACCAAGAGATTGACAGTGTATCTGGCTCTTGGCGCATCCATTGCGATACCTCTCGCACAACTTATCTATTACCTAATAATCAAACTGATAACGGTCAAATATGTGGGTAGCATTCCGATATTTCATGTCTTGTCTTACAATTTGTACCTTACATCAATTGCACTTGTCCCAGGCATCATACTAACCTCCAGCTTCGTCAATAAACAGCAAGCTGTGTTCTTTTTGTACCTGGGGGGCTTGGCCTTAAACGTAATCTTCGGTCTACTCGTAATCAGGTTAGGGTATGGAGTAGTCGGGATAGCATGGGTGACCATCTGCACTCAGGGCCTGGTAACGCTCATCACATACATCCTCACCAAAGGCTACATTTTCGAGAACACCAAAGAATTCCTTAAGTTTCTAGCTAGAATTATACTTCCTTTTCTGATAACGATTCCTTTCTATTTCTTTCATGACTACCTGAGTTCTATTACTTCAAAGATGTGGGAGTTTGCCGGTTTATCATTAGCTGCGCAAGCCATTGTATGGAGTTTGACGATAGGCATTTTCTATAGAGATTATCTATCTATAAATCACATAAAAGCGGTGATGAGAGAGGTAAATATTCCAGCATTGTTGAGATTGCGACGAAGGTAGTGCGCAAGACTAGAACACTCCGTTAGGTGATAATAAGTTCCCATTCAAAGGTCAGTGTCTTGAATCAGAGAACTTTTTGAGTGTATGTATTGCTGGTGCTTTCAACGTTCATAGCGATTTCGCCCGAAGGCACTTTGGGGTTATGAGCCACCTACTATATTAGGGATGTCTTTATTATTCGCCGATTCAACATAGGATCCTAAGAGCCACATGACTGAATGGTCATACGGGAGGGAAAATGTGTACCATGAATTGCATTCTATTTGGCACGAAGAATCTATACGACGATGAAATTCGCAACAGGAGAGTTCTTGAGGTAGGCTCCCGCGATGCGAACGGAAGCTTAAGACCATTCATTGAGTCACGACGGCCTGAGAAGTATGTCGGCGTGGACATAGCGGAGGGAGCCGGGGTTGACATTATTTGCGATGCCGAGAAGTTGCTGGAGCGATTCCAGGTTGAGAGCTTTGATATCATAATCTCAACAGAATTACTTGAGCATGTAAGGAACTGGCAAAAAGCCATATCTAACATTAAGGGTGTTTGCAAACCTGGTGGCATAATTCTAGTCACAACAAGGTCAATTGGCTTTAAATTTCATGAGCATCCGCACGACTTCTGGAGATACGAATTATCAGATATTGAATCTATATTTTCCGATTGCGACATACAAGCTCTAGAAAAAGATTGGGAGAAAGGCGTGTTTGTAAAGGCCATAAAACCTGCCAACTTCAAGGAGAAAGACTTATCTGAGTATGCCTTGTTTTCCATTGTCACTGGCGAAAGAACCAAACAGATAACCGATAAAGATCTAAGGAGTTGCTACTTCAGAAAGCTACGGGCCAAGCGGAAGGCTAAGGATTTGGCCTTCGAGATTCTCCCGAGATTTATAGCTTCCTTGCTTAGTGAAAAGTGATAGAGGAAAGGCTCAGAATGGGTTTGTGGGGGCTAGGAAATAGGCTGTATGCATTATGCCATGAAGTGCCTCTGTATCATGGTCTGTGGGCTAGATCATTGCGAAGGGAGCTGAGTGCCCATGTCAAAGCAGCCTCTGGTTTCAATCATAACGCCAACCTATAATCATGAAGCCTTCGTGTCTGAATGCATTGAAAGCGTTCTCGCACAAACCTATCCTAACTGGGAGCAAATTATTATAGATGATGGCTCCACGGATAGAACAGGCGAGATAGTATCAAAATATAGTGACAAAAGAATCAAATACATTAGGCAGGACAATGTTGGCATATGGAAATTGGGTGAGACGTATAACAAAGCACTCAGAGTTTCCCAGGGTGAACTAATCGCTATTCTAGAGGGTGATGACTACTGGCCAGTCAACAAGTTGGAAAAACAAATCCCTGCTTTTAGCCTTGAAGACGTCGTTCTGACCTGGGGAAGATGCGCTTGGGTAAACAGCGAAGGCAAGACGCACCGGGTTGACCCAACGAACCCGATTTGGTTCAGGGATGCAAAGAGAGAGGACATAATCAGGCGTCTGCTCTTTGAAGGTTTCATAGCAGCCTGCACTGTAATTTGTCGCAAGAGCGCTCTAATTTCTATTGGTGGTTTTAGACAAGCGAAATACACTCCCTACGTAGACTATCCAACGTGGTTGGAGCTTAGTTTACTTGGCAATTTCTCATTCGTTGACGAGGTCCTAGGATACTGGAGATTTCATAAACAGCAAGTGTCCTCAACCAAAACGATCTCAATGGCTGAGGGACATAAATACTCTATAGATTTCTTCAAGACATTGCCCCAGGAATTGGTAGACTTGCTTGGGGTAAGCATTGATGAACTGATGGCAGCCTATCAAGGCCGAATGATTTGGGCTAAGTTGCGTGCGGCCAGAATTGCTCTAGCCAACAATGAGTGGAAAGAAGCTAAGAAGATTTCCAAAGAATTACTATCGAGCACAGCCCCAAATTCGATGAAACTTAGAGCACTATTGTGCCTAGTCTGCGCTTATTGCGGGGTGGATTTTGAACTAGCGGCTGCAATGCTCCGTAGACCGCTTTGGAAATGACGAATGGCGCAGGATATTCGGAATCAACTGCGATAGCCAGTTCTTCTTCATCTGAGCTCTTGTCAATCCACGCAGCCGGGCGAGCGCACAGCAAACATCCTATCAATGGATGGAATTCGAAAAACACTGCGGCAGATACCAGTAGCAACTACCTATCATTGCAACACCATCGTCTGGTAGTTCGCCGTGGGCCAACCTCGCTATCCCGGCGCTGGCTCGCATAATGCTGGCAACTATCTACCACATAGCTTATCAAGATATACATTACCATGGTCTGCGAAGCAACTACTTTGACGAACGTGATTCTACCCCTAATCTAAGCCAATCCGTTAATCGCACGGAGCGTCTTGGACGCAGAATGACCCTCCTCCTAGCATAACCGCAGTGCCTAGAGACTTCCCGTTCGAAGGAATTGGAACAAATTTGAGGCAGCGGTTAGCAGACAATTCATGGCTTGCCCCAGAACCGAAAAGACAGTAGAATCCTAGAATATCCCGGCAAAAGGACAGGATCATCCACAAACGCTAGGTCCAAAATTGCGGGGAGCAAGCTGTGTTCTCTGGAAGAGACTACATAACGCTGGATCGTTACTGAGGCTAGGCTAAAAATGAGGTTTGGAAAAAGCAAACAGGCTAAGCTCCAATCTGAATCTCACTATGAATCAACTTCAACTTGCGATTTCGACAGGGTCGCCGATATAGATGGCAGAGGTAAAATATCAGTCTATATCAACCCAGAACCCGTATTCTTTGATATTCTTCAAAGCAAATTGAATAAGGTAGAGATAGACGTACGACAGCTTGATTTACCCGAAGGCAAAATTGACCTATTCAAGTGGACTTGGAAGCTGGGAACATCAAAGCCGAGCATAGTTCACTATCTTGGGGGCTATCATCATCCGCTCATTTACTTAATCCCGAAATTCTTAGGTAAGAGGGTAATAGTACACTGGATCGGGACAGACGCACTCTATGCTACCACTAACAGAGCAATCACCCCTACCAACTTGCTACGAAGAGTTGCTCACAGAGTCGTTGACTTGCATTTAGCAGTCTTTGAGCCCTTAGCCAATGAGCTAGAATCACTGGGGATAAATGCTGTCGTTGTTCCCTTGATACCTAACATGGCTTCATCTCCAATAGAAATGACTTGGCCCTCTGAGAACACCATACTTGTTTATTTACCTGAAGGGCGAGAGGAATTTTATGGCGGCAGTGTCGTTTTTCGTTTAGCTGAAGAGTTGACAAACCTGAGATTCCTCATGCTTTCTAACTCCGGGGAAGGCATGCCCAAGCTGCAAAACACCGAGTTTTTGGGGCGGGTTGACGATCTTGCGACTGTCTGGAAACGTGTTAAGGTTTACCTACGCTTGACGAAACACGACGGCCTAGCCCACATGGTCATCGAGGCGCTAGCTAGAGGAAAACACGTCGTCTGGTCGTATGAATACCCATTTTGCCACCAAGCTCGTACCATTGAACAGGCAAGAGATGCCCTACAGGATATTCTGGACAACAATCAGCCAAATACTCAGGGGATGGATTGGGCACAGCGTACATTCAACCCTTCAAAAATGGCTCAGACATACAGAAACATCTACCTGGGAATCTCACGTTGAATTTCAGGGACCAGCTCTCCTAAAACCAGTCCAGCGTCAGTGGCAGACTGGACACGAATTGAAGCTGCCCTGTTTTCGGGGCCACTTGCCCGTTGGTTCTGTGGGCCATCAGACATGACCGCCCTCGAGGTTTACTAGAGGATGGTTAAGCTCCCTATATTCCCACGGGGACGCTCATCAGCATAGAGCTGCGTCAGCTCTCTTCCTAGGTCAGTGGCTCAATCAGGAAGAACCCTGTGAAAGTAACACTTAGCTTGGAGGGCTCGGTGCCATGGGCATCTTCCAAGTAGAAGCGGTTCAGCTTGGGCTCAACGCAGTAAGTGTACCCACATCTGGTAGCAGCTCCAGGGTTTTCTTTAAGACACTCACATGTCTTGTCTGTTTGCTATTGAAGAACTTCTTTGAGCTCTTGCAGAGAGGGATAAGTTATCAGTACAGCCCGATGTTTTCCATGTAAAACAAACATGCTTCCTGCAGCTACCGCTGAGGCCCCTCCCAGTTCAACAGCGTCACCAAAGTCTGATAGTTTCCCAGCCCCTCCACACGCTATAACCGGGACAGACACAGCATGCGAGACCTGGCTTATCAGCGCAATATCATAGCCTTGTCGTGTGCCATCTCTATCTATTGAATTCAAGAATATCTCACCACATCCCATTTCTTCCATCGTCTTGGCGTGTTCCACAGGATCTAGTTTTGCGGGTACTCTGCCACTGTGAGTAAATACCTCATATTTGCCCGAAGAGTGCTCCTTCGCATCTATAGCAACCACAATGCTCTGGCTGCCGAACTCGTGAGCTGCATTCCTGACGAAACTCGGGTTCTCCACCGCATAGGTGTTAATTGCAACTTTCTCAACCCCTAAGCCTAGTATTATCCGGATATCATCCAAACTGCGAATTCCCCCGCCGTAACAAAGCGGCATGAAACATTCACTGGCTATCTCCAATATGTGCCTCTTCTGAGGGCTCTTCTGGTCTACCGTGGCTTGTATGTCGAGGAGGATAAGCTCATCGACCTCTTTTTCGTTGAAAATCCTTACAGCGTTGATGGGGTCGCCCACATATTTGGGGTCTTTGAATCGCATTGTCTTCACCAGACCCTGACCCTTTAGGAGCAAACATGGCATCACTCTTGTCTTCAACATGTCAAGCAAAACGTGCGAAATTTCCCAGCAATTTCATCCCAAATTTATGGCTCTTCTCAGGATGGAACTGAACTCCGGCAATGTTATCTCTAATGATGGCGGAAGTAAAATAATACCCGTAGAACGTTTTGGCGAGGATATCCTCTTCTCTGTTACATCGAACGTGATAGGAATGTACGAAGTAGAACCTAGGCTCAGGGTACATATCATTGAATAATTTACTGGCTTTCACTAACTCAACTGTATTCCATCCCATGTGTGGTATCTTATTCTTCATGCCTTGAACGTCATCGAATTTGAACCTTACGGTCTCAGCATCAATCCACCCCAAGCCAGGCAGATTACCCTCTTCGCTCCTTTTCGTAAGCAGTTGCATACCCAAACAAATACCCAGGATTGGTGTCTTGTCCTCGATAACCTTCTTATTCAGAATAGGTGTCAGCCCCAAAGTGCTGAGATTCTTCATGCCCGCATCAAATGAACCTACTCCAGGTAATATCAGCTTCTCGGCTTTTTCAATCTCAGCAATATCGGAGGAGAGAAGAGCCTTGGCTTCTACTTTCTTTAACATGTTCATGATAGAACCAAGGTTCCCCATACCATAATCAACTACTACAATCATGGTTTTTCAGCCGTCCGAGGCAAAAATAGAATCTAGCTCTTTGTTACTTGACTATTATACTCTGTTATTTGCTTATTTAAAGTCTATTTGCGAGTGGTTATCTGCTCCCGGTTCTCAAAGCACCATATCCCTCTGCTTTTATCAATAATTTCCATATCATACAACTGCGCATAACCGTACCGAGGTAAGGCATCGCAGAAGCTCGGGCTAACTGTAGGGACAAGGTCAATTCCGATGGCTTAGCCTTGGGTGTCATAAAAATACAACGTACTCTGATACTGAATGCTACAGCACATAAATGCTTATCAACAATTGCAGACGAAGAAAGCGAGGAGCCAAATCAAGCCCAAGTTAGAAGCGCGGGAGAGACTGCATAAAATATTTGCAAAGGGAATGAGGTGCAGTTAGATAATACCCGAAGTCTACGTCTAGTTCACCGGAACAGATTTTGTGAACCTCTAGAGCTCATTAGCACACTAGGCCAGTTCTAAAAACGAAGGCAAGATTATCTCTTCATTGAGGCTTAAGCGAGAAATAGGGTTCCGGACAAACCCGACGAAGAATTAGATAGAGCACCAGCTTCGATGAAATGGTGTCTTGCGGGGTTTCCTTCTTTTCCACCTTCGGGACGTAGTACAGAAACCAGCATCTTCGCCGGCCCGTTATGTTGAAGATCGTAGCTGTCTTGCTACGCTCCAGTACCAATTATGCTTGAAACACTTAGTTCAACACCCCGTCGCTACGACCTGGGGCTATTGAAAGCTAACTGCACCCATTTATGATATAATCACACTGAACTGTTAAAGCAATTTCTACCTTTGAGGAGAATCGCTTGCCCAATCTAGAGCAGAGGCTAAAGAACAAGACCGCCGTCATCGGTATTGTGGGCCTTGGCTACGTAGGGCTACCCTTGGCTCTAGCCTTTTCGAAGGAGGGATTCAAAGTATTAGGCTTCGATATACAGCAAAAAAGGGTGGACTTGGTCAATAAGGGGCAGTCTTATATTGCTGACGTGGACAGCGCAAGCCTTACAGCGGCAATTTCGAGCAAGCGACTGGAGGCAACCACAGACCAGAGCAGAGTTAAGGAAGTAGATGCCATTTGTATATGCGTCCCGACTCCTCTCACCAAAACCAAGGACCCCGAGCTATCCTACGTAATCAGCGAGTCTGAAACAGTCTCTAAATACCTTCAGCCGGGTCAACTGGTAGTCCTTGAGAGCACAACCTATCCAGGCACCACCAGGGAAGTAATGCTGCCCATTCTGGAGCGCTCCAGACTAAAAGCCGGACGGGACTTCTACCTCGCCTTCTCGCCGGAAAGAGTTGATCCTGGCAGCAAGAACTACCATATCAAGAACACACCCAAGGTGGTAGGAGGTATAGATTCCAAGTCCACCAAGCTCGCCGCGCTACTGTACCATCAGGTAGCAGATGCAGTAGTTCCTGTCTCAAGCCCTGAAGTTGCCGAGATGACCAAGGTATTTGAAAACGTCTTCCGCAACGTGAACATCGCCCTGGTCAACGAGCTTACCCTGCTTTGCGAAAAAATAGGGATAAGCGTCTGGGAGGTAATCGACTCTGCTGCTACCAAACCCTTTGGCTACATGCCGTTCTATCCCGGTCCCGGCATAGGTGGCCACTGTATTCCTCTTGACCCCTATTATCTCGCGAATAAGGCCAGAGAATACGACTTCCATACCAGATTCATTGAGCTCGCTGCGGACATCAATGAGCAGATGCCTTACTATGTCGTCTCCCGTATCATGGAGGCTCTGAACGCCAGAGACAAGATCCTGAATAAGGCCAAAGTGCTGGTGCTCGGTGTAGCATACAAGAGAAATGTGGAGGATACTAGGGAATCACCCTCGCTTAAGCTGATCCAGCTCCTCCGCGAAAAGGGAGCCAACGTATCTTACAACGACCCCTACGTACCAAAGATTAGAATCTCGGATGAGACGCTAGCATCTGCGGAACTCACTGAAAAACAGCTATCCTCGGCAGACTGCGTGGTGATAGCCACAGACCACAACTGCTATGACTATAAATATATCGCCCAGAAGTCCAGTTTCGTGTTCGATACACGGGGAGCTACCAGAAAGCTTCGGAACAAAAATATCCTAAGGTTGTAAGCTTGATGGACAAAAACATCGCCGTCATTGGCTGTGGCTATTGGGGCAAGAACCTAGTCCGCAACTTCGCTGAGCTTGGTGCCCTCCATACTATCTGCGATAGCTCAGTCGAGGTACTAAGGAAGCTTGAGGCTCTTTATCCTGATGTCAGGAAAGAGATAAGCCTCGATGCAGTACTATCCAATAAGGAGATAAAAGGGATAGTCATATCCTCGCCTGCCGTGTTTCATCACCAGATGGCAAAACAAGCGCTACTGGCAGATAAAGACGTGTTTGTGGAAAAGCCTCTATCCCTCGCTGTCAAAGAGGGTGAAGAGCTGATAAAAATAGCCGAAGAGAAGCATAGAATCCTGATGGTAGGCCATGTTCTGGAATACCATCCTGGGATAGTCAAACTCAAACAGATGGTAGGGAGCGGCGAGTTGGGGAAGATAAACTATATCTACTCCAGCCGTCTCAACCTCGGCAAGTTCAGAACGGAGGAGAACATACTGTGGAGCTTCGCGCCTCATGATATATCGGTTATTCTTCTTTTGCTCAACGAACTGCCCCAAGAGGTATCTGCCCATGGCGGCTGCTACCTTAATCAACATATAGCAGATGTTACTGTTACCACTATGAGCTTCGCCAGCGGCACAAGAGCCCATATCTTCGTTAGCTGGCTCCATCCCTACAAGGAGCAGAAGTTGGTTGTCGTCGGCGATAAGAATATGGTAGTGTTTGACGATGTGGCTCTAGAGAAGAAGCTCCTGCTCTACGAGCACGGCATAGAGTGGATTGACCGTGTACCTATGCCACGCAAGCAAGAAGCCACACCAATTGAATTCACCATTGCAGAGCCGCTCAAACTGGAGTGCCAGCATTTTCTTGAGTGTCTGGAAGCACGCAGTAAACCCAGAACGGATGGAAGAAGCGGTCTGAGAGTGCTCCAGGTTCTAGACGCCTGCCAGAGATCGCTCCAGGGGCGCGGTGAAAACGTCTCATTGGCTGCCGAAACAAGCTTCTTCGTCCATCCCACCAGCCTTGTAGAAGAACCTTACATAATCGGCGAAGGCACCAAAATCTGGCACTTCTCCCATATCATGCCTAACGTAAATGTAGGCAAAAACTGTACTATCGGGCAAAATGTGTTCATTGGCGAGAATGTCACCGTAGGCAATAATGTCAAGATTCAGAACAATGTATCGGTTTATGACGGCGTCACCCTAGAAGATGATGTGTTCTGTGGACCATCCTGCGTCTTTACCAATATCAAGGATCCTCGAAGCCACATATCTCAGAAAGGCAAGTACGTACCCACACTGGTAAAGAAGGGCGCCACCATAGGCGCTAATGCCACCATCGTCTGCGGCAACATCATCGGCAGATACTCCTTCATCGGTGCAGGGTCCGTGATCACAAAGGATGTCCCTGATCATGCCTTGGCCTATGGCAATCCGGCGCGCATTAAAGGCTGGGTCTGCGAGTGTGGGACAAAGCTTGAATTTGGAAAAGTTAACCGGACAAAATGTTCCAAATGCAGGAAGGAATATATCAAGAATGAAGGTGGTGATAAACTGGAAGCAGAACGTATCGTCACATGAAAATACCCTTGACCGACCTCAAAGCCCAATATAATTCAATCAAGGATGAGATTGATACCGCTATGCATAGAGTTGTACAGAGTGGACAGTTCATCCTGGGCACTGAGGTCAAAGCCTTTGAGGAGGATATGGCTGCCTATTGCGGTACAAAGTTCGCCGTCGGTGTAGCCTCGGGCACCGACGCCCTGCACCTTGCCCTGCTCGCCTGCGGCATAAAGTCCGACGACGAGGTAATCACAACGCCTTTCACCTTCATCGCCACCGCCGAGTCCATAGTCAAGTGTGGCGCCAAACCTGTATTCACGGACATTGACCCGAAGACCTACAACATAGATCCTGCACAGATTGAGCAGAAGATTAACTCCAAAACCAAAGCCATACTTCCCGTCCACCTCTATGGCCAGCCCGCGGCCATGGAGCCCATCCTTGAGATTGGCAAGAAACATAATCTCAAAGTAGTCGAAGACTGTGCCCAGTCGCTGGGCGCAAAATACAAGGGCATTAGAGTGGGCTCGCTTGGTGACGCCGGCTGCCTCAGCTTCTTCCCTGCCAAGAACCTCGGTGCCTATGGCGATGGCGGCATGGTGGTTACCAACGATCCGAACATTGCTGAGACAGTCAAAATACTCAGAGTTCACGGCTCTAAGGCAACCTACCAGCACGTCATGCACGGCTTCAACAGCCGCCTCGATGCATTACAAGCTGCTATCTTGAGAGTAAAGCTGAGGCACCTTGAACGGTGGAACGAACTGCGACGTAGCAAGGCAACACAATACACCCGCCTGTTGAGCCAGGTGGACGGCATCGTACCTCCGTTCGTTGAAAAATACAGCAAGCCTTCCTGCAACTACTACACCATCCGCCTCAAAGACTCTCGCTTCAATAGGAAACAGCTACGGGAACATCTGGAATCCAAGAGCATCCAGACCATGGTCTACTATCCTTTGTCCCTTCACCTACAGGAGGTGTATAGGTATCTTAATTATAAGCTGGGTGATTTCCCGCAGAGCGAGCTGGCTCAGGAGCAAGTCCTTTCACTGCCCATGTTCCCAGAATTAAGTGGAGATCAGATCGAGAGAGTTGCGGAAGCAACCATAGGATTTACAGGATGTGGAAGAAGATCGAAGAATTAACCATGGAGGGATGACATCAAGTGCGTTGGGAGACTAAATCTGTTCTGGTCACTGGTGCAGGAGGATTCATAGGCAGCCACCTTACCGAACGCCTGTTAGATCTTGGTGCACGTGTAAAGGCATTTGCTAGGTACAATTCGAGAAGTGACTGGGGTCTGCTTGAGCTTTTACCAAAGCAGAAGCTTCGTGAAATTGAGATAATTGCAGGTGACCTGAGAGACCCTGATGCCGTCCGTCGCGCTGTTGATAAGATAGATATTCTCTTTCATTTGGGCTCACTGATTGCTATTCCTTATTCTTATGTCCACCCGAGGGAGACCATAGAAACAAACGTAATGGGGACGTTAAACGTCATGTCTGCAGCTGGAGGGCTTAATATCGAACGAATTATCCATACCTCCACCAGCGAGGTCTACGGAACTGCGTGCTACGTCCCGATAGATGAGAACCATCCGCTACAAGCACAGTCCCCATATTCGGCGAGCAAAATCGGTGCTGACATGGTCGCTGAAAGCTTCCGTCGTTCGTTCGGTCTTCCGATCACGATATTAAGACCCTTTAACACCTTTGGGCCAAGGCAATCTGCAAGGGCAGTGATCCCAACTATAGTTACTCAGGCTTTGTCCCGAGCCCCGCAGATAGTGCTTGGTTCACTTTCTCCCACCAGAGACTATACCTACATTGACGATACCGTAAAAGCTTTCCTGAGAATACCTGAATCCAAGGACTCCCTGGGGGAAACCATCAATATTGGTTCCAATTTCGAGATATCTATAGGAGATATCGCTGAGAAGGTGCTGTCACTTACAGGTGTTAGCAAACAGATTTCTCTGGATACCAAGCGTGTCAGGCCGGCCAAGAGCGAGGTTGAAAGACTTTGGTGCGATAACACTAAGGCAAAGCGGTTATTGGGATGGGAGCCCATGATCATTTTCGAGGAAGGTCTCAAGAAGACAATACAGTGGATATCAGCCAATATGGGTTTATACAAAGATGACCTCTACAATATATAGGAGATTCGGGCAATGAAGGCAGTAATTTTAGCAGGGGGCAAGGGTACCAGGTTGAGACCTTATACTACGGTTTTCCCCAAGCCACTTATGCCAATCGGTGATAAACCGATACTTGAAATAATAATTCGCCAGCTCAAGGCACAAGGTTTTGAGGAAATACTGATGCTTGTTGGGTATCTAGGTGAGTTAATAACGGCTTTCTTCGGAGACGGCAGAAAATTTGGTGTCAATGTGAAATATTACAAAGAGGAAAAACCACTTGGGACAGTCGGAGGCCTGAGTCTAATAAGAGGAGAGATTAATGACGCCTTCTTAGCAATTAACGGGGATACTTTAACAACATTGAATTTCTCAGACCTCCTCAACTACCACAAGAAAAATGGTGCTACAGCAACCATAGCTTTGAATAAAAGACAGGTTCAGATTGATTTCGGAGTAGTAGAAGTCGATAGCAGAACCAAGAGAATCAAGGGTTACACTGAAAAGCCTACACTCGAGAGTTTTGTCAGCATGGGAGTTAATGCTTTGAACCCGGAGGTCATGGATAATATTGAGCCAGGTCGATACCTAGACTTCCCGAACCTAATACATAATTTAATTGCCAGCGAAAAAACAGTAAAGGCATATATATTTGATGGTTACTGGCTAGATATAGGTAGACCGGACGATTACGAGAGAGCCAATGCTGAAATAGAAACCATATACAAGAGGCTAGGCATAGATTGAGCGGGATGCTATTTAAAAGCAAGCGAATTTTGGTAACCGGAGCTGGAGGTTTTGTGGGGAGCCATTTGTGTACAGAACTGCTGAGACAAGGGGCAGAGGTATTGGCTCTCGATATTAAAGGCGACAATGCGATCGATATTCGGGATTGGCAACAAGTCAAAGACCTAGGCGGCAGACTGGGCAAAGTCGATCTGGTCTTTCATCTCGCGGCATTGATGTTTGTACCTTACAGTTTTCAAAATCCCAGAGATACCTACGAAGTAAACACTCTGGGAACATTGAACATATTGGAGTTGTGCCGAGTCGCCAATATCGACAAGCTTGTATTTGCAAGCTCCTATGTGTATGGCAACCCGCAATACCTGCCAGTCGACGAAAAACATCCCCTTAGCCCAACCAGCCCCTATGCCAGAAGCAAAGTGATAGGTGAAAACTTATGTAAAGCTTACCATGATGATTTTGGATTGCAGTGCATCATCCTCAGGCCATTCAATATCTACGGTGAAGGACAAAGCGACAGCTTCTTAATCCCTTCCATACTCGAACAGTTGGTAAGGGGCAAAATTGAACTTATGGATCCTGAACCCAAAAGGGATTTCCTATATATTGGCGACGCGATCAAAGCGTATGTAAAGGCTGGCAAGCATACCGAGTATGAATTTGAGATTTTCAACATCGGGTCCGGCGTAAGCTACAGCGTTGATGATATCGTCAAGGAAATAGTGAAGGCCTGGGGGTGCGAGGTGGAAGTGCGCTACGAGCACCTAAGAAGAAGAGGCGAGATTATGGATGCAGTAGCAAATGTTAGAAAGGCAAAGGCAGGACTGGGCTGGGAGCCTAAGACAGGCTTCAAAGAGGGCATCAGACGGTATATTCAGTGGTATAAGAGGAGTATCAATTGAGCCATTATTCCGCCTGATTGCATTGCACAGGCCGAGGAATGGACAGGCTAGGTCATCTCAGAGCGAGCAAGCCCAGGAACAGGCCCTTTCGCTGCCTATGTACCCGGAACTGAGCGAAGAGCAGATAGAGAAAACGGTGAAGGGAATTAGGACATCCTCGCATCCCGCAAGGATGTCAAGATGAAAGTAGTCCTTGTAGCTGGAGCTACGCCAAATTTTATAAAGATTACACCTATCATTCATGGTTCAACAATAGATCTTAGCTTTCTTTTACCGAATTGCGACTTAAGTGCTTCGTAAGGAGATTTGCAGGTTTCAGAGCAATTCTTAGAGACTTCTTAACATGGCTCATTGGCATAGCGATGAGCTTCTTAAGTGCCATCAACTGGTAAATACTTATGAAGTTAGTCTTGAAATCAAGATGGCTTCTAACTGGGAGGTCCATGTAATTTTCAAACTCTTTCTCTGTAAGCCCTAGCTTCTTTATGGTGTATTCCTTATTTTCCCTCAGTTCTTGCTCGGTAAAAAGAGGCTTCTGCAACTCCTTCAGAGCTTCTTCTCTTGTAATCTCCCCTGAGCAAATCAGACAGGATAAGTGCGCCCTTCTTTTGTCCACTTTGAGTCTTCTTGGCAGAATGTACGATTGATAGAAGTAAGTAAATGTAGATTCGCCATGCTTGCCGCTATAATCTTTCCAGTCGAGTTCCTTTTGGAGGAAAGGTTTAGCTTCTTTCTTTTTATAAGATACATAGTCTAAAAGAAACACAGGTCTAATGCCTTTGACGTATTGATAATATAAGAACTTGGCCATACTTAGCGTCGGGAAGGTCTTTAATTTCACTTTGCCAAATCTTCGATGTATGTCCTTGATATTGACCACATCAAAGTTACTGTAACCCCAGCTCATAGGCAGTATAGCCTCAGTCGCAAAGTTGACGCCAAGAAGGATGCACTTGATGCCCTTTTCGTTAGCTACCTTGTACAGAGTAGCCCTTATCGCATGGTCTGTGAGAACCTCTATATTGATGACGCCTGACTTGAGGTACGATAACTGTAAATCTCGAAACTCATCCCAGTCTATGACATAAGTATAGAGGTCGATATCTAGCCTTTTTAAAGTTCTCTCTATGTTGCAATTAGCCAGTTCGGAGTTCCAGCCATTATCCAAGTGCACCGCCAGTGGCCGCAAGCCAAGCCTCTTTGCAATATACGCATTGTAGGTGCTATCCACCCCTCCGCTTACACCGATGACACAATCGTACTCTTTATTACGACCATTTTTCTTGATCTTATCCACTATTGCGCTAAGTCTCCGTTGCGCCTCTTCACCTGTGAAAGTATAAGCTTTGATTAGTTCATCATAAGTTCTACAATGGTTGCATTCTCCATTTTCGTCAAACCGGATATCAGGATCCGAGGTGTCCATGATACACCTTGTACAGATCTGATAGTTAGTCATGTCAACACATCCACTCACTTATGGGATTTCAAGAAACGGGTAATTTCTTTTAACTCTAACCCCTCGCGCAGCACGTCTTCATCCAGTTGCTCCCTAAAATTAACGATCCACAATAGTTTTTCAAGGCCCCCGAGGCAACAATTGAATCTGGCTCTCTGTTACATAAGTATTATACTCTCTTATTTACCGGTTGAAATCTAGTGGCAAGTGGTTACCAGATGCCGCTGCTTTTCAACCCGCCCCAGTCTTCTCCTTTTGTCAATGATTTCCATATCATACAATTATACGTGACTGTGCCGAAGTAGTGCATTGCTGAAGGTTAGGCCGAATATAGAGACAAGATCTATGGTGATGCCTGCTGCTTCAGCTTCTTCCCCTCCAAGAACCTAGGCGCCTATGGACATGGCGGCATGTTGGTCATTTACAACACCCAGGCTACCGAGACCGTAAGGATACTTAGAGTACACGATTCTAAGACAACCTACCAGCACGTAATTCATGGCTTCAACAGCCACCTCGATTAGGGAATCGATACCAAGTGGGCAAAGCTCATAGGCCTCGCTTTGAGCTCCCTCAGACTTATTTACAGACGATTTTTGGAAGCAGGCTCGATTTCGAACTGGTTTCAGGAATCGCTCACTCTGTGCTCTTTCACGAGTTGTTGGCAAACTCCGGCTACCTTCTTAGCCACCATTTCCCAACTACGTTCCTCTGATACATATTTTCGGCCATTTTCACCCATCTTTTTTCTAAGGTCGGGGGCTTGGAGTAATTTTATAATCGCATTTGCGAGTTCTCGGACGGCCCCTGGGGCCACCAATATGCCAGCTTGGTGACTTTCGATAAACTCTACGCCACTTATTCTCGATGTCACCACTGGCTTCGCGCATGCCAGATACTCACATAGTTTCAATGCTGAAGACCCAGTTCGCTCATTTCTCTCTGCTCCGAAGGCCGCTATGCAAACGTCGCTAGCGTTTATATAGTATGGGACCCATTCATAAGTAACACGTCCGGTGAACGTGAATCTATCAACAGCACCAATCTGTTCTGCCTCATCGAAAAGCTCTTGCTTCATAGCCCCTTCGCCGACAATCAGAAAGTGAGTTCTGGGACATTCTGCAAGCACCAGTGGCGCACTTTGTATAAGATATCCAATCCCTTGCCATCGTACTAAACTGCCAACAAAGCAGACATAGTTATCGCTTTGACTTAGACCCAATTTATTTCTTGCCTCTGTCCGATCCATTGGCTTAAACAGCTCAGTATTTGCGCCATTTGATATGACAACAGTCTTTTCTTCAGGAACACCATAATCATCATGGAGAACATCCTTAAGCTTTGATGTAACTACTATAATTCGGTCGGCTCTTCGCATATTCAATCTCTCTATCGTATCAATGATTCGCGAGAAGAGATTGCCTCTCACATTCTGCATTCTTCCTTCATCAGCTATTATCCCGTTTACTTCTTTGACCAAAGGAATGTCGAATAATTTGGCTAACAGATATTCACTATTGAACAGATTGTGTCTCCTGTAGATGATATCGAACTGTCTCTTTTGCTTCACTATAACAATGAACGCGGAAAAAAAGATAGAGCTTTCGTGCCCGAAATATCGAAGAATCCTTATTCCATTCAGAAGAACCCTACAAAGTCGCGCTGAGCGCAAACCGCGCTTCATGTATTCCAACAAAGATGATTTGCGATTACCCTTGCCTCCCAGCCTGCTTTTTGAATGGTTGGCGCCTAGAGATACGACCACGTGTCCCAGCTTAGACAAATTAGTGACTAACTCATAATTATGAACTGAGTCTGACATCAGATTTTCAGGATCGAAACGGTCACAATACAAGATTTTCACAGGCTACGCCCCTCGAACTGGTGCTATAATGCGCTGCTCAAAAAGCCAGGGTTACAGACATTTCAAAACGCCCGTTCCTTCGTTGCTATGAGTAAACTATAATCAGCTCCTGAATGCGTTGGTAAAGCGATGGTACTCACTAGCATTTAATATAGGTTTCCTATTCATTAAAGAAGAGTTGGCTTCTATATCGACTGCTTCCCAGACAATGGCTTTAATATACACAGTGAAGCTTCTAAACTAGGGACAAAAAAGCAAAAACGCTTTTGTGCCCTTGCGAGTAATGTACTTGGTTCAGATTCTTACACTGCCCTACCCACATCTATCCATTCGAATGTGTAGCCCCTTTAAAGGTGTGCTGTATAAGCTCCCACTGGGGCTCATGTGGAATCTGTGCACCTCATCGTTTCTTGGGCCTTATCCCTAGTACCCATTATACCTGATAGCTTGCCAGATCTTGAGCTCCTCACAAGCAATCGTTGAATCTACTACCCGTCCTTCGGAGATTATGCCCACCAAATTCGTCCACCAGTAGTCACGTAGCCTTTCTGTAAATATCCTCTATTCTACTTACAATGAGCTCCCAATCGTAATTGTCCACAACACACTTTCTAGCATTAGCTCCTATCCTGTGCCTTAACTCCTTATCATCCAACAACTTCAATGTAGCCTCGGCTAGGGTCTTGGGGTCTCTCGATGGGACCAATACTCCGGTTTCACCATCGGTTATCACCTCTGAATTACCTCCGACATCTGTAGCAATCGATGCTACGCCACAAGACATAGCCTCCAGCAATGAAGTAGGCATAGCCTCACTGTAGGACGGCAGCACATAGATAGTTGCTTTTTGATAGTATTGAAGAAGGTTATTTCGGTCAGATATGTACCCAGTAAAGTGGAAGTTCTGGTCTAACCCAAGTTGACTCACCCTAGCTCTAAGCACTTTTTCTATCGTCCCCTTACCAGTCAAAACGTACTTCAAGTTCTTATACTTCTGGCACACATATTTAGCACTCTCAACCAGGGTAACCAGCCCTTTTATAGTCTCTAATCGGCCAGTATATAGTATACATGTCTCATCCATTTCATTTGCTGGATCGGGAGCAAAGAAAGTAGTGTCTACACCATTTCTAGTAATAGTGATTTCTTTGTCAATCGAGTGATATTCTTTTAGGTCTTCCGCACAAGCTTGGGAATCTGCAGTAATCACGTCAGCTTGGTGTAAAAGACTTCTTTCTACGTTAATCAGTTGTCGGCCTAGAATTTTAACCACAAGGAAATGAAAGCTCTTCACCGGCATGTTTTTAATAGCTTCACCAGTAGCGCCATGAGACGTGAAAACAATGGGAATTGAAGTATCAATTACAGGCACAAGCGCTCCATGTACATGCAGTAAGTCAAATTCTAGTTCAAGTCGGCTAAATAGCCTATTTACCCAGACTCCATGCAGCCAAAAGGGAGATGGATATGAAGGTATGAACCGCACTCGGTGCACATAGACACCATCTACTTCTTCATAATCAGATCGCCTCCAGGACCCTCTGCTGATGACAGTGACATTGTGCCCCCTTTGCACCAGCCTCTTCGCCAAATTGGGCACATATGAAGCTATCCCCCCAGGATCTGGAGTAAACTCACTGGTGAGCATACAAATACGCAACTGTTACCCCCTTGTCAAACAAACCACCGAGCCAGACCACTCCTCCAAAGCTATAGTCAGCATCTGCCTTACCCCCGCCCGCGCAAACAGCTCGGGCGGTTGACTACTTAGATCTTCCAGCGATGTTCCCTGGTCTGACGTAGTAAATCAGTGTCCCTTGGGTATCCTTTCTTCATCGGCATATAACAGTAGGCATCTTCTAGAAGCGAAGCTGTGTTTGGCAACGAATAATCTTTGACTTGATAGGCCCGCATCCTTACCCTTTATCGTTTCGTAGCTTCTATGAAAATTGTTACCCTTAATGAAGGAACTAGGAGCAAGAGTCCCGTCGCATAATAGACCGCCTTCAACAGTCCAAAACGATCTCCCCCTCTGAACTGTCTCAGGGCATTTATAGCACTGGGCTGCAGATACTTCTTTTGTGAGATTGCAAAGCCGCAAGCTTCTAACTTGGAGGCAATCTCACTCATTGTGACTCGTGCACATGATCATGGGGAGGACCTATCGCGGTGTCCAGGTCTTTCAAAGGCGACATACCGAGCAGCAGGACAACTCTGTAGCGCATAGCTGCTATGTTCGGGACACTGAGAATGATCTTGCCTCCTGTTCGTATTACTCTTCTGACCTCTCTTAACACCCTCGATGGTGGAGCAAACAAGTGCTCTAATACCTCGTTGAAGATAACAAGATCAAAGTAATCATCCTCAAAGGGAAGAGGCTGTCTCTCCAGATCGCACATCCTGAACTTGATACCTGTTTCTTTGCACGCATCTTCCCAATAGTTTGAAAAATCCAACGTTGATACTTCATAATGAGGGTACATTCTCTTGATGAACAAAGTAAACGGTGATGTCCCTATGTCGAGAAGTCTAATCGGACTCGTACAGCTGGGAATTGAATCAATAACGTGCCTGAATCTGAATCTTTCGTGGGTTAGAGAAATCTTGTAACCCTCTAAACGCCCCTCGAGGGAGTTCACCCATTCGTCAAATTTCATGATTTGACACCACCGAATTGTTCTGTGCTTTTTAGCAGGTCACTTTTGTAACAGCGCTCCGCACGCACAACAAGAAAGGCGTTCATATTCTCCCTCTCTTGCTCTTCTTCAATCTCCATTGAATTCGTTCGTACTGCCACCATATCATGTTTGCACGCATCCATATCCACCGATATCGCTACGCGAGACCTTTCATCGCCAGTATTATTTCAGCCGCTTCCAGCAAATCCGAGGCAATGGCATCGGGTTTCGCCTTCACACCATTTACCAATGACACACCCTTTATCAAGATGCTCTTGCAGCCAAGCGCCTTACCCAGCTCTATATCCATCTGGAGGTCTCCGACTACAAAAGAGCGCTTGAGACTAATGTTATGCTCTTTGGCTGCTTGAAGCGCTAGCTTAGGCTTTGGCTTACGGCAGTCACAGTTATCGTTAGGATGGTGAGGGCAATAGTAGATAGCATCTACCCAGGCACCTTCTCTGGCTAGCTCCCCTTTCATTTTCTCATGAATCTTCGCCAGAGTATTTTCAGTGAAATAGCCCCTCGCAATACCAGACTGATTGGTTATCACGATTACTTTAAAGCCATGTTCATTTAACAGCCTGATGGCTTTTGCCGTGTTGAGAAACAGCCGGAAGTCCTCTGGACGGCTGCAATAGTGGACATCCTCGGCCATTGTTCCGTCTCTATCGATGAAGACGGCTACCTCATTCTCTGACAATCCTCTCCTTGAGAATATCTGAAATGATGTGAGTCAGGGCCAAATGTGTGTCTTCCACTTGTCCATAATTCTTGCTTGTTAAGCATACACTTTCGTCAGCGAGTTCTTTCAGTTTGCCTCCGCCAAATCCCACAAACCCAATGACTACTGCCCCTTTCCTCCTAGCATATTTGGCTGCCTCGATGATATTGGGAGAATTGCCAGAAGCGCTAATAGCAATAAGGACGTCGCCATCATCCAGCTGGTTCACCAATTGCTCCTTAAAAATCGAAGCGTAGTCTATGTCATTGGCCCAAGCTGTTATAACAGCAATGTTATCAGTCAAACTCTTCGACCTTATGCGTGGTTTCCCCACAATTGCAGACTGCTTCTCAAAACCTAACGCACAATGCGAAGCGGTAGATGCGCTACCCCCGTTACCAATGACAAACACCTGCTTGCCATTTTTATAAGCGCAGAATATTATATCCGCAATCCTTTCCATGTTTTTCTCTTGTAGAACGACTTCATCAAGACACACCCGCAAATCTTTCATATAATCCCGCATTAAAGACATCGCCACCCCCAGTCTTTTATTTATATTACATAGATGATCTTACTTCCTTCAGGCTCCAACGAAAACTCTGTCTGAGGAAAATCACTTAGCGCCTCTCGAACCTTTGGCTGTTTTTCCTTAGGACAATAGAGAAGCAAAAAGCCCCCTCCACCAGCTCCCAGAATCTTGCCTCCTAGCGCACCCGAGTCAAGCGCTTCTTCATAATAGCTGTCTATCTCTGGGTTACTTATGCCGCCCGCTAATTGCTTCTTCAGAGACCACCCCTTATGCAAGAACTCACCAAGAATGTCTGGTGAACCATTGTTATTCAGATGTTTTCTCAGTGCAAGAGCCAAATCGCGCATCTTCCTCAGACACTCTACATTACTACCTCGTCTCATGTTCGACTTCTGTTCTTCCAAAATGCTTGCGGCCCTGCGCGTATCTCCTGTGTAAAGAAGGAGTAGGTTCTGGTTGAGTTCGTCTTTATTCTTTCTATTATACATAATAGGTTCCATAAATACAGTCTCATCTGAATTAAACTGGATATAGCGGAGCCCGCCGTAAGCAGCAATATATTGGTCTTGCTTACCTATGGGCTCGCCAAGGATATCTATTTCTAAATGACTGGCTTGCCTTGCTAATTCCTCAGCAGATCTGAGCATTCCTTTGTAGGCGTATAGAGCATTCAGCAAACCTACAGTGAAGCTGCTTGAGGAGCCTAGTCCGGTACCTGCAGGAATATCAGCTATAGAGACTATTTCTATTCCATCACTTATCCCCACCAATTTCAGGGCTTCTCTAACTATAGGGTGTTGTATCTCGTCCACATTTTTCACAATTTCTGTCTTCAAATAGCTCACCCTTGTGGTACTATCGAAGCGCTTATTAACCACAATATACATATACTTGTTTATCGCTGTGCTTACCACTGCCCCAGGTTCGAGGCGATAGAAATCAGCAAGGTCTGTTCCTCCGCCGACAAAACTGATTCTGAAAGGTGTGCGCGTAATAATCATGTCGGTCCACTTTCCAGGAATTCTTCAAATATCTTCAATCCCTCAGGAGTCCCCATATCATAAAACCTCTGTTCGGCAATATAAGTAGCCAATTCCTGTTGTTGTATCAGAGCCGGATATAGTCCTTTCTCCAAGGAAATTGAGCACCGGTCTGGAATAAAGTCAAGCGCTTCTCGTTTCAGCACCAGTACACCCGCGTCGACATACCTCAAATCTGGACTAAGCCTCTCCTTGTCATGTTTTATCACCATAAGCCTATCGTCCAGTTCCACATTATTCCTAACACCAGGGTCCCCCCTGTAAACCACCATTAGAGCCTTCTTGGCTCGCTTTATGAAAGCCCTATGTACCTCACCGTAATCGAGTGGAATGTAAGTATCACCGTTGATAACGAAGAAATGATCATCGAGCAGACTTTGTGCCTGCTTGAGAGCGCCTCCGGTGCCAAGCAACTCGCCTTTTTCCTCACTATATCCTATTCTAATCCTCAAGTCCTTTCCGTCTCCGAAGAAATCCTTGATCTGGCCGCCACGATAGCCTACACACAATACGATATTGCGTATCCCTCCATGTTTCAGCAGTTCAAGCAGATGCAACAAGAAAGGTTTATCCCTGACCTGGACCATAACCTTTGGGATAGCCTCCGTTAACGGCCCCAGTCGTGTGCCCAGACCACCAGCGAGAATAACAGCTTGCATCGATATTCTTTAACAGCTACGTTTACCTAAGATATCTCTTATTGCTTTTCGAACTGCTTCATCAGAGGTGTACTTCGGTCTCCAGCCGAGTTTTTCCATCCTCGACGTGTCGAATCTCACTTGGGGGACGTCACCAGGCCAACCCCTATCTCCGCCAGTGTATCTAAGCTTAACACCATGCAGGCCCATCTCTTCCACAACCATCTGGGCAATGCAACTTACCCTAGTGCTGGACCGACAGCCTAGATTGAATACATTGAGCCGATCCTTGGAGTGCTGAAACCCATAAAGCATTCCATCCACACAATCGTCGACATGGATATATGGTTTCTCCTGAGACCCATCCCCCAGTATTTCCAACTCTTTGTTATTCGAAGTCAGCTTGTTTACGAAATCAAAAATAGCTCCATGGGTCGCTCTTGCTCCAACCACATTAGCGAACCTATAGATCCAAGCCTTCATGCCAAAGAGATGACAAAACGCGGTAATCAGCCCCTCGCCAGCTAGTTTACTGGCACCGTACAAGGAAATAGGCTGCGGGAAACCATAGTCTTCCGGTATAGGCTTGAGAGGTGTTTCGCCATGGACAGTGCTGCTCGAAGCAAAGATAATCTTCTTTATACCACTAGCCCTCATTGCCTCCAAAACATTATAAGTAACGATGGTTCCTTGCTTCAAATAAAGGCTGGTATCTTCGATGCCAGCTCTAATGTCTGGACTAGCTGCCATGTGAAAAACAACATCATGACCGGCGACTGCCTTCTTTAAGGCATCAAGCTCCAACAGGTCCTCTCGAAGGAAACAGAAGCCATCCCTGCCTCGTTGCTGCCCGATAAACTCTTCCTTCCCCGAGCTGAGGTTATCGTAGGCCGTAACCGTGCCCATGCCCACCAAGCGATCAACCAGATGACTGCCGATAAAGCCTGCGCCACCAGTGACAAAAGCTTTCATATTCCTACTTCCATGGTGTCCCTTTCTTCCTAGGTCGTATCGCCTCTTTCCAGAACCCGACAATGTAGGAGACATGCTGAACGATGTAAGCCACTGGGATCGACAGCAGGTAGATAGGCCTCTTCTCCTGAATAGCAATCCCTAAGCCGATGGTAATGATGGCAATTCCGTACAAGGCAATAGCACCCAAACAAATCCATCGGCTGAATATCAGTGACAGAAGGACTAACGGGACTACAAGAGGCGGGACAGCTTGCCAATCCCACAATCGGGCCTCTCTGCGCCACCCGCCATAACGATAGGCTTGCTTTGCGAAATCCTTTAATCCTCTATTATGATCATGCAAGACAATAGCATCCGGGGTGTACACCAGTTTTCCCAATTTCCCCAGCCTCTTACCGAATTCCAGGTCCTCAGCTCCAGATAACGTTACGTTGAACCCACCAGCCCTCAGAATATCTTCTCGGCGACACATACCGTTGGCCCCACAAACGCTTAGATTCTTCATTACCCTTCTCTCACCCCACCTCGATCTAGCTCCACTAAAGGGGGTTCTAAATGTCAGATTGATGGAGCGAGTCCATAGTCCTTGGCCAATATCTTCAAATCTACCACCAACTCCGACGACGTTCTCATCAAACCCCTTGATCAGGTTGGCTAACCAGTACTTATCTGGTATGCAATCACCATCTGTGAAAGCCACATAATCACCCTGTGCACTTTCCACCCCAACCTGGCAACCACCGGCTCTGTTGTGATAATTCTCATAAAGTATCTTGATGGGAAATCTGCTTGCGTTCTCAACCGTCTTATCAGAGGAATGCCCATCAACTACTATCACCTCGCAGGGCTTAAGTGATTGTGAGAGAACAGCACTTAGGCAGTGCTCAATCTTATCAGCTTCATTTCTAACTGGTATTACAGCCGATATTCTGGGGTCGCTCATCTCTCCTGCCTTTTTGTATCAGCCAATTCATTTCGACGTAGAGGAGTTCCCATTTTCCCTACGTCAATGGGGTCACTCCGGAACGCACGGCATGTGGAATGCAATGTCTTAATCGAGGCTATCACTTATGCTTATTACACTCATTGATTGAGGCTATTACTCTATTTTAGATGCTAATTGGTTAGCGCTCTCTCATTAATTCTTTTACTGCCTGAAGCATAAGCGCAGCGAATATGCCTAGCAGCCCTGCCAGACAAAGCAGGATTGTCCCCAGTGCATTTCCAACAGCCAACTCTTTGGTTGCACCGTAAACCGACAACACGCGCGCCCCTAACACTACACCGCCCACCAAAAGCGCAAGCCCCGGCACTCCAAACAACAACAGAGGCTGCCTCAAGCTAAACAATACCAGCACTCTACTTAGAACGCTCACGCCATGCCCTACAGGGCTCCTCTTCGCCTGACCTGCATAAGACACATTTATGGGCACTTCAGCTACCCTGAGACCGCTTTTTTTTATGGCGAACTGCATCTCTGAGCTAATTGACATCCCGTCCTCAGCCAGGTTCAACTCCTTGAGTGCCTTTGCTGAGTATGCCCTAAACCCACTCTGAGAATCGCTGATTTTTTGCCCCGAGCCTACGTTAGTGATAATTGTCAGAACACGCTGTCCCAGGCGACGATAAAAGGGCGCCCTCTTGGCCGCTCCTATGAACCGAGAGCCAATTACAACATCTGCCTCGCCATCAAGAAGCGGTTTGACCAGTTTGGGTATATCCCTCGGGTCATGCTGCCCATCGCCATCGAGAATCACCAGCACATCTGCTCCCAGTTGCTTCCCCTTTTCCAAGGCACTCTGGATCGCAGCACCATATCCTCGATTTCGCCCATGCTGCTGAACCGTCGCGCCGGCTCCAGCAGCGATCTCTGCAGTAGCATCAGTCGAGCCATCATCGACAACTATAACCTCATCGGCGTATTTCTTCGTCTTAACTACTACGCTCCCGATGCAGCGCTCCTCGTTGAAACAAGGTATAGCGGCAATGATCTTCGGCTTATCCTTGGGTTGCTTTTTAGGTATCGAATCCTGTTTCATGACTAAACTATCTCTACTATGTTATGTAGTGTAGCATAAGGCAGCCAGTTTGACAAACAATGGATTTACAGGGATCCGTTCTTTAGAGGGTGCTGCAAGAGCGTCCTTTAAGGTGAATACTCGAATATCTCCACCTCGGAGATGTTCCCCTGTGTTACAACTGTAGTTGGAGACTGGTGGATCAACTTGTAGTGGTCTAATTTCTCGAGGGGGACAGGGCTGAAAAGCGGACTCTTGCCCACTATCCGATAGTCTGGGTTCGCATCTACAAACGCCTTCGCACTGTCGTAACTTGAAAAGGATTGCTCATCGGAGATGACCTTTGCCATGAACGTGTTGCCCTCCGTGCTTGTTAACTGCCTTTCGTTCCAGGAAACTGCGAAGATTTGATTGGGAACGGGAACCCATTCTTCACCTCCAAAGAGGTACAATCGAGAGCACATGGATTGATAGTAGCTAGGATAATAAAGCTCTACCGGTTGAAGCATCCCTGTCTGAGTGCTCTGATAAAATACATCAAAGAATTGAGATGGATCCTTTCCGGCCCAAACCAGCATGGGAACAAATTTCCCACCAAATAATGTCTTAACAGCCATGGGAAAGTCGATAATTACATACTTGGAGCTCAGCCTATCGAGCACCTGGCTGCCCAAGACCTCGTCCTGGGCGGTGAAAAACAAGGCAGCATCCGTTGCACCGGACTGGCTGGGATTCGCGTTTGGTATGCGGTGGGCGATATAAGTTATGAAGTAACCATAGTCCCACCAGCTCATCACTCCATATGCTGACTCTGGATACTGATAAGCCTCTCCGGCCGGCGGTTTTTGGTAAAGCTCATAATAGAAAGCAAGGTTCTGGAAAGGATCTTGTGGTTTATTAGGGTCGCTTTCAGGGTTGCTCATCCACACAAGCGATTCGTGCCAATCGTCGCTGCAGCGGTCGCCACTCGGTGGCTTGGCCCAGTCAAAAATCGCCACACCGATATTAGGGTAGAATGCCAAAAAGAACACGGCTATCAATGTAACCGAGACGTAGACGTTTCTCGCGTTTAGATACCTTGTAGTCAGAACGCCCCGTTGCTGCTTCTTAGCCTTCTTCTTGTCACGCTTTGCCTTTTTACCGCGCTTAGTCTTTCCTCCCTCTTTCTCCCCCTTCCTATCTCTACTATCTTCTTCCAACTCGAGGGCCTCAGGGGATTCCCTAAGGCCGGCGAACTCTAATATCTTCCAAGACAGATACGCAGTAAGTACAGCTACATTCACGGCGAAATAATACCCGAACCGATTTTGACTGAACGTAGCCACTAGTATTACTATGCTCCAGACAAATAGCAGCGTCTTCTCAGCAGCCCCCTCCTTTATGATGAGATAAGCGATTATTGCCATAGCTATCAGAGCCAAATAGAAGTCTATAGTGAACTGATCCCATGCCGTGGACAAAGAAAGCGGCGCAACTTCGGCGACGGTCAACATACCCCCCACTGGCCTGAATGTACTTGTTTTGTCCAGAATCGAGTTGAACAGCGAGGGATCGATAACACGAAACAGTACTGCACCTATCACACCCAACACCAGCAACGCCAGCGGGTAGTAAGCTCGCTTCATATCCTTGCCAGCCATCAGAGAAGAGAGCATGCCCAGCGCTATAAAGGCCGCAATGCCGATGAGCAGCGATGAAGACCCCAGGTTCCACAGCCAGTATCCATTCCAGGACACAGCAACCATAAACAGGGCTACGAGAAAGGCAAGGCTCACAACGATACAAAGGTAATCTGTCGATTTGCCCCTGAGATGGTCCATAACAAATTGAATGACGACGAAAACGAAGATTATGAATACAAACAGCCCTGCACCAGACCACGTAAGCAGATAGAGCCCCAGCACTATCCCAGCTAGCAGAGAATAAAGCAAAGGCCCTCTGAGAGTTCCCCAATCTCTCTGCCAAAGGCTCTTGAAAGAAACTTCATTTTGTCTTGACCTTTTTATTGCCAGAATCAAGAACATCATGGTAAAGGCGGTGAACAGGGTTTCCGCGACATGGTAATCGGGGAATCCCAGCAGGGAGCGCCAGAGAAATTGGCCGGGTAAGACGGCAATCAGGGCCGCGCCAATAAGGCCTGCCTTCCTGTTAAAGAGCTCCTTACCTATGAAATAAACGGGCACAGTAACTAATGCCCCCAGTATTGCCGGCAGATAGGCTCCCACCGTTTCTACGACTTTCTGAGTTGGGGAGCCAGCGCCGAAGACCCAGGCAAAGAAGCCTAGAAGAAGGTAGAAGAAAGGCGGGGAACCGAGAGACGATCCGCCGGGGTAGAAGACATAGGGGTCAAAAAGCGGCCGGTGCGGGAAGTGGAGAGCCAAAATCAGCACCTGCCGCATATGATAATAGCAGTCGGTTTCCTGGAAGCTTACCCAACCGCTGGCAAAGACGTTGTGGTAAGGGAAGTAGATGCGCAGGAAAAGGGCAACTAAGAAGAACGCGAATAAGGCCAGGCCATATTTGGCGCGTGTGGAGAGTCTCATCTTTGTACTAAACTAACAGTCCGTTCATTCTACGCATGCTCGACCTCGGTGTATCGTAACACGTAAGACTGGCCTTGTTTACCATGCACCTGAGCCACACCATCGGGGATAAAATTACCACATACTTGTGATTTATTCAACCCTCTATCCGCTGAGCTAACCGCCTTTTCCCGCGGCTTTGCTATGAAGCTCTTCGCTTCTTTACTCATGGATTATATGTTATCACTATATCAAAGGCCAAATCAGCAGGAAACGGCATCGAACTCGGTGTTAGACAAGATGCAAGCCAGCATTCCAAGGAAAAACGCCTTTGCAAACTAGCTTATCCGCGAATACGGCGCAACTCGTCTGGTTTACTGCACCTGAGCAAGGCATCCTCCAGAGTTACTGCTCCCGACCTCACCAGTTCCTGTAGCGCTTGGTCCATGGTCTGCATGCCGAATTGCTTGCCGGTCTGCAGGTAGGTGGGAAGTTGCTCAGTCCTGGCATCACGGATGAGATTACGTATGGCATCAGTGGATACCATAACCTCGAAGGCAGCTACTCTCCCCTTGCCCCCAGCTCTAGGCATAAGGAACTGAGAGAGTACACCCTCCAACACCATCGACAGCTGGAATCGAATCTGCGGTTGCTGGTGAGCGGGGAAAACATCAATTATGCGGTCAATGGTCTGAGGAGCACTCGCAGTATGTAGTGTACTCAAAACCAGGTGACCAGTCTCTGCAGCGGTGATCGCCGTGGATATCGTCTCCAAATCACGCATCTCACCTACTAGGATCACATCAGGGTCCTGGCGCAGGGCATGTTTTAGCGCGGTGGCAAAGGACTTTGTATCATCTCCCAGGTCCCTCTGGGCAATGAGACACTTCTCATTATGATGCAGGAATTCAATTGGGTCCTCGATCGTGATCACATTTCGTCTCTCCGTCCTATTTAGATGATCAATCATAGCAGCTAACGTGGTTGACTTACCCATTCCCGTAGGGCCAGTCACCAGGACCAAGCCCTTGGTCTTGACCGCTAGAGTCTTACACACAGTAGGCAATCCGAGTTGATCTATAGTCGGCACCTTCAGTGGCACCTGCCGAATAGCAATACTGATCGTCCCTCGCTGAAAAAAGGAGTTCACCCTGAACCGAGCCAAGCCAGCTACGCTGAACGGCATGTCCAGCTCCAGCTCATTGTAAAATCTCTCTCTCTGAGTCTCTGTAGTTATATATTCTAGCGATTCTTTCATGAATTGGGGAGTGATATTGGGCAATTCCTCTAAAGGCATTAGGACGCCATCGATACGAAGCACCGGTGGGCTCGGCACCCTCAGATGTAAGTCCGAGGCTCCCTTTTCCACCATGAAGCGCAATAATTCTTCAACGTTCAAGCTTTCACTACACCTTTCTAGGGTGAAAAAACCGACGACTGGTTCTTTCCACCTCTTTTCGCACTATACAAAGCGTCGTCTGCCTTCTTCACAAGCTCCGAGACCGACAAGGCATGAGTCGGATAGGAAACTATGCCAGCGCTTACGGTTATTCCTACCTCCTCGCCTTCCAATTTCATCTTGTACCCTTCCACCTGGGCCCTGATTCTTTCTGCAATCTTACCAGCGCTTTTACTATCGGTTCCAGGCGCGAGGAGCATGAATTCATCCCCTCCCCACCTAGCTGCAACATCGGAAGCACGTGTGTTTACTTTAACAATCCTAGCCACTTCTTTCAAGAATCTATCGCCCACGTGGTGGCCTAAGCGATCGTTTATCTCCTTTAGTCCATCCAAGTCAACCATTATGAGCGATAGCGGGGCTTTGCTTCTTTGGGCACGGATAAACTCACGTTCTATTTGATCCATAAAGTATCGCCGATTGTAAAGGCCGGTCAGGCTATCGGTGAAAGCAAGTTCTAAGGCATGTTCATATAGCTGAGTGTTCTCAATGGCCATGCCTATCTGATTGGCAATAGTGCCCAGCATGCGCACCTCCCAGTCGGAGAACACACGATAGCCATAGCTGCCAATGCCCATCACGCCCAGAATCTTCTCCTTCGCCCCTATCGACAAAGCAGCGAAGGATTGAACACGCTCTTTCTTTGCACCATAATGCTTAAATCTGTGGTCTAAGGATATGTTCTCCACCAGTAGAGGCTCCCCTGTTTCAAGCACCTGCGTTAGAACTCCATCCCCAGCGCTCAATACCCTTATCTCACGCACAAACGATGAGGACATCCCCCGATTAGCCCTGAGCACCAGCTCTTTGGTTTTCTCGTCTAACAGGAATATCCCTGTCACATCCATCCCTGTTATTTCCAGCACCTTGTCCAATACATTTACCAGCAACTCTTCGAGATTAAGTGTCTGGCTTACCGCAGTTCCGATATTGAAGATAATTTCGAGTCGCTCGGTATAGCGACCCACCTCCTCTTCCGCATGCTTGCGTTCGGTTATGTCCGTAAGCGTTCCTAAAACCGACCGCTTTCCTTTGTATTGGATAGATGCAACTCTGTCCGATACCCAAACAATTTCCGAATCTTTCCTTACGAACCTGAACTCATAGGGAGCGATACTCTGACCTTTCAGCACCTCTATCGCTTTTGTCCTGACTGTCTCTCTATCATCCGGATGGACATAATCGAGAGAATATCTTCCCACCAACTCGTCATATTTATAACCCGATATCTCTTCAAACAGGCGATTGACATACAGAAACCTTCCATCCTGCAAAAAGTATATCCCCGTTGTAGCCGCCTCGAGCATGCCTCGCGCTAGCTCTTCAGAATCACGCAATGCTTCTTCAGCTCGCTTGCGATCCGAAACGTCTCTTATCACCGCAACCAATGTTTTGGGGTTACCTTGAGCGTCTTTTATAACCGAAGCCATAAAGTTAACAGGGATTTCCCCACCATCCTTGGTGATGGCACTCATATCAATTGGTTTGGTACTGCTTTTTTCTATAACCTTTTTCAAATAGCTTTGTGCCTTCACCCTATCCTTTGACCTGCTGTATGTTGGCAGTTTAAGAGCAGAGGTTCCTATGAGTTCATTAGCCTTGTAACCTAGCAGTTTTTCGAAGGCTTTGTTGACATAGATTATCTCGCCGCTCATATTAACCAACATAACGCCGTCAGGCATTCCTTCTATAGTTGCTGCAGCTACAAGTCCGCCCTGCTTCTGAACTTCTTCTGCCCACTTGCTCTCGGACAGAGCCTGCTCCAGCTCCGCTGTCCGCGCTTGCAGACTAGTCAGTTTCCTCATGAGCTGCTGTTTAGTCTTCTCTCGGTATTTTCCCGCTGATTCACCAGCCATAACTGCGCCTACCCCCTGCGGACGTTTGCCAAGTGAACTGTCAAACAGGGGCCCGAATCAGGCCTATATTATCAAAAATACAAAGCTGAAGCAACGCTAAAGGTTGTGCGCACACCCTTGGTAAAAACCAAATCTTTGACCGAAAACGGCACCCCGTGAAGATGCCCTAACTCCTCACCTTTCATAACGGCCTTCTCAGCCTTCTTGGCCTCGGCTAGGGCCGAATTTGCTATCACCGTCACATAGGCATTTATCTTAAGGTTAATAACTTCTATCCGCTCCAGAATGTCCTCGACAACCTCCACCGGCGAGAGCTTTTTCCTTCTAATTGACTTAGCCAGGTCCGCAGCGCTTATCCAACAAATATCTTCACGACTCATCAATAATCTCCTAATTTGAAACGCTTCCTTTTTCCTTATCAAATAGCCCGCTGGCAGTTCTTTCGGCAAGAACGATTGCTACCATAGCAGGGCATGTAGGCTATGTCAAGTTAGACAAGCAGAATTCGTAGAAGCTAAAGACGAGGGGCTTAAGCCTTTTGTTAAGCCCCTCGTAAAGTCCGTCTACTCATTGATTTACTGGCGACAGTCTATACATGCTACTTGGCAGCGACAAATGGTATATCTACGTGCACCGTAGTCCCTTGACCCGGCTCGCTCTGTATCTCACAAGTCCCCTTCATGAGTTCCGCCCGCTCGTTCTCAATTCCCTCTTGCCATAATCCCCTACAATCAACCCTGCCATCCCTCCCCAAGAGGTAAGAAGCCATGCTATAATAGCACAAGCTCATGTTTACTCACCTTCACGTCCACACTGAATACAGTCTCCTTGATGGCATGTGCCGCATCTCCCATCTCATCCGCAGAGCCAAGGAGATGAGTATGAATTGCGTGGCAATCACCGACCACGGGGCTCTCTACGGCATAATCACATTCTACCGCGAAGCTAAAGAGGCTGGGATAAAGCCCATCATCGGTTGTGAGGTATATGT
>Ga0315281_10000493_pt1 | contig 54769 bp, 41 predicted proteins | sample YL17G07_0_MG_FD_204540 | JGI IMG/M metagenome (GOLD analysis project Ga0315281, IMG submission 204540) | Sediment microbial communities from Yellowstone Lake, YNP, Wyoming, USA - YL17G07_0 | ecosystem: Environmental > Aquatic > Freshwater > Lake > Sediment | place: USA: Wyoming | collected...
TCGAGAAATGCCGCTATTGATCAACGCGTTAGGCAAAGCCGTTGACATGAAGGAGGCCGTCGCGTAAAGTCGAGCCGCTGTCACCCGGCCGCAGGTCCAATTCCCACGACAAGCGGGGCAACCTCCGGGGCGACGCGATCAAGGTTGTCTATAACTATGCAAACAGTTCGTGCTCTGCACCGTTCAATGATCCTGTCATATATCCGGCGAAAGTGCGTAACATCGTGTACAGTGACGTCCTCGGTCGTCTCGTCTGAGTGTACTGAGTACTTTGGCAACACAAAACGAAAGTATGTGGCGACCAGCGCAGTCAGAGAAAGTACTGCCAGATCATCGGCAGGGAAACTGCTGCTTGGATTACGAACCCATAGCCAAATGCGTGCTACCGCCAAACTGATGACTAAAAGGACGAATGCCCAAAAACAGCACCAAGCAACAGAACCTACCTTCCATTGGGTCACATGGACGGTTTTCTTTTTGTCGATTTCATCGCTGATCTCCTTAGCCTGGTCTGCGCGCAACAACTTGCGAGCCAGCTTCTTTAGAAACTGTCGTAGAAAAATACCAGGCTCTTTACGCCAAGCGTCGATCACGACTATTTTTGTGTCCCCGCCTGTGTGCCGTACCCTCCAGCGCAGCATTTCTATTGTCGAACTCTTGCCGATGCCCCACGCACCAAAAAGTCCAACCACGAAGGGCCTTTGCAGGTCCGAGTGAATGATCTTTAGAAGACTTTCTGCCAATTGGGAATGCGCGCCAATTACGTCCTCTTCAGTGGGGCGGTCGTTAAGGAATCTGTAGTCCGCTGCATCGTGTGGTTCTACTGCCATCGAATCTCGCCGTACTTTTTTGTGATCAATCCCTCCAGAGAGACAAGTGGCTCACATCTACGCATTTCACAATCTCTCACAAGCTTCTTGGCCCACTGGTCGTAGTTTTCTCTTGGCCTCCAAAGGCGTCACGCTCAGCCCTGTGGGCAGCATTATAACCCCAAGGAGACAGATAGGCAAATCCGATCCAGATAAGCCTGCCAACGCCAACAAACGTGACAAGGGATATGTGATAAATGACGAGGAAAAGAGAGGCGATTGGGGATCACAGCCGAGGGCGGCTGTTCCACATAATTTCGGGCGGAATTCCTTTGGTCCTTGCGGGGGAAGGGGTCATGTGCGTTGCGCGGCGGGCGGGGAGGGTTTTTCCTACCGGCGGGGGGCGGGATGTCGTATAATCGAGCCTGCTATGGAGAGAGCTGGGTACAGGATTATCGATGCGAATTTCAATCGCGCCCGCGAGGCCCTGCGCGTCATGGAGGAATACTGCCGGTTTGTGCTGAATTCCGGGGCTCTGAGCGGCCGGGTCAAGGCGTTGCGGCACGAGCTCTGCGCGGCCGTCGGCAAGTTGGACGGGGGCCGGCTCCTGGCGGGCCGGGACACGCTGGGCGACGTCGGCGTCGGGCAGAAGGTCGAGGGCCAGCTTGAACGTATTACCCTGAAGGATTGCTTCACCGCGGCGGCCAAGCGGGTGACGGAAGCGCTGCGGGCCCTGGCGGAGACGGTGCAGATCGAGAACAAGGCCGTGGCCGAAGCGATCGAACGGCTGCGCTATGAGGCGTACGCGCTGGAGAAGGACATCGTGCTCTTCAGCGAGCCGGTGGAGAAGTTCAACCGGGTCCGGCTGTACGTCATTATCACCAGCAATCTGCCGGCGGATGTCCTGTCCCTGGCGAGCAAGTGTGCCACCGGCGGCGCGGACTGCCTGCAGTTGCGGGCCAAGGAGATTCCCGACGACCGGCACTTCGCGCTGGCGGTCGAGTTCGTCGAGATCTGCCGGGAGATGGGGACGCTGTCGATCATCAACGACCGGGCGGATATCGCGGCGGCGGCGGGCGCGGACGGCGTGCACCTGGGCCAGAACGACCTGCCGGTCGAGCAGGTGCGCCGGCTCCAGTTGACCCCGCTGATTATCGGTAAGAGCACGCACTCGCTCAAGGAGCTGGAGGCGGCCTGCCCGGCGCTGCCCAGCTACGTGAGTCTGGGTCCGGCCTTTGCGACGCCGACCAAGCCGGGGATCGAGGTCGCGGGTCCGGACTATATTCACCAGGGGCTGGAACGGCTGGCGGGGACCGGGATCAGTCACGTGGCCATCGGCGGGATCACCCCGGAGAACGTCGAGCAGGTCATCCGGGCGGGGGCCGAGCGCGTGGCCGTATGTGCGGCCGTCACCAAGGCCGCCGACCCGACCGAGGCCTGCCACAGGCTGAAACAGAAAATCATCCGGCTGTTAAGTGAATCATCTTCGGAAAACGAAGGAGGACAGGAGCAATGAGACAATCGAACTGTATCGCGTGGGCGGCGGTCGTCGTCGCGGCCGTGCTTGCCCGTGCCGAGGCCCAGCCGCTGTGGGACTTGGCCAATCAGAACAAAGGGACCCTGCGGATTTCCACCCTGTTCACGGCTCAGGACGTGCGGGGCCACCTCTCTACCGAGGACGGCCTCAACGCGGCCATCGACTGGTGCAAGAAGACCGGCGTGACGCACGCGTTCATCGAGTCCTTCCGCGACGGGTATCAGGCGGACAAGCAGGCCCTCGAACATGCCAAAGCCCGGTTCCGGGACGCGGGCCTCGACGTCTCGGGCTGCGTGACCCCCACCAAGGTCGGCAAGGATTCCACAGGCTGGAAGGGCATTGCCTGCTACACCGACGAGCCCACGCAGAAACGGCTCCAGGAGATTTTCGAGTACACGGCCGGGCTCTTCGATGAGATCATGATCGACGATTTCTGGTTTACCGACTGCGAGTGCGACGCGTGCAAGAAGGCCCGCGGCGACCGGAGCTGGGTGGACTACCGCTGCGACCTGATGACCCGGATCAGCCGCGACCGGATTCTGAACCCCGCCCGCGCCGTCAATCCCGGCGTAAAAGTGATAATAAAATACCCACAATGGTACGATAATTTCCACAAGCGCGGGTACGAGGTCGTGCAGGAGACGGCCGACTTCGACCGGATCTGGGTCGGGACCGAGACGCGCGACTACGCCGACCAGCGCTGGGGCGGAAAAGTGCAGTACGAGGCCTATTACATCATGCGCTGGCTCGGTGCGATCGGTGGGGCCAAGACCGGGGGCGGCTGGTTCGACCCGTACGGCACGCACGAGGCGACGTACGTCGAGCAGGCCCGCCAGACGGTGCTGGCCGATGCGAAGGAGATGCTGCTGTTCTGCTACGGCTCGCTGCTGCACGACACGGGTCCGGCCAACGTCGAGAAGCTCCGCACGGAGGTCCCGGGCCTGTTCCAACTGGCTGCGCTGGTGCGCAACCAGCCGCTCCGAGGCATCGCCGCTCCGAAGCCGCCGAACAGCGACGGCCACGACGAGCAGTACGTGTATGATTTCGTCGGCATGTTAGGCCTGCCGCTGGTCCCGACAGCCGAGGTTCGCACCGACGTCAAGGCGGCCTTCCTGCCCGTGCACGCGTGCAAGGACCCGCAGTTGTCCGGCAAGCTCGACGCGCTGCTCAAGTCCGGCACGCCGGTGCTCGTCACGGACGGCCTGGCCTGGAGACTTGGCGCGCTGGCCGACGATACGCGCCTGCTCCTCCTCAAAGTCAACGGCAAGCCCAATGGCCTCCTCAATCTGACGCGCGAGGAGCTCAAGCCGATGCGCGACAGGCTGCTGGCACCGCTCGGAATCCGCTTCGATGCGCCGAACAAAGTCGCCCTATACCTGATCGGCGACCACTGCGTCATCGTGGAGAACTTCAACGACGAGCCGGTGACGGCCACCCTGGAATTCTCGAAGCCGGTCAAGGCGAGCAAGGCACTGGTGCTTCCGGTCGACGGCTCGGCGGACTTCTCCTGCGAGTCCGGCAAAATCGACTTCACGAAGCTCACGCCCCGAACCCTCGTGGCGCTGACCTATTAAGCGAGTGATGCCGGCGAGCCCAGCTCTCACGCGCTCGTCATTCTGAGCCGCAGGCGAAGGATCCGGGCAGCGCAGTGGAAAGCTGCCTCGTCCAGGTGGTGGGCGCGTTCGTGGGCCAGATGCTTCGCTCCTCGGAAAATGCGCTATCAAGAGTTGGGTGGCAGCGGCAAGGGCCAGCTTGCCGATGGTTCGCCCGTCCGCCATCGGCAAAGCCTTCGGCCTTGCCGATGCCACCCGGACATTTTCGTCTTCTTTGGGTGCGCCGGATGCCCATGACAGGCTTCGCTCGGCATGACAATGTCCTGTCGCGTTCAGGATGACGGACGGTGGCGAGAATGAATCAGAGTCTACGTAGTTTGCGAGAGTCAAGGGTGGCGACGATGTGCAAGAGAGTGAGTGCGTTTTCCCTCGTCCTGGCGGGGATGGTCGCGGGGGTATTCTCTTGGGCTGACGCACAGGCTCAGTCGGCGGGGCGGCCTCGGCCGGTGGAGCGGCGGGTCCTGACGTTCTATTACCCGTGGTACGGCATTCCCGAGGGGCCGGGCGGGGCGGGCAAGACGGTGCACTGGGGCCGGATCGACACCGCGAACAAGGACATCGCCGCGAGCACGCACTATCCGGCGCTGGGCCCGTACGACTCGCACGATCCCGCCGTGATCGACCAGCATTGCCAGTGGGCGAAGGCCGCCCACATCGACACGTTCATCGTTAGTTGGTGGGGCCACGGCGACTACTCGGATCGGGCCATGCCCGGGATTCTCGATGCCTGCGAGCGTCACGGCCTGCAGGCGTGCATCTACTATGAAAGGGTGCCGCAGCCGCAGACCGCCGAGACCGCCGCCCGGGACATCATCAAAGTCCTTGAAAAGTATGGCAGCCACAAGGCCCATCTCAAGGTCAACGGTCAGCCGGTCGTATTCGTCTACGGCCGGGCCGTCGGCGAGCTGGGCCTTACCGGCTGGCTGGAGGCCGTCCGCACCATCAAGGCCGGCTATCCCGCGGGGGCGGTGCTCATGGGGGACCAGTTCAGTTACGGCTCTGCCCGCGTGTTCGACGGCGTGCACACGTATAACACCGCCGGCTCGCTCAAAGGCATATCCCTCGAAGAGCTGGCCAAGTGGACCACCGGCACGTACGCCTCCTGGGTCCAATTGGCCGACCAGGCGAACAAGATCAGCACCATCACCGTGATTCCCGGCTATGACGATACGAAGATTCGCAAGCCCGGCCTGGCGGTCGAGCGGTTCGAGGGCGAGCTCTACCGCACCCAGTGGGAGCAGGCCATCACCGCCGACCCGCACTGGGTCCTGGTCACCAGCTTCAACGAGTGGCACGAGGGCAGCGAGATCGAGCCCTCGCTGGAGTTTGGGAGCAAGTACATCGAGCTGACGGGCGAGTTCGCGGAACGTTTCAAGTCCACCCGCCGACCGGCCCACCAAGTCGGGGCCGCCGAGGGAATCACGAAAGAAGAGAAAGAGCAACTGCGGGCGACTCTGCAAAAGATGCGGATCGGCGTGCTGCCGGGGGCGGAGTCGATGGCCTTCTGGTGGCTGCTCGACCTCGGCATCGAGCCGGAGCTTCTGACTTGGGCAACGGTAGTGGGCGGCACCATGACCCCAAAGGACTACCCTATGATCCTCTACTGCGCCGGCGAGCAATACCAGCGCACCGTGCGAACAACGGGTGACGTGGACGAGGCCCTGATCCGTTACCAGAGGGCCGGCGGCTGTCTCGTGGCCCTGCCGTCGCTGCCCTGGCCCTTCTACTACGACGAGAACGGCAAAGCCGTGAATCAGAGTCACCGCTTCGGCCTGACCCTGCGGGGAGGCTGGGAGCGCCCGCCTGCGGGTGCGAACCTTCGCTTTGTCCAAGTGGACGCCCGGCTGACGCACGTGCCCGAGGGATTCAATTTCCCGACCGCCGGCGACCTCCGCTGGCGGCCGTTCTACCCCCAGAACGATACCGAGTACGTTCCCCTGCTGCAACTACGTAATAATCTCGGCGAGTACCTCGGCGATGGAGTCGCGTATGCGAGACCGCAGGACGGCGGGCGGGTCGCTTACGTCTGGTTCGGCCTGCTCAACGGCCCCCACGCGGAGCAAATCCTCTACGACCTGTTCACCTTCCTGGCCGACCGGCTCGGCCGATAGGTCTTGGGCGTTTCGCACCATGACAATCGAGGATAAACGAAGTCGCCCCGAGTCCCTCGACGTATGGGGTCGAGCGGGCTCGGGGCGACGTTGTGCTTGACTGTTATAGCGCCGGTTACTGCTGGGTGGCTTCCTGGTCGATGGACTGCTCGAGCTTCTGCAGCTCCTGGGAGGCGTTCTGCTCGTTGATCTGTTTGTCCGCCTCGGCCTTGTACTCGGCGGCGGTTTTGGTCGGTTCCTGCTTCGCGGCGGGCGGCGTCGTCTTCTTCGCGCAGCCCCACATGCTCAGCACACACACCATTGCCACAATCCACGCTACGAGTCTATTCGGTGACATTGCTCAGTCCTTAAATCTCATGGGTATCCGTGAACGACAGACACAAACGATTCCGGCCCCGCTTGGGCTGGGCCGCCGTCATTCGTTTTTCGGTTTTTCCTGTCCGGCCGGCGCCGTCTGCTCCTGCTTGACTTCGTTGCCGGCAGGTTTCTCTTGCGGCTTCGGTTCCGGCGGCACGACTTTGCCTTTGCCGACCTCGTTCGGTCCGGCCGGCGGCGTCACGCCCTGTTTCGCAGCGGCTCCGGGCTGCGGGCCCAGTTGCTGAGTCGCTCGATTCTGGCCCTCCACCTGCTGGAGCTTGCGGCTGTAGACATCCTGCTCCTTCGCAATCAGCTTGTCCACCCGGGCGACCGTGTCGTTATCGCCCTTCTTGACGGCCAGCTCGCGAATGCGGCTGAGCCGGGCCACTCGCTCCATATGCTTGGCCTGCTCGCGCTGCAGTTGCTTCTGGAGGGCCTGGGACTGCTGCTCGTGGCCCTTGCCTTTTCCTTTTTCCGGGGTCTCGGCAGCCTGACCGACCTTCTTGCCCTGTCCGCCCTGCTTGGGTCCGCCGGGCGTGACGGCATTCTCGTCGCCCTGTTTGCCCGCCTTGCCCTTGCCTACATTCTTCTGGGCTTCCTGGCCGGCCTGGGGATTGCCCTTCGCGTTTTCCGCTTTCGCCTCTTGTTGTTTGCCGCGGCCTTTGTCGCCCCCTCCCTGCCCTTTGCCTTGGCCCTGGGCGAGAGCCCCCGCACCGGTCCAAAGCACGACCGCCAACACACATGCTACGACAGTAGACAACTTCATTTTGGTTCTCCTGAAAAATAAACCAGCAATGTTACGTCGCCCCAACTAGGAATCACGGAATCATACCGTCGGCGCATCCGGTAGTCAAGAGCGCGCCGCCAATATTCTTCAGAGGGAAAACAAGGGTGGGCGACCACTTTTTGTGGCGGATCAATCCGCATTTGTCATGCGGAGCGAAGCGAAGCATCTGGGCATCGCAGGAGAAGCTCGCTACCGCATCGAGTCCACGTTTACGTCCACGGCCAGATCCTTCGCTGCCGCTCAGGGTGACAGAATAAGGGCACGGGCACCACGAAACTCAGTCGCACACAACAAGGGTGTTCTACGGCTTGATGGCCCGGTTGTAGAGGCCGACGTCGTCGATCAGGCCGGACCAGAAGCTGCCGGGGGCGAGCGTGCTGCCAGTCCCGATGTACAAGCTGCCCGCCGATGCCGCCAAGTTGGACTGCGTGTCTTTGGCAACCTCAATATCATCGACATAGAGAATCCGGCTGGCGCCGTCCCAGACGAATCCCACGCGATGCCAGGCGCCATCGGTGATGCTCACGGCGGATTTCACGGCCTTTCCGGTGCGTCCGGAGCTCTTCAACTCTGTGGCCAATGCACCGTCTGAGGCACCCGCCATCAGCCAACTGGCACCGTTCACCTGGGACACAATGACCTGTCCGGGTGCCCCGCCCTTGACCCAGGCAAAGACGCTGAACGCACCTTCTGATGGATCGCGAAGGAACTCCGTCGTCACACAGTCATCCACGCCATCAAGCTGTAGGGCCCCGCCGAGCTTGCCGCCGGCCGGCTGCCAGATTGGATCGCCCACCAGCGTGCCGTTGTTGGCCCCAATGCTATCGGCAGCCATCATTCCCGAAGTTTCATCCAGTTTCCAGTACGCGGCCAACGCCGGATCGAGGATTTCCTGCTGCCAGTAGCGCATCAGGACCTCCAAGTCCTTCTCATCGACCTTGCCATCGCCCCAGGGCATGGGGCCTATATCCACCGATGGGTCATCCTTGCCCCAGGATTCGATGAGTCTCAGAAGGTCTTGGATGTCCACCTTGCCGTCGCTGTTGAAGTCAACGGTGGGGATAATCGGCGCTTCCCACAAGTCATACCATCCAAAACCTCCCTGGCGGCTAGAGAAGAAGTAAAGCATCCGCGCGTCGGCGGAAATCGCCGGTCCTCCTTCATGCTCATAGGTATTGATCCATGGACCGAGGTTAACCGGCGGACCCCACGGGTCCTGCACACTAGTCCTCGTGGACATCCACAGGTCCCAACTGCCACTGCCTCCGCTGCGGTCGGAGGTGAAAACCAGAGCCCGGCCGTCGGATGAGAGGCTGGCCTCGGCGTCGTAGGACCCACTGTTGACGACTCCACCCATATTGACCGGCGCACCCCAGTTGTCCTGTATGGTTGCGCGGGTGGACATCCACAGATCGTAGCTGCCCTCGCCTCCGGCGCGATTGGAGGCGAAGATTAAGGTCAGGCCGTCCCCGGAGATCGTCGGGCTTATTTCGCCGGCGGAGCTGTTGATCGGGGGCCCGACATTCACGGGCGTGCCCCATGGGGCACCACGACTTGCCCGCTCGGTCATCCAAATGTCCGGGCCACCAAGCCCGCTTGGCCGGGGTGCGCCGGACCAGTCGTCACTGAAGTACAGCGTCAAACCGTCTGAGGAGATGCTCGGGTACCCTTCTTGGTATGGGCTGTTGACCGCCGGTCCAAGGTTGACGGGCGGGCCCCAGGGACCATTCATGCTCGGGCGGGTACTTACCCAAAGGTCACCCGCGCCAAATTCGCCGGGTCGGATGGAGGTGAAATACAACTCCAGACTGTCGGCCGAGAAGCAGTTTGTTACGTCAGCCGAAGGACTGTTGATCACAGGTCCCAGGTTCCACGGCTTGCCGAAGATAAAATCTGCCTTCGCACTTCCAGCGGTAAGCGTGAGCACGAACGCCAGCAACAGTAACGTCATTTTGGAATCATTGAACCGTTTCACTTGACGCCATCCTTCCTGCCCTTAAGGCAGAAAACATGAATTGTCTTGCCTAAGGTTTCACCGCCCGGTCATAGATCCGCACATCGTCGATCAGGCCGGACCAGAAGGTGCCGAGGGCGAGGCTGCTGCCGCCGCCGATGTACAGGCCACCGCCCGAGCTTGGCAGGTTGGCCTGCGTATCCTTCACCACCTCGATATCATCAACGTAGAGAATACGATTTGAACCATCCCAGACCAGGCCCACGCGATGCCAGGCACCGTCGGTGATGACCGCTGCGGACACCAGGGGTTTGCCTTTGCGCCCGGATTCTTTCAGCTCCGTCGCCAGCACTCCGCCTGGGTCTCCCGCCATCAGCCAGTTCGCCCCGCCCGCTTGAGAGAGAATGACCTGTCCGGGTCCTCCACCCTTGACCCAGGCAAAGACGCTCAGCGGCCCGGCCGCCGGGTCCAGTACAGAGTCGGTGGTGACGTAGTCGTCGCTGCCGTCGAGCTGCAGTGCCCCCTTGACCTTGCCGCCGCTCGGCTGCCAGATGGGATCGCCCACCAGCGTGCCGTTGTTCGTGCCAGCCTTGTCAGCAGCGACGAACCCTTCGGCCTCATCCAGGTTCCAGTACGCGATCAGGCTGACGGGGAGCACTTCTTGCTGCCAGTAGCGCATCAGGACCTCCAGGTCCTTCTCATCAACCTTGCCATCGCCCCAGGGCATGGGGCCTATATCCACCGATGGGTCATCCTTGCCCCAGGATTCGATGAGTCTCAGAAGGTCTTGGATGTCCACCTTGCCGTCGCCGTTGAAGTCCACGGTGGGGATGATGGGCGCCTGCCAGATATCAAAGCTGCCGTAGCCGCCCGGCCGATTGGAAGTGAAATAGAAGGTACGACCATCCGCCGAGACGTTCGGCCCAAAGTCGATAGCCGAAGTGTTAATCGGTGGCCCAAGATTCACCGGCAATCCCCACGGGTTGGAGACGGTTGCCCTCCTCGTCACCCATATATCGTCGGGACCCGACTTGCTGGCGGGACCAGAATAAAAGAAAAGCAACAGGCCGTCAGCCGAGATGCTCGGCCATTCCTCATAGTTCGAGCTGTTGACAGTCGGGCCGAGATTTACCGGTGGACCCCAGAGGTCGGAGAGGGTTGCCCGCGTCGTCACCCATAGGTCCTGACTGCCGCTCCCTCCGGCCCGATTGGAAACGAAGCACAGCGACAGGCCATCGGCTGAGATGCTCGGATGATCGTCCCCGGTTGTACTGTTGACCGTCGGCCCAAGATTCACGGGGATACCCCACTCTCCACCTTTTGTTGCCCGTGTCGTCACCCATGTGTCATAACTACCGAACCCACCGGGCCGGTTGGAAGCGAAGTAGAGCGACAGGCCATCGGCCGAAATACACCCGGGGCCATCATCGCTCGGGGTGTTCACGGTCGGCCCGAGATTCTCCGGGGGACCCCAGTCGGCGTCCGTCGTGAGACGTGTCGCTACCCATAAGTCCCAGCCGCCCCGCCCGCCGGGCCGATTGGAACTGAAATAGAGGGTACAACCGTCGGCCGAGATACTCGTCCCGGCATCGATAGACGAACTGTTGATGTTCGGCCCGAGATTCTGGGGCGTGCCGAAGGTGAAACCTGCCTGTATAATCCCACCGCCAGCCAAGATTGCGGCCACAAATCCGATTGACACTAACCTGATTCTGTAACCATTTAACCATTTCATTCTACGCCTTCCTTTTCCGCCCTTAAGGCAGAAAGGATGAATTGTTTTGTCTAAGGCGTCACCACCCGGTCGTAGATTCGCACATCGTCGATCAGGCCGGACCAGAACGTGCCGAGGGCGAGGCTGCTGCCGCCGCCGATGTACAGGCCGCCAGTTGATGCCACCAAGTTGGACTGCGTGTCTGTGGCGACCTCAACGTTATCGACGTAGAGGATGCGACTGGAGCCGTCCCAGACAAGCCCTACGCGATGCCAGGCGCCATCGGTGATACTCGTGGCGGATTTCACGGCCTTTCCCGTGCGTGCGGAGCTCTTGAGTTCCGTGGCCAATGCACCGTCTGAGGCACCCGCCATCAGCCAGTTGGCACCTTTGTCCTGCGACAGGATCACCTGTCCGGGTGCCCCACCCTTGACCCAGGCAAAGACGCTGAACGCACCTTCTGATGGATCGCGAATAAACTCCGTCGTCACACAGTCATCCACGCCGTCAAGCTGTAGGGCGCCGCCGAGCTTTCCGCCGGCCGGCTGCCAAATAGGATCGCCAACCAGTGTGGCGTTGTTCGTGCCAGCCCTGTCGGCAGCGATTGTCCCTTCGACTTCGTCCAGCTTCCAGTACGCGATCAGGCTGACGGGGAGCACTTCCTGCTGCCAGTAGCGCATCAGGACCTCCAAGTCCGCCGCATCAACCACACCGTCGCCCCAGGGCATCGGGCCGATGTCACAGAGCGTCTCATTTGTACCCCAGTGTTCAATGAGTATGACCAAGTCCTCAATGTCCACGATTTCATCGCCGTTGAAGTCAACGATCGGAATGATCGGTGCCTGCCAGAGGTCGGCGCTGCCGATTCCCCCGAGACGGTCGGAACAGAAGTAGAGCGTAGAACCATCGGCTGAAATGTTCGGCGAAAAGTCCCAAGCCGAGCTATTGATAACTGGTCCGAGATTCATCGGTTTTCCCCAGGGATCGTTTGTTCTTGCCCTTGTCGTAACCCATATGTCCTGCCCCCCATAACCGCCGGGCCGCCATGGCCCAAGCCCGTGATCACTGAAGAATAACATACGGCTGTCGGCAGAGATGTCCGGGAAAGCCTCCTCAAAAGAGCTGTTTATTGTGGCCCCTAAATTCACCGGACTGCCCCAGGGGTCATTTTTCGTTGCCCGGCTTGTAAACCATAGATCGTCACCGCCCAACCCGCCGGCCCGACCGGACATGAAGAAAACCACCAGGCCGTCGGCTGAGATGCTCGGGGCCCAGTCGTCAGACGAGCTGTTGACGGTCGCTCCGAGATTCACAGGCGGTCCCCAGGGATCCGAGACGCTTGCTCGTGTGGTTACACAAAGGTCATCGATCCCATACACACTGGGATAGTTGGAAAAGTACAGCGAGAGACCGTCAGCCGAGATACTCGGGGCTTGTTCCCAATTCGCTGCGTTGACCGGGGCCCCGATGTTCGTACAAGGTCCCCAGGGGTCATCTTTGCTTGCCCGTCTTGACACGTATATATCAGCGAGCCCGTGCCCGTCGGGTCTGCGGGACTCGAAGAATAGTTCCAAACCGTCCGCTGAGATGCTTGGGTCAATCTCGACTGAGGAACTGTTGATGTTCGGCCCGAGATTGACGGGCCGGCCGAAGGTGAAATCCGCCCTCACACCACTGTCCACAACAAGAATGACCGCGACACAGACCACCAGCACCTGGAAGCCATGACTACCGTTCGCTTTCATACCTCCCGTCCTTTCTCTCCCGCCGCCGACAACATGAGTCTGGAGTGATACCTGCCAAGGAACGGGAATCGAAGCAGAGAATCAAGGCAATAGCCGTGTCAAGACAGGGAAAGGATGAGCGTCAAGGTATGCACGGCTGGAACGTAACTGAATGGCCTCATTTCTCACCGCTCCTTGTGCTGATAACGTACAATGTCTACCGACAAATGTCAAGGAGTTTCTTGGCGTCACTGGGCGTTGCACTCGCGTTACGCGGGACGCGGCAAGGATCGCCACTGGGCGAGGCGGCAAGTCCGCTGCATGTTCCTCATTTGGTCGGGGATGACCGAGTGGAGAGCTTTGGGACGATGGCATCGCCGGGGCCTTTGCATGTGTTCTGGAATGCGTTCCGAGTGGGCCAGCTTCCGCCGGAGGTGGCGCCCGCCACGATCAGGCTGCCATCGCTGGCGACGCAGCCGGCTCGAGCGTTGTCATCGCCTACGCCACCCGCAAGATCTGCATCCAGTGGGCCGACCTGTCGGAATCATAGCGTATGTCACGGTTTCACGGCCTGGTTGTAAATGCGGACATCGTCGATCAGGCCGGCCCAGAAGGTGCCCGGTTGCAGGGTGGCGCCTGCGCCGATGCTCAGGCCGCTGGCCGCTGTGACTAAGCCGGCCTGGGTGTCCCGGGCGACTTCGACATTGTCCACGTAGAGAACGCGATTCGAGCCGTCCCACGTCAGGCCCACGCGGTGCCATTCGCCATCGACGATGGCCGCCGGTGAAAGTAGGTCCCGACCCTTACGCCCGCCCTCGCGGAGCTGCGTCAGCAGGGCGCCGGTGGAGCCCTCGGCCATAAGCCAATTGGCGCCCCCCGCCTGCGACACGATCACCTGGCCGGGCGCGCCACCCTGGACCCAGGCAAAGATACTGAAGCTTCCCTCGGACGGATTCAGGACAAAAGGTGTGCTGATGAGGTCGTCGATGCCGTCGAGCCACAGGGCGCCGTTCACCCGCCCGCCGGCGGGCTGCCAGAGCGGGCCGCCTGTCAGAGTGCCGTCATAGCCCCCCACGCTGTCGCTCGCGACGTCGCCCTGCGTCTCGTCCAGCTTCCAGTGTGCGACGAACGAGGAGTCCTTGCTCCAGTCTCTGGAGCTCAGGGTCTCGCCGGCCGTCATGACCTTCGCGGGACAGGCGGCCAGCTTCACAAACCACTCGGCGTCGGCGCGCGTGCCCGTGACCTGGCCCCAGTGATAGGGGATAGCCAGGGTCGGCTTTATGTATTTCGTGGCCTCGGCGGCTTCCGTGGCATCCATCGTGTAGGTGCCGCCCGCGGGCAGGAAGGCGACGTCGATATTGGTGAGAGCTTTCATCTCCGGCGTCAGGTCGGTATCCCCCGCGAGGTAAATCCGCCGGGAGCCGAGCGCGACGATGAACCCTACCCAATTCTTGCTCTTGGGATGATTGGTCTTGGTGATGTTATACATGGCCACGGCGGTCACGGGCACGCCGTCCACATCGATGGTCTGACCCGGCGCGATGGTCTGCCCGCTTCCGTAGGCCTGGACCACGTCGGCGGGTCCGATCAACCTCATCTGCGGGCCACGGACTTTGGCGATGTCCGCAGGCGAGTAATGGTCGCTGTGGCTGTGCGTGACGAGGACCAGCGTCGCATCGTGGGGCGTGCCGCTGAGCCTTTGCGGATCGACGTAAATCACCGCGTCCTCCCACGCCATCCGCACGCTGGCGTGACCCAGCCAGGTAATGTAGACGGGGGCCGGGGCCTCCCTGAGCCAGTATCGGCACAGGATCGAGAGGTCTCGGAAGTCGATCGTTCCGTCGCCCTGCGGCCCCGATACATCGACCGAGGTTTCGCTGCCCCGCCAGTATTGTGCCAACGAGCTGAAATCCCGAAAATCCACCCTCTGATCGCTGTTGAAATCGACCGCTGCGGCGTTCGGATCGGGGTTGACGAGCGCACTGACGTTCGGGTCCGCCCCGGCGGCCCAGACAGCGTGAGACCCGACAACCCCCGGCATTGCGAGAGATAGGATCACCGACACATAGAACCGCGTCATGTCTCACCTCCATTCCGTGCGCCTGCGGAGCGGCTCCAGATGCCGTCACAAGCGGTCTTCGGGCCGAAACAGCATAGTATGCAGCCTCCCTGCCGCGAACCGTCCCAACATCGTCACCTGATATTATAGACCACCCGGCGGGGCCGGGTCAATCGCGAACTCGCGGGACCGTACCCCTGCCTTCTGATGCGGGTCGGAAAAGAATCCGTCTGCCCTCCGCATTCGGTCACATGGTACTGGCTTTTCCGCAATCGACTGTTATATTCGGTGACAAAAGCGACACGGGGAGTATGTGGGTCCTGGTGTACAACGAGGAGCTCGGCGTGGCGTTTTTCATCGTTTTCCAGCGGTGACCTCTAAACGCTGTCAGGGCCGGTCGCAGGCGGGGGTATCGTGTCGGGCAGGGGTGAAAAATACGGGTTTTCCGCCCTTCGCGCACGGATGCGGGTGTCGCACAATACCTAACTGAGCTTTCCCGACAGCAATTTGGTGAAACAAAGGAGTGACAGATGAGAATTGTTCGTGTGGTCGCATTTGTTGCTTTGATTGGCGCGGCGACGGTACCAAGCGGCTGCCGGCAGGGCGCACGGGAGACAGCCGCGGGCTCCCTTTCGTGCAGCACGCCCGGCCCATCCGCCGTCACGCCGGCTGTCCCAGACAACAGCGGCTTGGCGGGAACCGGGACCGCCCCGGCCGAAGTCAAGGGCAAGGAGTTCATGATCACGTTTGATGATGGTCCTTGTCCGGAATCGACGGCCTATATCCTCGAACAGGTCAGTCGGATGAAGAAAGCCGACGGGACCCCGGTGAAGGCGGGATTCTTCCTCGTGGGGCAGGACAAGTCCCGCACCTCCGTCCACGACATCTGGCAGTCCAAGTACGGGACGTGCCCGGAGCCGGGAGTGACGTCGCATCCGGACCTCGTGGGCCGGATCGCCCGGGAAGGCCACGTCATCGGCATTCATACGCAGCATCACCCCGACCTGTCGGAACTGGAGCCGGCGGACATCGAGCGGGAGATCCTCGACTGCTATCAGGCGATTCTCGATGCCGGTGTCACAGCGCCCAAGGTCTTTCGGTCCCCTCACATGCACGACCCGAAAAGCCTGCCCCCCGCCCTGGCGGACTGGAAAATCGTCCGGGGCGAGCTGACCAAAGATTATCTCCCGCTGACCACCGAGGAGCACGTGGCAGACACGTGCAGGAAAGTCATCGAAGCGGCGGGGTCGCCGGCGATCCTCGCGTTTCACGATTTTCGCGGCCTGCCCGGCCACCGGCTGGATTTCCGCAAAATCGTGAACGAGCTGGTGGAGCAGGACCATTTCGTGCTCGCGGATTTCGACGTGGCAGCCGCGGTTGCCGCCTCTGAAAAACAGGGGCCGCCCAAGAGCCGGTCCCTGGAAGACATCACCGATATGACCCGGATTTGGCGGCAGCGACTTTCGACCACCCTGGCCCAGTAGCGACACGCTACGATCGTTTACCAGGTCACCCCGATCCGGTGCTGCTTTTCGGGACGAATTCATCGCAGCCGATATCGGGTCGGAAACCGAAAGGTCGGTGGTCGCCATCAATATCGACGGGGACCACCAGATCCGTGGTAATGGTGAAGTCGCCTGTGTCGATGCAGGGTGAATCGGAGCGGAGGTGATAGTCGCTGCCTACCCAGATCGCCTTCGCATCGCCGGGAGCGGCGGGCTGGTTCGGATCGGTCGGGTCGGCCCAGTAAGCCGGCGCGACGAATTTCGGGTCGGCATCCAGGTTGCCCGCGCCCTCATAGCCACCTTGGACGTCGCAGTACTCGACAATCGGCGCATCGGCGCTGATTTGCGTGCTCTTGCCGTCGATACTGTTGGCGTAAATGATCGAATTGACGACGATGGGTTTACCGCCCCGGATACCGTAGGCCCGGTTACCGACGATCGTACAATGGGCGATCGTTCCGTAGTTGTACGCCACGACTCGACCGGTCTTGGCGGTCCACATCTCGATGCCGTCGCCGCCGTTGCCGGCGATGATGCAGTTGACAATCCCCGGGTCGGCCTTCTCCCCTAGCTTGATTCCTGCCTCCATGTCGCCCACAATCCGACAGTTGATAATTCTGGGCGAGGCGCTGTGGCAATAGATGCCGCGTGTGGCGCCAGTGATCGTAAATCCGGCGAGCACGCAGTTGGCGTCCTCGCTGCCGGAGAAGGCGACCGCCTGGGTGCCGCCGTCGAGGATAGTCGCCTCAACCACCTTCGGATTATTCGGATCTTCGGACCGGAGGGTGACATTTTTGCCGGCGAAATCGACGGTCTCATGGTAAACGCCTTGGGCGGCCACGATCACGTCGCCTTCGTTGGCGTCCTGCACGGCGTAGCGGATGAAATCATATCGCGTTCCCCTCGTCACGTTCTGCACGCGCCCGTTCTCGCTCGTTCGTGCGGGCATCACCAGTTCGATTCCTTGCCCGGTCCCGAGGTTCCGCGAGTACTTCTTCTGGACCGCGTTATTCCAATGCTCGTGGACGCCGAGGCTCGCCAGCCGGGTGCCGTCGCCTTCGGGGTCGTAGAAGACGCCGGAGGGCGGGTTGTTCGCCAGGGCTCCTTCGTGGAGGTAATTCTCCACGCCCGGGCCGGTGCACTCGGTCGCCAGCGGCTCGCTGCGCAGGAAATCCAGTCCGACCGAGTCGATGGCGACGGGGTCCTGCGAGACGAGCAAGCTCGAGGTCCAGTCATTGCCGAACGAACTGTAGCGGATGACCTCACCGTTCTGGTGCCTGGCCCCGTACAGGGCGTCGACCAGGTACAGCAGGGTCTTGCCGCCGAGGTGGGCGTGGCCGGTCAGGTCGACGAGGCAGTTGTACGAGCCCATGCTGCGGTTGCGGTCGCCGAAGTTGTGCAGGGGCTCGGGCGTCCAGCCGCCGTTGCTGGGCCAGTAGATCGAGCCGAAGTGGTTCTTGCCGCAGAGCGTCACGCCGAACAGTTGATGGGCCCGGAAGAGAGCCATGTTGACCAGGTACTTGGCCTCCGTGACGGCGCGAGGCAGATAGGCGGTGGCACCGCCGGCGATGCCGCGGTCGGCGAAGCGCACGGGATTGGCCGGGTCGCGAACCGCGCTGATGCGGCCGTTGCGCCTGGAGCTGACCACGAATTGCACGCTCTGGAAGTTCGGGTCCGGGTCGCTTCGGATCTTGTCATAGATCGGGTCGCCGATGTATCTCGAGGCGTCGTAGATCGTGATGTCCGAGCCGGACACGCCGCCGACGTGGATGAGCTGGTTGAGCATCGAGTGGATCATCTGAGGGCTGGGCATGCCGGCGCTCGGGCTCCAGGTTTGACCGCTGTCCTGGTTCATATTGATTTTGATGACGACTTTTTCGCCCGGCCGATAGCCGATATCGCCCAGATTGCGGGTGCGATTGAAGTATCGAAAGAGCGCGTCCCATGCGGCGGCATCATTCGGCTCGCCGGTCAGGGTCCGGAGGGCCTGGGAGAGCATATTGTCGACAACCTGCTGATCGGTGTTCGTTTCCTCCCACCAGGTTCCCGTTTTGCCGTCCCAGTTGGTCGATTCCGGGTCATGCACCCAGACGACCCGGCCGGGATGGATGCCCTTGCCGACCCCCATGGGGCTGTTCGGCGGCTCGGTCGGAAGCCAGGTGGCTTGGGCGTCACGCTCGGCGGTCAGGCTGATCGACCACCACACCGCCGCAACCGCCACAGCCAGGAAGACGCCGGCAATCACATAGCGGGATTGATTCAGCAGGTGTCTGGCCCTGCGATAGGCCAGCACGGAGCCAATCATGCCGGCCAGCCAGATAACGAAGCCGCTCGCCAACGGCGCCGCCAACCTCTGGCATGGGTATGCGGCTCGTGACGGCTTGGGGATCACGCGGACCAGAAACCAGACCAGTGAAAGAAGACCCGCCAGCGGGAACACCCACCGCACCCAGCGGTATTTCCCTCCGGTATCGACCTCTATGGGCTGGCCCGTTCTCGGACACACACGTACTGCGTCGGTCTTCCTCTCGGCTTCCATTGTCGGACTCCTCACATTCCCCCGGATTCCACTGGCGAAGGATCACACTCGGCCCGAGACGTCAGGACTGGCTCCTCCCTTGCGCGATCCGGGCCCGCCACCCGCCATTCTACCCGATTCGTCGCCACATTGAAAGCTCGAATTCGGACCGGACAACTCACCGGCAATGGGTCCGACGGATTACCTCTGGAAAGTTCGTAGGTGCGCGCCCCGCCATTGTCATTTCGACCAAGGCCGAAGGCCGCGTGGAGAAATCTGGCCGCGCAAGGACGATGCGTCATATCCGAGGCCAGATTTCTCGACTGCGCTGCGCTCCGCTCGAAATGACAGAGTCCGACCCACCACGACGCTCGAAGTCGTGGGCAAGTTACGAAAAAGCAGGCGTAAAGGGTATCAGATGCAAACCACGTCGATACTGCCGGCGGCTGCCCAGAGGGACGGAGCCTTCCCTCATGGTCACTTGGACAGGAAAACAAAAAGCGGAGTCGTTCCTCCTCCAGAACGACTCCGCGCGCTACAGTGAACAAAACCGGTCCGGGTTTCCGGTACCGATTCTGACATGAATGCAAAAAGTAGGGCGGGCTGCTCCTCCTCCGTTGACATAAAGTATGTGCAGGTTTAGGACGCTCCGCCCTATCGATCAAGTGTTGGGATACCAAAGAGCGACGATGATGTTTCTGTCACCGATTATCGAGGCTTCACCCTGCTTGTGAACCTGACTTTGTGCAGCCACGAAAACCAGACGTCGGCCAATGAGTCTGGTCAAATCTTAACGGCGCCGGCGCGCATAGCAAGAACAAAATCCCTAAATTTGCTATTTTCGCCAAATTCCCGAATGAGCGCGTAACGTTCCTCTCCTACTTGTCCCTGTTTCACGTTAAGCAGGATTGCATGGGTACAGCGCCGGGGTCGCTATGGATATGTCGTGCGGGTTGCGAGTCAGTATCGGGCCTGCCTGGCTTCGCGGTATTTGGCCGTGGACACTCGCCCATTCCACTTGCACAGCCAGTAGTTGAAGAGCCTCATCTGCCCGTTGTCGTCCTGGTCGAGCCGGAAGATGGTATTCTTTCGCCACTCGACGATCTCACTGCTGAGCCGCCTGGCCTGTTCCTGCGGCAGCTCCAGCCCGTAGAGCTCCAGCGGGTCGCTGTCCAACTGGTACAGCATGACCGTGCCATGCTCGGGGTCGTAGACGAATTTCTTGTCCTGCTGGACGAAGCCGGACGGCCCCTGCTGCATCCAGCCCGAGAAGTACACCCGGCGGTCCTTTGGCATCGGCGCCAGGACGCTGACGCCGTCGAAGCTCATCGAGTCCGTGTCGAATCCGAGCAAGTCCAGGATGGTCGGGGTCAGGTCCGCAGAGCCGACCGGCTCGGTGATCCGCGTTCCGGGCTTGATCAGGAACGGCGCCCGCAGGCACATCACCACGCGCAGGACCTCGTCAAACGCGATCCGCTCGTGGCCCATCATCCGGTGCTCGCCGAATCCTTCACCATGGTCGCCCACCACGCAGAAAATGGTGTCATCGGTCAGATTCAGGTTGGCCAGCTCGACATCCAGGGCGGCGATGAATCGGTCCGTGTAAGTGACCGTCTGTTGATAGCGCTCCACAAGACCCTGGGGCTTCGGGCCGAACCACGCGGGCACGTCGTACGGGTCGTGCGTCACGGACATCAGCGCCACGAGCAGGAACGGCTGGTCTTGCGACCGGATCCACTCCGTGATCGGCTCGAGCATGGCGAACTCGTCGGAGCCCAGGTAGCCGAGGAACCGGTTGGGATCGTCCAAGTCCTCGCGGGCCCAGAACTTGTCGAACCCCAGGTTGTGCACCAGGCCCGGACGGGACTCGAACGTGCCTTTCGCCGATTGGAAAAACGCCGACCGAAAGCCGAGGCCCTTCTTGAGAATCGTGGCCAGGCTGGCATACGGCTGCTCCACGGGCACCGTCTCGGCGATATCCTGCGAGGCGGAGGGCACGCGACCGGTCAGCAGGGCAAAGAGCGCCTTGGTCGTGTGCGTCACGACGGACCGGACGTTCGTGCAGGTGGCCCCTTGCGCCGCCAGGGTGGTCAGGTAGGGCGTCGGTCCGCCCCCCCCCGCGTCCGTCTGCGGAGCGATGCCGCCGTGCTCGCCCGCCAGGGACGTGCAGTCGTATTGGACGCCTTCGAGGACGACGATGACGACGTTGTGATTGACCCCTTGCGGCCGGCGCCGGACCTGAATCGTGTCGTCGCGCGGCAGCTCACGCGTGGCGTTGTGGAAATCGCGGCGGGCCAGACTCCGGTAATCGCGCAGCAGAAACGACAGGACCGCCCGCGCCTGGCAGTTGAACCGCAGACTGGCCGCGCTGATCGGCAGCGAGCCCAGATTCGATATGCCGAAGTTGCCCACGACCGCCAGGACGGCAAGGGCGAGCGATGCCGCAATTCGGATGCGGAAGCGACGAGGATTGTAGTTCGGCAAGGGCGGCCGGCGCAGCACGGAGAAGAAGAAGGTCAGGAGCAGCGCACTGGGCACGAGCAGGAACGCCGCCGTGCCCGGCATGCTCGCGAAATTCTTCACCACCATCGCTATGATGTTGAGCGGGTCTCCCACCAGCGGCTTCATCTCCATGGGCAGGATCTGCGTACCCGTCCGGATCAGCCAGGCGGCGTTTATGACCGACCAGGTGCAGATGACCGCCGCCAGAATCGTGGCACTCCGCAGCACGGCCCTCGTGGGCCGGCGATAACACGCCAGCGCCATGACCGCCTCGATCGTCACCAGCACGGCAACGTCGGTGAAAATCCAGCTTGGGTACTCGTGCAGCAGCCCGTAGCGGGCCGCGTGGAAGAACTTCACGGCCAGATTGCACAGCAGCGCCGCGAACATGATGACGCTGTAGGCCTGCGGGGCCAGCAGGTCATATGCCGTCCCGGTGCGGGCACGCCACACCCCGAGGAAGCCGGATTGTGAGGGATTCTCACCCATAGATGGAACATACCCCAGTTCGCCGGAAATAGCAAGGCGCTGAGGGCCGGCCCGTCTGCGCCGCCGTTCGCCGGCTCCGTGGCCCAGCCCCCCTTACAATTATCGGTACCTCCCGCCAATTCTGTTGACAGATCGGAGGCCCACCTGTATCTGTCCGAATCTGATAAATGTTAAAGGTCGAATAGCCGATAAAGGACGCATGGGTCCTTCGATGGACCCGAACCTGAGCGCACCGGTGGGAGTAAATAAGCAGCATCCGAGGGTTTGCCGGTGCGAAATCGCATGCCGGGCGAAGAAACCGCCGGCCGAGACGAGGCGAGGTGGTGCGGCCAACCTGACAGGCAGCGCAGATTTTATCGGCACCGGCCCGCGAGGAGCAATGGGTGTTATTACAGATTGAATGAGGCAGATGACAAAGTCGAACGCTCACAAATCGTTAGTCATCGTCGAATCGCCGGCCAAGGCCAAGACGATCAACCGATACTTGGGCCCCGCTTACGAGGTCCAGGCCTCGATGGGGCACGTCCGCGATCTGCCCTCGAAGGGCCTGAACGTGGATCTCGAGAACAATTTCGAGCCCACGTACGACATCATGCCGGGCAAAAAACGCGTGGTCAGCCAGCTCAAGGCGGCGGCCAAGACGTGCGATAAGCTCTATCTGGCGACCGACCTTGACCGCGAAGGGGAGGCCATTGCGTGGCATCTGGCGCAGATTCTCGGCGTGCCGGAGGACCGCATCTATCGGGTCATCTTCAATGCGATCACGAAAGCGGCGATTCAGCAGGCGTTTGCGGAGCCCGGCCGGATCAATATCGATAAAGTCATGGCCCAGCAGGCGCGGCGCGTTCTCGACCGGATCGTGGGCTATGAGATCAGTCCGCTGCTGTGGAAAAAGGTGACGCGGGGGTTGTCGGCGGGCCGCGTTCAGTCCGTCGCGGTCAAGATAGTCGTCGAAAAGGAGCGAGAGATCCGGGCTTTCAAGCCGGAGGAGTACTGGCTGATCCCGGCGGTCTTCACGACGGACCTCCAAAGCGACCACCATCAGCAGTGGGCAGACTTCATCACGCCCAAAACGCAGGACGGCAAAGGCCCGACCCTCGAAGAGCAGAGCGGCTGGCTCAGCGCGCATCACGCTTTCAAGGCGGAACTGCACAAAATCGGCGATGCGAAATTCAAGGCCTCCAACCAGGACGAGGCCGAGAGGGTCTTCCACCAATTGCGGGACGCGCGGTTCCAGATCGCCGGCATCGAGACGAAGGAATCCGTGTCGAGAGCCTCGCCTCCCTTCATCACGTCCACGCTGCAGCAGGCGGCCGTGAACCGCCTCGGCTTCAGCACCAAGCGCACGATGGCCGTCGCCCAGCAGCTTTATGAAGGCATCGACCTCGGGTCGATGGGCTCCCTGGGTCTGATTACCTACATGCGAACGGACAGCACGCACCTGTCCGGCGAAGCGCTCGGCGAGGTGCGGAACTACATTCAGCACCACTTCGGGCCCCAGTACCTGCCCGAGAAGCCGAACTTCTACGCGGCCAGCAAGTCGGCCCAGCAGGCTCACGAAGCGATCCGCCCGACCGACGTCGATCTGACGCCGCCGGAGATCAAAGAGCATCTCAGCGAGGAACAATACAAGCTGTACGACCTGATCTGGCGGCGTTTCGTCGCCTGCCAGATGGAGCCCGCGCGGTGGGGCGTGACGACCCTGGACATCACCACGGCGACGAATCTCGGCACCGCCACGTACCGGGCGACCGGCCGGGTCCTCGTCTTCGACGGGTTCACCAGGGTCTGGTCCGGCACCTCGACCGAGCAGCAGCTTCCGCCCACGCAGGTCGGCCAGCCGCTGGCCGTCGTGGACATCCGGTCCGAGCAGCACTTCACGAAGCCGCCGGCCCGCTACACGGAAGCCTCGCTCGTTAAGGCCCTTGAGAAGGAAGGTATCGGCCGGCCGAGCACCTATTCGCCCATCATCAGCACGATTCAGGAGCGGGGATACGTCGAGCAGAGGGACCGCAAGTTCTACGCCAGCGACCTCGGCGAGGTCGTTACGGACAAGCTCAACGAATACTTCCCGCGCATCATGGATATTGCCTTCACCCGGCAGATGGAGGAGCAGCTCGACCAGATCGAGGAGCAGCATCTCGACTGGACCGGCGTGCTGAGGGAATTCTACGGGCCCTTCAAACAGAGTCTCGAGACGGCCCAGAAGCAGATGGTCCACGCCAAGGCGGAGGCGACGCCCAGCGAGTACTCCTGCCCGGATTGCGGCCGGCCGCTCTTCTACAAATTCGGCAAGAACGGCAAGTTCCTGAGCTGTTCCGGATACCCGGAGTGCAAATTCGCCTCGCCATGCGACAAGGAAGGCAAGATGATTCAGGAGGAGGTCACGGAGCACAAATGCCCCAACTGCGGCAAGCCCATGATCCGCAAGAACGGCCGGTTCGGCGCGTTCCTCGGATGCAGCGACTACCCGACGTGCAAGACGACGCTGCGCCTGGACAAAGAGGGCCATCCGCTGCCGCCGAAGGAAAAGCCCCAATCCACGGGCATCAAATGTCACAAGTGCAAGACCGGCGAGCTCGTGATTCGTAAGAGCAAGCGCGGCCCCTTCCTCGGGTGCAATCGTTTCCCGAAGTGCCGCACCATCGTCAGCGCCAAGAGCCTCGACCGCCTCAAGGAGCTTCAGGCCCGCGGCGAGTGGCCGCCCCAAGACCCCGAACGCGCCAAGGAACTCCTCGGCGAGACCAAGACCCCCAAAGCCGCCAAAGCCGTCGCCGCAAAGAAGTGATCGCACCGAAAGGCGAATGGGACCTGCAGGACCAATAGGACCCATGGCGCATCGGTGGGTGCGGGCGGCACCGAGCCGACGATTCCGAGCTTTACCACGTATAGTGGACTTTGTACGTGACGACCTTCTCCTCGCCGGCGGGGACCTGCACGCGAAATTCCGCAGTTTGGCTATCGGTCTTGGCAAAGGGGCTCGATTTCTCGACGATCTCCCAGTTGATCCACCGGTACAGATGCTCCACCACGCGAATTTCGACCGTGCCTTCCTCCTTGCGGTTGCGCAGCTTGATCTCGAAGGCCTCATCCAACCATTTGCGGGCCGTATCGATCTGGTAGTCCGTCTGGCGCCGCTCACCCACGAGATCGAAGGCATCGCCGGTGTAAGCGCGGACAGTTTCATCCCTCGGCGTGTGGTCGATGGTGTTCTCGCCGATGAACTCCAATTGCCCGTCGTCGTCGCGCTGGTAGAAGCGCATCCGCCCTTTCGGCAGCGGAATTCCCAAGTGGTTCTCCTTGGAGTTCTTGAATTCCCGCATCACCCAGACCTTGGGATTGGACTGCGTGGCGTAATCGCGTTCGTTGCGAAGACTGTCCGGCGCACGGCCACGATAGCGGCTCAGATCGATCTTGGCCCCATCATAGACATAGAGTCGCCGGGCCTGGACGCCCTCCGCACGCAGGAATTCGACCTGCTTGGTCTCGCGGTCGTGCAGCGTCGCCGGGCGGCTCAGGGTATAGAGATGGTACTCCTCGAAGGCCTTCTCCGACACGGGGGCGCGCATGGCACGGGCCATCTCGACCGCTTCATCAGCGTAGCCCCCCATGCCCGCAGCCGCCGGCTGGATCTTGCTCACATCGCCGGCCATAAGCTTGATGCGAGCGTTCTCGAACGTCTTGCCGCTCTGATTGTCCATCGTGACCCAACCGATCACGTCGATGACTTCGCCCTCGGCTGGAGCGACCATGCTGTAATCCGCTTCCCAGCTCATGCCGCCTGTGACGTAGCTAAGCTCTGCATCAAGCTTGCCGGCCTTGTCCGTCTGGAGCACCCAGTGGATGGTCGGCTTCAGAATGGTATCATCCGCCAGTGAGGGGAACAGCGGCTGGCCCGGCAGGCTGAAGCGCAGTTGGCCATCGACTTCGATAATGGGCTGGCCTGCCTCTCCATACGCATAGGCGGCCTGCCGCTGCGCGTACTGGTTGCCGTACCGCTGCATGCCGGAGCGGTGAGGCTCATAGCCGCTGCGGATGATCTTGCCCCGAACGATCTCATTCTGCCCTTCCGTCTTCTGGATGAGGAAGTCGATCTCCTTGCCCTCGTACAGGGACAACAGCAGCCCCTGTGAGATCGGATCGGCCCGGTAGTTCTGTTCGAGGATTTGGACGGCCCGCTTGCCCTGCGGATCGCGCAGGATCACCGAGTCCGGCTCCATGTGAGCGGTGATGTCCGTCACCCGCACCTCGGTGACCCCTGCCGTCAGGTCGAGCGCCAGCGGCTGGCGCACGACGGCGAAGTTCTGATTGTAGATGGTCAGGGACGGCTCCGCCGACACGGTGCCGGCGCAAGTGAGCACAACAGCGATGGCGATTGTGGTGCACTTTCTCGCATTCATCATGATCTCCCTTCTTTTCGCTCGCGGCTTTTCGTTTTTCACGTGGCCTTCGTCAGGCGACCCCTATCTTGACACCCCGCGACGCTGCGACTCCCAGGATGGGTGTCGACCACCACTATAACCCGGAGGTCGACACGACTGAAATGAATTCCGCGTGAAACGCGGTGTGGTGTGAAACCGCCGTTCGAGCATCCAGCCGCCTTTTGCCCTGGCCTTTTGTCCCGATTCTCTTGTGCTCACGGCATCGGGCGGGTATATTGGCTGTCCCCGGACAGGCGCTGCGTGTCCCGGGCCCGACTCAACAGAAGAACGGTTCCTTGTCAAGGAGAGTCGTTACGATGAGTCCGTCGCTGGCATTGGTTTCCTTCGCCCCTCTCGACTGGTTCTGGGTCGCGGTCTTCATCCTCGTGATGGTCGCCTGCGGCATCATCTTCTACCGGCTGGGCAAGCGCTCGGAGGCGGAGTTCTTTCTGGCCGGGCGGGGACTGCCCTGGTGGCTGCCGGCCACATCGATCTACGCCACGCACACGGCGACCGACACGCCGATGTGGATTACCGGCGTCATCTACAAGTACGGCATGCGCGGCGTGTGGTTTACCTTCTTCTGTGCGTGGTGCTCCGTCAGCGCGTTCATCTCGACGCGCATCTTCCGGCGCTCGCTGGCGATGAGCCAGGCGGAGTGGCAGAACCTGCGTTACAGCGGCCTGGGCTCGGAGCTGCTGCGCGGCTGGCTGGCCGGCTGGCAGACGTTCATGAACATGTTCGTCCTCGCCTGGGTCAGCGCCGCGATGGGCAAGGTCGGGACCTACCTGTTCGGCTGGCCCCACTGGGTCGGATTGACCACCTTCACGGCTCTCTGTGCCATCTACGTGCTCAGCGCCGGCTATTGGGGCGTCATCATGTCCGATTTCCAGCAGGGCGTCATCGCCTTTGTCATCATCAACCTCGTTTGCGTCTGGGGCATCTACGAGGCGGGCGGCCCCGCGGCCATCGTGGACAAGCTGCAAGTGCTCGGCGAAGGCTGGCGGCTCAATCCCTTCCACTTCGACGAGGAGTTTCCGCTCGCGTGGTTCCTGACGTTGTTTCTCATGGCCACGGTCGGCGGCATCGGCATGGGCAACTTCATCGACTGGTACCCGGAGGCGCAGCGCATCCAGTCGGCCAAGACCGTGCGGGACGCCAGCTACTCCATCTACGGCGGCGGGTATATCACGCTGATCCGAAACGGGTTCTGGATTCCGGCCATCCTGGCTTTCTACGTCATGTTCCCGAACATCGCGGATCAAAAGGCCTACGAGATGGGCTGGTTCCGTCTCGGCTTCGAGTACCTGCCCATGGGCATGCTCGGCGTGTTCTTCGCGGGGATTCTGGCGATTCACCTGAGCACGATATCATCCCACCTCAATCTCGGCGCCCTGTATGCGACCCGCGACCTGTACCATCACTACATCAATCCGAAAGCCACCGACCGGCAGCTCGTCAAAGTCGGCCGGATCAATACATTGCTGCTGTTGATCGGCTGCTTCGTGCTCGGCCTGACGATGAGACAAATCACTGAGTGGCTGATCTTCGCCGTGTGGCTGCAGGCGGCGGGAATATGGATTCCCTCGATTCTGCAAGTCGTCTGGTGGCGGTTCAATTCGTGGGCTTATCTGAGCGCCTGGATCGCCAATCTCATGATGAGCTGGCTCGTGGTCTGGGTCCTGCCGGCACTGGGTGTCATTCCGAAGCTGCCGGACTATCAGCAGTTCTGGCTGCTGGCGTTCCTTGTCGGGCTCGTCTATCTGCCCGTGACGTTCCTGACGAAGCCCGATGACATGGAGCACCTTGTGCAATATTACGTGATGGCCCGGCCGCTGGGCTGGTGGGGACCTGTTCGCCGGGAGGCAATCCGGCGCGGCCTCATAACCGTCGAAACGTGCCCTGGGAAGGCAGTGAAGGAAGGAGCAGCAAATGGCGCTCTCTCGTAACGAGTGGTCACCCGCCCGTGCGGATGAATGGACCATCCACGATCTGGCGGCCAGTGTCCTGGCGGTGGTCTCCTACACGCTGACGGCCCTCGGGACGGCCGGTGCTTTGCTGGCGCAGACGTGGGGCTTCGTCGCCTTGGCAACAGGGGTCATTTGCGTGGTCCTGATGTACCTCGTCATCGATCCCAAGCTGCGGGCCATGTCAAAGTCCTTCGCCCAGCGCCAGGACGAGTACCTCAAGCACGTGGACCGAACGACACGTTGGGAGCAGTAGCGATGAAAATCGACCCCGAGACCGGCGGCAAGATCATCGGCATGGTTATGGCCTACTGTGTCAGCTTCCTCGGATTGTTGCTGGCCTACTATAACTACAAAAAGCGCGGTCCCCACACGCGGGAAAATCGCGGGGATGGGGACAAAGGAGAATGACGATGCTGGCGCAACATGCGGGCCAATTCGGTTACTTTTGGGGCCTTCTGGTGCCCGCCGTGATGGCCGGCGGGTCCATCCTTATTACGTACCTGCTCTACAGGCATTTCGCCCGCGAGGTCGAGGAACGACACGGCCGGGAATGAGATGCCCGAGTTCCTTTTTCACTTTCCAAACATCACCATCGCGTTATAATGGCCCGGAACATGCGGCTTCTTTGATATGCGAAAGTAGGAAAGATGGATAATCAGGAAAAGGTTGAGACCAAGCAGTTTGAGACAGTCGAGCCCATAGGCAAGCGCGTCCTGATTCGCAAGGACGAGGACAAGAAGCAGACCAAAGGGGGCATCCAACTGCCGGATACCGTAGAAATCCCCACCATCACCGGGCGCATCGTGGCCGTTTCGGCGGAGATTGAGAGCTCGCACGAGATCCCGCTCCGCAAATACGATAAGGTACTCTTCAATCCCAAGGGCGCCGTCCCGGTCGATTTCGAAGGAGACAACCGCCTCTTCGTCATCGAAGTCACGAACGTCGTCGCCGTTTTCCGAAAGGCCTAAGCCACGCACCCGCGGCTACGTACGCCGCCAAGCTTTGCACTTGCGTGCGATGCCCGCCTTGTCCCCCGGCGTACCTGCCGAAAAAACTGTGGAGCGCGGGCTTGACGGCGCGCGGCGAGTCCGCTACCTTGCAGGCCAACGCGTCGATCTTTCCGGAAAGAGTGCACTACGCTTCCCTTCGGTAATGCCGGATAATTCGACGCCGTGATCAGCACATATGGTCTTTAAAACATGTGAAGGGCGACCGCTATGAAACCTTACATGCTGCGCCTCGTTGTGGGACTTCTCATACTGCTGGCTGTAGGGAGCGCGCTCGTCGCAATAAAAGGTGCCGTTATCTGGTACAAAGCCAGCAACGCGCCACCCTATCGTGGGCGTGTCTTCTGGGAACAAGTCTTCTATTCCAGTGATATCGCGAGAGAGACCGGCATGGGTATTTCCCTCACGGTTGGCGGCTCCGTGGTTGCCACGCTGTCTGCAGCGGGCGCCTTGGTGGCGCGAAGACGATTTGCGGGTCGCCTGATACCCACAGAATGGCTGACCCATGCCCGTCGGCCCGGGCTCATTCTCGCGCTCGGCATAATGGGAATCGTCGTCTTTCCCGTCTTTGGCATCGCTGCTTGGATAATGGCAAACCGGGAGTTGCGCAGGATCAAAGAGGGATCAGTGGCTCCAGAAAGTCGTGGTCTGATCACGGCGGGCAGGATCTGCGGGATGATCGGGACTATAGTGGGGCCTTTGTACTGGGCCGTTGTGCTTGCACTTGGGGCGCTCGGCGTACTCGATTAGACATAGGGTGCGCCCAGCACGACTTGCCCGTGTGAGAACTGCCTCAGCGGCCGACGGCGAGCTTCAGCAGGTCGATGGCGGGCGACGCGGGCAGGCGTTTTTCCGCGGCGGCGATCGCGGCTTTGGCCTCGGCGGGCCGGCCCATCTGGAAGTAGACGTAAGCGAGCAGGAACTGCAACTGGGGGGCATTGGCGGTCTTGACGCATTGTTCGAGGTCTGTGACCCGGCCCGCGAAGACGCTGGGTCCGCCAATGGCGTCGACCAGGTCCGACCTGCCGAGCGCCGAGCGGGGATCGAGCTCGATGGCCCTTGCCAGAAGGACGGCGCTGCTGAGGTACTCACCGGCCGCAAACAGGGCGTGGCTTCGGCCGAGGTAAGGCCGGGCATCATTCGGCTGGTACGCGGCGGCCAGCGTGAAGGAATCGGTGGCACGGTAGTACCGGCCCTGCCTCATATACAACTCAGCCGCCTGCATGTAGTGGTCGAACTTCTCCTGCGAAAAGGACCCGAGCTTGCCGGTCCCGTATTTCTGCAGGGTACGATCGGCCGGCAGCGGCTGAGCGGATTGCGTCTGCGTCTTGCTTTCGTTGTCCCGACCGACGCCCGGGGCCATGTACTTACCTGCGAGAGCCGTACGAGGAGGCTCCCTGAGGGTCGAGACTTGATTAGGAGGGGTCGTCTCGCCACCGGCCATGCTCGTCGATGAACGCTGGAGGAAATCAGATGGCGTGTCGAACGTCCGGGCTGTCTCTTTCACCCGCTGCAGGGCGGGCAATTCCGGGACGGAACTGACGCTCGCGGCACCCGGCTGGCCCTGTGTCGAGAAGATGGCGTCGATTCGATCCCGCGGTGCGGCGGGCTGGGAGGCTGGCGGCGGACTTGTCAGTGGATTGTCAATCTGCGACCGAAGCTCCGTGGACCCGGCGGTCCGAGCGCTGTCTGCTTGCTCCTGTCCCGGCAGCGGAACAGGATTGAGCAGGCGCGCGACGTTCTGACTCAGCAATTGGCCCGGGCTCGTCGATCTTTCCGACGGCTGCGGTGTCTGCGGCAAACTTGTATCGGGGAGGTTCCGTGTGGACGGCTGGTTCCGGGATTCCGGCAACGGCGATATCGTTCCACTGAGGGCTGCGCCGGGGTTGGAGGATGTGACTGCCTCCGCCGACTTTTGCTCGAGTGCGGCGGCCGGCGCGCCCTCATCGGTCTTGAGGCTTTGCTCCAGCTCGGAGGCATTGGTGCTGACCCTCTCAATGTCGCGCTGCAACTGCTCCAGTTGCCGCCGGTACTCTTCGGACATCACAAGCTCGGTACCCTGTTGCGGGAGCCGCTGGTCCGCCGGCAGAGTTGCGGGCTCATCCGGCACGACCTGCCGCATCTCGTCGGGCGTTCTGGGCACCGGCGCATAGAGCGGCCTCGGCGCGAGGGAGCTCGGTGGAGCCTGCCAGGTGCTGATGCTGCTGTTGAACATGGGATTGGTCTGGGCCGTGGGGAACTGAAGCTGCGGGACGTCGGCCAGAGCCATCACATCCGCCGGCCGCTCGGCCGGCAGCGGCGGCAGGCCGACCGCTACTTTCGGACTGACCGGTGCAAAGACGGCCTGATAACCCGGCTGCATGGTCGTAACCGTTCCGCTCGGCGAATAGAAGGGGCTGTAACCGCCCGAGTACCCGCCCAGCTCGTCCGGGACGGCGGAATAGCGCAGGAACGAATCAAGCGAGGTCGAGCCCAGCGGTGCACCGAAGCTGGTGGTGGAGCCGTAGGGGATGCTGCCGCGGAAATATTTTCCGCCGCTCACGTTGCCCGTGATGACCCGGTTGCTGGTGGTGTTGATGGGATTGGGTGTACTTGCCAGGGGGCTCTCGTAGGTGCTCGGCGGCACGGTGCCGGGACCGATCGGATTGCCGATACCCGGATTACCGTAGCCGGACGCACTGCCTGCCGATAACACGGGCGCCAACAGGCATAAGACGGCCGCAGGCAGGGCAAAGCCCCAGCACCTGTGCTTTCGCGACGGTACGTGATTCTGCTGCGTATGCTGTGCGCCTCTCATGATGCTCTTGCCGTGCCTCAAAGACACCTTCGAGAATACCATGTGCCGCACCTTCCTGAATTCTACTCCGGCTCCGGCCGGGGAGTTCAGAATTCCTTCGGCCTGCTCCGTCCTTCATCAGGGCGAGGAATACCGGGGCTGGCGGGCCCAGCCGAGCTTCGCCGCCAGCGTGTCCCAGCGGGTCCGCGTGGGGTTATTCACCACGAGAAAGCTGCTCTGTTCCCTCGCCACGCTGACAGTATCGCCGAGAGACAGGCCCATCGAGACCTGGCCGTCCGCCGAGACCGTGGTGCCCTCGTTGATCCGCGTGCAGACGATCTCCACTACACTGGCCGCGTTAATGACGGTGGACCGAAAGCTCAAGGAATGCGGACAGATGGGCGTAATGACCATGGCCTCCATGGGACCGGCGAGAATCGGTCCGCCGGCCGACAGGTTGTAGGCCGTCGAGCCGGTCGGTGTCGAGACGATCAGTCCGTCGCCGACGCACCGGGCCACTTCCTGGCCATCCACGGTGATCTTCAGCTCGATCACGTGAAACGGCGGCCCGGCCGTGACAAAAACGTCGTTCACGGCTTGCGAGTAGAACAGCTCCCGGCTGCCGTTCAAGGTCTGCCGCACCCGGCAGCCCAGCATCATCCGCCTCTCGACCGGCGCGTTGCCGGACACAATATCATCGTACCGCTCCTTGAATTCGCTGACGCTGAATTCGGCCAGGAATCCGAGCTTGCCGAGATTGACGCCGATCACCGGGACGTTGGCCTGGCTCAGGTAGCGCGCCGCCGCAATGATGCTGCCGTCGCCGCCGAGCACGACGGCAAAATCGCTCTCACGGAGCATTTCCGTGGTGCACTTGGCGACCTCGCAATTGGCGATAATATGAGCCTTGTGCTTGAGGAACCGCGCGAAGTCCCGCATGGTCTCGGCGACCGGCCCTTTGTCGGGGTCGCCGAAAATCACCAGCCTCGGTAGCGAGCCACCCTTTTTCATGTCGATTTCAACCTGCTGCCTGGACGGGCCAGCATGCCCCTGGCCGTTTTGACTATTTCATCGGCATGAATTCCGACCTCCATAAGCTGCGCGCTGCGCAAGTTATGCCCGATAAAGCACCGGGGTGCGCCGAGCACGCGAATCCGGCCCGCATGGTTGAGGTTGCGGGTCGCCGCCAGCTCGAGCACGGCGGAGCCGAACCCGCAGGAGAGATAGTGGTCCTCGACCGTAATGAGGCTCTTGCCCCTGGCCAGGAGACTCAGGAGTTTTTCATCGATCGGAGCGGCGAACCGCGCATTAATCACATCCACACCGATTTTCTCGGAGCTGAGCATCTGTGCGGCTCGCAAGGCCTCCGTTAAGATGCTGCCGTAGCAGACGATCGCCAGCGTGGATTTGCGTCCTCGGCGGACCAGAACGCTCTTGCCCAACTCAAAGGGCTGCTGTGAGGCCGCTGGAACCGATTCCTCGGCGGGGGCAAAATCCTTGGGGTAACGAATCACAACCGGCTGATTCTGCCCGAGAGCAAATTGCAGGGCCTGCCGCATCTCGGCGGCGTCCGCGGGCGCCGTCAGGACCATGTTGGGCATCATCCGCAGATACCCGATATCCATGAGCCCGTGATGGGTCACCCCGTCCGAGCCGACCAGGCCGGCCCGGTCCACGCAGAAGACGACCGGCAGATTCTGGATAGCCACCTCCTGGCAAATCTGGTCGAAGCTGCGCTGCAGAAAGGTCGAATAGATGCAGACGAAAGGCCTCATGCCGCTCTTGGCCAGACCGGCCGCCACGTCCACCGCCGCACTCTCGGCGATGCCCACGTCGTAGAATCGATCCGGGAACTTCTCGCGGAACTCCACGAGGCCGGTGCCGTCGCACATGGCGGACGTGATGGCGACGATGCGCTCATCCTGCTGCGCCAGCTCGGTCAGGGACCGGCCGAAGGCGTCCGTGAAATTCCGCGGGCGGTCCTCGGCACTCGCTTCGACCGTGTCGTTGCCGTTGATTTTGAATGGGCCGGTAGAGTGGAACTTGGCCGGTCCTTTGTCGGCGGGGTGGAAACCCTTGCCTTTCTTCGTATAGACGTGCAGCAGGACCGGGTGGTCCACCTGGCTCAGCGCCCGGAACAGCCGGATGAGCGACTCGATGTCGTGACCATCCACGGGGCCGAAATAGGGGATATTCAGGCTCTCAAACAACTGGCTCGGCGACAGGACCATGCGGATGCTCTTTTTGGTTTTTTCGAGGGCATCCTCGACGCTGCGGCCGATGCCGGGCAGGTGCTCGAGAATGTTCTTCGTGGTCGAGCGCAGGTGCTCGTACGTGTGGCTCAGCCGGAACTTCGCGAAGTACTTGGCGACCGCCCCCACCGTCGCGTCAATCGCCATGCTGTTGTCGTTGAGAACAATGAGCATCTGTCTCTTGACGAGCCCCAGATTGTTCAACGCTTCGAACGACGCGCCGTTCACGATGCTGGCATCTCCGACCACCGCGACGATTTTCGGTGCGGCCTGCTTGATTTTCTCCAGCTCCTGCCGGGAGAGTTTGGTCTGGGCCTCCGCATTTTTGGCCTTCAACTGCTCGCCCAGCCCTAGGCCGATGGCGGTGGCGATGGAGGTGCCCGCGTGGCCCACGGTGAACTGGTCGTATTCACTTTCGGCCGGACTGGGAAAGCCGCTGATGCCGCCCGCATGCCGCAGACGCTCGAAACCCGCCTTGCGACCTGTGATGATTTTGTGGGTATAGCACTGGTGGCCCACGTCCCACAGCAGCTTGTCCTGTTTGAAATCGAAAACGTAGTGCAGCGCCAGTGTCAGCTCGACCGCCCCGAGATTGCTCGCCAGGTGCCCGCCGGACTTGCTGACGGAGCTGAGAATGAACTGGCGAATCTCCTCGGCCAGTCCGCCCAGCTCGCCGGCCGAAAGCTTCTTCAGGTCCGCCGGACCGTCGATTTGCTCCAAATACTTACCCATAACTAAAGCCTTCTCCGATGACGAAAAATCCCGCCCATTCTAATCGAAACCCGCCCCCCCTGTAGAGAAATCACCGGCCTCGGGGAAAATTTGTGTGTGACCAGATTTTGTGGCAGACCGACCAGCATTTGTGAGGATTTCCCAGGGTGCCGTTATCGTTTGGCCCGCCGGGCATGAGGGTCAAAATGCCAGCCGCCACCAACCAGCTCGAAGCTCAGGACGTTCTTGAAGACGACCACGCGTTCCACGGTCTCGCTTTCCAACAGCGTGCCTTGTTTGGCTTGCTGCCAGTCCTTCCTTTCGAGGACCCCAAACACGAAGTACTTGTTCCCTACGATCTCCGGCCTGGCTGTCTCAAAGGCGGCGGTCATCAAGGCTTCCACCTCGGATTTCCGGGCAATGATCAACTCGCACCGGGTGCAATACCGGCACGTCTTGTTCAGGGCGAAAAGCTGCCGAGGCTCGATGTGGATAACGAGCGGGAATTTGCGCAGGTTCGTCTTGTTTTCACACCTCGGGCACCGGGTAAAGGCGGCGTCCTTGTAGGGATTCAGGAAGAAGCGGTACCTTCTCTTCGGTTTGGCCACACCTCGTTTTGTCATAATCATCAGCACCGAATGCTCGTCGCTGCCTGTGTTTCCCCTGCGAGGATAATCTATCGCGGGAGCGCGGTTGTCGAAGACGCCGGGAACTACCGGTCGTCGAAGTGAAACCCGCAGGTATCGGTGGTGATGTGCTCGGAGGCGGTGCGAGGATACTTGCGGCAGTTGAGGGGGCGCAGGAGATAGATGCCGCAATAGCCTTTGCCTTCGCCGTTGACCTTGAGAAACGGGCAGACGTTCGGCAGCTTGCAGCAGCCGCCGCAATGGACGCACTGGCCGCGCCGGTCTTGCGAAACCGGCAGCATCGAGGTCAACGTCCTCCTGAACTTCGCGGCCCAGGTATTGTTACTCTGATCGGCCATGCACGACATCCCCAAGAGAATTCACCGAGCACGTACAACATCCGGCAGCACGTGCTGCCACGTACCCGATTGTACACGAAAGCGGGCGGTTCAGCGAGTGATCCCATCCTCAAGCTGGGCCAGGATCGTGCGGGCCTTGGCGACCTTGTTGCCGTTCGAGCCCTCCCAGTTGACCTCGGCGTCGCGTGCGAGTATCTCCTCGACCTTCTTGCAGGCGACGAGCACGGTGGCGTGGTTCTTGTTGCCCATGTGCCGGCCGACCTCCGAAGACGACATGTTGGTATGCTTGCGGGTCAGGTACATGCTGAAATGCCGCGCGAGCGAGACGGTCCGGCCCTTGCGGGCGGAGTGCAGGCTGGCGGGCGTCACGCCGAAAAAGGTGCCCACGGCGGCCTCGATGTCCGTAACATGGACAATCGGATCGCACCGCTCGATGTGCTCGGCCAAGACCGCCTCCGCCATGACCAGCGACAGCTTCTCATTCTGCAAGGCGCAGTACGCGATCAGCTTCAACAGCGCGCCTTCCAGCTCGCGGACATTGGTCCGCACACGCTCGGCGACGTATCGGATGACGCTTTCGGGCATCTCGCCCGCGCGTTTGTGCTCCTCGTTGCCGAGCGTGGCGCGCATCATGCGGCCCGCGAACTGCCGGCAGATCTCGCACCGCGTGTGGAAGTCGGGGGCCTCGATCTTGACGACCATCCCCGACACGAATCGGTTGACAAGCTTCTCCGACAACTGCCCAATCATTTTGGGATGGGCATCTGAAACCAGGACGACCTGCTTACCGGCCAGACTGATCGTATTGAACGTGTGCAGGAATTCCTCCTGGGTTGATGGTTTGCTGGCCAAGAAGTGTACGTCGTCAATCGCCAGCAAGTCCGTTTGCCTCATGCGGCGTCGAAAAACTTCCAATTTTTTCGTCTTCAAGGCCAGCACAAATTCGTTGGCGAAATCCTCGGCGGACAGATAGAGCCACCGGGTCTGCGGGCGGGCCTGGGCCACGCCGTTGCAGATGCCCTGCAGCAGATGGGTCTTGCCGACCCCGTATCCGCCGTGGATGAACAGCGGGTTAAACGGGCTCTGCTGCTCGCGCACGACCGCTCGGGCGGCGTTGTACGCCAGCTCGTTCGACGGTCCCACGACAAAGGTGTCCAGAGCCAGTCGCAGGCCTTCGCCCGGACCGGACGAGACACCCTCGGCCGTACCGCGGGAGCCCTCCCGCATTTTCGCCATCGCTGTTCCTTTAACCTGCGCATCGGCGAGCGAACGCCGGTGCTCTCCGGACAATTCCGCATCGATCGTGAACGAAATCTCCGGCAAACGTCCCATGACCGACTGTGCCGCCGACTTAATGTCCCGCAGGAAATGTCCCTCCAGCCACGTGGCCAGGAAGGGATTGGCCACCCCAATCCTGAGGTAGCCCTCTCCCAGCGTAAAGCGGGCACAGTTCTGGAACCAAATCTTGTACTTCTGCGGACCAATCCGCTGCGCCAGAGCCTCGGTGATGGCTGCCGTATCGCACCCCGCTGTGCGAGAACCTTCATCCGTGATTACGCCCTGCATCGCCATCTCCCAAGGTAATGCCACTCATATCCGTATGTCGCTGCGCTACAACGCGGGGACAAATGTCCCGGCAGACAACTCACCGTTCATGCCGCTATTATTCAGCGAAACCTGAGCAAATCAACAGCGTTCTGACGGCTTTCTTTTCCACTGGACGGAGGGACTTGCGAACACTGGCTTTGCGCATAAAAAAAATTTGTTGTTCACAAGTTTTGCACGGCGCAAGTGCCTTTTGTGGATAACGTGTGCATTGCCGCGCCGCCCGCGCCGGGCCAGAACCCCGCGTATCAATACTGATAATGAGGGTCGGTGGGACGGCCAGGTCCCGGTCGCGCCATCTTGTCTATTTCCACGTCACACCTGTCCGCAAGGGGTGTCTGGTTGTCCATGCCAGCCTATTCCTTCAGCAGTAAAGCGACGTAGGCCCCGTCATGATCAGGTGATTCGGCTGACGGCAGCAGGAGCTCTTCCTGCGCCAACTGGAACTGCTCATGGCGGGCCAGGAAGTCACGGACAGCTTCCTGATTCTCGGTCCTTTGGATGCTGCACGTGCTGTAGCAAATCCTGCCGCCGGCTTTGATAAGACCCGCCGCCTTCGCAAGGAGGTCCCTCTGTGTGGTGGCCAAGTCTTGTATCCCCTGCGGCTGGATTCGGAATCGGGCCTCCACTCGTCTGGCCAGAACGCCAGTATTCGAGCATGGGACATCGAGCAGAACGGCATCGAAGGACGCCGCCGGCGCTCGTTCGACCCGTGCATAGGGGACAATGGTCACGCTCTCGAGTCCGAGGCGGGCGATGTTCTCCTGCACGTGCGTAAGCCGCTTGGGGTCGATGTCCGTCGCCGTGATGGTTGCGGCATCTTGCGTGACCTCGGCAAGCTGGGTGGTCTTGGTGCCCGGGGCAGAACACAGGTCCAGGATTGACCAGCCCGGCTGCGGGTCCAGAACGCGCACCACCCGGGAGGCCGAGAGGTCCTGAACGGTGAACAAGCCCTCGGAAAAGCCGGGAAGCTGCGTCACCGATTGCGGGCCGGTGACTTTGATCATCTGGCAGGCGGGGCCGCCGCCGAGTTTCTCGCCAGGTACACGCTCTGCCTGAATCGCTGCCTGCTCGAATCTCTCCAACAGTGCTGTGGCCGCGGTTCGTAGCGGGTTCATCCGGATATAGACACTCGGCCTTCGGTTGCCGCCCAGACAGATTCGTCGCGTCTGCTCCGGGCCGAACTCATCAAGCCACTGCGTCACAAGCCATTGCGGCAGGGAAAAACACGTGCTCAGATATGCCGGCAAGGAAACGGCGGGGTCGGGCAGGAAATCCACGTCAAACTCGCAGCCCGCCTCCGGCGTCTGCACGAGCGTCCGCCTGGCATGGGATGCCGAGAGCTTTGTCTGCCGGTCGGTGATGTGTCGCGCGATCTGGCGCAGGACCGCGTTGACAAAGCCCGTCTGTTTCTTGCCGCCGGCCTGGCCCGCGTTCTTCACCGCTTCGTTGACGATGGAATAGACGGGCGTCGCCGGACTGTAGACAAGCTCATACACTCCCACGCGGAGGATGCTCAACAGCATCGGCGCGATCCGCGTGGGGGATCGGCCGGAGAACTGAGCGATGACAGTATCGATGGCATAACGGTTTCGGATTGTCCCGTACACGAGGTCGGTGGCCCGCTGTCGCTCCTGGGTCTGATCGAGCAGGCGGTCCAGAATCGGCCCCGCATATTCCTGCGTGGGATCGAATTGCTGCAGAACCTCCGTGGCAATCGCTCGCGCCGATTTCAGACTCTGGTCGGACATGTGGCACCGGTTACGAGTGGATCTATCGCAGCGTATGCAGACATCCGGATGGCAGCCTCAAGGCCGAAGGCCTTGGGGATGGTCGAACTGTCAGTACGTTGAGCCATCCCCAGGCTTCGCTTGAGGATGCCACCCGATACGTACACGACTGTCAACAGCACTGCATACTATTCTTCTATCTTGGCGAGCCGGTCGCCGCTTTGGACACGCCAGCCGTTGACGAAATCCCGAAAATCCATCAGCCCCGAGCCGGCGGGTTTGATCTTCCGGATGGCCAGCCGGTTGCCGTCGCCGCAGACCACGTGGCGGTCTTCGTCGAACGTGCTCGGCGGCAAGGGCGCTGTGCCGGACGCGGGCACGACGTCGGCCCAGGCGATGACCACGCGCGTCGATTTCTGCGTTTGCTGCGAGACGTACGACGCGGCCGCCCCCGGCCACGGCCAGAATCCGCGGATTTTGCGAGCCAGGACGTCCGCCGGTTCGTGAAACTCCAGAAAACCGTCGGCTTTGCGCAACTTCGGGGCGTAGGTCGCTTCCGCCTCGTTTTGCTTCGTGTAGGTCGCCGTGCCGGACTGGAGCTTCGCGAGCGTCTCCAGCAGCAGCGGTGCCGCCAGTTGGGCCAATCGGTCGTGCAGCTCGCCGGCGGTCTCCTGTGCTCCGATGGCGGTCCGCGACTGCGCCAGGATATCACCGGCGTCGATCCTCTCCGCCAGGGTTATGATGCTGATGCCCGTATGGGTTTCCCCGCGGAGGATGGCCCAATTGATCGGGGCGGCACCCCGGTACTTCGGCAGTAGCGACGCGTGGACGTTGATGGCCCCCTTCGGCGGCCGCTCGACCAACTCCTTCCCGACCTTCTGACCGAAGGCGATCACGACGATTACATCCGGCCGGCAGGCGGCAATTTTCTCGGTCATCTCGGGCGAGTTGACGTTCTCGGCCTCGACAAAAGGCACGGCATGCGCATCGGCCCAGAGAGCAACCGGCGTTGGTTGCGGCTTGCGCCCGCGACCCGCCGGATTGGCCGGCTGAGTTATCACCAGTGAGAGATTGTACCCGGACGCCTTCAAAGCGTCGAGACAAGGAATGCCAAACTCCCCACTGCCGAGATATACGACGTTCATAGCGATTGCAGATTTCGGATTGAGCACTACGATATGGTGTGGTAGCGGAATCCGCAATTCCTTCGTCATTTGCCTTTCTGTTCGTCCGCCAACTTCTTGAGTTGTCGCCGGTTGGCTATTTTGGCAGTCTGGCTCATTCGGTTCACGATGACCGTGCCTTCAATATGGTCGTATTCGTGCTGCAGGCAGCGGGCATAGAGGCCTTCCGCCTCCTCGGAGAACCGCTTGCCGTCCAGGTCCGTGGCGGTGACGGTGGCCTTTTTGTACCGCCGGATCTTCGCCCAGACACCGGGCACCGACAGGCAGCCTTCCTCGATCTCGTCGAGATCGCCGTGCGGCGTGACCGTCGGATTGATGTAGGCCCGGACGTCCTGCCGCGTGCTGGTCAGCGAGACGAGGAACAGCCGCAGCGGCACACCCGCCTGCGGCGCCGCCAGCCCGATGCCCTTGTGCTCGAGCAGGATATCCGTCATCCTGTCCACCAGCCGGCGGATACTCTCGTCGATCTTCTCTACCGGCTCCGCCCGCTTGCTCAACACCCGAGCCGGATAGTATGTGATATCACACTTGTCAATGTCAATTTGGCCCATTTCCTAAGCCTTTCTTGACCTTGCCTCTAACTTGTCCATCAGATAACAAAACGACCGATTCTTGCCTCGTGCCACCTCCACCCGGAACCCCTTCAAGATCTCCGTCATGAAATCGACCGCCGAATCGTTGAATCGCTTGGGCATTATACTCTTGAACTGCTCTTTTGTTACATGATCAGTACGAGGTAAACTCGCGATGCCAAGCTCTCGGCAAGCTTGATCGTCCGCGCCGGCCATATACCAGCCTTCTATCTCTCTCATGGCTATGATCGTGCGGTCGGCGTCGATCATCCCCTTATGGCTGTTGACCAGATGTCCCTTCCTCTCCGTGATGCACGGAGAGGTGTTGATATCGGTCACGAAAAGGTAGTCAGCGTTCATGGCCCGGATGGACCTGATATAGTTGATCCTTCTCTCGATCGTCGCCTCAGCATATTCCCATATTTGCACGTAGTCGTATTGTTCTTGGAGTATCGGTCTTATCACCACATGGAAAAATTCCCTGTCGTCGCGACCTTCCACCAGGACGTGCATGCGTCTATACATGACCGATTACATTCCCCAGAGTTCTTGGACAAAGACCTCATCGAGACCCAAGTTGTTCTCAAGAAATATCTTCACGTCCTGCTTCTCGGCTGGTCTGGATATCGTGGAGAAGCCCTCTTTGTCCCTCGATATGAGCAGCAGGTTCTCCACCCCAGCGTGTCTCACGACCTCCGGACTATGCGTCGTAATAATGATCTGCTTGTTCCTGGACGCGTCCTTCATTAGCTCCATCAGCCCGGAGATCAGATGCGGGTGGATATTCCGCTCCGGCTCTTCAATGATGACCATGTCCTTGTCCTCGAAGAACAGCGCGGTGATGAGGGCGGCCACGTCAACCGTGCCGTCCGACAGCAGATTGGCAAGGAGGTTCCCCTCATAGTATTCTTCCCGCAACTTCAGGAGGACAGACTCTCCCAGGTATTGCTCCGTCCCGATCTCTGCGGCGAACGGGAGCATGTATCGGAGGAGATTGTGGAACTTGCGGCTTTTCTCAGGGTCCGCCAGAATCTGCTTGAGGACAAGGGCGAGGTTCTCGCCGTTTTCCTGAAGCGATGCCCTCCCTGCCGTCTCGTGAGGTCTCTTCACCTCCTGTGGGTCGATGTCGTACACACCCAGCCGTTCAAAAAGACGCTCCAATCCCATGAGACCGAAGAAGCCATGGTGTATGAGCAGACCTTCCGGCCTCCACATCTGCAGGGCTTCTGGCCTCAACACTCCCGCAGACCGTTCTCCCAACAGACCAAGAAGGTACTTATAGAATGCGACAAACGATTCGTTCTCCTTGTTGATGAGATCGTCTATCGCCTCTCGCGGGGTGATCTCGACTTTTGGTGTGCCGTCGGACAGGAGGACATCGAGTTTCATCTCTATATCCTCACTACCTATTTTGGTCCGAAGCTTCTGGGTAAAATGATCATCCTTGATGAGTATCCCGTCTTGAGGACTTACGATCTGAAGGCAGAAGTCATAAATCGTCTCATGCAACTGAATGTTCGCCCATCCACCGGGCCAAAGCATCTGGCGGTCGGACGTCGCTCGCATTCGCATTGGCTCTGAGAGGCCGAGCTTCTTGTTCAGAATCGAGTCGCGTCCGCCGTGCAGGGATATCGCATCGTTGAGATTCTCCTTCTCGATAGTCCGCAGAAATTTGAATATCTCCACGAAGTTCGACTTTCCGGAGGCGTTGGCGCCTATGACGACGTTGAACCGGCCCAGGTTCAGGTCCAGGTCCTTGAAGCTCTTGAAGTTGTGGACCGTTATGTTTGTGATGGCCATATACAGAATCCTCATTGTTTGTCGAATTCGTCGCCGGAGAAGGTGTTGCCGAGATAGCTCTTTCGGACGAGCTCGTTGCGGACGATCTCGGCCGGGGCGCCGGCTCCGATCACCTTGCCGTGATCGATGATGTACGCCTTGTCCACGACCTCCAACGTTCTCTCTACGTTGTGATCGGTAATCAGGATGCTCACGCCCGCCGCGGCCAGCCGGCGAATCTCGTGCTGCAGGTCCTCTACGGCGATGGGGTCCACGCCGCTGAACGGCTCGTCGAGCAGGATCAGGGAAGGGTCTGCAACCATCGCCCGGGCGATCTCGAGCTTGCGCCGCTCGCCGCCGGAGAGGAACCGGCCGTGGCTGCGGGCCACCTCCGTCAGGCCGAACCGCTCGATCAGCATATCGGCCTTGCGGTTGCGCTCGGTCCGCGTCAAAGACATCGTCTCGAGAATCGCCAGCAGGTTATCCCGCACGCTGAGCCGCTGGAAGATGCTCGGCTCCTGAGAGAGGTAGCCGATGCCGAGCCGTGCCCGCTTGTACATGGGCAGCCGGGTGATTTCCCGGTCCTCGAAGACCACACTGCCCTTGTCGGGGGTGATCATTCCCATGATCATCCGGAAGGTCGTCGTCTTGCCCGCCCCGTTTCGACCCAGCAGGCCGACGATGCTCCGCTGGTCGATCGTAACCGAGACCTCGTTGACGACCGCCCGCCCGGAATAGCGCTTCACCAGATCATGCGTCTCAAGAAGGGTAATGCCTGCCAATGCGCACCTCGTACACGTTGTTACCGATCCATCCATCGCATTATAACAGCCCCCAGTACGCAGGCAACCTGCATTTGGGTCAGACGGGGATGTCCGAAACCAGCACGCGCAGGAGACGGCCTTTCCCGGTCAGACGACATACTTTTGCGCGCGGGAGTTCAGTTCTGCCGCTTTAGAGGCCCCCGTTCGGACAAACCGTTTTTATCGTGCTTGACAATGGCTATTATATGCCTTAATTTGGTGATTTCCAGAGATTTACAGACGAGGAGTTCCAGGCCGTGTCAGAGCAAGTGGTAACGCGATTTGCGCCATCGCCGACGGGATATCTGCATGTCGGCGGGGCCCGGACCGCGCTGTTCAATTGGTTGTGGGCCCGCCACACGGGCGGGATATTCCTTCTGCGGATCGAGGATACGGACCTCAAGCGCAACACGCCGACGGCGGCCCGGCAGGTGATGCAGGACCTGCGCTGGCTCGGCATCGAGTGGGATGAGGGGCCGGAAGTGGGCGGGCCGAACGGGCCATACTTTCAATCGCAGCGCATCGAGTTCTACGACCGGTATGCCCGGCAGTTGCTCGAGCAGGGCAAGGCCTACTATACCTTCGAGACCGCCGAGGAGCTTGATGCCATGCGGGCCCAGGCCGAGGCGAAAAAGAAGGGCTTTGTGTATCCCCGGCCGCAGCGATTCCCTTCGGAGAAGGACGTTGAGGAAGCGCGGGCGGGAGGCAGGCCCGTAACCGTTCGCTTTGCCCTGCCTCAGGATAAGCCGCTGGTCGTCCATGATTTGATTCGCGGCGCCGTTACGTTCCACCCGGCGGAGCTGGGCGGCGATTTCATCATCATCAAGAGCGACGGCTTCCCCACGTACAACTTCGCCTGCGTCGTCGACGATTACCACATGAAGATCACGCACGTGATTCGCGGGCAGGAGCACCTGATGAACACGCCCGGCCAGCAGGCGTTGTGGCAGGCCCTGTTCCCGGGCAGCCCGCTGCCGCAGTACGCCCACATGTCCGTCACGGTCAGCGACACCGGCGGCAAGCTCTCCAAGCGGGAGCGGCCGCAGGCCCTCCGCGCCACCATAGAGAGTATGCCGGACGTCAATCTCGAAAAGCTGGCGGAGGTGGGCGGTATCACGGTCGACGAGCTGCGGTCCTTTCTCAAGGCCGAGACCACGCCCGACATACCGGCGCTCGAGGCGATGGCCGAATACCTGGGCGTCCATCTGCCGGAGATCAACATCGTCGATTTCTTCCGCAGCGGCTATCTGCCGGAGACGATGGTCAATTTCCTCGCCCTGCTCGGCTGGAACCCGGGGGACCAGCGCGAGATCATGAAGGTCGAGGAACTCATATGGTCATTTGATCTGTCGCGCCTGACCAAAAGCAACAGTCTCTTCGATCGCAAAAAGCTCCTCGCGTTCAACACCGAGCACCTGCGCCTGGAGCCCCGAGAGATGGTTCTGAAGCACTTCAAAGCGTACCTGAGCCAGATCGATTCGCCCGTGCGGAAAGCGGACGACGAGCTGCTTTTGCGGATCATCAAGCTGTGCGAAGGAGCGCGAACATTTGGGGATATAGAGCGTAAAAGTTTGTTCGTATTCATCGATGACGACCAGGTCGAATTCGAGGAAAAAGCGGTTCAAAAAGTGCTCCTGAAGGACCAGGCTCTGGACATTCTGCAACGGGTGCGCGAGGAACTGGCAAGGATGGACCCGTTCACCGAGCAAGCCATCGAGGACATGCTCCGGCGGTTGGCCGAAGAGAGACAGGTCGGCTTGGGCAAGGTGGCCCAGCCGCTGCGCGTGGCCCTGTGCGGCACGACGATCAGCCTGCCGATCTTCGATTCGGTGAGCATGCTCGGCAAGGAGCGGACACTGCGACGCATCGACCTGACGCTTGAAAGGTTCGGGGCCGGGAGGCGAACGGAATAGCAATGTCGCTGTTAGTGACGGGGTCCATCGGAATAGACACGATCAGGACGCCCCACGGTTCCAGTGAGAACTGTATCGGGGGCTCGGCCATCTATTTCACCATGGCGGCCAGCTTCTTCTCCCCCGTCCGCTTCATCGGAGTCATCGGCTCGGATTGCCCGTTCGATCTTGCGAAGGTCTTCGTCGGCCGGGACGTGGACCTCCGGGGCCTGGAGGTCCGCCAGACCAGTAAGACCTTCCGCTGGGCCGGCACGTACAGGGAGACCATGGACGACCGCGTGACCGACTCCATCGAGCTGAACGTGCTGGCGGAGCATCCGCCCGTCGTCCCCAAGGCGTTCGCCGACAGTCAATTCGTCTTTCTCGCCAACACCGCCCCGCGACTGCAAATCCAGTTGCTCAGCCAGATTCACGCGCCGGTCTTCGTGGCCGCCGATACCATGAACATCTGGATCATGGACCACCTGGAGGACCTGCGCGAGCTGTTGAAGAGAATCGATTGCCTGGTCGTGAACGCGGAGGAGGCCAAGCTGCTGGCGCGGCAGTTCCATCTCGTCCGGGCGGCCGAGCAAATCCTGACCATGGGGCCGGCCATCGTCATCGTCAAGAAGGGCGAATCCGGCGCGCTGATGTGTGCCCGGGACGGGAGCAAGTTCGTCCTGCCCGCCTATCCGGCCACCGAGGTCCGGGACCCGACCGGAGCCGGAGACAGTTTCGCCGGCGGACTCATGGGCTATCTCGCCCAGACCGGCGGCACGGATTTCGATACGCTCAAGACCGCCGTGGCCTACGGCACGGTCGTCGCCTCGTTCACGATCGCGGATTTCTCGCTGACCGGCCTGACGAACATCACGCGCCAAGATATTGACAACCGATTGGAGATGCTTCGGAAGTACACCTGCTTCTGATCACAAGCTATGCGTTGTTTCATTGCGATCAATATTCCCGAGGAGATCCGGGCGGAATTGACCGACCTGCAAAAAGAGCTGGCGGGCCGGGTGGATATCCGCAAGGGCGACGTCAAATGGGTGGAGCCGGAAGGCATGCACCTGACGCTCAAGTTCCTCGGCGAAGTCCCGGACAATCAGATCACCGAAGTCTGCCGTATCGTCAAGGAGGTTGCCGACCGGCATCCGGCGTTTGACTTCGCCGTCAAAGAGGTCGGCGCGTTCGGCGGCCGCAGTGCCCGCGTCCTGTGGGTCGGGGCCGGTTTGGACAGCCCCGAGCTTCTCGCCTTGCAGCAGGAGCTCGAAGACGAGTTGGCCGAGGCCGGCTGGCCGAAGGAGGGCCGGCAGTTCTCCGGCCACTTGACGCTGTGCCGAATTCGCAACAGCAAGGCCGGCGAGAAGCTCGGCCAGGTGGTGAAGCAGTATGAGGATTTCGATCTGGGCACGGTGCGAGCCGACTCGATTACCGTCTACGAGAGCCACTTGAGACCGGACGGACCGGTCTATGCCCCTTTGGGAAATTATAGGTTACAGGAATAAACAAGAAGGTAACGGATGGGCGAGATGAAAGTTGGAGGTACTTACCATGGCAAAAGCCAAAAAGACAACCGCAACAACCACCACTACTCATGAGGCGGGCGCCGACGGCAAGCAGGCCGCGCTGCAGCGCGTGATCGCGCAGATCGAGAAGCAGTACGGCCAGGGCGCCATCATGCAGATGGACGAACACTGCTATGCCAAGATCGAAGGCATCGGCACGGGCGCCTTGTCGCTCGACATCGCGCTCGGCGGCGCGGGCATTCCGCGGGGCCGGGTCACCGAGTTGTTCGGGCCGGAGTCGTCCGGCAAGACGACGCTCGCCCTCCATGTCATTGCCAGCGCCCAGAAGGCCGGCGGCGTGGCGGCGTTCATCGATGCCGAGCACGCTCTGGATACCACCTGGGCCAAGAAGCTCGGCGTGGATGTCAGCAGCCTGCTGGTCAGCCAGCCCGACACGGGCGAGCAGGCGCTCGACATCGTCGAGATGCTGATCGCCTCGAACTCGGTGGACGTGATCGTCGTCGACTCGGTGGCCGCCCTGACGCCGAAGGCCGAGCTCGAAGGCGACATGGGTGACACGCACGTCGGTCTGCAGGCCCGGCTGATGAGCCAGGCCATGCGGAAACTGACGGGTATCATCAGCAAGAGCAAGACGGCCCTCGTCTTCATCAACCAGATCCGCATGAAGATCGGCGTCATGTTCGGCAATCCCGAGACGACTCCGGGCGGCAAGGCCCTGAAGTTTTACTGCTCGGTCCGCATCGACCTGCGACGACTGAGCACGCTGACGGACAACACCGGCGCTATCGGCTCGCGGGTCCGGGCTCGCGTGGTCAAGAACAAGATCGCCCCGCCGTTCCGCGAGACGGAATTCGACATCATGTTCGATAACGGGATCAGCTACGAGGGCGACCTGCTGGACCTGGGCCTGGCCGCCGGCATCGTCGAGCGCAGCGGTGCCTGGATCAATTACGGCAATATCCGGCTCGGCCAGGGCCGCGAGAACGCCAAGAAGTATCTGCTGGATTACCCCGAAGTTCGCAGTGAGATCAAGGACCGGGTCCTCTCGGCCAAGGGTCTGACGCCGGCGAAGGCGGGCGAGCCGGTACAGGCGGAGGCCTAAACCGCCGATGTAAGATTGCGGATGGATGATTGCGGATTGCGGATTGGAGCCGTGGCGCTAATCCGCAATCCACAATCCGAAATCCGTAATCGAAAATCCGAAATAGGCAAGGGTGTTTTGAGAATGCTGAGTGCCAAACAGATTCGAAGTGGGTTCATCGAGTTCTTCCAGGGCAAGGAGCACGTCTTCGTCCCCAGCTCGCCGGTCGTGCCGCGCGACGACGAGACCCTGCTGTTCGCCAACGCCGGCATGAACCAATTCAAGGATTTCTTCCTGGGTCTGCGGCCGGCCCCGTGGCCGCGGGCCGTCAACAGCCAGAAATGTCTGCGCGTCAGCGGCAAGCACAACGACCTGGAAGAGGTCGGCAAGGACACGTATCACCACACCTTCTTCGAGATGCTGGGCAACTGGTCGTTCAACGATTACTTCAAGGCCGAGGCGATTGCATGGGCCTGGGAGCTGCTGACGAAGGTCTGGGGCATCAACCCCGACCAGTTGTGGGTCACGGTCTTTGCGGGCGATGAGAAAGACGGCCTGCCGAAGGACGAGGAGGCGGCGGCGCTCTGGACGAAGCTGACGACCATCGCTCCCGAGCGGGTCGTGGCGTTCGGCAAGAAGGACAACTTCTGGGAGATGGGCGAGGCCGGCCCGTGCGGCCCGTGCAGCGAAATCCACATCGACCTGGGTCCCCAAGCCTGTGACAGGCAGGGCGAGCCGGGCCACGAATGCCACGTCAACGGCGACTGCGCGAGGTTCATCGAGTTGTGGAATCTCGTTTTTATCCAATTCAATCGCCAGCCGTCGGGAACCCTCGTTCCGCTGTCCGCCCACTACATCGACACGGGCGCCGGCCTCGAGCGGATCACCGCCGTGCTCCAGAGTAAGCGGAGCAATTACGATACCGACCTGTTCATGCCCATCATCGAGCGCACGAGCGAGCTGTCGGGCCACCGATACACGTCGACGCTCGGCAACAAGACCGACAACGCGTTCCGGGTCATCGCGGACCACAGCCGGGCGCTGGTCTTCGCCATCACCGACGGGGCGACCCCGTCCAACGAGGGCCGGGGCTACGTCATTCGTCGCATCCTGCGCCGGGCGTCGCGCTTCGGCCGCGAGCTCGATCTGCACGAGCCGTTCCTCTATAAGCTGGTTCCCGTCGTGGTGGATTGCCTCGGCGACGCTTTCCCGGAGATCCGGGAAAGGGCCGATTACGTCTCGACCGTCGTTCAATCCGAAGAGGTCAGCTTCGGCAGGACGCTCGACCGGGGTCTGGAACTCTTTACCGCCGCCGCCAACCGTGCGGCCCAGACGCCCGCAAAGACCATCAGCGGCGACGATGCCTTCCAGCTCTACGACACGTACGGCTTCCCCATCGATCTGACGCAGCTCATGGCCGAGGAACGAGGGCTGCGCGTGGACATCGACCGTTTCAACGAGTTGATGGAGCAGCAGAGGGAGCGAGCCCGGGCGGCCCAGAAAAGCGATTCGCTGCTGGCGGGGCTCGCCGACGTCGAGCTGCCCGTCACGCAGGACCTGCACAAGTATCACACGGACACGTGTGAAGGCACGATCCTCGGCTGGATCGATTCCAGCGGGTTCAAGAGACAGGGCGCGATTCCGCCCGACACCGAGCTCGGTCTCGTGCTCGATCAGACGTGCTTCTACGCCGAGACGGGCGGCCAGGTCGGCGACAGCGGCCTGATCACCGCGGACGGCGGCCAGTTCGTCGTCCAATATACGATGAAAATCGGCAACACCATCGTCCATCGCGGCAAGCTCGCCGAAGGCGCGCTCCGCGCCGGTCAGCACGTCACCGCCATCGTCAGCATCGACCGCAACGCGACGAAGAAAAACCATACCGCCACGCACCTGCTCCAATGGGCACTCCAGCAGGTGCTCGGCAAGTCGGTCGTGCAGCAGGGAAGCTACGTGGGCCCCGACTACCTGCGATTTGATTTTACCTATCCGAGGCCCCCGACCGCGGAAGAGCTCAAAGAGGTCGAGCGGCTCGTCCGCGACAAGATTGCCGCCGACCTGCCCGTCACGTGGGCGGTTCTGCCCAGGCAGGAGGCGGAAAAGCTTGGCGCGATGGCGCTCTTCGGCGAAAAGTACGGCAGCGAGGTCCGCGTCGTCTGCCTCGGCGCGCCCGACAAGGACCACATCGACGAGGCGTTCAGCCGGGAGTTCTGCGGCGGCACGCACGTTGACCGCCTCGGCGTCATCGGCGGGTTCAAAATTCTCAAGGAAGAGAGCATCTCGGCGGGCGTACGGCGCATTACCGCTCTGACCGGTCCGGCCCTGACGGCGTACCTCGAACGCGGCAGCGATATCGTCAACCAGCTTGCGGCCCTGCTCCAAATCCCGGCCGACAAGCTGCCCGAGCGGGTCGCGCAACTCCTCGAAGACAACAAGCGACTCACGAAGCAGCTCAAGACCGCCGCCAAAGCGGGCGGTCCCGACACCATGGCCGAAGCCCGACAGCTCCTGGAGGCGAGCGAACGAATCGGTGCATCGGCGGTCGTCGTGGGCCGGCTCTCCACCACGTCGGTCGAACGCGCGCGCGAGGCCGTCGACATGCTCAAGAAGAAGGCCGGCTCTGCCGCGATTGTCCTGGCCTATGAGGAAGACGGCAAGGCAACATTGCTCGCCGGCGTGACGGACGACCTCATCAAGTCCCTCAAAGCCGGTGACATCGTCAAGACTATCGCCCCCATCATCGACGGCGGCGGCGGCGGCAAACCCCAAATGGCCCAGGCCGGCGGCAAGAACCCCGCCAAAATCGACGACGCCCTCGCCAAGGCAAGAGAGCTAATCCAATCTGCACTTCGGACATCCTGACGGGTGGAACCGCCGTCGTCGGCGACTACTACTCTCGATTTCGGCGTATCTGCACGCTGCGCGCATGCGCGTCGAGACCTTCGGTCTGGGCCAGGCGGACGATATCGTCGGCGCAGGCGGCAAGCTGCGCGGCGCTGTACTCGATCAGACTGATGGACTTGACGAAATCGTTGCTGGTCAGCGCACTGGAGAATCTCGCCGTCATTCCCGTCGGGAGTGTGTGGCTGGGTCCGGCCCAATAATCCCCGACGGCAACGGGTGAGTAGGGACCGATGAAGATGGCGCCGGCGTTGCTGATCTTGGCCGCAATCTCCCGACTGCGCGTGCCGCATTGGATCTCCAAATGCTCGGAGGCGAAGTTGTTTGCGCCTTCAATCACTTCATCCATGTTGTCGAAGACCACCACGCTACTATACTTCCTGAGGCATTCCATCGTCTCGCTCGACCGGCTCAATTCTCCCACTTGCTTCTTGAGTTCCTCCAAAATGTTATGAGCGAGCCCTTGCGAGTCTGTCAGGGCGATGGCGCTGCCCGGATTGTGCTCCGCTTGGCTCAGCATGTCGGCCGCCACCCAGGCCGGATTGGCTTGGTCATTGGCAATGATCAGCACTTCGCTGGGCCCGGCGAGAGAATCAATGCCTACATATCCGAAGACCTCTTTCTTGGCGGCCTGCACCCATCGATTGCCGGGGCCGACAATCTTATCGACCCTGCCGCCGCTCCCCAGCGTTCCGAACGCCAGGGCCGCCACGGCCTGCGCCCCGCCAATCCGGTAGACTTCGTTGATGCCCAATTCGTGGCAGACAGCCAGAATGACCGGATGGATGCTCTCTTTGTATCTCGGGGGAGAAACCACTACGATTTCCTTCACACCCGCGACCTGTGCGGGGACCACCGTCATAATGACCGTGGACGGCAAGGGGGCCGAAGCACCAGGCACGCACACGCCAACCCTTCGAATGGGCGTGTAGCGAAGACCAGGATGCTTGCAGTTACCGATGAAGATCTCGGTCTGATATTTCCTGACATTCTCAACCGCCTGCCGGATGGACGTCAGGAGACTCGGATCAATCTCGCGATGAGCTTGGGCCAATTCGTCATCGCTGACTCGGAATTGGTCCGGCGTCAGCGCTACACGATCAAACCTCTCCGTATACTCCGCCACGGCCAGGTTCCCGCGATTCGCGACATTGTCGAGGATATCACATAACAACTTCCTCTCTGGTCCCACGCCGTAGAACATCACATCCAATTGCAGTTTGAAGCGGAGGTCTTCCCACCTCTTGCGAAAGTCCGACTGGGATGAGAGAATCAGAATATTGTCGAATTCAGAGGGCATTCGTTTATCCTTTATCGGCTCGGGAAGTCGGTGGGCACACCCCACCCTACGCGACTATTCACCATTGTTTGCGAACCGAGATGGCACCAACAATAGCGCTTCATCACAATCGTAAATCATAAATCGTAAATCGCAAATTGTCAGGACCTGCCAAAGTCGCCATAGTTGTAGACCGGCACCGCCCGTTGCAGCAGCAGGTATTTCCTGCCTTGGAATTCCGTAACGAGGCCTGCCACGTTCCAGCGGATGACCTCCAGCGCGCCCGCCTGCTGCCGCAGGGCCTGCTCCAGCGTACTGGAGGGCAGAAGCTCATACCGCTCGTCGCTGACGTTCCACCCCAGGGCATAGGGAACGAATGCGAGACGGCCGCCCTCGCTTTTGATCAGGCCGACGCGGTCCACGATCATGCGCTCCGCCGATTGCGGATTACGGATGGCGGATTGCGGAGTGGAGTCAGCGCTGTCCCATGCTCCGTCATCCCTCTTCTGCGGACCCCGGACGGGGCGGCGCTCCCTCAATTTCTTGAGGATCTCCTCCGGAATCGCCAGGTTCGGATCGTCCGATTGCGGCTGGGCAACCCCGTCCTCCGCCTTCTGTCCTCCGTCCTCCACGCCCTGGAGCTTGCTCAGAGGCAGATAATACGTGGGCAGCAGGTAGTTCTTTCCCCGGTACTGGGTCACGCGGGCGGAGAGTCTGTACCGCGGCTCGGCCCGGTCATTCACGTCGGCAATCAGTTTGCCCAGGGTCACCGAGGGCAGCAGCACAAAGCGCGTGCCGGCGGGCACGCGAATATTCATGTTATTCACATCCACCGCCAGCTCAAACAGCCAGGCATCGGGGCCCCCGAACGCATCGTTTCGCATCGGGGAGGCCTCATTGGCATCCACGTCGATGATTCTGCCGTCGATACCGTCGAGAACGGCCGTCTCGGGCAGAAGCGTGCGCGCCTGTGGCTGCGCGCCTGGAGCCGCGCCCGCGACGAGCAGAACCACGAGCAACGCGCCGCACGCGCGGGTAGGGGCGGGCCCCCGTGCCCGCCCTGAGGTTGCGGGCAACCACGGGGGGTTGCCCCTACGAGTCGAATCGGTCCCATACTCGCTCGGCATAATCCCTTCGGCTCTCATTGTGCACCGTCCCTGCTCAGGTCCCCAGGGCCTCTTTGATCATGGCCACCGCCTGCTCCGGCCCTTCGGCGAACACCGTGCTCTTGACGCCGCGCGGGTCGTCCGTCGCGACCAGATCGACCAGCGGCTTCCAGAAGCCGCCCAGCAGGATAATCGGCTTGGCCCTGTCGAGAAAACCTTTGTTCTTCAGCTCCCAGACCATAGCAAGCTCCAGCAGCGTGCCGGTTCCGCCGGGCAGAACGACATAAGCCCGGCCCAGCCGGACCAGCGTGCTCAACCGCTCCTCGAGCGAGGCGGTCACGATCGTGTCTGTGACATACTCGTTGGCGACACTGCTCTTGAACGCTGAGCACGTCACGCCAATCACCTTGCCGCCGGCCTCGGCGGCGCCTTTGGCCGACGCGTACATCGTGCCGCCGTACCCGCCATTGGCGATGGCAAAGCCGGCCTGAGCGAGCGCCCGCCCCACCTGCTCGGCGAGGGTGCAGGCACGCTCGTTCGGACGGGCCCCGCCGCTCCCGAAGACACTGACCACAATCTCATCCATGGGTCTTCGTATAATTCAGCAATCCTGCCGACAGCAGGATGTCCCGGTCCCGGGCCGAAAGCACCAGCCGGCCCACAAAGCGGAACGAGCCGTCGCGCTTGCTGATTGTGACCTGCTCGCTGCTGCGGATTGCGCCGGGGAGGTCGTCGATCACCAGCTCATCGCCCGCTTGAAGTCTCTCGTAGTCCGACGGATCGGCAAACCGGATCGGCACGATACAGAAGTTGATGAGGTTCGCCCGGTGGATGCGCTCGATGCTCCAGGCGATGACGGCCCGCACGCCGAGGTACATCGGGCACAGGGCCGCATGCTCGCGCGAGGAGCCCTGGCCGTAGCTTTCTCCGGCCACGATAATGCCGCCGACGCCCGCGCTCTTGAGCTTGAGGGCCCGCTCGGCAAAGGTCGGCTTGCCCGGCTCGTTGAAGCCGTTGAACACCACCTTGGCGTATTCCGGCACGTTCGAGCGCAGCTTCAGGTACGTCCCGGCGGGCATGATATGGTCGGTCGTGATCTTATCGCCGCACTTGAGCAGGACCTGCCCGACCAGCCTCTGCGGCAGAGCGGACGGCGCCTCGGGCACAACGATGGTGCTGCCCCGCAGGACCTGGGCCGTCTGTGCCTGGTCCGGGCTCAAAGGCCGCTCGATCATGCTGTCGTCCACGTGGAACTGGCGTGGCATGGCGATTTTCGGATAGGGGACGCCCGTCAGCGCCGGCAGGTCGCGCGGATCGGTGATCTTGCCCGTCAGGGCCGAGGCGACCGCCGTCTCCGGGCTGACGAGGTAGACCTGGTCGCCCTTTGTGCCGCTGCGACCGGCGAAGTTGCGATTGAACGTCCGCAGGCTTACAGCGCCGTCGGCGGGCGAGAAGCCCTGCCCGATGCACGGCCCGCAAGCCGATTCCAGGACCCGGGCCCCCGCCG
>Ga0315281_10000494_pt1 | contig 54729 bp, 59 predicted proteins | sample YL17G07_0_MG_FD_204540 | JGI IMG/M metagenome (GOLD analysis project Ga0315281, IMG submission 204540) | Sediment microbial communities from Yellowstone Lake, YNP, Wyoming, USA - YL17G07_0 | ecosystem: Environmental > Aquatic > Freshwater > Lake > Sediment | place: USA: Wyoming | collected...
CGGGCGTTTCGTCTTCAATAGCGTCGACCTCTTCTATAAGCAGTCTGGCGGCATCTTCCTCTGGCTCGCGATAGCCTTATTGCTGGGCGGAGCGGCCAACCTGGCTTATCAGCTGCTTAGGGAAAAGAAATGAAGCTCTTTCTGGACAGTTATGGCTGCACGCTGAATAGGGCGGATGCAGAGATAATCCGCGGCGTTCTGGCTGGATTCGAATTCACTGATTTAGCAGAAGCCGACACAGTCATACTCAACACATGCGCGGTGAAAGGCTCTGCGCAGGGCAAAATGCTGTCGCGGATTAAAGATTATCTGGCGATGGGCAAGAGAGTCATAGTCGCCGGCTGCCTTCCCGAGATAAATCCGGACTCTCTGAAGCGCTTTCCTGTCTCTATCATAGATACTAACTCAATCGACAAGCTGCCATTGCTGGTCAAATCGAAAAAAAGGATGATTATCAGCTCTGATAGGCACTCTAACAAATTGAAGATGCCCCATTGCATGAATGATAGTCCGACAGCCATAATCGAGATAAGCGAGGGCTGTCTCAGTCGCTGCTCGTTCTGCGGAACAAAAAACGCTCGCGGGGATTTAACCAGCTATCCTGTGAAGGACATAGTCGAGAGAGCCCGCTTCCTGATAGAGAACGGAAAGAAGGAGATTTACCTGACTGCCCAAGATACGGGTTGCTACGGTCTGGACAGGAAAACGGATTTGGCAGAGCTGCTAGGAAAAATCCTGGAGATTGACGGAGATTACAGGCTGAGGATAGGGATGATGAACCCGCAATACGCCCTCAAGATGGTCGATAAGCTGATAGCTATTTACAAGGACGGGCGTATCTACAAATTCATCCACATTCCTATACAATCGGGCAGCGACCGAGTGATAAAAGAGATGAACCGCTGCTACACTGTCAAGCAGTTCGAGACGATAGTCAAGCGCTTCAGGAAGGAGATAAAAGATATATGCCTATCGACTGATGTGATTGTCGGGTTTCCAACAGAGACAGAGGCGGATTTCAAGAAAACGCTATCGTTGATTGAGCGGATAAAGCCAGACATCATCAATCTCTCCAAGTTCTATCCGCGGCCGAACACCGCGGCTGCTGACATGAAACCACTGTCCAACGACGTCTTGAAAGAACGAGCGATAAGGCTGCACAGGATATGCAAGGAAGCCAGCCTGAAACAGAACAGAAAATATATCGGAAGAGAGCTGCTCTGCCTGGTTGTTGACAAAAAGAGGAAAATGGCCCGGGCCCATAACTTCAAGCAGGTTTTTCTGGACAAGAAAGCAGATGGTTTTGTCAATGCCAAAATAACCGGGGCCAGCTACGGACATCTGAAGGGCAAACTACTGAAATAAATACCTGTCTATTCCCAAACTTAGAGATGGTATCTGAATCTATTTTTACTGAAGAGCCGAAGATAGAGCTAATTGCTGTTTCCAGATCTGCGAAATATGCGGATTTCGGCCCAGAGCAGCTTTCAGCTTATGGGGCATTGGGCTGTTTCGAGGAAAAATCGGTCGTGCAGCTCTACGAGGCCTCGCAGCCCGAGACAAGAGCGAAGAAAGAGGAGATAGTCCTAAAAGAGAGCGCGGGAAGAGGGCACGGCTCAGTAGCTGATCAAAGCTATTTCACGTTCAGCATAGAAAACCTGACCCGGGCAGCGACGCTCCAGCTATGCCTGCCGCACTACCTCGCCCATTTGCAGCAGTCGTTGAGGCGCGCGACAGCCGACCGGGCATTTTATCTGCCAGAAAGCATCAGAAATTCTTCTCTTTATTTAGAAACGAAGCAGGTTCTTATGGAATCATTCGAACTCTATAATAAGATGAGCGAGAAAGTGCCAAAAGAGGACGCCAGATATCTTTTGCCGTTATTCACTAAGACCAACATACAGACAAGCGGGGACGCGAGAGAATTCATGCATCTGAGCTTAATGACCAAAAAGGCTGAAACCCCATCGGTGGCTGCCAGAGTGGTTGAAGAGATACTAAAAAAGGCTGGCGAGGCTGCGCCGAACCTGTTCAAGGATTGGGGATATAATTATGAGGCATTGGCATGGTATCCTGCCGCCCAGCTCTATTCATCCGAAAACACGACCGCTAATGAAATCATTAAGGAATACAAATCACCTACACAAGCAACCTATTTCGAGCACGAACTCAGTGAAAAGGCCATAGACAGCGCCGTTAGGGACAGAAATGAAACCGAACTATCCAACCTAAAGCACATCCATAACGGCGGAAAAATGAATGGGTTCGTGTTGCCGATGAGCATAGCCTGCTTCCATCAGTCGATAAGACAGAGGACCTGGGACCACTCAGTTGAGTCCATCTATGACGCGGCTGAAAGGAACAATGCGATAGTCCCCCCATCGATCAAGGAATCCGGCTTTGTCGACGAGTATTCTGGACAGCATGAAAAGATGATGTCGCTTTACAGCAGCCTGCTCAAGGAGGGCGTTGCCAGGAAAGAGGCTATTGGGGTAATCCCCCACTCGATCCAGCTCTATGACTTCATCCATGTAAACGGCTGGAACTCCATACACTCGATAGGAAAACGAACATGTACTGAAGCGCAGTGGGAAATCAGGGGATTAGCAAATCAGATGGCTGTCCTAATCCGCGGGAAGAACAAGTCGATAGGGAAATACACCTACCCCCAGGGAATAGTCTACGGCAAATGCCCTGAAAAGAAACCGTGCGGGCTCTGCGACAAGCTGTTAGAGGCAAGGAAATAGATTAAGAAATAAATACCTCCTATTCCTAATACAATCATGAAAAGGACTGCCAATGCGCTGAAGAGGTCTGTTGACATCTATAAAAAGATCCTTCCGCTGATGCTAGGCTTCAGCATCTTCATCTTCTGCTCGCTAGTGCTATTGCCCCTAGTCTCCAGCTACCTAGACATCGGGAGCGCGTTCCTGCGTTTCAGCAGCATTCTCTATGATATGACCCCGATCCAGGCAGTTGTATTCATTCTAGTAAGCATGATATCCATCCTCTTTATGTCGTTGTTCTTATCCTCTATAATAACCACGATAAAGCTCAAGGAGACGATGGACCACTTTAGATTCAATAGAGTATGGAACGCCTTTCCCGACTATGTTTCAAGAATGTTCGTCATGCTGCTTCTATTAACTGTAGTCTCGATATTGCTGGGCGTGGGGCTGGAAGCGACTACAGTACCTAGGACAGTCATTCAGCTAGTTTTGGCGTTGGTCTGGCTGCCGTTCATGTTCGCGCCGCAAATCCTCATACTGGAAGATTTAGGGGTGACTGAAGCGCTGTCCGATTCGTTCCAGTTCATCAGGAAGAATCCGACCGCTTTATTGTCTTATGTGGTCACTGGCCTGATCCTATTGTTCCTGTTGGCTCTGCTCGAATACGGGCTCAGTTTCTATTTCACATGGGAGCATAAAGTGCTATCGATAATCATAGTCTCCATAGGGATTCTGCCGTTCCTGCAGGTGCTTGGGACCGAACTATATTTGATGAGATACCCATTACAACACAGCTGATTCTGACGGGTTTTTATTATAGGAAAGCCATAACCTTAAATTCGTGAGCAGCAATGCGATTAATTGTCGCTGAAAAACCGATAGCAGCAAAGCGAATAGCCGATATCCTGGGCAAACCCAAGACAGTCGTCAAGAACAACATAGAGTGCCACTTGCTCGACGGTATGGTAGTCGTGCCGTTGAAGGGGCATATCACGAATGTCGACTTTCCTGACACATTCAAGGACTGGGCTAGCACGGATTTAAACAAGCTGACGAATTCTGACATTCATTACGATATAACCAACCGAGCGATAGCCAGGACCCTCGAGAGTTTTGCGGGCGAGGCTGATGAGCTGCTGATAGCTACAGATTATGACCGCGAGGGAGAGAGCATAGGGAAAGAGGCCGTCGAGATAATCAGGAGCAAAAATCCCGGCGTGAAGATAATGCGGGCCAAATTCTCCGCCCTGACGCCAGAGGATGTGAACGAGGCTTTCGCCCATCTGTCCGAGTTCTCTTTCAATCTTGCTGACAGCGCGGATGCACGGCGCGAGATAGACCTAATCTGGGGCGCCGTATTGACGCGCTTTATATCGCTGGCCTCCCGCAGGTTCGGAAAAGATTTCCTTTCAGTCGGACGAGTGCAGACGCCTGCGCTAGCCATTATAGTCAACCGGGAGAAAGAGATAAAAGCGTTCAAGCCCGAGCCTTTCTGGGCAGTATATATAATATGCGAAAAAGAGGGAAAGAAATTCCAGGCTAACTATGGGGAGGACAAGATATTCGACAAGAAGAAGGCCGAAGAGATAGCCTCTGTAAAGTCGAGCATCGCGCGCGTCAAGACTATCGAGAAGAAACAGATGGAGATAAAGCCGCCCTCGCCGTTCAACACCACTGAATTCCTGAGGGCTGCGTCCATGCTGGGTTATCAACCGCAGATGGCGATGTCGCTCGCCGAACGATTGTATATGAACGGTTTCGTCAGTTATCCGAGAACGGACAATACAGTCTATCCGGCCTCCCTAAGCCTGAAAGCCACCCTTGAAAAATTCCTTCATAGCCCGGAATTCGGAGATATAGCGCGCTTGATACTAAACCAGAAAAAGATTGTAGCCACCAAAGGCAGCAAGAAGGCCACAGACCATCCCCCTATCCACCCTGTCGAAGTGGCTGACAAATCGAAGATGAACAGCTATGAGTGGAAAATATATGAGCTGATAGTCAGGCGCTTCTTCGCCACGCTCTCGCCTCCGGCGCAGATAGAAACCGTTAAAGTTTCGCTGGACTATGAAGGGAAGAACTTCATCGCCAGAGGGAAGACCATTCTAGACAATGGTTGGCGCGATTATTACCCATATTCAAAATCGGAAGAGTTGATTCTGCCGCAGTTCGAGGAAAAGGAGATTGTGAAAGTCGATTCGATAAAGAATGACCAGAAGGAGACCAAGTCCAGCCCCAGATACACGCCCGCAGCTCTATTGAAGATGCTGGAAGAATTGAATCTAGGGACTAAGTCAACGCGCGCCGAGATAATCCAGAAGCTGATAGACAGAGGCTATATCCAGGGCAAGCAGAACTTCACGCCCTCTAGTGTTGCTTTTGGTGTAATAGACTCGCTGGAACAGTATGCTCCTGATGTTACAAGGCCAGACATGACCTCCAAACTTGAGAAAGAGATGGACCAGATAGAAAAAGGCAAGAAGACCAAAGAACAAGTCGTTAATGATTCCAGGAAATTGCTCACGAAGATAGTCAACAAGCTGATCAAGCAGAAGGAGCAGATTGGAGGCACTTTAAAGGAGTCGCTGAAGGCTGCCAATGTCCTGGGGAAATGTCCTGCATGCGGCGAGAACCTGATTGTCATAAAGATGAGAAAAGGGACTAGATTTGTTGGCTGTTCCGGCTATTCAAAGGGCTGCCGCACTTCCTTCCCATTGCCAGCGAAAGGCAACATTCGGCCGCTGGGGACGTTATGCCCGACCTGCAATCTTCCGGAGATAGAGGTGCAATATTTTAAGCGAAGGCCGTTCAAGATGTGCATCAATCATAAGTGCATATCAAAGGCTAACTGGGGTAAGAAGAATGAAAGTGGAAATAGACGCAAGAAAGTCAATACATGATAACGCCGCCGCCTATTATGACAAATCGAAGAAGGTCAAGGCGAAGATAGAAGGCCTGACCAGGGCCATCGCACAGACCAAAAAGCTTATCGAGGCGGAAGAGAAAAAAGCCTCCATCATTCCAGAAAAGAAGATAGTCCGAGAAAAAGACTGGTTCGAAAAGTTCCATTACTTTGTTACCCAAAATAGCTTCATGGCAATTGGCGGAAAGGATTCAAAGAGCAACGATGTGATAGTCAAGAAGCATATGGAGAAGAATGACCTTTATTTTCATGCAGACATACAAGGAGCTCCCTCCGTGCTATTGAAGAACGGCCAGAACGCGAAAGAAGATGACATCAAAGAGACGGCGCAGTTCGCAGGCGCTTTCTCATCTGCCTGGAAGAGTGAATTGGGTGTTGTTGATGTTTTCTGCGTCAAGCCGGAACAAGTGAAGACAGCAGCCAAATCGGGCGAGTATCTTGCGCAGGGCAGTTTCGTCATAACTGGGGAGAAGACTATTTTCAAGAAGATGCCTGTCGAGCTGGCCATAACATATCTCGCAGGCAAACTGCTGGTAGCACCTACTGCCACTGTAAAGAAGAGAACGAACGATTTTCTGGTAATCAAGCCGTCGCACGGAACGAAAGGGGAATCGGCAAAAAAGTTTCTATACTCTATAAAGCAGAAATGGCCCAATTCTGTCGTGGATTTGGACTGGGTGATGCAATTATTGCCGAACGGCGGGTCAAGACTGGCATAACGCTAAGTTTTTATATAACAAATGTGGAAAATATAACACTGTTATAAAGGAGATATCATATGGTCACAAAAGAGCAGGTCATGAAGGCGCTTGAGTCCGTTTTCGATCCAGAATTCCCCATAAGTGTAGTGGATATGGGGCTGATATATGACGTCAAGGTCAGCAAAGCAAGTGTAAGCGTTAGCATGACTCTAACCAATCCGGGTTGTCCGATGAGCAGCGTTATAGTCAATATGGTCAAGAACAAGATAGAGGGCCTGAAAGGCGTCAAAGCAGCGGAGATAGAGCTGACGTTCGATCCGCCATGGACACCTGAGATGCTTTCATCGACTGCCAAGAAGAAGCTAGGTCTATAACAGCTTTAAATTCAAGTCATCCCTATTATAGTACTTCTGTGGTTTTATGGCGGATCCTAAGGAAACACTCATAGAATTGAAGGTTACTGAAGCCCTTCAGAATGACATAGGCCGAGGGATAGTTAGATTAGATACTAAAGCCAGGAAAGAATTAGGGGTAACGTCGGGCGATATCGTCGAGGTAAAGGGCAAGAAGAATACGGGCGCGATAGTTTGGCAATCCTATCCACAGGACGAGAACCTTGGTATAATAAGAATGGACGGCCTCATCAGGCAGAACTCCGGCGTCGGAGTTGGAGATTTCGTCAAGGTGGTCAAAGCCAAAGAGGTCAAAGAGGCCAAGAAGATATTGTTCGCGCCAACGCAAGCGATGAGGTTTGCTGTAGATTTTCCTGATTACGTCAAGCGCAGGCTCATCAACATGCCAATAGCCAAGGGCGATAAGGTAGTCATAGGCGGCTTAGGAACACCACTCATTCTCCAAGCAATCAAGGTGATGCCTCCAGGGATAACCCAGATAACTGAGCAGACCACGATTACTCTGCAGGAAGAGCCTACAAAGGAGTCCGAGAGCCTATCGTCCATCACTTACGAGGACATAGGAGGATTAGGCGACCAGGTCAAGAAGGTAAGAGAGATTATAGAACTGCCTCTCCGCCATCCAGAGCTGTTCACTAAACTGGGAATAGACGCGCCGAAAGGCGTTCTGCTCTATGGCCCACCGGGGACAGGAAAGACGCTGCTGGCAAAAGCGGTTGCCAACGAGTCTGATGCTAACTTCACCTCTATACAGGGGCCGGAGATTGTCTCCAAGTTCGTTGGAGAAGCGGAAGAGAGGCTCAGAGACATATTCACAAAGGCAGAGGAGAATGCGCCCTCTATAATATTCATCGATGAGCTAGATGCTATCGCCCCAAAACGAGAAGAAGTCGTGGGAGAAGTAGAGAAAAGGATAGTCGCCCAGTTACTGACTCTAATGGATGGCCTAAAAGGAAGAGGGAAAGTGGTTGTCATCGGTGCGACTAACCGACCCAATGCGTTGGACCCTGCGCTCAGAAGGCCGGGCCGTTTCGACCGAGAGATAGAGCTAGGGGTGCCCGACAAAAAAGGAAGAAAAGAGATACTGCAGATTCATACAAGGGGGATGCCGTTGGAAAAGGACGTCAATCTGGATGAATTAGCTAACATGACTCATGGTTATGTGGGCGCGGATTTGGCAGCGCTCGGAAGGGAAGCTGCAATGAAGACCCTGAGGCGAATCCTGCCGAAAATCAATCTTGAGGACGAGACCATCCCCGTGGAAATACTAGAGACATTAAGAGTCACTAAAAAGGACTTCATGGACGGCTATAAGGAGGTGCAGCCAACAGCGCTGCGCGAGGTCATGATCGAGGTTCCTAACATCAAGTGGGATGACATAGGTGGATTGGAGAATGTCAAGAAAGAACTGAGAGAGGCAATTGAATGGCCGCTCAAATTCCCTGAAATGTACAAGAGAATGGGCATAAAGCCGCCTAGAGGGATATTCCTATACGGTCCGCCAGGGACTGGAAAGACACTGCTGGCTAAAGCAGTAGCAACAGAATCGGAGGCTAATTTCATTTCTATCAAAGGGCCCGAGATATTCTCCAAGTGGGTCGGCGAAAGCGAGAAAGCCATAAGAGAAACGTTCAGAAAAGCCCGCCAGGCCGCTCCGTGCATAGTGTTCTTCGACGAGATAGATTCAGTCGCTCCAAGAAGAGGGATGGGCATAGGCGCGCATGTGACAGAGACTGTCGTTAATCAATTGCTTTCAGAGATGGACGGCTTAGAGGAACTGAAGGAAGTGATTGTCATAGCCGCCACTAACAGGCCGGATATGGTCGATTCCGCCCTCCTAAGGCCAGGAAGATTCGACAAGATGGTGCTCATACCTTCGCCCGATGTTGAGAGCAGGACGAAGATTTTCGAAGTCCACACAAAGAAAGTGCCTCTTGGGAAGGATGTTGATCTTGCTAAAATGGCTAAGATGACAGATGGCTATTCAGGTGCCGATATAAACGGAATTGTGAGAGAAGCTGCGCTGTCCGCCTTGCGCGAGAACAAGCAGGCCAAGACAGTCGACCAGAGGCATTTCGATAAGGCGCTGAAAGAGACCAAGCCCAGCATAGAACCGGCTGTTGTAAAAGCATATGATAAATTCAAGACAGAGTTCAGGACCGAGACAAGAGGGGCCGAATTCACCTAGTTCTAGAACAAGTTGAATAGAACCTGCGGGAAGAAGAACAGCACAGCAGAGACAGCCATCACCATAAACCAAATAGATGGATTCCATGCAGCCACTTTAGACCCGTCGAGTGGCGGAACGGGTAGTAAGTTAAACATCGCAAAAAGGAGATTCACCCTGAAACCCCACGCTCCTATTTCCTGCAATAAGTTGGTAGGCATCAGCATCAAGGAGAAGAATATGAACGCCAATACCACATTCACCATCGGGCCGGCGAGGCTGATTATCCCGTTCTCTCTCCTGGTCATGTTTGGCTTGTAGATGTAGACAGCGCCGGGCGCGGCGAAGATGAACTTGCCGCCGGTGGCAAAAGCGAAAGCCAACGCCAATACCAGTCCTTCGACCCACATTTTATAGTAGGCTTTGCAGCCGAATCTTATGGCTACCAGCTTATGGCCAATCTCGTGCGCTATGAAGCCAATGCCCACAGTCAAGAGAATCAGCGGAAAACTTATCAGAAAACCTAAGGAGAAGGCCAGGGAGATAGTGATTACAGATATCAACATCTGGACTATCTCTGACTTGTAGAAAACCATAGCCTTATTATGGTCATGGCGGTTAAAAACTTTTCACTTTTTCCAACCAGAGACCGTTGCAAAATATTCTTATATCGGTCGAGCAGGATTATAGCATGGACAATAAGGCTCAGCTGTCTCTGGAACTTATCATAATAGTTGCGGCGATAATAGCCATAGCAGTGATCATGTTCAAGGCGCTGTCAGGCAACGCGCAGGACGCGTCCGACAGATTAGGAAAAGATACTGACTCAATTCTAGATGACATAGACAAGCTGATAAGATGAGGGGCCAGCTGTCTCTCGAGTTCCTGATTATAGTATTGACAGCCACGATGATGTTATCCGTCATGTTGCCGCAGATCCAGAAAACCAGAGAAATCAGCAGTTACGCCCTATCATCCAGGAACGCCCAGCTGATTCTCGACAAGCTCTATTACTCATGCGAACGGATTAGAATATCGGGTGAAACTGAAGAGATTGTAGTCAACGCGCTTGCCAATTTCTCAGTGAAAAACTATTCTGGTTCCCTAATCATAGTTTTTGGAGAAAAGAATCTGTCCAAAAGCCCGTTCAACTGCTACCTTGATGCGAACCTGTCGCAGGGAACCAACAAGATAATATTAGCTCCAGACCTGTAGCTCTACTCCGCTAGTATATCGCCTTGTGATAGCCACTTCAGCCATCCCATCTTCGCCGAACTTTTTCTTCCCATCGATAAAAAGAGAGTAATGCAGTCCCTCTGTCTCCAGTATACTGAAGCACTTTTCAGATAATTCGGTCATAGAGCATATCTCCATCGTATCCTGCGCCAGTTGATAGAGGCACTCGTGATTTAGGTTCTCGCCCTGATCGAGATAGAACAGTAAAGCGCTGTTCAGCCCTATGACTATGAAGAATGCTAATAGCGCGTCTATAGTAAATATGAACCCCCTATTCCGCGCAGATTCTGAGAACACAAGCATCGCCTCCACAGAGCGCTATCCGCTTGACAGTCATGCCGCTGCAATTGCCTTCGCTGAGCTCGCCTATGTCCAGCGAGATGTTATAGCCGTCGAGAGCGAGATTTCTCCTGATTTTCTCTAATCCGAGCGCACCAAAACTCCGTATCTTGTCTATCGAGAGCGAATGATGTTTCAAGCTATTGCCGGAATAATCAGCGAGCTCTATAGTCACGAGCTTTTCGCTCGCGTCCAGCAGCTTCTTCTGTGTTATAAACTCGTGGTAGCGGCCGGTCATCGTCCTGTCCGACAGATACAGCAGGCTCATGAAAGAAGCGAAAGAGAGCAGAATCACAAAAAATGCGAACATGACATCTAGCATGAATGCCTGGCCTTTCAGAACCATCTCCTCACCCCGCCTATCTCTAAGACATTCGTTCCGCTGACGTTAGTAAGGCACTCAGAAGTGAGGTTCTTTCCAAGGCTCTCAGAATAGAGCGTGTTGTTGCGCGTCCCGTAGTTAGAAAGATTGAAAGAAAAGTTGAATTCGGCGCTCTTCCAGTTCAGATAGATTAGATTGCACGCTGATGCTATTCTGTCCAGTTCCGTTCTGGCAAGGGACTGGTTCATCAATCTATCGATTCTGTCGAGTCCGGCTTTCTGCCCAACGATAAAGAAAGCAACGACCATGAAGAAAATCATGAAAGAAACCAGAAACTCCATAGACAACTGGCCGCTCATGCTATATCTCCCTCTGGGACAATCGCCTTGAACGGATGGCCTATAATTTTTCCCTCGAACAGGAAAGCCAGCCTATATCCCGCGAGGCTATAAGGAAAATCTATCAATCCGTTGTCTTTCAGCATCGCCTTTCGCTCTGTCACATCGACGTACAGGAAGTTGAAGCACGGTTCTATTGTACTCTCTATAGATAAGGCTTTGGAATAGTCCGCGGGGTCGATATAGCCTATATACAAACTATAGTCCGGATAACTATGAAACCAATCACCTATCTTTGCACAGACATACTCCCTCGCAAGCTCGGGTTTTGGAGGGATTGTCTCAAGCGCCTCGGCTATCGCCAATCTTAGCCCGTCTTCCAGTTCATACTGCCTCTCGTGGATCTGTTGGTTCAGAACTATGTCGCTCCGCATCTCCTGCGTCCCACGATATAAGCTATCGTAGACTGCAAAGTCGCGCGAGAGAAGGAGCAGCATCGCCATGACTAGAACTACCGACAGGAAGCCGCGCATAATTCTATCTGCCGCCGGGCTTTTATTACGTTTTTGAAACAGTCCATCGTTAGTTCGGGTTAAAACAACAAACTTATAAATATGGAAGATGTCAATCAATCATGCCTATTTTCGATAAGAGAGAAGGAATGCCCGAGAGACCAAAGACACGAGAGATATTGGACATCATCTTCGACATGCTCGCTAGCGACGTGCCTGAGGACAAAATACTGTCGATGCTCCGGCAGATGGGCATGGGCGACGAGGAAGCAAAACAGACTCTTTCTGCGGGAAAGCAGAAGTTCGACGCGTTGGTGAAATCGTCCCTTTCCGCAGCAGTCGATAAACTCCTTGCAAAAGAGAAGGAGGAGCTTCTTGAACGAGTCGATTCGAAAGTCGACTCAATGAGGAAGGACCTCCTGCTCAAGGTAGACATGAGCGGCCCACAGCAGCAGAAGATCATCGATTCCAAGATATCCCCGTTGGCGGCAGAGATAAGCGCGCTGAAAGACGACCTGTACTCGACCAAGGCCCAGATGGACAACAGGGTGAAGGAGCTCGAGGACAAGGAAGGCAAGACGCAGAAGAGGACAGCGGACATACTTCTGCCTGTTTTGCTGATGATACTGGGGATTTTCGTGATGTTCTTCGGGGCTAACCAGCTACGCGACCTGATAATGCAGTTCGACCCCGGGAGGATAGCCGAACTGGTGCTATATGTGATAGTCGCTGTCATAGGGCTGGCTTTTATAATAGTGGGGTTCCAAAAATACCCGAAGGAGCTAAAGACTACAGAGTAATGTGAGGGGAATGGAAGACCTGAAACAAAAGAGAGACGACCTAAATTCTAAAGTACGAGAGGCAAGCGAAGAGAGAAGAAAGCTTGTCGAACAGCTCAAGGGCCTCAAGACGCTCGTCAGGGAGCAGAAAGAGCTCAGGAACAAGGCCAATGAGGAGGTCAAGTCGCTGAAAGAGAAAAGGATAACTTCTTTTGAGGAAATCAAGAAGATCAAGAAAGAATTCGATGAGATACTGAGCATAGTTGACACGTTCAAGGACTCGATAGGCGGTTCCTATAATATCCTGAAAGAAGATTTGAAGCAGATGGAGTGGGACTATCAGACTGGGGTGTATTCAGTCAAGAAGGAAAAAGAGTTGGTCAAGGAAATGGACGAGCTCGAAAAATCCATAGCCAAATCCGAGCTGCTCCATGACAAGAAAAGAAAGCTTTTCCAGCTGGAGCACAAGCTCAAGGACCTTTATACAGAAGCCAACGTCTATCATGGGCTATTGATAAACCGCGCGAAAGAGAGCGAGAAACACCATGACACCATGATGAAGGGCATTAAGGAGATCACTAAATTGGATGTCGTGATACAAGAACTGGATACAAAGGGCCAGGAGCTGAGGACCGAGGCCGACAACTGCCATAACCAGCTTAAAGAGCTAGAGCCCGTGCAGATGCCCAAGCCGCAGCCAAATGACACTATAATGCAGAAAGCGGAAGAGATACTGGCTAGCTTCAAGGCAGGCAAGAAGCTGTCGACAGACGAATTAGTCTTATTGCAGCAGTTAGGCCTTTACTGATTTCACTATATTTTTCATGACCAGCGCATCCCGCTCGAGATAGGGGGACTCGCAAATCATTGTTATATCTGTTTTTCTTTTGGCGAGCAGTTTAGCTATCTCGCGGTAGTCGGGCTTTCCAGACATTATGGGCAGATGGTTCTTCTCCCCGCCAGGCCCATAGGCTATTCCAGAGAAGTGCGAGTGCAAATGCTTTATCCCCTTGACTTTATCCAATACTTTGCCATAATCTATTTTTCCCTGCGCCCTTGCATAGAGGTGGGCGAAATCTATGACAGGCACGCAATTGCGATAGTCATTATGGACGGCCATTATCTCCTCGATGGTGCCCCAGGCGGTTATCTTTCCCGTGGTCTCGAGCCCCAATAGGACAGAGCTCTTTTTCGACATCTCAAAACAAGCCTTATAGATACGTTCGGTCGCCTTTTCCTTATCCATTCCGTAATATCCAGGATGGAAAACAACTATATAGGCGCCCATCCTCTCAGCCCTGTCACAACAGTCTAGAATCCTTTTTTTGCTTGCCGCAACTTTTTCAGGATTCGCCAGGTTGATGTAATACGGCGCATGAATAGATAATTGCACACCAAGACTCTCATTTATTCCCTTTATGTCTTTGGCTCTCTCAGGGCTCATCCAGATTTGGTGGACGAACTCTATCTCCTCCTCTAGCCCGTTCTTATGCAGCCACGGCAACGCGTCCTCTGTTCTCTCGCAGACAAAAGGCGTTCCTGCCACCCCTATCCTTATCGCCATATTCTTATTACACAAGCATGTTTAAATATGCTTTTTGCTTTGACTATAGCATGGACGATTCGGTATGCCCTGATGACAAAACCAAGAAGGCCGGGATGGTCTGCAAGCACAAATATTTCAGGCATGGCAAGTACGAGCCATGCGAGCACTACAAGGGAGCGGGTTGCGCGCATCCGAGAAGATATTTGGAGGAAGACAAATGACTTTGACCGCAAATGAAGAGATGGCATACAGGCTGGTCGAACTCTATGTTAGGGAGATATCGCAGCGCGGAGAGAAGAGGCAGATGGGGTTGGACACAATGATCAACGCCTACTTCTACACGCTGACCAGGCTGAAGAAGAAGAAAGAGGAACTCGGGATAATAGAGCCGGCTGTCGAGAAAGAGGAAGAAAAGCTGGAAGAAGGGATAGAGAGCATGATGTTCCCGGGCTCTGGCGACCAGTTCAACTTCGACTAAGCTATCTCGTCAGGATCTTAACCACATCGTTGGGCTTGAGGACGTACTCTTTCCCAATCCTTTTCTTACTTTTAGCATCGATAGCGCCTATGAACGCTTTTCCTATATCCGTGTGCACTTTAAAGGCCAGGTCAAGCGCTGTCGAGCCGTTCTTCATTAAGTAAACATCGGGGAGAATCTTGCCCGTTCCATCCGCATATTTGTGATCATCTTCCACTGGGTAGGCCGGTATGTAATTCAGTTTTTCGAATATGAGCTTGTTGATGACCTGCTGAACACCAGTGCTCCCGTATTTCTTCAGGATATTCTCCTTGATGAAGTTCAGAGCCTTCTCCTGCTCCGGCTGCAGCTGTTTCAGGAATTCAAAATCAGAAGAGCCGGGCACATAATGGATCAAGCTCATTCTATCTGCTTTCCTGAGCGCCAGTTCGGCCTCGGCGCATACAGGGACTATATCATATTTGCTTTTCAATCTGTTATAGTTTTCCCAAGAGCTCTTCAGGTCTATCTTGTTGCCCGCCAGTATGATGGGCTTGTTCGCTGCCCTAATTTTTGTGGCAAGGTCAAGCAAATCAGAATATCCCGCCTCTACTATCTCTTTTGTCTTTTCCAGGTTGATGCCCAATCCAGCAAGCTGCTCATAGACCACTTCATATAGTGGGTGGCCCTGCCTGCTCTTTCGCTCGATACTGTCCCAGTTCTTCTTCAATATCCCCTCAATCCAGTAGTCCATCTCCTTATTCAGGAAGAGTATATCGTTCTCCGGGTCATAGCCTGTCGTCGGGTTTCCGCCTGCATCTGTCGTGCCTGACAGGTCGAAAACGTGGATTAGCCCCTCGGCCTCTATCAAGTCGGATAAGAACTGGTTGCCCAGGCCCTTGCCAGCATGCGCGTCAGGCACTAGCCCTGCGACGTCTATGAGCGTTATCGGTATCAGCCGTATCCCATTCTCGCATTTTGAATTTCTGGGGTTGCACTTGGTCTTGAGCTCGCGCTCGACGCAGTCAGCCCTGGCGTAGCTGACACCAACATTAGGTTTTATGGTAGTGAATATCCTGTTGCTTATCTCTACGTCAATCATGGTCGCAGCGCTGAACGTGGTCGACTTTCCCACGTTGGTCTTTCCCACTACCCCTATCTTCATAGAAATCCTATTATTTAGGTGCGCCTATAAATTAAAACATGCTCTGGTCAGAAAAGCACAAGCCTCAAAAATTGGTTGATGTGATAGGCCATACAGAGACAAAGCAGAAGCTCGCCGAATGGGCGAAAGAATGGCAGCAAGGCAAGAAGCAAAAAGCAGTGATTCTAGCCGGCGACACAGGAACCGGCAAGACGGCGCTTGCTATCGCGTTAGCGAACGAGTTTGATTTCGAGCTCCTTGAGATGAATGCCAGCGATGTCAGGAATTCGAAAGCTATCGACAGGCTAGCTGGATTAGCGTCTGTTTCCAAGACTTTCTCAGGAAAAATGAGGCTGATACTCTTTGATGAAATAGATGGGTTATCTGGCAATCAGGACAGAGGGGGCGCTTCAGCTGTGGCCAGGATAGTGAAAGAAGTTAACTGCCCCATCCTGTTGACAGCAAACGATATTTGGGAGCCCAAACTGCGTGGAATAGTGTTTGAATGCGAACGCCTAGAGCTGAAGAAGGTCAATTACCTGACGATAGCCAACCTGCTCGAGAAGATAGCTAAATCAGAAAAAGTAAAGGTGGATAAAGAGATTCTTCGCAAGATGGCTGAAAATAGTAACGGCGACATCAGATCTGCCATAAACGATCTGCAGCAGATAGCCGAAGGGAAGGAAGAGATAACTGAAAAGGATGCCGAACTATTGGTCAAGCGCGATAAAGAGGACAAGATGTTCGACATAGTCAGAGTGATTCTGAAGACGCTGGATTTCAAAACCTCGCGGGACATCATGGCCAAAACCAGCGAGGACCCTGATTTTGTCCTCAAGTGGATTGACGAGAACATGCCCCGCGAGTATAAAGAGCCAGAAGACCTGTATCTGGGCTATGAGCGCCTATCGCGAGCCGATATCTTCATGGGCAGGATACAGAATAGGCAGCACTGGGGATTCCTCAGATATGCTTCTGATCTGATGAGCGCAGGGGTCTCGCTCTCAAAGAAGGCGAAATATTCCGGATTCACCATGTACGGTTTCCCGTCGGTCATCAAATACCTCTCACATTCCAAAGCGGACAGGGGGATGCGAAAAAGCATAGCGGGAAAGATAGGTAAGATAGCGCACGTATCTATTCGTACAGCGGTACAGGACTATCTGCCCATGTACCTCGAGCTGGTCAAGGACAAGCAATTGGCGCCCAGGATAGCAGCGCAGTTCGACCTGACTGAAGAGGAGCTCGATTTTTTAGGGGCGAAAAGACCGAAAGAGCTTTTAAAGGAAGCCGAAAAAATTAAACAGGAAAATCTTGTCAGACCCGTTGTTTTTAAAGGATAACTGCGTAGTATACTAGGTGGTGCCATGGGGATATTCAATCGCAAATCAGCACAACGCAAAAGTAACAGAGTGATATTTAGCGATCTATCGGCAGATATAAAACTGGATGAGCGCACATTACAAAAGAACTTAGAATGGATAAAGAGAAAAGAAGCAAAATTAGCGAAAATGCCGGAAAGAAAAAGAATAATAGCAGAACTAAAACTCAAGGGATTAGATGGTGAACCCAAGTTAAGAATGACTGGCGAGCGCTTCGTGAAGAAAACTTTAGAAAAACCAATGTTAATTAATGAAATTAAACGAATATTGGTTGAGGAAGGAGTAGCTAAAAATGAGGAGTCTGCTGAGTTAGTGGTAAGGAGACTGAAGAGTTTATCTGGTGTTAATTATTATGGAAGCAATTTTGTTCCACGCAAATTGAAATTAGAAAAAGTACATAAAAAAGGTGAACCTCAGTATAAATTAACATTACGTTCTGATGATTTTTAAAGAAAATAACTTAAAAACGAAATAGAAAATTAAACAGGATTATGTAAAAGAGCTGGTTTGATGGGATTATTCAAGGATATATCGGAGTGGCTGTTCCACTTGTCCGGTTTCATAATAATCGGAGCTAACTTCTTCTTACCAGTAGGTTTTCTGGAAAAAGCAATAGTTTTTGTGATAGGCACGCTGCTTGTAGTGATGATCTGGATTAAATGAGTTCGAACTCCAAACAGGTCACAGGTACTTCTATCTCGAACCGCGCCAAGACGCTTGGGTTAATCTCGCCTATATAGCCGTGGCTGAATTCCCCCGCTCGCCCCTTTATCATGAACGCCTGATCTTTTGGCTTGACCTCCAGCTTTCTGTTATATTCCCTGAAGATGGCTTCGAGCACGGATTTTGCCGCGGTATAATTTGAATCAGCATCTGCGAAGACAATGCAGACCAGCTTAGCGGTCCTGGCTTTGGTCTCTTCTTTCTCGTCGATTATCACCACATCGCCGACCTCAAATAGATTCTGCGGATATTTCTCGTGCTTGTTGCCAGACAGGACTTCAAGCAGGCTGGGCAATAGGCTGGTGCGGAGCATTGTAGTTTCTTTTGTCTTCGGATTCGCTATCTGAACTCTCCTGCCGTCCTTCAAAGACAATTTAGCATAGTGTCTTTCTTCGTTTGTGAGCATGAGGTTCATCGTCTCCTGCAGGCCGAACCCAATCAGAGCGTCCCTCATCTTATCTGCTTTGACCTCTTCCGGATGCTTGCTCCCGATTGTAGGAAACATGGTCTTTTTCGGCTTCAGGTTCTCATAACCATAAGCAATCGCTATATCCTCTATTATGTCATCTTCATGGAGTATGTCTGTCCTGTAACAAGGGATTCTGACTTTCTTTCCCGCGACCCCATAGCCCATCTTCTCGAGCAGCTTCTTGCCCTCGGTTGCATCTACAGAGATTCCAACAAGCTTCTCAACGTTCTCGAAATCCACCTCTTTCTCCCGTATGGATAGATCGGGCAGAACTTTTCCAGAGACCTTGACCCGCTCTATCTTGGCTCCGCGGTCGGCAAACATACAGACTAGAATGTTCAGCGCTTCTTCCAGTGTTTTTTCGCTGGAGCCAGTCATATCTATGAACAGGTCAGTGGTCTCTTCCCTGACTTTGGTCAATTCGCCGTTGATTATCGGCGGGAACGACAGCACGTCGCCGTTCTTATCGACTATAATCGGATAGGCATCGGCGCCCTCTAGTATCCAGGCATAGTCTATTCCCTTCGGGTGCTGTTCAAGTATCTCTCTCAAATCCATTTTCTTGCTCATGCCCAGCGGGACGAAAGATATTTCATTCGACTTAACAGCCTTGTAGGTGAAAGGAGGCACTACTTTACTCAAGTCATGTATTCCGATGGCCAGTTTCTTTCTTTTCCTGCCGAACGTCTCGTGCAGTTTCTCCTGTATCTGCATCATCGACTTTATCAACGCGTCGTCTATCTTCACTCCACGAATAGCAGCGCAAACTATGTAAGGTCTTATCTTCTCGACGGACTTCTCGACGCGCACCTCTATCTTGCCATCGACCGTCTTGTAATCAAGCAAACCAGGCTCCACGCCCAAGAATCCTTTGAGGCTGCGCGCCAGGCCCTCGACAGAAAGCCAGTCCGGCCTATTGGGCAGAATCTCAATGAATATCTTGTCGCCGTCGACCTCTTCAACGCCTGCGCCCATCATCGCCAATCTATCAACTAGCTTCTCTTTCTCTATCTTTTTTCCTATCAGCTTGCAGACGTCGTTATAGTCTATCTCAATCATTGCCATGTCTGATCCATCCCAAATCGTTCTTGTAGATTATCCTGATATCTTCCAAATCATCAATGACCATTAAAGGTCGTTCTCCACCTAAGCCCCACGCCAGGACATTAGCGTCAACTCCCAACGGTCTGACGACCTCTTTCCTGAAGATGCCCGCGCCCCCTAATTCCATCCACTTCTTTTTCTTCTCGAAGTAGACCTGGACCTCGACGCTCGGCTCCGTATATGGGAAGAAGCTCGGCTGGAACCTGATTTTTTCGAAGCCCAGCCTTGAATAGAACTCTTTTAGTATCCCAAACAAATCGACCAGCGTCGCCTGCTTATCAACCACTATACCCTCGACCTGGTAGAACTCAGGGAGATGCTTGTAATCCAGCACTTCATTCCTGAAGACCTTGTCGATGGAGAACACTTTCACTGGCAATTCTTTAACTTTAGTCAGCTCGCGGCACGTGGCTGCCGTGGTGTGCGTTCTCAGAAGCAGTTCAAGCGCTTTCTTCTGGTCCCATTTGTATTTCCAGCTCTCTTCATGGACTTTCTTGACGTTCTCCAAATATTTAGCGTCAGGCTTCGCGGCCTCTTTCGGCTCCTTGGTGTAAAACGTGTCCTGCATCTCCCTGCCCGGATGGTCCTGCGGGACAAAGAGCGCGTCGAAGTTCCAGAAGCTCGATTCGACGATGGGTCCTTTAATCTCGCGGAAGCCCATCTCGATGAAGACCTCGCGCATTTCATCTATCATCTTCCTGAACGGATGCCTCTTGCCCGGATAAACAACGGGCGATAGCGCCTCGACATCATATTCCCTCAGCTTGATGTCTTTCCATTTCCCTGTCGCCAGCATCTCGGGCGTTAATTGCGAGACTTCTTTCTCAGTAGTAATCCCTTTCTTGATTATCTCCTTTCCTCTAATCGTGAGCTCTATCTCCCGATCCGTTTTTTCCTTGAATTCCAGCACATGACCGCGCTTCTTCAGCCGCTCCATCTCTCCCTCTAATTCTTTAGGGATGATTTTTCCATGAGAGACTAGTTCCAATACAGTCTCTTGCGGCATCCTCCTCTTCAGATAGTCCCGCCCTACTTTAGTTAATTCAAGTTTCCCTTCAGAAATCAGTATGGCATTCAGCTTCTTCAGCCAGACCACAGCTATCTTTACTGTCTCGTGACCCAAACCATCGGCGAGTTCGGATATGCTCTTCTTCTCCGTCTTAAGCAGCTCTAGTACCCTTCTCTCGGGCAGGCCGTTAGCAAGATAGTCTTTGCCCTCAAAATCAAGCCCTGTCTTTTCTTTGACAGTTTCCTTTATGTCAACTAGCCCTTTAGAAAGCAGCCAAGTAGACGCCCTATTTATCGACGCTTCCGGCAGATTAGTGCTATCGATGAGTTCGCGCGTGCTCTGCTTCGGCCTCTTCTCTAGGGCAAGAAGTATTGTCTTCTCATGTTCAGTAAGAGACAAGTTAGACCCCTCGTTTCGGCAGCTCTATTTCCTCTTCTCCGCCAAAGCTCTCGCTGATTATCTCTATTACCGGCTTTCTGTATATTATGAAAAGGACCAGGACTATGACTGCAGCGAGGGAATAAACAGGGGTCTCGTAGAAGAACAGGTAAATGGAATTAGCGACAGTCATGGCATCGAACGCCCCGACGTTCTCTTCAACCCTATATTTCACGCTGAACGAGCTGTCTATCCTGGAGCCCCTCCAGAACAACGTATATTCATTATCGACCATCGCTGTCTGCGTCGGGGAGGGCATCGCTTCGACCACGCTGTTCTTTTGTATAATAGGGATGAACTTTATCTGGAGCTCTGTCTTCCAGGGCAATATGAACTTACCTATGTCCTGCTGATAGAAAGTGAACTCTTTGTCCGTGACTTCATATGTCACATCCCTGCCTATTTTGGATATCTCCTTGGCAAAGTTCGGTATGTCATATGTTAATAGCACATCATTGCCGAAATTGCCCGCACCCGCTGTGGAAGCCGAAGTTGTTACTGTCGTTAGATTGCCTTTTGCAGTCGTGGTTATATCAGAGAAGAAGGCACGCCACATATCTAGGTCTGTGTTGGTGCTCTTGGCAATCCTCTCGAAATCCAGATATTCGGTAAGATTAAGCTGCATCGTGTACTTTTCAGTCACGTGCGCGTTTCCGCCCCTGTCCAGCGTGACTATAATCGTGTGCCCGGCCAAATCCTTTGAGAGGCCTATCGACAGCAGCAGAATGCAAAATAGGATAGCCAGTTTCCGCATAGCCCTATTACAGCATCCTGAAATTTAAAGCTTTATCGTTTTCCATATGGTTTTTTATTGTATGATGATGAAAGCTATAAGGAGGCTGTGCAAATGATGCAAGGCGAAAAGAAGAAGGTACCGGTCGGAAAGATAATCCACTTCTACAACAAGATAAACGTAGCCGTCGTTGAGCTCAGCGACAATCTGAAGCAGGGGGACGACATAGTCATCGAAGGGCACGGAAAAGAGGTAATTCAGAAAGTTGCCTCAATGCAAATAGAGCACAAGGATATCCAGCTTGCCACGAAGGGCCAGTCGATAGGGATGAAGACGGCCGATGCAGTCAAAGAAGGCGACCTGGTCTTCAAGCTAGTGTAGCCCAATCAGACCTCTATTCTCATGAAATCGTTAGCGATATCTGTATTCTTGAATATCGTGCGGGCCTCTTTCTCGAGCAGCTTCGGGTTCTCGTCATATCTCGGGCTGATGTGCGTTAGTATAAGCCTGTTTGCTCCTGCTTTTTTAGCCAGCCTCGCTGCGTCCTTGGCAGTCATGTGTCCGTAATCATGCGCTTTCTCCTTTAGTTCTTCAGAAAAGGTTGCTTCAGATATAAGCAAATCAGCCTCTTTAGCAGCTTTCAGTATCTCATCGCACGGGTTAGAGTCGCCGGTATAGGCTACTTTTACGTTCCTTCTTATGGGTCTTGAGACATCGTCGAGATAGATAGTCTTCCCCTTCCACGCCACTTTCCCGCTATCCTTCAGCTCCTTGCATAACGGGTTCTCCAATAACCCTAATTTTCTCAGCTTTTCCTTGTCCAGATTGCGCTCGACTTTCTCTTCGAACAGATAGCCGAATGTAGGACACTGGCCGTGTTCCACCTTGAACGCGGACATCTTAAAGTCCCCGTTCTCATAGACTATGCCCTCTTTGATCTCTTCGACGTTTATCTCATAATCCCTGAAAGAGTACTCCCATTCAGCGAAAAAATCCACGTATTTCTTTACGCCCTTGGGACCGTAAACTGTTATAGGGTCTTTTCGGTCTAGAAAGCCCTGCGTCTGCAGCAACCCCCCTAGCCCCAACAGATGGTCCCCGTGGACATGGGTTATGAAAACCTGGTTTATCTTGAACGGCGAAATTCCTGCAAGAATCAGCTGTCGTTGCGTTCCCTCTCCGCAGTCCCAGAGAAAGCTGTGATTAAGGAACTTGACGTGTATCGAGGGATGGTTCCTCGTCTTCGTGGGGGCTGAAGTGCTAGTCCCCAAAAAAGTTATCTCCATGCTTTCTAATTTGAAGCTCAGGGTTTTTAACATTAACTTTTAATAGAACGCCTGGCTAGTTACTTCATGCTTTCTGAATCCAAGACTAAAGAGCTTGCGGACAAGGTGGTCAATTACAGCATGCGCATCGGCCAGAAGGACAATCCTGCCTACATTAAGGCGAGAAAAAAATACCGTTGGCTTGATGGCTCTTTTACTATAAGGCAAGCGGTCAGAACATCCAGTCTGTTCAAGGCCAGAGTAGAAGAGATTGTCAAAAAATATTCTGGTATAGACTACGGCCCATTGCTGATTAAGAAAGGGAACAGATATACGGTCAAGAAAAAGATAGGCCACGAGGTCTTTATAGCTTATAACGCCGCTACTAAAGGGCTTAAAGGCGAGATAGAGAGGGCCTGCTGGAAAAACGGGGCACATACGCTGGCAAGAGAGCTCAGCGCTAAAGATTTGCAGGACGCTGCTCTGTTGTCTCCGTCCGATTCTCTTTATGAGCTGCCTGCCTTGACCAGCGCGACCAGAAAAGCGGCAGACTATCGCTTATATCTGGAGGCTGTTGAAAGCGAGTTCTGGGCCAAGAAGATACCTAGCTCGCGATTGAAAGCGGGCGCATCAGCCACGCAGAAGATTCATGAGATTGAAGATAACAAAAAAACTAGATGGGTTCTCGTCGGGTGGCCCCACAGGAAATCGGCAGAAGAGCTGGGCATCCCCTATAACAAATTCAGCAAGATAATGTTCGACACCATCTGGTGCACATTCGAGAAAAGCACAAGAAACCTGATTGAGAGGTATTGGCGCGCATTCAACGGCTCCAGGACAATCAGGATAACTGCGAATGACGGAACCGATCTGACTTTTTCTGTCAAAGGGAGAAGGTTCCTGAAAGACGACGGTGTTCTCAGTGACGAGGACATAAGGAACGATGATGTTGGCATGAACATCCCCTGCGGAGAGATATTCATCGCGCCTGTCGAGACATCCGCCAACGGCCATATCTACTATCCAAAGACCATGGTTAGAGATAACGGCATGGTCTATGGGCTGATGCTGCACTTCAAGAATGGCCGGGTCATAGGCTTCAGCGCAAAGAAAGGCAAGAATCATCTGGTCAAGTTCCTGAAAGAGAACACGGGCGAAAAAGACAGGATAGCCGAATTCGGGATAGGCCTCAACAAGAAGGCTGCTTATACCGGCGGCGACATACTCATAGATGAAAAAATCTACAAGACCATCCATATAGCTATAGGCTGGAACATAGGGTTCAAAGGCAAGAACAAGGCTTCATCGCATCTAGATTTTATCAAGCCCCTATATGACTGCAACGGGAAAGTCTATGCTGACGATAGGCTTTTGATAGACAAGGGTGTCCTGATTGTTTGATCACCTAGAAAAATATCTTAAGCTTCCGGTAGATTTCGTCGAGATTCGGGCATCGAATAACCATTCTACGCATTTGTCTCTGGAGTTCGGCGAGATGAAAGAAGCTATCGCCGGAGACACGCTTTCCCTCTCCATCCGCGTCATGGACAAAGGGGTTTTCGGCTTCTCAGCGACCAATAACCTTGACAGGATGCAGGAAGCAGCCAAGTCCGCGATGAGATTAGTGAAAGTATCGCAGAAAAAACCGTTCAAGCAGGGCCTCAGCGAAGAAAAGGCTTGCAAAGATCAGGTCACTGTAAAGGCTGCTAAGAAGCCGCTGGACTATTCTCTGGATGAAAAAGCCAGCGATTTGCTCGAGCTCGGCAAGGGGATGAAGCTGCCGAAGATAGTGAATTATAATATAGATTACGGCGATACGACGAGCTCCGCGTACTATCTGAACTCGGAAGGTGCGCGGCTGGAGTTCGATAATATAGTCTCTAGCGTCGGGTTCAGGTCATACGCCAAGGAAGGTTCGATTCAATCGGCGCATTATAGCTGTGGCGGATGCTATGGATATGAGATCCTTGACAAGTTCTGGGACAGGGGGGAGAAGACCTCGCGCCAGGCGTTAGAGCTGCTCGGCGCCGAGAAGATCAAATCAGGCAGATATGATGCGGTTCTCGGGCCGGAGATATCTGGGGTGATGGCGCACGAGGCGGTTGGGCATGCGTGCGAGGCGGATTTCATCATCACCAATGAGTCAATACTGAACGGCAAACTGGGAAAAAAGATCGGGAGCGAGTTGGTAACCATCTGCGACAATCCGACTCTTGAAGGCACTTACGGCTATTATCCATATGATGATGAGGGAGTCAAATCCAAAAAGACAGTCATGATCAAAGACGGGGTGGTCAATAGTTATCTGCATTCGCGCGAGACAGCGAGAAAGCTCGGCGTGCATTCCACGGGGAACGCAAGGGCGCAGAGTCCATTCCATTCCCCTATCGTGAGGATGAGCAACACTTACTTCGATAAAGGGGACTTCAGCCGCGATGAGATATTTGACATCAAGCGCGGCATCTATCTTGAGCGCAGCAAAGGCGGGGCTGTAGATGTCCTGAAGGGCGAGTTCCAGTTCGCTTCAGAAATGGGCTACATCATAGAGAACGGGGAGATAACTAAGCCGGTCCGCGACGCATCGATATTCGGGAGCATATTGGACATGCTCAAGAACGTTGACGCTGTCGGGAAAGACTTAGAGTATCATGGCGGCGGGCACTGCGGGAAAGGACAACTTGTCAGGGTCACCACGGGCGGCCCGCACATCAGGGTAAAGGGTGCTAAGATTGGCGGATCTTGATAATCTTTTGAGGAAGGCTGAAAAAAGAGTTGACCAAGCCGAGCTCTATCACGAAAAGTCAAGCCATCTCATTATCAAGACCAAAACAAACGGAATCGATTATAGCATGTCCGGCGAGTCGGAGGGCTATTCGCTCAGAGTCATACAGAATGGGAGAATGGGGTTTTCCTTCTTCACGCTGCCGTCCAGCTTTGAGAAGGCGCTCGATGATGCCATCAACGCTTCGAAATTCTCCAGAAAATCTGGTGCCAGTTTTCCTGCTAGAAAGAAGCTCAAGGATGTCAAGGGCCTCTATAATCGGAAGCTGTTAGAAATAAATGAGAACGAGCTTGCCGACTGCCTCGTCCAGATGATTGATGCGGTTAAACAGACAGGAGCCAAATCGACTGAGAATGCAGTTAGCAGGGCAGAGAACACCTCAGAGCTTCTTAATTCAGAGGGCGGATATTTCCGGAAGAAGGACACCGAAATAAATGTTTGGTCATCCGCCCAGTTCCGCGACTCCCATAGCAGTGACTGGAAAACATCCCGCGGATTTTTCGACATGGAGCCTATCGCCCAGAACGCTGCGGATTATGCTATAAAGTTCTCAGGAGGCAAGCCGGTCAGCGGAGAGTTTGAGATACTCCTGCACCCTGATGCAGTGACGGAACTGCTCCAAAACATCCTATTTCCCGCGCTGAACAGCGAGAAAGTTTTCAGAAAGACCTCGTTCCTTTCCGACAAGCTCAACAAAGCGGTCTGCCCGAAAGATATCTCAATCCTCGACGACCCGCTGATAGCCGGAGGGATGGAGTCATGCTGCTGCGACGACGAGGGCGTACCGTCCGAAACAAGAAAGATAGTCGATAAGGGCATCCTAAAGCGGTTCATGTTCGATATCGAGACAGCGGGTCTTATGAAAAACAAGCCGGGCAACGGCTTCAAGCACGGTTTCTCAAATCCGCCCCACATCAGACCGACGAATCTGGTCATCGATGCAAAAGAAAACGTCAAGCTTAAACATTTCAAGGGGATTTTTGTCTATGATTTGCTCGCTGCGCACAACGTCAATTCGACCACAGGTGATTTCGCCCTCGAGATCGGGCAGGGGACGCTTTACGATGGCGGCATGGGCAAAGCCATCCGCTCCTGTTCGATTGTCGGCAACTTCTTCGACCTGCTGAAGAACGTCTCAATGGCAGACGATTTCCAGACCAGAGACTATTATAACGGCCCATCGTGGATATACCGCGGCAAGATAGTATAGTTATCTTTAAGTATTTTGCCGACCAAATATTCCCTGCAGATGGTGGAAGGATAAAGAATATACTGCTGCTCGGCAAAAAACCTATAATTAACAAGTTTTGAATGTTCTTTGGAGCCTTAGAATGTTCGACCTGTTGGAAAAGTATCTGAATCTCAAAGCTGATTTTATCGAAATTAGAGCATCGAAATCAGTGGGCAATAGTGTGCAGCTGAAGTCCGGGGAAGTAAAAGATCTAGTCTCTGGGGAGGATTCTGCTGCATCCGTGCGCATCATGCAGAAAGGTGCATGGGGATTCGCTTCGACGAACGATTTGAGCCGGCTGGAATGGACTGCCAAATCAGCGCTGAAGATGGCAAGGGTCTCGCAAAAACTGAACCAGAAAGCAGGCATAAGCAAAGAAAAGGCGTATGTGGACAGAGTTGTGATTAAACCAAAAAAAGACCCCGAAGATTATTCGTTGGAGCAAAAAGTAAACGACCTGCTCAAGATAAATAATAGAATGAAAATGAAAAAGATAGCCAGTTGTTCCTTGAGTTATTCTGACAGTATTTCTTCTAAATACTACCTAAATTCCGAAGGTGCGCGGATAGAGATTATATTTCCGCTCTCTAATATCTTTGCGAATTCCACTGCAAAAGGGAATAGCCTTCAATCTGCATATAAATCTAGTGGCGGATTGTTTGGGTATGAAGTAATAGACGAGTTTGGTGAAAAAGCAGAAGAAGCATCTAAAATAGCCGTTGAACTGCTGACCGCCGACCTCATCAAATCGGACAAATATGATGTCGTAATAGGGTCGGAAATCACAGGGTTGCTTGCGCACGAAGCTATTGGACATGCTTGCGAGGCCGACCACATTTTAGAAAGAAGTACTGTCCTTGAAGGAAGAATGGGGCAGAAAATAGGCAGTGACTTAGTCAATATAGTAGACGATGGCACCATCCCTAGGCTGCACGGCACATTTTCGTATGACGATGAGGGCGTGAAATCGCAAAGAAAATATCTGATAAAAAAAGGAGTCGTGAATTCATTTTTGCATTCACGCGAAACCGCCTACAAACTAAATACAAAATCAACTGGTAACTGTAGAGGCGGAACGGTCGAAGTGCCCATAGTCAGAATGAGCAATACCTTCTTTGAGAGGGGTGATGCAAATTTTGACGATTTGTTGGATATCAAATATGGCGTTTATATCGAAGGGTTCAAAGGAGGACAGGTCAACACGACGCAGGGCGATTTTCAATTCGGAGCCGAACGGGGCTGGCTCATAGAGAACGGCGAGCTTACGAAGCCGCTTAGGGACTTATCAATAGCCGGGTCGATTCTTGACACACTTAAACGAGTGGATGCTATCGGAAAGGAAAAGCCCAGCTTCCACCTCGGTTATTGCGGTAAAATGGGGCAACGCATGAGAGTCTCTACTGGCGGCTCAAAAATACGTGTGCGGGGGATCAGAGTTGGAGGATCTTGAAGAATTAGTCAAAAAAGCGGCCATGAAGGCGGATCAGGCAGAGATATTTTACTTAGTCAAAACTAGCACATCTTTCAGGGGCATTGCGGACAAGATAAATTTTAGCAGGTCTTCTTTTTCCAAGGGATACGCGCTAAGGGTTATCAAAGACGGAAAAATGGGAGTTTCATATTTCTATAATCCGTCTGAGTTTGACCGCGCCTTGAATACTGCTATTTACGCATCGCGATTCGCTGAAAAGTTGGGCATTCAATTCCCCCTAAAAAAGGCGTTTACAGAAGTGAAAGGAGTATACGACAAGAAACTACTTAAAAAAGATGAGAATGAACTTTCTGATTGCATAGTGCAGATGATAGATACAGTCAAACGCAAAGGCGCAATGCCTATAAGGTGCGGAGCGGGCCGTAATGAATCATTTTTCTGCATGTTAAATTCAGAAGGCGGAGAATTCAAGAGCAAGCGAACTGGTTTTTCAGCACATTCAACTGCTAGGTTCAAAGACACTGCACAAACATCCGACAAATCATCACACAGTTTTTTCAATCCGGTAGAACTTGCTGAAAAATCCGCGGACCTCGCATTAGCATTTGCTGAAGGAAAGCCGACATCGGGGGAATTCGATATTGTTATCCCCCCTACACTTGTGGCAAACTTCTTAAGGCTCGAACCATTCGCGTCTTTCAGCGGAGAAAAAGCGTTTAGAAAAGACTCATACTTCAGTGGCAAAAAAGGCAAGAAAGTCGCAGATGACCAGCTAAACGTTTATGACGATCCAACTATACCTAATGGGATGGGCTCTGTCAAATGCGACGATGAAGGAGTTGCGGCAAATAGAAAGGCGCTCATAAGAAACGGGATTCTAAATATTCTACTTTACAATCTTGAGACGGCGCGCAGAGCGAAGACAAAAACAACAGGCAGCGGATTCAGGAACTCTGTCTCACATCCGCTTGGCTCAGGACCAACAAATCTTGTAATTACCTCTAAAAATATCACTCATTTGGATGATTTCAAGGGAATTATGGTAAATAGTCTAATTGCGATGCAAAATCTAAACCAAAGAAATGGAAATTTCTCCTGTAGCATAGCATCAGGGGCATTTTTCAACGGAGAGATAGGAAAACCAATTAAAGGATGCTCGCTGGTTGGTAACTTCTTTGATATCTTGAAAAACGTCTCGCTTGCTGACGACGAGCAGGTCTACCACAAATATTATGGGCCGTCATGGACATTCCGCGGCAAGATAGTATAGTTATCTTTAAGTATTTTGCCAATCAAATATTTCCTACTGATTGTATGGCTAAGGAGTTCAAGACGACCGCAGAGATACCTGTGCCAAAACGGCTTGTGGACCAGATAATAGGGCAGGACAAGGCGGTCGAGATAATCAAGAAGGCAGCGAAGCAGAAAAGGAACGTTCTATTGATTGGCGAGCCAGGGACAGGCAAGTCTATGTTAGCCCAGGCGATGGCCGAGCTCCTGCCCATCGAAAAATTACAGGACATACTGATTCTTCCCAACGCAGATGACAAGAACAACCCTAAAGTTCTAATTATGCCCGCGGGCGACGGGAGAAAAGCGCTTGAAGGAGATAAGAAGAAAGCGCTGGAATTGGCTGTCGCAAATGACCTGAAGCCAAGTACAAGCATGATGCTGTTCATTAGTCTGTTATTTACGCTGTCGATTGCCGCCTCGATTTATTTCAAGCTGTTTTCTGACATTATCCTAGCGGCGTTCATAATCCTCGGCGGAGTCTTCCTAGCTATTCTGGTGTTTGCGAGCGCGTTCACCTCGGGGCTGAAAGGCATGCGCATGGGCGGGAGAGAGGAGGAAACAACGCCTAAACTGCTTGTGGACAATTCGAACAAGCAGACCGCGCCATTCGTTGATGCCACGGGCGCGCACTCAGGCGCTCTATTGGGAGATGTCAGGCATGACCCGTTCCAGTCAGGTGGATTAGGGACTCCGGCCCATCTTAGAGTCGAACCAGGCATGATACACAAGGCCAATAAAGGCGTGCTGTTCATCGACGAGGTTTCGACTTTGTCGCCAAAATCCCAGCAAGAATTATTATCGGCGATGCAAGAAAGGAAATATTCTATTACAGGTCAATCGGAGATGTCGTCCGGCGCGATGGTCAGGACTGATCCAGTTCCGTGCGATTTCCTATTGATAGCTTCGGGCAATTTCTTTGACCTGGAGAAGATGCACCCTGCATTGCGCTCCAGGATTAGAGGATATGGCTACGAGATATATCTGAACGAATACATAGAGGACAATATCTCTAACCGAAAGAAGCTAGAGCAGTTCGTGGCCCAGGAGGTCGTCAAAGACGGAAAAATACCCCACTTCACAAAGGACGCGGTCGACGAAGTGATATTCGAAGCCAAGAGAAGGGCGGGCGCCAAAGGAAAATTCACGCTCAAGCTGAGAGACTTAGGCGGGCTAGTAAGGGCTGCCGGGGATATAGCGATAACAAAGCACGTCAACATGGTCACCAGAGAGCATGTGCTGGAGGCCAAGAAGCTCGCTAGGACATTAGAACAGCAGATGGCAGACAGGCAGATCCTGCAGAAGAAAGAGTATGAAGTCTTTGTCACGAAAGGATTCGGCGTCGGGAAAGTCAACGGCCTTGCTGTGATGGGCGCGGAAAAAGGCCACTTTGGCGGAATCCTATTGCCCATCGAGGCGCAAGTAGCTACAGCGCTGTCGTTGCGCGAGGGAAAAATCATAGCAACAGGCAAATTGGGTGAGATAGCGAAAGAGGCCGTGCAGAACGTTTCTGCGATAATCAAGAAATACAAGGGCACGGACATCTCAAATTACGATATCCATATACAGTTCCTGCAGACCTATGAGGGTGTTGAAGGGGATTCAGCGTCTGTTTCTGTCGCAACAGCAGTCATCTCTGCGCTGGAGAACATCCCGATAGACCTGTCTGTTGCGATGACCGGCTCGCTGTCTATCAAAGGAGAGGTCCTGCCTGTTGGCGGCGTGTCAGCCAAGATAGAAGCGGCCATAGAGGCGGGCGCCAAGACAGTGATAATCCCTGCGGCCAACCGCGATGATATAGTCCTCGAGAAAGAGAAGCTCAAGAAAATCAAGATAGCCACGGCAGGGAATCTCTGCGATGTTCTCTCGGTCGCGCTGAAGGAAGGCAAAGAGAAGCAGCGCCTGTTGAAGGATATCTCAAAAATAGTCAAGTGCTAAGTCCTGATTATAACGAAGTCCTTCACAAGTATTATCTTCGTGAACGGCACAGCGAATTTCTCCTTGCCATCCACCATGATTAGGCTCTTCTTTTTGTTTATCTCTGAAAGGATGCCAAGCTTGTTGCCTGATTTGTCAAATACCTCTAAATCCTTTTTCAACCTGGAAAATATGTATCTCCTCATCCAGATGCCCCTTACCACTGCCAGGCCCATTATAGTGACTATAAACGCAACGAGTATGTAGGCCATGAAATCCACCACGAGTATCTGCCCTATAATCAGGTCTATGGCGCCCATTATGACTAGAACAACAGCTAGCGCCGTGACTATCGTCATCGCATATCTCCTGACCTTCAGCGGCTCGTTGGTGTAATGCATATCGCCCATTCTCCCTAACAAGAACAGGATAAACCCGGCAGTGAACAGGCCAACAAAGCCATTGAAGAAAAGCGCTACTTGTTTGATGGGCTCTGTCATACCGCTCACAGTCACCTTATCCATTCCAGCCCATGCCGCCAGCACCAATACCAATAGCGCGGCTATGTACAGAGGGAACGAGGCCCTTTCGACGCTTGTGGTTTCCCTGAAGTTCCTTATCGAGTTCAATATCGGATCTTCTATGCCAAAGCCCTTTAGTATCAGGTATAATCCTATCAAGAATACTATTATCTTGAATCCCAGTTCCTGCAAGAAAGCGACCGTCAGCAGAACCAGCCCAGGCAGCCCGAATATCAGTCTGGCGAAGTGCGGGTCCTTCAGAACCTCTTTCAGCACGTAATAGCTCTTCTCCAGCTCTTTTGCCTGCTTTATGATTAGTGTCTTTTTCGAGACTATCTTCTTTCTTGACTGGATTATCGGTATTAGTTCGTCATCATCCGCGCCGTCCGTGACAAGATAGACGCCATCAATCTCTTTGTGCTTGCTCAACACAGAATCGAGCTGTATAGAGACATTTTTGTCCGCCTTATAGCCCCTAGAGGAATGGCCAGTGAGAGTGACTATCTCGACAGCCTCCTTCTTGAGCTCGTCGAAAATCCTCACCGCCTCAAAGATAGTGTTAGCGTCAGACTCGCCAGGGTCCGCCATAATCAGCGCTTTCCCGGCCTCTATGTTCTTCTCTCTGCCTATCACAGGTCCTTTAACCTTGGTCTTCTTCCCCAAGTCATCGTCCCTGTCGACGCAGAGCACCAGTAGCTTCATATGATTACCTTAAAACAGGAGTATTTATATATATTTACCTTAAGGATAAAAACATTTAAGTATCTATCCTTTGTAAGTATAGTGATACGATGGCCACAGAAGTTGAGATGCAAACGACTATATTCGTACTCTTGGTAGCGGTGGTAGTCGCCGGAATAGCCGGGCTGTGGTATTTCAATCTGTTCGACAAGCCGTTATATTTCTTATTGTTCGTTCTAGTAGTCCTGATAATAATATATTCGCAATCCAGCAAGTACTTCATGGTCCTGCAGGAGTACGAGCGGGCTGTTGTCTTTCGTTTCGGCAGGTTCCAACAGGTCGCGGGACCAGGCTGGCTCGTCCTAGTACCATTCGTCGATTCCATGGTCAAGGTGGATTTGCGCGTCCAGACGCTCGAGATATCGCCGCAGGAAGTAGTGACTAAAGACAATATCAAGCTCACTGTCGATGCGATAGTCTATCTCCATGTCAGCGATCCCAGAAACGCCATAATCAACGTTGAAGATTACAAAGACGCCACTATATCATTTATCCAGGCTAACTTAAGGGATGTTTTGGGAAAAATGATATTAGAGCAAGTCATCTCCAATATCGACCAGATAAACACGAACCTGAACAGGAACCTGGCCAAGACGGCTGGCGCATGGGGAATCGAGATAGACAAAGTAGAGATTCAGACAGTTGAATTGCCCCCAGATGTAATGTCGGCGATGCACAAAAGGCGCGCCGCAACAGAAGAGAAGATGGCCCAGCTACAGAAAGCCGAGGGGCAGAAGCTGACCATAACCGCGCTCGAAGAGGCAGGCTCGAAGCTGACCAATCCCACTCTACATTACCTCTATCTGCAATCGTTGCAGAAGATAGCTGAAGGGAAATCTACAAAGCTGATATTCCCGCTCGAACTGTCGAAGCTGGCGGACAATCTTTCCACCAGGATGAAGATGCCTTATGCCGACGCGCAGGAGAAGGTCGTCGAGAAATACCAGGAAATCGCAAAAGAGAGCGACAAATCTGGCTCTATAATCGACGAGCTGAAGAAAGAATTAGGCTATGAGGAAGAGAAGAAGAAAAAGAAATAATTATAATCCTGATTCTATAACCGCGCCTATGAACACCATCAATACTGCCAGCCCGAAGTAGAAGAGCGCGTCCTTCAACACTCGCGCATACTCGCCTTTCAGTCTCTCTTGTATGATGGCAGCAGACAATATCCCGCCGGCGACGGCCCCTAAGAAGTAAGCGCCGAACTCGAATATCCCGTGGGGCAGTATCTTTATCAGTATTAGAGGATCGAGGCGATAGCCTATCAGCACCCCTATGACAGTCGCGTTCCAGGATATCAGCCAGATTGAGCCGATTCCTAGAATAAAAGAGAATATAAACAACAGGAATAAGACCAGGATATTATTGGAAAACAGCGATTCCCATGTCCTGCCGCTCGTGGCCAGGCCAGTTATAGTTTTTCCTTCCACTCCGCATGCAGGCAGGTTAACCTCGCTCAGCACGCCCATGTTTGTTAGCGTGGATAGCTGGTCGCCGAACAGGCACTTGGCCCCTTTCTCTGTATATAGAGCGTAAAAGAACGAGGACGCTATTATCACCCCTATGAAGAAGTAGGCGTACATCTGTATGACCGGCGCATGCCGCTCCAAGATATTGCCCGATTTCCTGTGCTCCTCGATGCAGAATATCCTCAAAAACAGCGGGGCAGCTGCTATAGTTATGAACGAGACGACGAGATAGCCCGCGCCCTGGCAGACGGTGAATGATTCTATGACCAGAGTCAGTATCGCCGCTATTATCGTGAAGATTATGCCGGCAGCAGCGACCTCCCACGGCTTCCTCTCTGCGGTGCTCGGCGATATTATAGACTCGATCATGCGTTATAGTATGGCAGGACTATATTAAAAACCTTTATCCGAGAGAAGTTTTTAATACATCATTATAGTTATTCTATCATGCACGGCCAAGGCTCGCTTGAGTATCTCATTGTCATAGGGACTGCGATAGCCATAGTCTCAGTGATCATTCTCCTTGCAGTCAATTATTTCAGCGCCCAGAATAGTCAATATTCTTATTCTCTTTGCCGTGAGGCCGCATCAACCTGCAAACTTTCTCTTTCCGCGAACCCCTCAGACCAGTGCGTTACCTGCAACAACGCATGCAACTACAGCAATGGCACAGAGTTATTTTCTGGGGCAGTAAATTGCTGTAAGGTGGGGAACCCAGAAAGCATTTATGGGGGCTCGCCAGGATGTGCGTAATACGCCTCTAGATGTAACCTTTTTATACTTTTATCTAGTAATTAAATTATGGCGCGAGCCCAGGGTTCTCTAGAGTACCTAGTCATCATAGCGACTGCGGTAGCCATAACTTCAGTAGTCACTCTTCTTGTGGTCAATCAGTTCAGCACGCAACAAGGCCAATACTATTACGCATCGTGCAGGCAAGCCGCCTCTACATGTAACATAACTCTTAGCGTAGATAGGAACAACCCGTGTACGGTCTGCGATAACGCCTGCAATATGACAAATGGAACGGAGATCTTCCCAGGAGCCTCTAAATGCTGCAAGCAGGGGCTTGATGAAGAGATATATTCAGGCTCTTTAGGAAGCGAATGTGCAGGCTGCAGTTCCGCCAGCGACTGTGATACTGCGGCTGGCGAGATTTGTTGCGGAAAAGTTTGCACGAAACCCGTTTGTACAGAAGATAATGACTGCAACCCCCCCTGTTCACCCTCCGGTGATGACTGGAATGACTGCATCGCCTCCGGTGACGTCCTCTGTATAGCCGATCCAGGCATCGCCACCTGCAACAATAAAGGAAGCTGCACTGCTTCTTGTTCTAATACCCGCGTTTTACAGTCAGAAGGGTATGCTTGTGGAGCCGTAATTAAATCGCCACTCACACAGTGGTGTATGACCCCTGCTACTGCATGTCCCGGTTACCAATGCACTGGATACTGGCAAAAGCAATGCAACGCATCAGGGAGCTGCTTGCAAACTACAGTATCGACCTCTGATAGCTGTCCGCCATGTGCCTCAGGCAAAATATGTTCCTCAGGAGCTTGTGTCACTGGTACATGTCCAACGCCTGCTTGTTCAGCCGATGCTGACTGCACCATCCCTGCTGCTGATGCCGCCTGTATACAAACTGCAGGCACCGCCACCTGCAACAACGCCGGATTATCTAACGCGTATTGTTCTAACAACCGCATTCTAAAGTCAGCAGGAACAGATTGTGGCTCTGTACTCACTAATGACTATTGGTGTGACAGTACAGAACCATGGCCCGGTTTTATATGTAGGGGAAAAACTCTAAAGCAATGCAGTGCAACAGGGATCTGCGTATCTTCAGCGTCCTCTGATGCCTGTGCCACGGAATGTACCACAGCCGCACCATGTCTCAATGGAGTTTGTACCCCTCCCACCGTCATCTGCGATAATGATCGCACTTGTGAGACAGGAGAAACACACGTTGGATGCCCGGCAGACTGCGAGTGTGACGGCAACACTAATCTGCCAACAGGCTGTAATTATTGCGCAGCCACCTCTAAGTGTGTCAAGCAATTATCTGTGGCAGTTCTTAAATGGGGCGTTAACCCCACTAAATTAGACATATACGCGTATCCGGGCTTCTCGCTGACTATCAGCAAAGATTTAACCGCGTTAACCGGGGTTGATTTTGACCAAGCTGTTTTGAAAGTGGCTGATGCGGACGGGGATGTGCAAAGTGAAATTATTGTAGGCGATAGATTCAAAGATACGCTCAGCGATAGTTACGGTCAAAAAATATATATCTTTGATAAAAGTGGAACTAACATAGTCCGTTCTAAAACACTGACTTTTACTAGTCCTACCCAGACCGGGTATGGTTTATACTATACTGATTTTGCAATTCTTAATTGGAATGCCGATAATAAGCCAGATATCGCGCTGTTGGATAAAAATAATAGGATTGACATTTACTATAGTCTGCAAGATCGTGCTGATGGTGCAGCATATACTGCATACAACAGAGACGCAACAATCGCGCTGCCCGTACAATCGGGCCACGAGTTTAGCATGATTAAAGCCGAATATCTTACTGCATATATGTCTGGACCGCAAAGTCTTGTTGCATTTAATGCTGTCGGAGATGGGTATGGGAGAAGAAGCGTGCTCTATGGGCTTGACCATGACTACTGCTATGTGGCAATCTATTCAGCAGGCTCAACAGCGACTTCCAAATTATCTTATTTCGACCTGCCGGGCGACTACGTTTGCACGGATATGGACCTTCTAAACTGGGATGACGATGCTACCGGCACAAAAGAGTTAGTAATACTCGGGAGAAACCACGCCAGTTGGTATAATATTGAGAATATTCTTTACGCCTATAACATAAATAATCTAGCCAACAGCGTCAGCAACGAAATCACTTTACCATTGAGTGGCAGTAGCGGCGTCTATACGTACGTTGATATTGACAATATGGATGCTTCAGATCTTTTTGCAGCAAAATGGAATGCTCTCGCCTCAAGCAGTGCATACCTCTATAGTAATTTCATGACTGTTGGCGGAAGCGGGGACATGAAGTTTTATTCCACACGTAATCTCGGAGCTTTAGGAGAGACAATCGTCAATAATGTATGGAGTATGTACGGGGAAACGAGCATAGGGTCAGGCTATCTCGATGGCGGCGGTTATGACATAGCTCCGATAGAATGGACTGGAATGACTGCCCCGAAGATTGCCTAGCTGGCATTTCCTTAAATACCTAAACAGGCAAAAATAGACTACTGATTTTTATGACTGTTTTGCCCGGAGACTATATCGGAGCTAATGAAGAGTATATCCCGTCAAAAGGCACCTTTTCTTCTGATGAGGGCGTGCTCTCCTCAAATATAGGCCAGTTAGACCTTGACAAGAAAAACCATTCAGCGAAAGTCAAGATAGCGACCAGGGTCCCAAAGCTCCAGGCAGTAGGGGATATAGTTATAGGCGATATTGCCCAGACAACAGAGTCCACTGCCATTATAGATTTGGCGGAGATAGACACGAAAAAAGAGTCTTCTATACCTAATGGCGTGTCAGCAGTATTGCACGTGTCAAATATAAAGCGCGGTTTTGTCGAGGATTTGCGGAATGAAGTCAAGATAGGCGATCTGGTAAGAGCGAGAATAATAGAGGTCAGTCCGCACTCGATTAGGCTAACGATAGACGGAGCGAATCTGGGCGTCATAAAGGCGTTCTGCTCTAACTGCAGACAACCTTTAAAAATGACTAGCGCTAAATTAGTATGCGACCGTTGCGGCAACGTCGAGCAACGGAAGACAGCTGAAGATTACGATTCTGGAAATCTGAGGTGAATTGATGCAGCTTGATGTAAAGAGCGAAAAGGGAAAAGAGATGCAGTTTGTCTTGAAGGGCGAAGACCACACGTTTGCAAAACTGCTGGTCGATGAGCTGCTGAAGGATGATTCGGTCGAGATAGCGCAGTACGATATCGCACATCCGCTTACAGGGCAGCCGCAATTCTATATGAGAATGAGCAAGGGCGTTCCTAGGGATGCACTGAAAAAGGCGGCAAAAAGCCTGAAAAAGCAGATAAATGACCTGAAATGAAAGATAATATCAAAGTCATCGGTATAGACGACGGCTACTTCTTAAAACACAAGACCAAGAGAGTCATGATTATAGGCGCGGTAATGAGAGGTAACACAGAATTAGAGGGTGTTGTCTCTTCCCACGTTACTAAAGACGGCACAGATGCCACTTCCAGCATTGTCAAGATGATCAATGACTCTAGACACAAAAATCAATTGCGCTTCATCATGGTAAACGGCCTGACGTTCGGCGGGTTCAATGTCCTGGATATCAGAAAAGTCAATGAAAAGACCCGCTTGCCTGTTATTTCTGTAATCCGTAAACGGCCAGATTTCAGAAGAATCGAGAATGCTTTAGCCAATTTCTCGGACGGAAAAAAACGTTTGGCTGTGCTGAAAAAAGCGGGGGATATATATTCCCACAAGAGGATATACTTCCAGATTGCAGGATTGAGCGAAGAGAGGGCCAGAGAGGTCATAGACAAGACTCTTCGAAATAGCAACATTCCAGAGCCCATACGGATGGCTCATTTGATCGCATCAGGCGTTACCTATGGAGAATCGACCAAGCGCGCATAGCCTAAGAAAGATTAAGTCATTCTTAGGATTAGACAAGAAGACCGACGCCAGGCAGGAGATTAAAGACTGGGCGCTGTCATTCATGGTCGCAGCGGTTGTTTATTTCATAATACTACCCGCGTTGCTAAATACCTCCTCCCCAGGCGTAGTAGTCGCTTCCTGTTCCGAACGGGGCTACCTGAATATAGGGGATATATTGGTCGTCCAAGGAGTGAATATAGCCGATCTGCAGGCGCCTGAAGTCAATATACCGGCCTATGGCGGGTTTGTCCCAACGTTCAATGACGCCGGCGAAGTGACCGAACTGGCTATCGGCGGTAAAACTGTTCTTCTAAACAGGTCCAACGACATAATCGTCTACAGCGCCTATCCGAGCAGCATACAGATAATCCACCGCATCTTTGTCAAGATAAAGACAGACCAGGGCTATCTCCTACTGACCAAGGGCGATGCCAACAGCCTGCCAGACCAGATGACTGCCGCGGGCGACAACTGCATCGATGAGAATATAGGATGTATCTCGACGCCCATCACCCAGAGGATGCTGGTTGGAAAAAAGATACTAATCCCGATACCGCTGCTGGGCCATGTGAAGCTCTTTTTCTGCGACTTGACGCTGGGCAAGCTGTGCGACGGGCATTCCAATCTCGGCACAAATTACCGATATGCCTTGACCTGCTAGTAAGCCTTTTATAGTTGTTTTTTCTATCTCTAACTATGAAAAGAGGCCAAGGCGCACTCGAATATCTGATAATAATCTCGGTTGTTCTGGCTATCTCTGCAGTGGTAATCATGATGATGACGGGCGTTTTCACAACACAGTCATCTTCAGCCTCGCTTAGCATTTGCAGACAGGCCGCCGTAGATTGTAAGGCTTCGAGATTATTGTCCTCAAACGATCCGTGCAGCAATTGCCTGACTGCATGCAAGGATTCTTTAGGCAATGAGGTCTTCTTAGGCGCTGTGGCTTGCTGCCAACAGGCGAAAGACTCTATCATCTATGCGGGCTCGCCAGGTTGCAACTAGATGTTAGTTCACCGACTATATCTGACCAACTCTTTTTATACAAGTAAAATCATAATAGTAGAAACTGAAAGGTGATTTGATGTTTGAGATTGTTTTTGACAACGCCAAGATATTCAAGGACTGTGTCGATTCTCTTGTCACGCTCATAGACGAGGGCGAATTCCAGCTGACGAAGGAAGGGATTAAGCTGAGAGCTACTGATCCGTCGCAGATAGCCATGGTTGACTTTAACTTCCCAAAGGCGGCGCTCGAGAAATACGATGTGCCCAGCGACCAGAAAGTCGGCCTGAACCTGGAGGACTTGTCGAAAGTCACTAGCAGGATAAGACCAGGTGAGAAGCTGATCATGAGGATGGACAAGACCGGCTCAAGACTGGAACTGGTGTTCAAGGGCAAGACGACAAGGCGGTTCACTATCCCGTTGTTAGATGCCACCGGGATGAGCCCCAAACTGCCTAAGATAGAGTTCGACGCGAAGATCAAGATAAACGGCTCGACGCTGAAAGAAGGGCTGAAGGATGCGTCGCTGATTTCTCCCCACGTTGTACTAAAGGCTGATAAAGAGGGCTTCGAGATATCCGCGTCAGGCGACAAGGGCGAGGTTCTGATAGAGGCAAAAAAGGATGATGACGTCCTATTAGAGCACACAGTAAATGCGGAATCCAGGGCCATGTATCCTCTAGAATATCTCAACGACCTGCTGAAGACCACAGAGAACGAGTCCGTGGTGACGTTGGAGATAAAGTCCGACCATCCGCTCAGAATCGAATATCCTATAGGCCAGGCGACGGTTGTCTATTATCTAGCGCCGAGGATAGAAAGCGTCTAACCTATTTTTTTCATCAGCTCTTTCTTTATAGTTTCGACATCGACAGCTTTGTCAATCTTCCTGTTGACTTCGCCTATCAGGAAGTTCAATACAGTTATTTTTCCGCTCTTATATTTTTCCACAACTTCTTTGTTTTTAGAAATGATTGAATCAATAGCCTTATCTAGATTCTGTTTGCTAACTTTCTCTGGCTTGATCCCTTTGCCAATCCCCTTTCCATCAAGATAGCTGCGGAGCACATCCTTGCCTTTCAACCTGGTTATCTTCTTGTCATTAATCGCGTTTAACAGCTTTTCTATCTCCTTCTCATCTATTTTAGCCTCAGCCAAACTCTTGTTCCTATAATTCAGCTCGCCCTTCAAATCCTTTTTCAGCCAGTCAGCCACGAATTTCGGCTCTATCTTCGCCAATCTCTCATATAGCTTAACCAAGTCCTGGTCCGATGTCAACACCGTCGCCGTCTCTTCGGTTATCTTATAGCTTTTCACCAGTCTTTTTCTGAGCTCGAACAAATCTTCGGGCAATCTTATGCCGTCGACCATCTGTTTAGTTACTATAATAGGGGGGACATCCGGGTCGGGCATGTAGCGATAGTCTGCGACAGTTTCTTTTTCCCTCAAAGACACTGTTATGCCGAACAGGGCGTCGAAATGCCTTGTCTCACGCTTGGCGCCTTCTTTTTTCTGCCGTTCAATCTCATGCTCTAGCGCGCGCTTCACGTTCTCTATCGAGTTGACATTCTTCACCTCGACCCTCTCTCCGCCTGTAGAAACATTGGTATCGACTTTGAACCCCTCTCTACCAATCCCAAGATAATCTATAACCTCTTTCAGACTATTGAGAAATTTGTAAGCGTCATCAGGCACCTTCATATCTGGCTCTGTGACTATCTCTATCAGCGGAAAACCACATCTATTATAGTCTACCTCGCCCCGTTTCAATTCATATTGGCCCGGATCTTCTTCTATATGGAGCTCGCGTATCCTCACGCCCTGGAACATTCCCTCTATGGCTAAGGGCTCGCTAGTCCTCTGATAATTATTTGGAAGATCAGGATAAAAATAGTGCTTTCTTTGGATGAAGACTTTCTTGCCAACGACTATCTTGCAGTTCAGGGCCTTAGACATCGCCAGCGCTATGTCGAACGCTTTTCTGTTCAGGCCCATAGGCTTGGAACCTGGCTGGCCTGTGCATATCGGGCAGATATTCCTATTAGGTTCGTCGCTTAGTTCAGCCTTGCAGGTGCAGAACATCTTCGATTCCGTTTTTGGGTACATGTGCACCTCTAGCCCAATCATCGTCATTTCAATCCCTCAAATAAATTGCCTAGTTGTAAGCATTTCAGTTCATCAAATCGTTTAGCGCCGATCTGCAACCCTATCGGCAGCTCGCCTATATTCCCACAAGGCACCGAGAGCGCCGGTCCGCCTATTATTGGCGCCAAGCCAGAAAACAGGTCCATGGCATAATTCTTCAGCGGGTCATCCATTATTTCCTCTATCTTCCATGGCAGCACAGGCATTGTCGGCGTTATGAGAACATCCCCTCGTTCCATGACTTTATTTATCTCCTGCTTCAGCCTTGCTCGCGCCTTTATGGCAGCCGCATACCATTTCGACTGCTGCTCCTTCATCGTAACGAACGTTCCTAGCATGATCCGCCTCTTTATCTCGGCGTTTAGGTATCTGCCACGCGTCTTCGATACTATTTCCTCTAACTCATAACCCTCTTCGCGCGGCCCGTATCTGAGGCCGTCGAATTTCTGCATGGCTGACGCGAACTCGGCAGCCATCGAAAGATAGTACATAGGAATGGATTTGTCAAGGTCAGGCAGCTTTGCAGTCACCTTTTTGACGCCCGCTTGTTCTAGTCTTTCGACAGCGCTCGCGACAGTCTTTGCCACTTTCCTATCGACCAAATCGCTGTCATTCTCTTCAAGAACTATCATCGTCAGTCTTTTCGCGTCTATATCGAGTTCTTTGTGATACTCTATCTTTTTGCTCTTCTCGGTTAGGCAATCGCGAGAGTCATGCCCAACAATCATCGACAGGATATAGGCCGCGCCATAGACGTCGTGCGCCATCGGCCCTATAGTATCAAGGCTCATGCTCAAATCCATAAGCCCATATCTGGAAACAAGCCCATAAGAGGGGCGCAACCCTACAACCCCGCAGAAAGAGGATGGCGACCTGAGCGAACCATATGTATCTGTCCCAAGCGCAAAATCGCACATATCCAAAGCCAGCGCCACTCCGTTGCCTGCGCTAGATCCGCCAGCCACTCTTTTCTCATCATGCGGATTCCTTACAGGCCCGTAATCTGAATTAGAACCAGTGCTCCCAGTGCCAAAAGCATCAAGCGCAGTCTTCCCTATTATAGACAGATTCTTGAGCCGCTCGACGGCTGTTGCGCTGTATGGGGCGATGTAGTTGTCTATAATCTTCGAAGAGCCAGTGGCGCGCATCCCCTTGACGGTTATATTATCCTTTATCGCTATCGTGGGCCTGTCGGCGCCTTTATTCACTGTGATGAACGCGTTGAACTTCCTATGTTTCTCTATGCTATCATACTGTCTGGCTATGTGTTCTTTCAGCTCTTTCGCTTCCATCTTCAGGACTTTCTCAGATTGCATCATAAACTCCTCGGAACGATTACTTTGCCTTTGCTTGCTTTCGGGAAATTCTTGACTATAGACTCAGAATCAGAAAATTGTTCTATCTTATCATCTCGGAAGACGTTGGTCTTGTCGGTAAAGTATTCTTCATCGCCAAGTTTCATGCTTTCTATCTGCTTGGCCCACTCTAGAATTCGGTTAAGCTGAGTTTCAAGGTGCTTTTTCTCCTCATCAGTCAGCCTTATCCTGGCTATTTTAGCTATTCTGTCTATCTCCATGATCTCACGTACGCCCTCGGCTGGAATCGAACCAGCACCTCCGGATTAACAGTCCGGCATCCTGCCAATTGAGACTACGAGAGCATTCAATATGATACGGTAATAGCCTTTTAAAAACATGCGCGAGATATAATTCTCTTTTGTCTTGTTTATAAATGTTCTACCGCCATCTTTTTAAATTCGCAGCTGTTAATCCAGTTATGAAGCAGCATCATGCGTTCATCGGGGCAATTACAATACTGGTCATCATAATCTTTATAGGCACCATTTTCTACCACTTTGAGGAAAAATGGTCTTATACCGACTCGCTTTACTTTTCTGTGGTGACTCTGACAACAATAGGATCCAGCGAGCTATATCCAACCGGCGATGCGTCAAAGCTCTTCAGCGTGCTCTACATACTGGTAGGCGTGCCGATAGCCCTGTTCATACTGATCGACCTGATAGGAAAAGTGGCGGAAGGCCGTCTGTTGAAACTCGGGAAATTAATCTGCGACAAATGCGGCCAGGAAATGAGGCCGCGCAAGAGAAAGTAATTAATAGCCGGCTGCCCTAATAATTATGATTTTTATGAGATTAGGCTGGGCTATATTCATAACTTTCTTCGTCCTGGGCACACTGTTATGGGGGATATTCTGGGCAGCCGCATTGCTGTTAGGGGCTGCAGGCACTGGTCTGATTTACGCTTCTTTCCTGTTCGTCGGGGTTATGGTCCTTATTCAATGGGCGATAGGGCCATTCATAGTCAAGAGGATGTCCGGCGCGAAAGAGTGCACAGACAAAAAGATAATAGCCATAGTCTATGAGATAGCGGACAAAGCTAATATTCCTAGGCCGAAAGTCTATCTGGTCAATAATCCGACGCCGAACGCATTCGCGTTTGGTCGTACCCAGAAGAGCTCAAACATTGCGCTGCATACAGGACTTCTAGAAAAGCTGAGCGAAAGCGAAGTAAAGGCGGTCATAGCGCACGAGATTGGCCACATCAAACATAGAGATATGATAGTCATGACGCTGGCCTCTGCTCTTCCAGCTGTCCTCTATTATATAATTTATTTTGGAGTAATAACAGCCTCATCGCGCGACAAACAGGGAAACGTAAACTATCTTGGCGCGTGGATCGGCGGAATGGTTGCCCAATTCCTAGCGATGCTTTTAGTCCTATATCTTTCGCGGGTGAGAGAGTACTATGCCGATGCCTATTCGGCGGAAGCGACAAAAAAACCCGGCGAGCTTGCAAGCGCTCTCGCCAAAATAAGCTACAATCTGGCACAGACCAAGACCCAGAGCCCATCGGCGATGCGCTCCTTCTATATAGCGGACGACATAACCTCGAAATACTCGAGCCAGATGGAGAATGAGAAAGGAAATGCCTGGCGCGAGATATTCATGACCCACCCGCTTACCTTTAAACGGATACGCGCGCTCGGAAAACTGTGATAATCTTTTTATACTTCTATTTCTTTGTCTCTATGGTGATTTTATGGTGCCCCGAATGGCTACAGAGCATGCAAGCGAGCTGAAAGGCGAGCTTAGGAAGCAGATAACAACTATGATAACCGCAGCATTCGGTTTTGTAGCCGCCCTATCGTGGAATGACGCGATAAAGTCCATGATAAACGCTTTTATCCCGACGCAGAACGCGTGGCCGTTCATGGCACTGAACGCGGTTATAGTGACAATCATAGCAGTAGGCGTGATATACCTGATTTCCAGGAGCGGGAGAAAATACCATTTCTAACAGAAGGATAAATGTTTAAACTTCTATACCTATAATCTAGCCATGGAACTGGAAGACCTTAGGTTCTGCGCTAGATACCCGTTCACCAAAGAGGCCAAAGGCTATCTTGATTTTCTGAAACTTGATCTGGACGGCCTTGACGACGACTTGTTAGAATACAGCTCGAAGAGGGTCACTGATTCTCTTAGCGATGTCCATAAGTATGTGAGGGAAAAGTTCGAGCAGATAAAGCTTGCCAGAGAGCCCTATCTTATGAAAGAGATAGTCTCGTTCCCGGTCTCCAAAGTTCTGGTTGCGCTCACTGAAGATATGCTTGTGAAGAAGAAATTCGCCAGAGCAGAATCGCAGCGAGCCTATCATTTCCTGCAGTTCGAGGACGACAAGACACTAGAGGGGATAGCGAAGCAGCTCTTCACTTTCAAGAAGGACGGAAAAGCGTTTTTGATTAAATTCAATGAATACCTGACATATCCCGCGGAAGACAAGGACTATTCTCTAGTTAATCTCGAGCTAGATGAGGGAATGATAAAATTGGATAAAGAGAAACTAGCCAAGCTGATTAGCCAGTATGTATATCACACCACTCTGCGGACGAAAGTGGACAAGCGCGACATAAAGAACAAGATGTTTTTCTTTTTCACCGAGGAACTGAAAAAAGACAAGAGATATGTCGTTCCTGAAGAGCTGGGCGCGGTCGAGATGGAGGCGTTCCCGCCATGCATGCGGAAAATCTACCGCGATTTGCAGTCGGAAGACAAAGTAGGTCATATCCCTAGATTTGTTTTCTCCACATTCCTGGGCGGGATAAAGATGCCCATAGAGGAAGCTATAGCATTGTTCAAGGAACAGGCTAACTTCAATGAAGGGAAGACCCGCTATTACCTAGAACACTCGTATGGGCTCAAGTCGAACAGGACGAAATATTCGGTTCCCGCGTGCGCGAAGATGGAGAGCTACGGTATCTGCTATAAGGATAATACCTGCCGTTGGAAGCACCCGATGACCTATTACGCAAAGATGAAGAGGTACAAGAAATGAATCCTGCATCAGAGTTTATCAGGAAGAAGTTCAGTGAATATTACCAGAAAAAGGGAGTCATAGCCCCGCGCGAGATTGAAAGACGGGAATTTGGTTTTGGCAACGATAAGAAGATAGACTATAGGCACTATTCTTTCTCGACAGCCAATGAGCTTAGGAATTATCTGGTCAACAGCACCCCGCTCTACGCCTCATTTTCATCCGCCTATTACGAATTTCCGTTAGCGCAGCCCATGGCCAAGAAAAGTATGCTCGGCGCTGACCTGATATTTGAGTTCGATGCCGAATGCGAGCACAGCTGTCTTACTTGTCCTGACTGCCTTGAGAAAGCGAAACTAGACACCATAAAGTTGATAGAAGATTTCCTGATTCCGGATTTCGGATTCGACAAGAAGGATATCACCATAACATTCTCCGGCTCAAGAGGATATCATGTCTATGTTGTCAACGACGCTGTCAAGCAGTTATCTGGTGAGGCGAGAAGACAGATCGTGGATTATCTCCAGGCCAAGAATCTGGACATAGAAGGAATGATCAAGAGGAAAGGCGATGCTACGCCCGACTCAAAAGGGTGGAAAGGCAGGCTGGCGAGAGCTGCCTATGATTACGTCCAGAATTCTAGATTGACCCACAAAGGCTATATCTCGAAGAAGATAGCCGAAGGAAACTATGACTCGTTCAAAGGCAATAAGGCGTTCTGGCTGAAGATACTGAAGAACAAAACAGTCAACCTGGGCTCGGCAATAGACCAGTCAGTCACTATAGATATATCGCGTTTGATAAGACTGCCTTCGACACTGCACGGTGGCTCTAGCTTGCTCTGCGACTATGTCAAGGATATGGACAGGTTCAATCCTCTAAATGATGCAGTCGTGTTCTATAACCCGCCGATGAAAATCAAGCTCACCAAAGACATTCCTGAATTCATCCTGAAAGAGCAGACTTTCGGCCCGTTCAAGGCTAGCCAGGAAACGAGCATACCAGAATACGCCGCGATTTACCTGATTTGCAAGGAAGCCGCCCTACCGTAAGCTTTTAAATTTAGACAGCGTAAATAGTTTGCTAATTTTGTGATAGAATGAACTACGAGGACCTGAGACGGTTTCAACGGATGGAAAAGAACTCAGCAAGGCTTGGAGAGATCGGGAACAGCTTTTATGACGATCTGACCCAGCTTGTTAGAGACTGCAAGGAAAAATGCACGTCAGGCACTTCGGAGGACGCGAGGCTGTTCGAGAACGTGGCCAAGACCGCTAGAGACATATTTGACAGGCGGGAGCAGAAGATAATTATGAAGGCGATGAGGTTCGCAAAGACGAACGAAATCGAAAAGGACGCAATAACCGGCGAGGAGAAAGCATTCGCAGATAGGCTGATAGACGAGCTGAAGAAGAACAGAACATCGTTCGAGACACTCATTGCGGGCGAGAACTCCAGCAAGAGCATGGAGAAAATACAGAACATAAATGACATTCCTTCAATCCCTAACGGTTTAAACGAAGATTTAAATATCGTCATGGTCAGAATCCTAAAGAAAGTTCCTAAGTTCGTTTCCGGCGACCTGAAAGAATACGGGCCGTTTGAGACCAACGTGATTGTTAGGCTGCCGCGCAAAGAGGCGGATCTGCTTTCTAACCGGAATTTCGTTGAAATGATATGATTCTATAATAGGTGATTTGATTGAAGATACCAGCGACCATTAACACATACTGCCCAAAATGTAATAAACACACCCCCCATAAGGTCAAGGAATTGAGAAAAGGTGGTAAAAGACGAACCCTGTCATGGGGCCAGCAGAAGTTCTTGAGAGCCACTAAGGGGTATGTGGGTAAGAAAGCAGGCGTTCCGCGAAAAGTGAAGCAGAGCACCAAACAGACTCTAATGCTTGAATGTACCGTGTGCAAGAAGAAGCATCCGAAGAAGATGCCGCACGCCAAGAAGAAGATAGAGATTAAAAAGAAGGAGTAACTATGCAGACAAAGCAGCCAAAATCGAAGTTCTTGAAGATAAAATGCGAAGATTGTGGCAGCGAGCAGAACGTCTTCAGCAACCCGGCGATGGAAGTCAAGTGCCTGGTATGTGGGAAGACGCTGATGATACCTGGCGCCAGCAATCCCAAGATTTTGTCTAAAAAGGTAACTGTTCTCGAGTGAATCTATGAAGCTGTCCGAATGGCCGGGCGTAGGAGACTACGTGGTCCTCAAGGTCAAGAGAGTCATGCCTTACGGCGCTGTCGCGGACCTTGAGGAATACTCGAAAAAAGAGTGCTTCATACATATTTCTAACATAGCCAATGCCCGGATAAAGAACATAAGGAGCTACATTTCTGAAGGCAACGTAAGAGTAGGGGCAATAATCGGCGTCGACAAAGAGAAGAAATCGATTGAGGTAGCTCTCAGGCGCGTCTCGACAGCTGATGAGAAACGGAAACTAGAAGATTGGAAGCGGGAGAAGCGAGCAGATAAGCTTTTTGAGAGGCTGTGCAAGGCCCTGAAGGAGGATTTCAAGAAAAACTATAATGATTTTGTGCCGGCGCTCGTTGAGGAGTTCGGGGATTTGCTTTCTGCATTTGAGAACGCCAGCCTCTATGGCGAAGAGGCGTTCAAGACGCTGAAAATGCCTGAGAATTTTGTTAAAGCGTTCGTCAAGCTGGCCAAAGACAGCATAGTGCCGCCAGAAGTCGTGGTGAAGGGCGATTTGCTCCTCTCCTCTACTAAAGGCGACGGGATTACCTCTATAAAAGAAGTGCTTAAACAATTAAAACAGCCGAGCGTCAAGATAGACTATATCTCTGCCCCAAAATACAGGGTGCAGGTCACCGCACAGGACTATTCGGACGCAGAGAAACTTTTAAACTCCATTGTGCAGAATGCTATTGCCATGATAAAAAAGCTCGGGGGCGAGGGGAGCTTCGAGCGCATAAAGGTATGATATGGATTACAAGCGAATACTGGCGGGTATCGGGGAAAGCGCGGGCGTAATAGTGCTGTTAGTCATTTTCATAATCATACTCACGTTAGTCATGCTTTCACTCGGACCGCAAGCACCCTCTGTCCAGCAGTTAATCTGTAATGCAATAGGTAATACGACATTCTGCCACCCCTGATGATTATGCTAAAATGCTCTAAATGCGGAAGATACACAATGAAAGAGGAATGCCCATCGTGCGGCGGAAAGACATTCAACCCAGAGCCCCCAAAGTTTTCGCCGAAGGACAAATACGGAAAAGAAAGGAGAGAGATGCTGTATGCGCGAAAATGAAGTCCACATCAGAAAAGAAATCAGCCTGAAATCGCCAATCCTGATCGAAGGCCTGCCCGGCATCGGCCTTGTGGGAAAGCTGGCCGCCGACACGCTGATTAAAGGGCTGAAGGCAGAGAAATTCGCCGACCTGTATTCTCCAGATTTTCCTCCCCAGGTGCTCATACAGGAAGATTCGACAGTCAGATTATTGCGCAACGAGTTCTATTACTGGAAAGCCGAACACAAGGACCAGAACGACCTGATTATACTCGTAGGGGATGTCCAAGGCACCACACCCCAGTCTTTTTTCAGCCTTTCCGGCACCATAATCGATTTTGCCGAAACCTATAAGACAAAGACCATAATCACGTTAGGGGGTTTGGCGACAGGGAAGATGAGCAAAGCCCCGAAAGTCTTCGGTGCGGTGACCCATAAGAGCCTTGTCCGCGAGTTCAAGAAAGCTGGAGTCGTGTTCGAGCAGAGGCCGGGTCCAGGAATCGTGGGGGCGGCCGGTCTATTATTGGGATTAGGCGAGCTGAAGGGGATAAAAGGGATATGCTTGATGGGCGAGACACAGGGCAACTATGTCGACCCCAAATCAGCCAAAGCGGTCCTCGAGGTTCTAAAGACGTATCTCCATCTCAACGTCAAGATTGACGATTTGGACAAGAAGGCGCAGGAGACCGAAGAGATGATTGCCAGGTTCGAGCAGATACAGAAGGCGCAGCAGCAGCCGATGCCCCCGTTCCCGAAAGACGAGAGCTCGACCTACATAAGGTAATGCAATAAATTTATAAGCCTAAACTGTTTTTTTCTCTATATGAAGAAAAATGTGTTAGTATTAATTCTAGTTCTGTCAGTTTTCATGCTCAGTGGCTGTTTTGAACAATCTTCCCCAGGGGCAACTCAAATATGCGACGATGCCGGAAAATGTGTCACTCCACCGACTAGCGTCTGCCCAGAAGGAAGACCAGGATGTTCATCTAACCAGGCTGTACTGACATGTTCAGACAATACTCCCTATAACCAGTGTTCAGGAACCGCTCCAAAATACTGTGTCAATGGCACGTTGGTTGACAGATGCAGTTCATGCGGTTGTCCGGCCGGTGAAAGAGTAGTTTGCAATATGACAAGCAATTCATGCTACACGCGACAGCCAATATCTCCAAACGCTTTTGCGACTATCGGAGGGTGCGCGCCGTATACAGGGGCGGCAGATTCGCCGCTAAAGATACTATTCATAAATGTGAATAACACGCCATACTTTGACGCGGTTGTTGACATCGCCATCCAGGAAAAATTCAAAACCGTCTCCCCGTTCAAAGAAAATTTCAATTCAATCGCTTTTTACAAGGTTAGCGTCAATGACGAGAACATAAGCTGCGCGCCGTTCACAAGCGGTCCGATGGCCAGCGGATTTTCTTGTTCAAATGTTCTTGGCGCAGTGAACAAGATATGCACGATAAATGATTACGCAGGCATCATGTCTGTCGCGTTGGCTAAGAGCGAATACGGCGGCGGGTTCGGGGTTCCAATCTCCATCGGCATCCCTGAAATCGTGTATGATGTAGAATCATACGGTAAGACAATCAGTGGAACGATTTTGCACGAACTGGGGCATGGTTTTGGTCTGGCTGATTTGTATTATGGAATGTTTGCATTTAACGGTACACCGCAGTCATATATGGATACCAATATATCTCGTATGTATCCAAATACTGACCAGCCGGGTTGCCCAAAATGGTGTCAGTCTTATAAGCCGGTTTCAGAATATACTCAATCGCTAGCCGCCCCCTGCGTTAAAATTAGCAATAAAGAAGAGTGCATTTCTTTCGGAAGGCATGAAGAGACCTACTCATTCGGCACAGTAAAGGTCTGCGACGTACCTACCTACACGCCTGATAATGTAATGGAACATGCCTGCTGCGTGTGGTCTGATGAGCAATTCGAATATTTCAATTCAAATTGCGTGCCTGCATGGGGCGCAGAAAACATTGGAATAGGCTGTTTGGAAGGCACGGGCTGCTATTTTGGAGCAATTTATGGTAATTACGCGTGGAGGCCAGTCTTGAACAACAACGAAAGCATCATGTACAGCGGCGATTCGGTGGCGTATGATGCGGCATCTCTTAGGCAGCTGAATAAAATATTCGAGTGCTGCCTGGTTAGCCCGACTAGCAGCAATTGCCTAGATTTCAGGCAAAACTTCTCCGACTTTTTGGACAAATACGGTTACCAAAAGAGAATCGGATCCTGCGGGTATGAGGGCAATGAGATAACCGGCTAACATTATTAACTGTTTCTTCCACAATATAGTCATGAAAATAGTAGCGGACCTGCACATACATTCGAAATACTCTAGAGCTACTTCTGGCAAGATGAACGCAAAAGACCTTTCGGATGCAGCTAAGATAAAGGGCATTAACCTGTTGGGCACTGGAGACTTTACTCACCCGACTCATCTGGCTGACCTAAAGGCGGCGCTGAAAGGCGGAGAGAATGGCGTTTTCCAGTTCAACGAAACCAATTTTATCCTTACTTCTGAGATAGCAAACCTCTTTTCTTGGGATGGTAAAGGCAGGAAAGTCCACAACGTGCTTCTGGCGCCGTCGTTCGAGATAGTCGACCAGATTGTTGATAGGCTTCTGAAATGGGGGCGATTGGATTATGACGGCAGGCCGATGTTCGGAAGGACCTGCCTAGAGCTCATGGACCTGGTCCAGTCGATTTCAAAAGACATTGTAGTTATACCGGCGCACTGTTTTGTGCCCGGAACACGCGTATTTTGTAATCCCAAAACAAAACCCATAGAGAAAATTTCTAAGAATGATATCGTACTTACCCACAAAGGTAATTTTAAAAGAGTTAAAAATGTTTTGTCTCGTCAATACTCTGGAATTACTTACACCATGATCCCATGGTATATGCGCGAAGGCGTTACTTGCACCCCCGAACATCCATTTTATGCCATCAAAACAAAAAAGAAATGCACATGGACAAACGGAACTTGTCGCCCAACCTGCTTAGAAGATTCTTGCACCAAAAAAGATTACAAAAATTATACCCCTGCTTGGATTAGCGCAGAAAATTTGGAAATTGGCGATGTTTTATTATACCCCCGTTATAAGAAAATAAATGATTTAAAAGAACTGAAGTTTAACAAATCTAATAAAAAAATAAAATTAGATCAAGATTTTTATAGATTCTTAGGTTACTACGTCGCTGAAGGATATTCCAACAGAAGAGATGGCATCGGTTTCGCATTAAGCATTAACGAAAATGAATATGCAGAAGACATTAAGAATATCGTGCTTAAAATTTTTGGCATCAAACCAAAAGAGGTACATACAGAAAGACCCAACATTGAATTCATTTTTTATTCAAAAAATTTGATGCATTTCATTGAAAACCTTTGCTATTCATCTAAAGAGAAAAATGCCTCAACTAAATCATTGCCTTCTTTCGCACTATTTGCATCTCCTAAAAAACAAGCCGAATTGTTTAGGGGGTGGTGGAGGGGAGATAAAGGATATACAGTTTCAGTAAATCTAAAAGAGCAAATGAAGCAGATAAGTTTTAGATTGGGCATAATTCCCTCGATTAGTATAGATACGATTAGCGATTATAACAAAAGAGGAAATCATTTTATCAAGAATAGGTCTATAACCGCAAAGCATGACCTCCACATATTTTCAAACTTATCCTTTTTCAATGATGATTTTGATTTACTTTCCGATCCTGCATTTAAAAAATATTCAACTAAACGAGATACTCGCCACGGTTGGATTGACGAAAATTATGCCTATTTACCGATTAGAGAAATAAATAAACACCACTATAACGGAGAAGTATTCAATCTTGAAGTAGAAGGAGATAATTCTTATGTAGTTGAAACTGGCGCAGTTCATAATTGTTGGACGCCCTGGTTCGGCGTCTTCGGCTCAAGCTCCGGCTTTGACAGTCTCAAGGATGCGTTCCAGGAGCATACGAAAGACATATTCGCGATAGAGACAGGCATGTCAAGCGACCCGGCGATGAACTGGCGGCTTTCCAGTCTGGACGCAGTCTCACTAGTCTCATTCTCTGACGCCCACTCGCCATATCCCTGGCGGCTTGGCAGGGAAGCGTGCGTCTTCGAGCTGGACAAGCCCGACTATTACGAAATGGTTAGGGCGGTGAAAGAAAAGGACAAGAAAAAGTTCCTTTACACGATAGAGACTGACCCGGCCTATGGCAAGTACCATTATGACGGGCATAGAAATTGCAATACTGTCTTGTCACCAGAAGAAGCGAAAAAATACAACAATATCTGCCCAGTATGCAGGAAGCCCCTGACCATCGGCGTTGAACATCGAGTTGAGGATTTGGCTGACCGGCCGGTAGGCTACGTCCCTAAAGAGGCAATTCCGTTCAGGACGCTTCTGTCTTTATCAGAGATAATCGCCGGTGTCTACGACCAGGCAGTCGCGTCAAAGAAAGTCTATACAGAATTCAATCAGGCGATTAGTCTATTCGGCAACGAACTGAACATACTGCTGGACCTGCCTGAAGAAAAACTCAGAAAAGGGCTGAACGAGAAAGTGGCAGCTACTATAATGAAAGGGCGCGAGGGGAAGATAAAGATAAAGCCGGGCTATGATGGTGTCTATGGAGTCCCTATGCTTGAAGAAAAAGAGATGGACCTAAAGCCGAAACATCAGAAAAGCCTGCTGGATTACTGATTTTTTCTTATCACTGCGATATAAGACGGACCGCTAGAATCTATGAACTTTCCAGCCTTCCAACCAGTACTTTTCAGTATCTCTTTCATCTCGTCCTTGGAGACGAGCAGATAATCGAACCATTCGCCGACGCATTTCTTGAACAATAGCCTGAACCTAAGCTGACCCCCCATCCTGCCCCTTTTCCTATTGAATTTATGATACCATAGATAGTCCTGATTCTTTGTTTTGTACGGATTAGTGCTCTCGGCGATTATCCGAGCGCCAGGCGAGGTTATCCTATATAATTTTCTAAGCAGCTTTCTCCCGCGCTCCATCCCGCCGAAAAGACCGAAGTTGTTGCCCAGCATAATAACCGTGTCAAAGGAGTGCGGTTTGAATTTTCCAATATCTGCTATAGACATGTTCTTTACTTTTTTGACGCCTCTTGCTTTGCAGACTTTCACCGCTAGAGGAGAGTTGTCGATAC